>Ga0068863_100006214_pt1 | contig 11722 bp, 9 predicted proteins | sample KBSSwiS62_FD_66596 | JGI IMG/M metagenome (GOLD analysis project Ga0068863, IMG submission 66596) | Switchgrass rhizosphere microbial communities from Kellogg Biological Station, Michigan, USA - KBS Switchgrass S6-2 | ecosystem: Host-associated > Plants > Roots > Rhizosphere > Soil ...
GGCGGCGGCGCCGGCGGCGCTTGCCTCCGGCAGCTCCCTGCCCGGCTTCGGCCGCGGGGCCCGCACCCGCCGCGGCAACCTGCGGGCGGCGCTGCTGGGGCTGTTGCGGCGCGGGGCGCGGGCCCGCAGGGCCCCGCTGTGGCTGCTGCTGCGGAGCGCCGCTCCCCGACGGACCGCCGCCCGGACGGCGTTCGCGGCTCCGGTCGCGGTCGCGCTGGGGCTGGCCCGCGCCGGCAGGGCGCCGATCCGGTCCGCCCCGTTCGGTTCCGCGCGTGCCGCGGCCGCCTCTGCGCCTCCGCCGGCTGCTCTCGCGCCGCGGCTCGGGCGTGTCGACCCATCCCTCTTCGAGGTGGCGGAAGGTGACGAGGATCTCGGGCCGCGCCGCCTGGGCGCGGATGTGCTCGACGATCTTCGTGCGCAGCGCCGCGGCGGGATCCGCCGTCAACGTCGGAATGCGCTCCGCGTCGAAGAGCACCATGCGCGTCCAGGAGATCCGCCGGCGCGCGCCGTCGGGCGCGTCGAAATCCATGACGAACATGTCGCGCTCGTGGTCGAGCGAGTGCTCGCGGAAGACGAGATCCGGCAGCGCCTCGGCGCACAGCGCCTTCAACAGCGGCAGGTGCTTCTCGCCTCCCTCGAGGGTTTGTTCCATCGAGACCACCCGGTCTCGGAACATGCGTGTCTGGCCCATACGAATCCTGCCGGGGAACTAGGCTCGTCCCCCGATCCCTTTCATCCGATCACCAGGCCCGAGTCGCGAAAGATCTCCCTCGCGATGATGAGCCGGTGGATTTCGCTCGTGCCTTCGTAGATCTCGGTGATGCGCGCGTCCCGGAAGTTGCGCTCGACCGGATATTCCTTCGTGTAGCCGTAGCCGCCGTGGATCTGGAGCGCCTTGGTGGTGACGCGCTGCGCCATCTCGGCCGCGTACAGCTTGGCCGTCGCCGCCTCCATCGAGTAGCGGCCGCCGTCCTTCTTGACCTCGTCCTTTTTCGCCGCCGCCCGGCGCACGAGCAGGCGCGCAGCGTCGATCTCGGTCGCCATGTCGGCGAGGTAGAAGCGCAGGACCTGGAAGTCGGAGATCGGCTTGCCGAACGCCCTGCGCGCCTTGGCGTAGCGGACCGCGGCCTCGAAGGCCTCCTGGGCGATGCCGACCGCCTGGGCCGCGATGCCGATGCGCCCTCCGTCGAGGGTCGCCATCGCGATCTTGAAACCGTCGCCCTCCTCGCCGAGCCGGTCGGCGACGGGGACCTTCACGTCCGTCAGGAAGATCTCGACCGTGCCCGAGGCGTTCACGCCCAGCTTGACCTGGTGGCGCGAGCGGTCGAATCCGGGAGCGCCGGCGTCCACGAGGAAGGCGGAGATGCCGCGCACCTTCTTCTCGGGATGCACCATGGCGAACAGCAGGCAGACATCGGCGTCGGAGCCGCACGTGATGAAGACCTTCTGCCCGGAGATCCGGTAGAAGTCGCCCTCGCGGACGGCGCGCGTCTTCTGGTTGCCCGCGTCCGACCCGGCGTCGGGCTCCGTCAGCGCGAAACACCCGAGCTTCTCGCCCCGGGCGAGAGACTCGAGGAACCGCTTCTTCTGGTCCGCATTGCCGAACTTTTCGATCGGGTCGCAGACGAGGGAGTTGTTGACCGAGAGGATGACGCCCATGTTCGCGCAGGCGCGCGAGATCTCCTCGATCACGATGGCGTAGGAGACCGTGTCCATGCCCGAGCCGCCGTGCTCGGTCGGCACGGCCACGCCCGCCAGGCCCAGCTCGCCCGCGGACGCGAAGGTGGCGCGCGGAAATTCGCCGGTCTGGTCGATGTGGGCTGCCCGGGGCCGTACGACCCCTTCGGCAAACTCGCGGACAGAGGCCTGCAGCAGCTGCTGCTCCTCCGTGAGCTCCAGATTCATGGGAGGCGGAGTATACCGGGACGGCCGCCGGTCGACGGGGCGGCGGCCTTACGGACAGCTAAACGCCTTCGTGTCCTGGAGGGGAGCGAACGCCGTGCCGATCGGGTTGTTGTACGTTTTCGAGGCGCCCGTCTGCGTATCCTCGACGACCAGGGTCACGCCGACGTTCGTCAGACCGCCCGCGAAGACCCAGAAATTTCCGAGCGTGCACGCGTCGAGGACCTTCACGACGAGCTCGATGTTGGCCGCGTCGAAGAACCAGAAGTAGCCCGAGTCACCCGTCAGCGCCACGCCCATGCCCGGCCCGGCCGCGCCCTCGGGCGTCGCGTAGTACACCGTAACCCGGAACCGCCCGTCGCTCAGGCACAGCGTCGTTGGTCCCGGAGTGCAGGGCGCCGGATTGCCGGGAGCCAGCCACTGCTGCACGGATGGGTACGTGGCGCGGAACTGGCCGTCGAGGGCCGAGTTGTTGACGGCATCGCAGTCGTCGTCGGGGTTGCTGCCGCAGCTGCCGAACTCCTGGCCGACCACACGGAGGTCCTCGAGATAGACCGGCGAGCCGGAGCTGCCTCCGCCCGTTCCGCCCGCGACGTCCTTCGAATAGATGAAGGCGCTCTGGGGCGCGTCGGAGCACCGCTCCGGCGTCGGGGTGGCGCTGATCTGCTCCTTCGTGTAGATGAGCGGGGCGCCGCCGGCATAGCTCAGGCGATACAGCATCGTGCCGCCCGCCCGCGACACGTCGGCTGTCGTCCAGCCGAGCAGGACGCTGTCGTCCGGAGGATCCTGCGAGAGCCGGACGAACGTGAAGTCGCTCGCGGGCGCCGCGGCCGTGGTGAGCAGCGTCGAGCCGAGCGTGCGCGGGAAGAGATTCTCGTCCGGGATGGCCCCGTTGCAGGTTGCCGTCCGGTACTGCCAGAAGGCCTCGAGCGACGTGGCCGAGTCCTGCGTCGAGAAGCAGTGGTTCGCGGTCAGCAGATAGGGCACTGAGCTTCCGGTCGTCGTATTCATCAGGCCGCCGGAACAGACGTAGGAAGAGCTCCCGTCGACGAACGTCAACTGTCCGATGGCCCGGGTCGCCTGGTCCACGTTGGGGAACTCGGACACCGACACGCAGCTGCGGTCGATGAAGCAGGCATCGGACTTCGGCCGCACCGTCGCCTTTCCGGTCGCGGAAGGCGCGAAGTCCGGGTGCTCGAGGTGCACGACCGCGCCGACGAGCAGGATCGCCTTCGAGATCGCTTCCGGCGTGGCGCCCGCCGGCAGCTGTGCCTCGAGGAAAATCCGATCGGCAAAGATCGTGTTGGTCCAGAAGCCTTCCGGCCGCGTGCCCGCGGCGAAGTTGTACGGGCCCTGGACCTCTCCGTTTTCGCCGTAGACGTAGACGCGGCTTCCGGCCGGCAGGCGCGCCTGGCGGATGTAGAGCCGAAGCGCGCCGGCTCCCGTGGAGGAGAACGACGCGGTCCAGACGAGGTTCCCGTCGGCCGATCGCTCGAGCAGCCCGCCGGACACCGGAACAGATCCTCCCGCGGCGACCGTCAAAGGCAGCCCGTTGAAACCGACGGGCGCCGGCAGGTTGCGCGACACGCCGACCTTCACGGCGGGTCTCTTGGATCGAGCGCCGCCGACGCGGCGGTCGGGCGCCTGGAGCTCCGCCCGCTCGGCAGGGTTCAGGTTTCCGAGCTCGTGCCGGGCGCTCTCCGGCAGCCGCGGCGCGGCGAGGGCGAGCTCGGAGCGTTGAGGAGCGGCCTTCCGCGCTGCGGAAGGCTGGAAGATCGCGGGCCCGACCTCGACGACCTGCTGTCGCGGATTCTCCGCGCCGAGGACCGGGACCGCCGCGGCTCCGAGCAACCACAGCCAGCGGACGAGGGGCGTCTTTCTCATCGTTTCGATGATAACCCTCCCGCCCGCGGGCCTATGCCCGCCGCAGCCAGAGCCCTTTCAGGTATTCCCCTTCCGGGCAATCGAGCGACACCGGGTGATCGGGCCCCGCGCCCTGCCGCGCGACGAGCGCGAAGGGGACGCGGGCGTCCACGCTCGCTGAGAACACGATCTTCTGGAATAGATCGGCATCCACGAGGCCGGAGCAGGAGCACGTCAGCAGCCAGCCGCCCGGCGCGACGAGCGCCATCGCGACGCGATTGACGTCCTTGTATCCACGCGCGGCCCGGTCGACGTCGGCCTTCTTCTTCGCGAACGCGGGCGGATCGCAGACGACGACTTCCCAGCGCTCCCCCGCCGCGGCGCGGCGGCGCACGTCCTCGAAGACGTCGGCCTGGACGAAGTCCACGTCGGAAACGGGCGTGCCGTTGGCGCGACGGTGCTCGCGGGCGAGGTCGAGCGCTCCCGCGGACGAGTCGACGTCCAAGCAGCGCTCGGCGCCGCCGGCGAGCGCCGCGACGGAGAACGCGCCGGAATAGGAGAAGAGATTCAGCACGGATTTTCCGCGAGCGAGAGCGCGCAGCCGGGCGCGGTTGTCCCGCTGGTCGAGGAAGAAGCCCGTCTTCTGGCCGCCGGAGATGTCGGCGAGAAAGTGGAGGCCGCTTTCGAGGAAGGGGATGCGTCCGCCCCCCTCACCCTCCCCTCTCCCCCCTCCGGGTGGAGAGGGTATTCGCGCCTCCACCGGCTCGACAGATCCCCCTCTCCCGGCGGGACCCGTCCAGCGTGGCAGACCCGCGGCCGTAGGGAACGTCGCGCGAAGCGCGGCGTTTTCGGGGCGGGGTGAGGGGCGCCCACCCTGGTCGCGGCTCGAGCCGGTCTCGCGAACGATCAAGTGCGTCGGCGCGAAGGCATCCCGGACCGCGGCTTCGAGCTCGGCTCGCCAGATCTCCGTGCCCCGCGTCGTGAGCTCGAGCACGGCGGTGCCGCCATAGACATCGACCAGAACGCCGGGGCAGAGGTCGCCCTCGGAGTTGACCGCGCGGTATCCCGTCGTCTCGGGGGGCAGGCATTCCTCGCGGAGTTTCCGGGCCGCCGCGAACCGTTCGCGAAACAGTGCCCCGTCGGGGACGCGGCCGTCGAAGGTCCAGAGCCGCGCGAGGATCTGCGAATCCGGCGAGTACGCTCCCCGTGCCACCAGCCGCCCCCCGGCATCCACGACCTCCGCATGGCCGTCCGCGCCGTCGCCGGCGGCCGATGCGACGCCCCCGGAAAAAAGCCAGGGATGGCGGCGCGCCACCGACGCCTCCCGGCCAGGCTTCAGGGTGAGGCGAATCAAGGGGTTCCTCGGCGCATCGGGCCGTCAAAATACACCCTCAACACTTTCGGCCCCCGCCCCGTAATACAGGCAGACACACGATCTCCTCCTTCAGGCCCCTCGCGAGAGGGGCTTCTTTTTTGGAATACAGCGCCGGACTCAGTGGGTCAGGGCGGCGAGGATGCCGTAACTCAGGGCGCCGATGGCGGCGGCCATGGGGATGGTCAGGATCCAGGCGTAGACGATCTTCCCCGCGACGCCCCAGCGGACGGCGGACACGCGCTGGGTCGCCCCCACGCCGATGATCGCCCCGGTGATCGTGTGCGTCGTCGAGACCGGGATGCCCCAGACCGACGCGGCGATCACGGTGGCCGCGGCGCTCGTCTCGGCGCAGAAGCCGGAGAACGGCTTGAGCTTCGTGATGCGGCTGCCCATCGTGCGCACGATCCGCCAGCCGCCCGTCAGCGTGCCGAGGCCGATCGCGGCGTGCGCCGACAGGATGATCCACCAGGGGATCGTCTTGAGATCCGGCAGGTGCATCCAGTGGAGCTTCGAGGCCGGGTCCGCGAAGAGCGCGTGGTTGGCGACGAGCAGGCCGCCGATGATGCCCATCGTCTTCTGCGCGTCGTTCGTCCCGTGGGAAAGCGAAAAGGCCGCCGCCGAGCCGAGCTGCGCGCGGCGGAACCAGCGGTCCACGGATCCATACGGCGACTTGTGGAAAGCCCAGGACATCGCGACCATCAGGGACCACCCGACCGCCATGCCGATGAGCGGCGAGAGCACGATGAAGGAGAGCGTCTTCACCCACGCCATGCCCGGCACGATCGCGCGGATGCCGACGCGCGCGACCGCCGCCCCGGCGTAGCCGCCGATCAGCGCGTGCGAGGAGGAGGACGGGATCCCGAAGTACCAGGTGATGAGGTTCCAGGCGATGGCACCGAGGAGGCCGCCGAGCACGACGTCGGAATCGACGACCGTGATGTCGATCAGGCCCGAGCCGATGGTCTTCGCCACGGCCGTGCCGAACACGAAGGCCGCGACGAAGTTGAAGAAGGCCGCCCAGAACACGGCCTGGAACGGCGACAGCACGCGCGTCGACACGACCGTCGCGATCGAGTTCGCGGAGTCGTGCATCCCGTTGATGAAGTCGAAGACGAGGGCGATCCCGATGATGAAGAGGACGTAGATCATGGGAGGCTCGTGAGACGAATCGTCCGGACTAGGAGTGTTTGAGCACCACGCTCTCGAGCACGTGCGCGACCACCACGCACGAGTCGATGCAGCGCTCCATGTTGTCGTAGACGTCCTTCCACTTGATGACGTCGATCGCGGGGAGGTTGTCCCGGAAGAGAGACGCGATGGCCTCCTGGTACACGACGTCGCCTTCGTTCTCGAGCTGCTTGATCCGGATGCAGTGGTTCATGACGCCCTTCTGCTGGCGCAGGCGCGAGACGGCCTCGACGAGCTCGGCGGTCGTCGCCACGACGAGGCGCGAGAGGGACGTCGAGATGGGGGTCGGCTTCTCGATCATGAAGAGCGAGACACGGCGGACCGTGCCATCGATCAGGTCGATCACGTCGTCGAGCCGCACGGCGAGCTGGTGGATGTCCTCGCGGTCGATCGGCGTGATGAACGTGCGGTCGATGCCCCGCAGGATTTCGTGGGAGATCTCGTCGCACTCGTGCTCGAGGCGCTTGATCTGGTCGGCCACGGTGCCGACCGGGGCCTCGCCCTTGAAGAAGCGCTCGAGGATCTGCGCGGCCTTGTGGATGCGGACGGCCAGTTCCGTGAAGCGCTCGAAATACTTGTCGTCCCGCGGCAGGAAATTCAGCATAGGGCGCCCGTAGGCGGCGCCATCGTATCGCAGCCTTCACGCCGGTTTGACATCCGGCTTTGCGCGCTCCTTACGCCGCGGCGGCGGGGAACCGCACGAGGAAGGCGCTGCCCTGGCCCGACTCGCCCTCGACGTCCACCGTGGCCCCGTGGAGCTGGGCGATGTGCTTGACGATCGCGAGGCCGAGGCCCGAGCCCGGCCGCTGCTTCGAGCGCGACCGGTCCACCTGGTAGAAGCGCTGGAAGATCTTGTCGCGCTCCGCCTTGGGAATGCCGGGCCCGAGGTCCTCGACGGAAAACCCGGGGTGTCCCGCCTGCCGCCAGACCCGGACCATGATCGGCGCCCCCTCCGGGGAGAACTTGATGGCGTTGTCGAGCAGGTTGCGGGCGAGCTGACCGAGCCGCCGCCGGTCGCCGACGGTCGAGACGCCCGCGTCGCCCGTGACGCGCACCTCGACCTTCTTCTCGCGCGCCGCCGCCTCGAGGTCCTCGGCCGTCTCGGTCAGCAGGTCCTTCAACGGGATCTCCTCGCGCTCCAGCGGCACCGCGCCGCTCTCGATCTGTGCCAGATCCATCAGGTCCTCGATGAGCTCGCGCATCCGGTCGGACTGCCGGCGGATGAGGCCCGTCAGCTCCGCGGTCTCCGCGCGGTCGGGATTGCCGTCGGCCAGGGTCTCGGCCGCTGCGGCGATGGAGGCGATCGGCGTCCGCAGCTCGTGCGAGACGTCGCCGACGAACGTGCGCCGCATCGCCTCGGTCCGCTCCAGGCGCGTCACGTCGCGCAACACGCCGACGGCGGCGGCGCGGTGGCCCTCCGGCAGCGGCGCCACGCTCACCTGCCACACGCGGTCGTCCGCGATGTGCACGGTCTGCTCGGAGGCCTCCCCCGTCCGCACGGTCGTCTCGAAGGAGTCATAGAGGGGCCGCTCGCGCAGCACCTCGTAGACGCCCCGTCCGGCCGGAGTCGCGATCCCGGTCATCTCCGCGAAGCGGCCGTTGCACTCGAGCACCCGCAGCTTCGCGTCCACGACCACGAGGCCGTCGGGCAGGCGCTCGAAGACCGTCGCCGTCAGCCGCCGCTCCGCCTCCGCGCGCCGGACCGCCTCGTTCAACGAGCTCTTCATGCGCTGCATGGCGCCCCCGAGCAGCTGGACTTCCTCGCTCCCGCCCGACGGCAGGTCGCGCGCAAAGTCTCCCGCGGCCACCGCCGAGGCCGCGCGCGTGAGCTCGGCGATCGGCTCGGAGAAACGGCGCGAGGCGCTCGCACCGATGAGGAAGAGCAGCAGGCAGACGCCGACGATCGCGCCGCGCATCGTCCAGAGATAGCCGAGCTCCACCTGCCCGAGCCGGGCGGCCGAAACGGCCAGCCGCAGCACGCTGCCCTCCGGCAGCCGGCGGGCCACGTACAACATCGGCTTCTGCTCGGTCGGGGACAGCCGCCGCGACACGCCGCTTCCGGTCGCCACCGCGGCGCGGACCTCCTCGCGATTGGCGTGGTTCTCCATGGCCGGCACGTCGGCCGGCAGGAGGTCGGTGTCGTTCAGGACGCTTCCGTCCGCGGCGATGAACGTGATCCGGCAGTCGAGGGCGGCCGCCGCCCGGCGCAGGAACGCGTCGCGTCCTTCCGCGCCGGGCACGTCGTTGGCGAGGTCCCCGGCGAGGTGGTCGAGCTCGCGGCGGAAACGGTCGGACACCCGGTCCTCGACGGACCGCCGGACCGTCGCGTCGGAGACGAGCACGAGGAACACGACGGCGAGCGCCGACAGGATTCCGAAGAGGGCGGTGAATCGGGCGCGGAGCCTCATGCAGGACTATTTTGCGGGAGCGGTTTCGCGATACCGGTAGCCGAGGCCGACGACGGTCTCGATGCGCTGGTCCCCGAGCTTGCGGCGCAGGGCACGGATGTGCACGTCGACCGTCCGCGTTTCGACGTCGGCGTCGTAGTCCCAGAGGCGCGCCAGGATCGCGTCGCGCGTGACGACACGGTTGCGGTTGCGGATGAGCAGCCAGAGCAGGTCGAACTCCTTCTTCGTCAGGTGCACGCGCTCGCCCTTCAGGGTGACCTCGAAGCGCGCGCGGTCCACGTGCAGCTCGCCGTCCTGGAAGACCTCCTCTTCGGAGGTCTCGAACGCCGCCACGCGGCGCAGGTGCGCGTTGACACGCGCCAGCAGTTCGCGCATCGAGAAAGGCTTGGTGATGTAGTCGTCGGCGCCGATCTCGAAGCCGAGCAGCTTGTCGCGCTCCTCGACGCGCGCCGTCAACATGATGATCGGGACCTTGCGCGTCTCGTCGGCGCGGCGCAGCTCGCGGCACAGGGCGAGGCCGTCGATGTCGGGCAGGTTCAGATCGAGGATCACGAGGTCGAAGGGCTTCTCCTGGACCGCCGCGAGCGCCGCGATTCCCGACACGTAGTGCTCCACCTGGTACCGCTTCTCCTTGCGCAGGTTCAACCGGATCGTGTACGCGATGTCGGCGTCGTCCTCGATGAGCGCGATGCGCTTCATCGAGCCCCTGTGGGCTTCGCTGCGCGGCGTCGTCGCCCCATCTTTCCCCCTGGTGACCATGGCTTTCATTGTGAACCTTTCCTGGCGTCCGTCCAGCGTCTAGCCGAACCGGCCGGTGATGTAGTCCTCGGTGATCTTCTGGCCGGGGTTGGTGAAAATCTTTTCCGTGCGGTCGTGCTCCACCAGGCGCCCCAGCATGAAGAACGCGGTGGACTCGGAGACGCGCGCGGCCTGCTGCATGTTGTGCGTGACGATGACGATCGTGAAGTCGACCTTGAGCTCGTGGATGAGCTCCTCGACCTTCGTCGTCGCGATCGGGTCGAGCGCCGAGCACGGCTCGTCCATGAGCAGCACCTCCGGCTCGACCGCGAGCGCGCGGGCGATGCAGAGCCGCTGCTGCTGGCCGCCCGAGAGTCCCATCGCGGACGTGTCGAGCCGGTCCTTGACCTCTTCCCACAGCGCCGAGCGGCGCAGAGCCTTCTCGACGCGCCCGGGAATCTCGGACCGCGCACAGAGCCCGTTGATCCTCAGCCCGTACGCAACGTTGTCGAAGATCGACTTCGGGAACGGATTCGACTTCTGGAAGACCATGCCGACGCGGCGGCGCAGGTCGACGACGTCGGTCCCGGGGCCATAGATGTCGCTGCCGTCGAGGAGGACCTCGCCCTCGACGCGCGTGTCGGGGATGATGTCGTTCATCCGGTTGAGGCAGCGGAGGTACGTCGACTTGCCGCAGCCCGAGGGCCCGATGAACGCGGTCACCGTCTTCTCCGGGATCTGCAGCGAGATGTCCCACAGGGCCTGCTTCGGACCGTACGAGAAGTTGAGCTTGCGCGACTCCATGCGGAGCCGGGCGCCCTTCGGCGGAGCCTCCGAACGCCCCTCCCGGCCGGAATTCGGGGCCGCGGTCTGCGGCTCTGCGGGAACGTCCACGCTGGCCTCCAGTGTATCGCTCATGTGCGATGCATCCTTTCGAGCCGGCGCGTCACGACCCGCGCCAGCACCGAGAAGACGAACACGAACCCCACGAGCACGAGGGCGCCCGCCCACGCCTGGCGGTGCCAGTCCTCGTAGGGAGCGACCGCGTAGGTGTAGATCTGCACGGGCAGCGACGAAATCGGCTGATCGAGGCGCGCCGAGAAGAAGCGGTTGTTGAACGCCGTGAAGAGCAGCGGCGCCGTCTCCCCCGCGATGCGCGCGAGCGCGACGAGGATGCCCGTCATGATGCCGGGCAGCGCCGCCGGCACCATCACCGAGAAGGCCGCTCGCGCGCGCGTGGCGCCGAGGGCGAGCGATCCCTCGCGCAGGCTGCCCGGCACGAGGTTGAGCAGCTCCTCGGTGGTGCGCGTGATGATCGGGACCATCATGAAGCCGAGCGCGAGGCCGCCGGCGAGCGCCGAGAAATGCTTCACGGGCAGCACGGCCAGACCGTACGCGAAGATCCCGATGACGATCGACGGCACGCCGTTCAGGACGTCCGCCGTGAAGCGCACGAGCGAGCCGAACGGCTTTTTTCCGTACTCCGAGAGGTAGACCCCCGCGATGACCCCGACCGGAATCGCGAGGACGGAGGCGATCGCGATCAGGTACAACGTTCCGAGCATCGCGTTGGCCATGCCGCCGCCCGACTCGCCCACGGGCTTGGGCATCTTCGTGAAGAAATCCCAGTTGAGCGACGAGAAGCCTTTCTGCAGCACGTAGGCGAACACGAAGAAGAGCGGCACGAGGGCCACGACGACCGCGAGGCCGCACAGCAAAACGACGAGGCCCGAGACGAACTTGCGGCGGGCCGTCCGGTTCACTTGGCCCCCGTCGGAGCCGAGAAGGCCATGGTCGAGACGGCCCGCGGCGTCTTCACCTTGACCTCGCGGGTGACCTGCCAGATCAGCAGGCGCGACAGCGCGTTGATGATCAGCGTGATGACGAACAGAACCAGGCCGATCTCGATCAGAGCGGACAGGTAGAGGTCGTCAGCCGCTTCGGTGAACTCGTTGGCGATCACCGCGGCCATTGTGTACTGGGGCTTGAAGAGCGAGGCCGTGATCTGGGGGTTGTTGCCGATGACCATGGTCACGGCCATCGTCTCGCCGACGGCCCGCCCGAATCCGAGGATGATGGCGCCGATGATTCCGGTCCGGCCAAAGCGCAGTGCCGCGAGGATCGCCTCCCAGCGCGTGGCTCCCAGGGCGTACGCCGCCTCCCGCTGCGTGTACGGAACGGCCTTGAGCACCTCGCGGGCTACGGACGACGTGAACGGGATCACCATCACGGCGAGGATCAGGGCCGC
>Ga0068863_100006217_pt1 | contig 11720 bp, 10 predicted proteins | sample KBSSwiS62_FD_66596 | JGI IMG/M metagenome (GOLD analysis project Ga0068863, IMG submission 66596) | Switchgrass rhizosphere microbial communities from Kellogg Biological Station, Michigan, USA - KBS Switchgrass S6-2 | ecosystem: Host-associated > Plants > Roots > Rhizosphere > Soil ...
GCCGTCTGCTGGGCGAAGATCTCGGACAGCAGCTTGGCGATCTGAACGTCCTCGGCCTGGCGTCCCTCCTCGGTGGACCAGGCGGGGTTGTTGACCGGACCCCAGGGCGACAATGCCTCAACCAGGCAACCAGGCGCATCCGATGAGCGATCTGTCGTCCGCGTCTCAGCCACAATGAATTACCCCGGCATCCTGCCACTTCGATATCGTCGCGTCATCGTAGCCGAACTCCCGCAGTACCGAGACAGTGTGCTGGCCGGCCAGGCATCCGCCGGGCGCCCTGGTCTCCGACCGACTCAACCCGACCAGTGGCGAAAATCGCAGGTGTTCGTCGAAGATGGGGCTGACGGCAGTCACCGCGTATTCCGCCGCCAGCTGCGGATCAGTCTGGATGAGCCGTGCGGGAGCGCCTTCGTAGAGTTCCGCACATCCAACGCCCCCTGCACCGAGGTGCTTCTCCCAGAAGGCTGCGGGCTTCTTGCTGAACACCGCCTCGAGCCGCCCGGCCAAGTCATCGTCGTTGGCCGCACGAGCGTGCGGTGTGGCAAAGCGTTCTTCGTCGAGTTCGGTGAAGCCGCGCAACGCATCGACCAATGGCTCCCACTCCTTCGGCTGCGGCGCGGCCAGGAAGACGTGTCCCTCGCTGGCGTCATAGATTCGGTACAGCGCCGACAGACCGTTGCCGCCGTGTCGGGGCGCTAAAGGCTGCGGAGCCTTCGCATAGTCCACTACCCAATCGGTCAGCACGTGAGTCGCGGTGGCCAGCATCGATGTACGCAGCTCCGGGAGCGGTCGGCCCCGGTCACGGCCGACCAGCGCAGTGAGGATCGCCGACGCCACGCTCAGCGCCGCCAAACCGTCGCTTTGCAACTCCGGCGAGGTACCGGCAGTCGTGATACGGGGCACCTGGTGCATGACTTCATCGAGGGATGACGTAGCACACTCGGCATCGGGTGTATTGGTCAACGTCACTCCACCTGCTGCGCTGATACTGGGCGCATACGCTGGCCGGCCTCCGTAGGGCCCGTCAACCCCGTAACCCGGTGCCGAGACATAGATCAGGTCCGGATTGATGGCGTGCAGAGCATCCGCACCGATGCCCAGTCGACCGGCCACGCCAGCCCGCATGGATTGCAGCACTACGTCGGCCGACGCGACCAGCCGATGCGCAACGGCCCGTCCCTCGTCGGTGTGCAGATCGACCTGGATGCTTTCCTTGCCTTGCATCACCTTGGCACCAGCTGCCTCCGGAAACTGCAGAAGGCTCCGGATGCCGTCGCCGCTCATGTTCTCGAACTTGATGACACGAGCGCCGAGGTCGGCAAGCGCGCTGGATGCGTAAGGCGCGGCAAACATCTCGCCGAACTCCAGGACTGTAATCCCGGCCAACGGCGGTGTCGATTCGCCCTTGTCACCGGGGTCGGTGACCGAAGCGGTCCAGGACCACCCTCCTTGGGGGTCGCCCAGTCGAGGCGCGGGCGACGGCTGGCGCAAGCGACCAGCCGATGTGTGAATCAATGTGGAGGGCTGGCGGACAGGACCGACCTCGGGATCCTCCACGACGATCGATCGCCCGTCGTGCATCAGCTGGGCATGATCGAAAACCTCTGGACCAGAACGGAACAACTCCGCGCACAGGTTGGGATTGTCGTCGAAGATCTGTTGCCATTCGGCAAGGGTGCGTTCACCCACCTTGGCGAGCATCATTGACCAGAACTCGCGGTACAGCTCCGGGCTCTCCAGCACCGGAAAGCCCTTCCACTTCGGGTCCGCAAGAAGCTCGATCATGCCGAACTCGGTCAACATCGCGGTGAACAGGTGGGGTTGGACCTGGGCGAACTGCAACCAGTGACCGTCTTTGGTCGGCCCCGACAACAGAGCGAGTAGCATCGGGCTCTGCGGGGTGCCCTGCTCGGTCCAAGCCTCCACAGTGTTGAATGCCTCAGGCCAGCGAATGCCGACGAGTTCCCCGAACCAGTTCCACGCGTCGATCGCATGCACGCCCCGCACAAGGTCGGCGTCGACGATCTGACCGAGTCCGCTGCGATCCCGCTCGTGCAGCGCGGCGAGAATACCCTGTAATGCGATGTGTGCAGCCGCGTAACTCGCATACGGCACTGTGACGTAGGACGGGCGTGGGGGCTGAGCCATCCGGCGCACCGCATGCGACAGACCGGCCTTGGCGAGCACAAGCCCCTCGTAGCCCTTGAGGTCGCGCCACGGACCGCTGCGACCCCAACCGGTGATATGCGCGATCACCAGGTGCGGATGATGTGCCAGCAAGGCATCCGAGTCGATACCCAGATCGATCAGTGCGGCGGGGCTAAGCGTCGTGACCACGACATCGGCGCCGCGCAGGACCTGATCGAGTTCAGTCAGGCCTTCGGCCGACTTGAGATCGAGGACCCGGCTGCGCTTGCCGCGTCCGAGCGCCGGCCAGCCGCGCAATGCGCGGACCGGACTCCCGCTGGGCGCCTCGACCATCAGAACATCCGCCCCGCAGTCTGCGAGGAACTGCGTGCAGAATGCGCCCGGCAGCGTGGTGGACAGGTCGACGACTCGTATGCCAGCCAACGGTGCCGTCGGTTCGGGAGCGGCCTGGTCGCCGCCGGGCGCGGACATTCGATGCGACTCCTTCGAAAAAGGTGTTTTCGGTCGCCATCACATTACGTGCCGAACTGTGCGACGCCCGGATTCACGCGAGTGACGTTGCAGTACTAATCCTTTGCGACCGTGGAAGCGTCGGCCGCGGTGTCGGAGCGGACGGGTAGCAGGAGCCCGTGCAATGTCTCGGCGACCGCATCCATCACTTCATTCGGTTTAAGTTTCAGCGGCGTTCCATACACGTAGAACCAGGACCGTTCCAGTGTGGACATCGCCACCACACCAAGCGCCGCCTCTTTGCCCTCCGCGCGACCGGAATGTTCCATGATCAGTCGACCGAAGCGCCGTGCGGTCCTCACGGTAAGCATGCGCACACGGTCCCTGAATTCAGGGTCCTGCGGGCCTCCTTGCACCGAGGACAACATGAAGGCGCCGTGTTCGGCCATGAATTCGCAGTACTCCGTGACCCAGGCCCGAACATCGGACAACACACACGGCTTCGGCAGCTCACCCAGCCGTGCGATCACCGCCAGTTGGCTCTTGTAAGTCGATGTTCCGAGCGTCTCAAAAACCTCGAGCTTCGACGCGAAGTAGGCGTAGAAGGCCCCGCGAGACAACCCACATGCGGTGGTGATGTGTTCGATCTTAGTGCCCGCATAGCCGCGTTCGAGAAACAGTGTTCGAGCCTGGTCGAGGATGAGTTGCCGGGTCTGCAACGCTTTCGCGTTTAGCTCCCAACGCGGCTCGCGCGTCAATGCGGTACGCGCTGACGCTCCGCGGGCCGCGTTGCTGGACGCGAGTTCCTTCTTGCCGGTGATTTCGTCACTCATCCTTCGACAGTCGATCCGGGGCCCCATGACCGGTCGTGATCACCGATGCGATCTTCACCGCCCGTCCTCCGACGGTGGAGTCGAACTGAAAGTCCAACGCCCTTCGAACGCACTGATGTTTCCTTCGACAAGTCACATCATCGCAGCTCGCAGTGCATCTCCGTTTTCGTCATCGCTAATCGATCAACAACGACCGGTGGATCCAGGCTCATGCGGGAACGCATGGATCGTCGCCGTCTGACGGCCTTGGACAGACCTCGCCAGGCATCCGAGGACTTACGTCAACGCCTCCTACCGTCACTGACGGTAGGGGGCGTCAATCGGGCTGTTGGACGCCTCCTACCGTCACTGACGGTAGGGGGCGTCAATCGGGCTGTTGGACGGAGTTTCGTTACCGGCTCAATTGATCGCTACAGATTTCATGTTCAGGAATTCGTAGATGCCGTCGCGGCCACCCTCCTTGCCGAAACCGCTGACGCCAAGGCCCCCGAACGGCTGGTTGGGGGCGAGGTTGATCGCACCATTGATGCGCACTTCGCCGGTTCTGATGCCCTCCGCGATCACGTGGGCACGCCGGAGATCCTTGGTGTGAACGTAGCCCGAAAGGCCATACCGGCTGTTGTTGGCGATCGCGATGGCTTCCTCATCGGTATCGAAGACTGAGATAGCCAGGACCGGACCGAACACTTCCTTTTGGGCAAGATCCGAGTCAGGGTCGACGTCGGCGAACACCGTCGGCTGCAGGTAGTAACCGTCGAGTCCCGGTCGGTTCAGCGGACCGCCGCCGGTGATGAGCCGCGCGCCGTCGCGCTTGGCCTGCTCGATCACTGCGAGGATTCGATCGAAGGACTGACGACTCACCACCGGGCCCGAGATCGTTTCGGGCGCCATCGGATCCCCGACAACGATCGACTCCGCCAGGGTCTTAGCCCGCTTGATGACCTCATCGTAGATTGTCCGGTGGGCCAGCATTCGCGTTGGGAAAGCGCAACCTTGGCCGCTGAACAGCCCGATGCTCATCATCACACCGTGGCTGCACGCGCTGTCGAGGTCGGCGTCGCCGAGGATGATGTTGGCCGACTTGCCGCCGAGTTCGAGCACCGTCGGCGTCATGTTCTCGGCACAGGCATGCAGGATTTTGCGCGCCGTCTCCGGCCCACCGGTGAAAGTCACTTTCCGAACGAGGGGATGCGAGGCCAGGGCATCGCCGGCCTCCGCCGCGCCGGGCAGAACCTGCAGCACACCCGGCGGAAAGCCGGCTTGCGAAATAAGCTCTGCGAAGAGCTCGCCGGTGTACGGGGTCAGCTCAGATGGCTTGACTACCACCGTGTTCCCAGCGGCGAGCGCCGCCGGGACCTTCATGACCAGCGACATCAGTGGACCGTTCCAGGTGATGATCGCCCCGATCACACCGAGGGGCTGCGGGAGTGTGTAGGAGAACACCCCGTCGGGACCATAGGTACCGGTCACCTGACCGTCGATCTTGCCCGGCCAGCCCGCGTAGTAGCGAATCCACTCCACCGCCATGCCGGCCACCGTCGTCGCGATCGTTATCGGCAACCCGTTCTCCCGGGTGCTCAGCTCCCCGAACTTGGCGGCGTTGGACTCCACGAGGTCAGCGAGTTTGAAAAGCAACGCCTGGCGCTGAGCCGGAGCCGTGTTCCGCCAACCTACGAAAGCCCGATCAGCTATCACCACTGCCTCGTCGACCTCGGCTGCGCCGGCCAGCGGGATGGTGTCGCCAACTAGACCGGTGGCCGGGTTGATGTGATCATGGGTTCCGCCGGAGCCTTGGGTGCGCCGCTCCCCGCCAATCCACAGCCCGACAGGGGCCGGGTCTGTCGTGATGGTCGTCATGTGATCTCTTCTCGCGACAGTCAGTTGACGGGAAGGGGGTTCGGGTAGATGCCTGATTCCATATAGGTGCGTACGTCCCTGATCGGAATGATGCCTTCGGGTGTGGCAATCGTCCCGTTGGCCCGGCAGGCCAGCCCATAATAGGAGATAGTCGCCTTGGACTGGCAGTACGTGTACATGAACCGGCCGTAGGCCTCGATGACCACTGCGACGACACTGTCATCAGATTTCATTGTCAGCGACACTTTCGACGGAATCGACTGTCCCGTACGAGGATCCGTCCAGAAGTCGAGCTCGGTGACCTCGATCTGCCCCTCGCCGAAGTGGCTGTGGTCGTTGCCAATGCTGGTGTGCCCGAACGTCACACCGGTGGCCTCCTTGATGTAGCTGAAGACCCGGAACTCCTCATCGAGGAGCCAGATCCAATAGTGGCGCGACTTTCGCATGGCGCTCGCACCGTGCACCCACTGGTCGCCGATGATGACCTTCTCGTGCATCCCGATACCGCGCTGCAGTTCGTAGCTGTGCCCACCTGAGGAGACCGAGCCCTCCACCCACAGTGGCTGTTCAATCCCGGCGATCCCGTTCGTCTGCAAGTCGGAGAATGCTCCCAGGAAGCGAGACGCGTCGCACACCCCACCCATCGTCACATCGAAGTCGACCCCGGCATGCTCACCCTTGATAGTCCAATAGGGTACGTCAGCCGTGGTAACAAGATCACCTTCCGTCCAGACCACCCTGTCGCCGTCGCGCACCACCTCGAGTGGCAGTGGCCGAACTGGGTCCGAACGCACGCCAATGTAGTCGTTGTCGTCGATTCCTTTGTACCGCTGCGATTTCGGCAACGCCATGAAGTTCGTCTGTCGCAGCGTAACTGGACTCCCACCCCACGCTTCGCCGTTGACATTGAAAGTCAAGCTGACCGCGAACACGTCGTGATCGTCCGTCTCACCGGTGATCAGAAACGCGTTGTCCTCCAGCAGATGCTTACCCGTGAAGTGTGGCTCACCCAACTGGTCTCGATAACTGAGCGTCTCCTCCGGAGTCACGTCGCTGGTGGCAGCTCGCCGAACGGTCGTCACAAGTGTCTCCTCGTTGTGTGTACTGCAGAAGGGATTCTGCCGTCCAGCAGTCCGTCGTCAGCGGACCGTGCATCCGGCGTCGATGGGCAGCTGTATTCCGGTCACGTGCTTGGCTTCGTCGCCGACGAACCAATCCACGAGCTCGACTCGGTCCACGAGCCACACCAGCGATAGGCAGCTTCGCCTTCCAAGCCTGTCACCATCTCTGTGCCCGCCTTCCACTTCTGTCGGTGGGTTCGGTGACGTCGGTCACAGTAGGCGACGCAGATTAGAAAGTCAACCATTGGTTGAACAGGCTGTCGGTGAATACTGCGCGCGGCACTGATAGGCAGTAGTCGGCCTCCTGAATGATCTTATAGGGTCGTGACACCGGTGCGTGCGCGCTGGTCAGCCCGAAACTGCGCGTCGGGCGGCCCACCTGTCTCAGCAGTGGCACGCCGAACCCGCCTGGCAGCAGTTGTTCACTGCCGTCCACGCCCCGCCGGCCGCGGACTGACTCACCATCACCGAGAAATCGGCTCTCCCAGGAACAACAGTGGAAAGGCTGGGCAGACCAGCGGCTACCGGCTACCCATAATCCTGTGGTCTGCACGCCAGAGGCCCGCAGACCACACAGAACCTACGCCGGTGGATCCGGGATCAGCCGAGTTCACTGAACTGTCAGTTCGGCTGCGCGGCAGTGGAGACTACGGTCGGTGCCGAGCCCGTCGCTCGATCTGGGTAGAAATTCGACGCCCACTTGCGCAACGCGGAGAAGCCCCTGTCTTCCGCTCCAGCCAATCCCGGCTTGACGAGATACCGCTGCCGGTTCCAGATGTTGATGTCACCGGGAAGCGCGGCCATTGCCTCCTTGAGCCTGCGGTCGCCGTGCTCCTCGCCGTCAGGGCCGCGGTCGACCCAGTAGCCGGCGAAGATTTCGGTGGTGTCCTCATCGACCGGTGTGGTGTTGATGGTGATGATCCGAATGCCGTCGGCGGTCTTTTCGATGTTGACGCTCGTGCCAAGACCGGAGAACCAGAGGCGCAGTGTGTTCATCGTGTCGGTAACCGGGCCCTCGTGTTGGGCCCAGCGGCGGCCGAACCCGAGAACGGCGTGCCACGACGTGTCCGTTGTCTCCTGCGCCAGTACCGATGGAGCCAGTTTGGTGCCGTGTACGAAGCGGAAGTGCTGAGGGTCGACAGCGTTCTCGGCGACCATCTGAGGGTGTACCTCGAGTCCCGTCAAGTGCTGGGGAGTCACAGGATAAAACTCGTAGCCTCTCAGCGCATCGCCGCCGACGTCGATCGCGTCGAGAACGTCGAAATACGGTTCACGCCCGTCGACATCGTGCCAGATGTGGATGGATTCATTGCGCTCGCAGACAGGCCACGAGCGAATGCGTCGACCGCGGTTGGGGTGATCCCGATAGGGGATGCTCACGTTCTTGCCGTCGTGTCCCCACACCCACCCGTGAAAGGGGCATTGGATGCCCTGCTCGGTGACGCATCCGCCGAAGGCGAGATTGGCGCCGAGGTGCTGACAGTAGGCATCGAGCACGTGGACCTCGCCTCGTGGATCGCGATATGCGACGAGATCCTCGCTGAAGTAGCGCAAGGGCATGACGCTTCCTTCGGCCAGATCGGACGACCAGGCAACCTGGAACCATCCCGTCGGCTTCATGCTGAGGGGAGCGCGCATCAGAGCCTCACAAACGGTTTAAGCGCCTGGTGTAGATCTGGATGGTGTGCACTGAACGTGTCCTCCGGCCGGGCGGCCGGCGTGGACACGTGATCGACAGGGGGGAGATCAAGGCTGTCGGCGCAGGTCGCGATCTCGCCGGTATCCTTCCGATCTGTCCGACGAGGAATGGGCCCTGGTCGAACCACTGTTGCCGCCGGTGGCCAAGGACGGCTGGCTGGAGGCGCATCCCCGCCGGGACTCGTGGACGCGATCTTGTATGTGGCGCACAGCGGCGTGGTCTGGCGCGCCTTGCCCGCGGACTTTCCGCTGTGGGAGACCGTCTATGGCTTTGTCTCCCGCTGGCGGAAGACGGGTGTCACCGCCCGTCTGCATGACGCGCTGCGGGAGAGCTTCCGCGAGGTGGAGGGCCGCGACAGCCAGCCAATCGCCGCCATCTTGGACTCCCAGTCGGTCAAGGGCGCCCAGACCGTCGGCAGTGGCTCCGGCGGCTACGACGCTGGTCAGAAGGTCAACAGCCGGACGCGGTTCGTCATCAACGACACCCTCGGCCTGCTGCTGGCTGTGCTCGTCGTCCCGGCCAGCGTCCAAGACCGCGACGGCGGCCGGCGGATCATGGTCGATCACTGCTTCGCCCATCGGCGCTGCCGGCAGGTGTTCGCCGACGGCGGCTTCGCCGGTCGGTTCGTCGAATGGGCTCACTACGTTGTCAAGACGACCGTCGAGATCGTGCGGAAAAGGCCCGGTCAGAAGACCTTCGAGGCGCTGCCGAAACGGTGGGCCGTGGAACGCGGCCTCGCGTGGCTCAGCGCGCACCGGCGCCTCGTCCGCGACTACGAACGCCACCCAGCCACCTCCGAATCTTTCATCAACTGGGCCATGATCAGAACGATGGTCTGCCAGATCGTCTGCGGAACCCCAGCACTACGCTGAGGCGGAAGTGCGGACACAGAGAGTAATTGACATCAAGATCTAAAACAGGCTCTAAGGGCGGTACTGACCGACCAGTGGCGACGGTGAAGCTTCGTGATGAAGTTAACGCGATTCTACAGTAGTGTCAAATCGCAAATGTTCGGTGATCCCGTGGGCGTGCGCGTCGAGGACCCGGGCCGGCGTTGCCGGTCGGGCGTGGGCCGGGGTCAGCTGAGTGGGTTAGGGCGCTGGCCCGTCGCCGGGGCGGTGACCGGGCGGGGCGTCGTCGTCGCCGGGGCTGCCAGCGGCGGGTAGCCAGACGAAGAACCGTTCGAGTGCCGTGCCGTCGGGCGGTTTGCCTCCGGCTCGGCGCAGGCGTCGAGGTAGTCGGTCAGGTAGGCGAGGGGTTCGTGGCCGTTGCGTTCGGCGGTCGCGGTGAGGGTCCAGACCCGGGCGGCCAGGTGCGCGGCCCATTCCGCCTGCGCGCCGTAGTAGTTCTTCCGGCCGACGACCGGGTTGCGCAACGCCCGGTCGGGTAGCCCCAGCGCATTGCTGCACCGGGGCCCCCTCGCAGGGGTCAAGATCAAGGAGCCGTGTTCCGCGTGTCGGCGGCTGGGCGTCGGGCAGCCAACGATTCACAGCGGTCAGGAAGTTGAGCTCTGCAGGGCTCAACCGACGCTCTGCGTCGACGGTGGGGACCCAGTAAAGCGCATAGTGCCAGGCCCGAACCGGTGTGCCTTTCGCGGCGCGGCCTCGGGCGGTCGGCTCAGCCAGAGCGGCGGCGCAGGGAGTGTGCGGCGATCCCACCGCGCCATCGTGCGGGGCTGGTCGGCCAATCCTGCGGCCACGAGCTCGTTGACCGCGGCGGCCAACCCGGCACGCCAATCGGGCCATCCCGGTCCGGATCGGTCGATCGCGACCGCCGCTTGGACGAGGACGCTCAGACCGACCCGGCTGGGCGCTCGCAAGGGCCGTGGCCATCGCGTCGGCCAGCGGGCTGAGGCCCCGCCCCGCACGGACGACGGAGTCGCTCATGGCAGGCTTTCGTCCCCCTCGCGACCTTCCGCTTTTCAGGCCGAATTGACCGTCTGGTCGGTGTCCGTGGACGTGTGCTGGCGGCTGTAGAGGACCGCCGACGTATGTGCATGTTCGCCGCTGTTGCTACACCCGTTGCTACACCTCGACCCATCCTTGACGGGGGTGCGGCTCGTGCGGCAGCGCCGCCGCTGGACCCGACGCCCAAGCCGGGTGGGTGGGGTTTGTCGGCTGTGGAGGACTGCCGACGTGCGTGCTTGGCCGTCGCCGTTGCTACACCTCGCCATAACCGCGACTGCGGCGCGCTGGCCTCCACGGCAACGCTCCCGCTCGACTCGGCGCCCGCGTGGGTCCGCGCGACCTGCTGGCGTCTGTACCTGTCCGAGGTCGCCTGGAGCTGGCCCGAGCCCGAGCTCAGCGCGAGGCGTCGCCCTACTCACTGCCCTGTCCTCCTCCACTCCAAGAAGATCGGCTTTGCAGATGCGGGGACGAGCCACCGGCCATCCGCGATCACTGGTCGGGTTCCGTTCAGCACCGCCGCGGGCTGGCCGGTCGGGATGGCCGTATCGCTGTCGGTCAGGGGTGGTACCAGAGCGAAACCTCAGCCGCCTCGCCCTGCAAGGACTCCTCGGGCGTGGCCGGACCCGCGTACACCGTGAAACTCGTGACCACAATGATCGGGATCGTCGTGGGGTTGACGTTCCTTTTCGGGTTCGGAAACTCGTTCGCCCTCGGCCTGCGTTTGGGAGTTCCGGTTTTCATCGCCCCCTTGGTGGCCCCGGCGGTGGATTTGTCTGTCGTCGGGCTGATGCTGGGAACCCGTCAGCTGGCGCTGTACGGCGGTCCCGCCGACGTGCAGCGGTCCGCTCGGCGCCTGCTCATCTTCGCCAGTCTGGTCACCTTGGCTCTCAATGTCGCGGAGCCCTTGATCGCCAGCCAGTACGGCAAGGCCGCGTTCGACGCCGTCGGCCCGTTGCTGATGATCGGCTGGGCTGAAGTCGGTCCTGGTCTGATCCAGGCGATGCAGGAGACGGGGGCGCGCGCGTCCCTGCTGGCCTCACACATCGCGGAGGATTCACATGAGTCGGTGGTGAAGGATCAGCCGGCGGTATCCGTGCAGGCTCGCCGGAGTGTTAGGGCGGGAGTGCCCTCGGCAGGGGCGGCGGCCCAGCGGAACGGCTCGGATGCGCGGGAGCAGGACCTGCTCCACCGGGCGCGAGCCGAAGACGTGCTCCACTGGCAGCAGCACCAGCGCCCGATCTCCGCCGAGACGCTGCGCAAACTCCTCCACGTCGGAGCTCCCACCGCTCGCAGGCTGGTTGCGCAGCTACGCAATGACATCCACACCCAGTCGAAGGCGCCGCCAGCGTCACCGACCGGGAGCTTCGACCCGTCTCGTGATCGTCCAGAACACGGCGATCCCCGCGGCCCACCGGCCACTTGGTCTCGGTGGGCCGCGGGGTCGCTGATGACGCTGAGCCGATCAACTCGAGAAGGTCACTGGGGGAGGGCGTTGTAGACGGCGTCGGGAATCAGGGGGAGCGGAACGCGGAAGAAGCGGATCCCGGCGCGGACAACCCATCGCGCCGTCTCGGGACTGAGTAGTGGAGTCCACGGACGTGGTGTACGGAGTGTGATCGTCTAGCGACTCGCCGAATGTGACGGTGCGTGACGTTGGACGGCCACCGCGTGATCCTCACGAGAAAGCCTGCAAGCGACTCGA
>Ga0068863_100006219_pt1 | contig 11720 bp, 12 predicted proteins | sample KBSSwiS62_FD_66596 | JGI IMG/M metagenome (GOLD analysis project Ga0068863, IMG submission 66596) | Switchgrass rhizosphere microbial communities from Kellogg Biological Station, Michigan, USA - KBS Switchgrass S6-2 | ecosystem: Host-associated > Plants > Roots > Rhizosphere > Soil ...
GGTGGGCGCCAGCCTGCGCACGTCACGTTGGGATTTCCGGTCAGTTGGGTTGGTGGCCTCGTCGGCGGTAGTGGCTGGTGCGGGCGGTGGCTTGGTGGCGTCGGCGCCAGGTTGACCAGTGCAGGACGTCGGTAAGGGATGCGGTGGGTCGGCTGATGGTCGCGGTGAACAGGCGGCGGATCTCGTTGACAGTGATCGGGATCAGCCGGTTGTGGTGTGCCGGGTCTGGTTGATCGTGTTCGCGCTGGTCAGCGGCGATGACGGTGAGGAACGCGTGGGCGAGCATCGCGAGGATGGTCCAGCGCTGCCAGGAGGTCCAGGTTCGGACCTGGTGCTGGTCGAGAGCGGTGAGTTCTTTCCCGGTCTGGAACGATTCCTCGACGGTCCAGCGCCGCCCGGCGACTCGGACGAGCGCGGCCAACGGGACGGGCCTGGACGCGTGCGCGCGGTAGAACGCCAGTTCCCGGGACTTCCGGAATGCTCACCCTGCCCTCCGGAGGCAGGTGCGCAGGTTCGAACGGCGAACTCCCGGACCTCGAGGCGGCAATCACCGCGTACCGGTCGGCGGCAGAGACACGGGGCGCCTCGCCGCTGGTGCGGGCGTCCGCGGCACGACGCTGGGGGCTAACCGCCGCGAGTGGGGGCCGGTGGCGGGAAGCCGTGACCGGATTTGAAACGGCGGTCGAGCTGGTCGGGCAGGTGGCGCCGCGTAGCTCGCCCGATCCGATCAAGAGGCATTGCTGACCGACCTGGGAGATCTGGGCGCGGACGCCGCGGCCTGCTGTGTACGCGGGTGGCCTCCCAGCAGCCTCTGACGTCCTCGGCCGGCCACCGTTGGTCATCACGAGGATCTCCGCCGTGTCCTCTCACAGCCCTGGCCGCAGCGTCGCCGCTTGCGGTCGTCGCCGCTACCCGACGAGCGACGACGCGTGCGCGCCGCTCCGGGACGTCGGGAGATCCTCACCATGTCCGCGATCCGGGCCTGCCTCGGCCGGACCAACGACTACGAGGATCTCCCGCCTGAGGCCGCCGAGCGAGTCGCCCGGGTCTGTGCCGCCTATATGAAGACAGAGCGCGGATTGGCGTTCGAGGCCGAGAAGGCCGCGTAGCCGTGCAACATCACGGCACCATTGCTCGAGAAGATTGGCCCGCCCGCGCCCCAGCGGGCCGGCGGACGGTGGCTGGCCGGGTCCGATTCCCATCGACTCTTGAATCAGTCCTGTCTCCGCGAGCGCTTCAGCTGGTCGAGATCCCCCGCCGGGCCGTCGGTGAGAACCTGCTGGGCGATCCTGAACGCGGTGTTGGCCTCGGGAACGCCGCAGTAGATCGCGCTCTGCAGGATGACCTCCTTGATCTCGTCGACCGTGAGGCCGTTACGCAGGGCCGCGCGCACATGCATCGCGAGTTCCTCGTGGTGGCCGCGCGCGATGAGGGCGGTGAGCGTGATCATCGAGCGGCTGCGACGGTCGAGGCCGGGGCGGGTCCAGATCGTGCCCCAGGCGTACCGGGTGATGAGCTCCTGGAAGTCAGCCGTAAAACTGGTCGCCGCCGCGGTCGCGCGGTCGACGTGCGCGTCGCCGAGCACCTCCCGCCGGACGGCCATGCCGGCGTGGTGAAGGTCCGCCACCGTGGGAGCGGCCATGCCCGGAGCCGACAGCAGCGCGCCGCGGATCAGGTCGGCGACCTGCTTGGGCGCCTCGGCGGGGGCAAGATGCGCGACATTGTCCAGCACGGCGAGGAGCCCGTCCTTCACACCCGTGGCGATCCGCTCGAGCGTGGCCGGCGGTGTCACGCCGTCGCGGGCACCCGCGACGGCGAGAACGGGCGTGCCGATGTCGGCGAGCCGGTCCCGCACGTCGAACTCGGCGAGCGCCTCGCAGGCCTGTGCGTAGCCCTCCGGGTCGGCGTCGGCCAGGCCTCGCAGCAGCTCGGCCGCCGTGTCCGGCTGGCTGTCCAGGAAGCCTGGAGCGAACCAGCGCCCCGCGGAGCCGGCGACCAGGGCGGCGCAGCCGGATACGCGGACGGCCGCGGCGCGTTCCCGCCAGGCCGGCGCCTCGCCGATCTTCGCGCCGGTACACAGAAGCGTCGCATGGTGCACCCGGTCCGGGGCGTCGAGCAGCAGGCGCAGGCCGACGGCGCCGCCGAGCGATACGCCCGCGTAGGCGAACCGGGTCGCGCAGCCGCGGCCGTTTGCCGCTATCCGGGTGACCTGGTCGAGGACACCCGCGGCCAGCTCGGCGACCGTGAAGGGTCCGTCGACGGGCGCGCCGCCGTGGCCGGGCAGATCCCAGCCGACGACATGGAAGCGGTCACCGAGCAGGCTGGCGGCCTTCGACCAGAGCGCTCCCGACGTGGTGCCCAGCGACGGGCCGACGACCAGCGGCGGCAGGCCGAGATGGCCGGCGAGCTCGACGCAGGTGATCCGGGGGATGGTCACTTCGTGGCCTCCAGGTAGGCGTTCGCGCGCGCGAGCACGGCGGTGGTGACCGCGTCGGCCGCGCCGAGGTAGGCGTCGTCGGCCGGGCCGCCCCCGGCGAAGGCGGCGATCGAGCGGCGTTCCGCTGTCAGGCCGAGCCAGCCGGCTCTGGCTGTGGCGCGCATCCGGGCGTCGTCGACCCGCAGGCCGCGCACCAGCTCACTGGTGTGGCTGGCCGCGACGACGGCGCGGCGTGCCAGGTCACGCAGGGCCGGCCACTCGGTGTGCCAGGCGCCGTCCGGCCGCTCGTCCCCGGCCAGCGCCGCGGCCAGGTGCAGCGTCGCGGCCAGCGCCGGTGCTGTGAGCGCCGCGCGCCGGATGAGCACCGACAGGACCGGGTTGCGTTTCTGCGGCATGGTCGAGGAGCCGCCGCGTCCGCCGGGAGCCGGCTCGGCCAGCTCGCCGATCTCCGAGCGCGACAGCGTGGCCACGTCGGTCGCGATACGCCCCCAGGCGTCGGTCGCGGCGACCAGCGCGTCACCGATCGCGGTGACCGTCGTCCGGGTGGTGTGCCACGGCGGGACGGGCAGCAGACCGAGCGCGCCGGCGGCGTCGGCCACGACGGCGGTCAGTGCCGCGACGGGATCCGCGACGCCGCGTAGCCGGGCCAGCTCGACAGCGGCCGACAGTGTCCCGGCCGCACCGCCGAACTGGGCCGGCCAGGGCACCCGCGCGAGGGTCTCGGCCGCGTCGAGCACGCCCGCGAGCCAGCCGGCGGCCTTGGCCCCGAAGGTCGTCGGGACGGCGTGCTGCGTCAGCGTGCGCCCCGCCATCACCGTGCCGCGGTGGGCGTCGGCGAGGGCGGCGAGTGAGCCGACCTGGTCGCGCAGCTCCCGCCGCACCCGCTCCACGACGTCACGCAGCACCAGGGTGAGGCTCGTGTCGATCACATCCTGGCTGGTCAGGCCGCGGTGTACCCAGGCCGCGCCGGGCCCGTCGGCCCGCGTGCGCCAGAGCGCCACGAGCGCCGGCACCGGATTGCCCGCCTCCTCGGCCGCCTGGGTCACCTCGGCGAGGTCACCGGGCCCGACGAGGCCGGCCAGCTCGGCGGTGCCGGGCGCGATCCCCGCCCGGGCGAGCGCGTCGAGCCACGCCTGCTCGACCCGCGCCATCGCCGCCAGCCACGCCACCTCGCTGGCGAGGTCCCCGGCGCGCTCGTCGCCGGGCCAGAAGAGGTCAGCCACTACGCGGGATCACCGGCTCGGGTAACGCAGGAAGACGGTCTCGTGAGCGCCCTGCAGGTGGATGTCGAAGAGCAGGCCCCGCTCGTCACGCGCGGCGATGAGAGTCTGGCGGCGCTCGGCCGAGAGCGCGGCCAGCAGCGGGTCCGCGGCCAGCGCGCCGGCGTCGCCGGGCACGTAGGCGCGGGTGAACAGCCGGTTCAGCAGGCCGCGCGCGAAGACGGTGACGGCGAAGAACGCCGGCCGGCCCGGCTCCGCCGGCCCGGGGACGAGGGTGCTGAACGCGTACTGCCCGTCTCGCCCGGTCGACGCCCGCCCGAAGCCGGTGAACGTCCATCCGTCGCGGCGCAGCGAGCCGGGGCTGCGCGGGATGGTCCCATCGGGGCGGGCCTGCCAGATCTCCACGAGCGCGTCCTGCACCGGGTCACCCGCGCCGTCGAACACATGCCCCCGCAGGGCCACCGACCCCGGGCTGCCGGGTGGCACGAGATCGCGGTCGCCGTCATACGGGAGGCCGAGGTGGAAGAACGGTCCGACCGTCTGGCCCGGGGCGGCGATCAGGCTCACGCGGCGTCCCCGGGCTCGACCGGGGTCTCCCGGGCGCCGGCCAGCACAATGTCCCACCGGTAGCCGGTGGCCCACTCATGGCTCGTCAGGCTGTGGTCGTACGCCGCCACCAGCCGGCCGCGAGCCCGATCGTCGACGATCGACTGGCAGATCGGGTCGAGCGCGACCAGCGGGTCCCCGGGGAAGTACATCTGCGTGACGAGCCGCTGGGTGAAGCAGGTGCCGAAGACCGAGAAGTGAATGTGCGCGGGGCGCCAGGCGTTGACGTGGTTCCGCCAGGGATAGGGACCCGGCTTGATTGTCTGAAACCGGTACCAGCCGTCGCCGTCGGTGAGGCACCGTCCCGTACCGGTGAAGTTGGGGTCCAGCGGCGCCGGGTGCTGGTCACGCTGGTGCGCGTACCGCCCGGCGGCGTTGGCCTGCCAGATCTCGACCAGCTGGCCGCGGACCGGCCGGCCGTCGCCGCCGACGACCCGGCCGGCCACGGTGATGCGCTCGCCGATCGGCTCACCGGGGTGACCGATCGTCAGGTCGGCGTCCAGCGGGTCGACGTCGCGGTGGCCGAAGCAGGGAACCGCACGCTCGATCGCCTCCGGGTCGACCTCGAACAGGTCGTTGCCAGGGTGACGCAGCCGGCTGCTGCGGTACGGCGGGTAGTCCAGCCGCGGCTGGGTCTCCCGCGCGCCGGCCCGCCGGTAGCCGGACTCGATGGCCGCGATCTCCGAGCTGATCAGTGACTGGGGCTCCAGGTCGAGCGCCGAAGTGACGATGCTGCTCATGGGACCGCAGCCTAGGAGTCAAGGCGGCGGCCACGAAGGCACCTGCTTCCGCTCAGTGAAAGGATGAGCGGTATGGCGGGCAATACCGGCACTCCCGGAGCGACGGTCACGGAACGGATCATGGCGATTCTCGGCGCGTTCGAGGAGCAGCAGACGCGGCTGCCGCTGTCAGTCATCGCCCGGCGCGCGGACCTGCCGCTGGCGACGGCCCATCGCCTCGTCGGCGAGCTGGTGCGGCACGGTGCCCTGGCCCGCCACGGCGACCACTACGTCATCGGCCGCCGGATCTGGGAGATAGGGCTGCTCGCCCCCGTCGAGTGCAACCTCCGCGAGGCAGCCGCGCCGTACCTGCACGACATCCACGCCGCCACCCGCGCCACCGTCCACCTGGCGGTCCGCGATGGCCACGTGGCGCTCTACTTCGAGCGGATGGCCGGCCGGGCCTCGGTGCCGGTGGTCAGTTCGTTGGGCAGCACCATGCCGCTGCACGCCACCGGCGTCGGCAAGGTGCTGCTCGCGCACGCGCCGGCGGGCATCCGCCGCGATGTCCTCGCCTCGCTCCCCCGGCTCACGCCGTACACGATCACCCACCCGGGCCGGCTGAACGAGCAGCTGACGCAGATCCGGCGCACCGGCTACGCCACCACTCTCGAAGAGATGACGCTGGGAGCGTGCTCCGTCGCCGTGCCGGTCCACCGCCAGGAGCAGGTCGTGGCCGCGATTGGCGTCGTCGTGCCGAGCCTCCGACGCGACCGGGGCCGACTGACCGCCGCCCTCCAGGTCGCCGCGCGGGGAATCTCACGCCAGCTTGGAGGCACCCAGCGTGGCGGATGAGGGCGTCCGTTCCCCCTGAGCGAGCGGCCGGCTGACCTGTCGCCCCGGCCGGCGACGGTCGGGAGCGGTCAGAGATGCATCCAGGAGTCGTGGACGACGCAGAGTCCGGTTCCATCCCGTTTCGCGGTGTACGTCGCGATGTCGGTGGCGTCGAGCAGTCGGTCGGGGTCGGTGAGGTCCGCGTGGGAGATCGCTACTCCGGCGCTCGCCGAGATACGGACCGTCACCTCCCGAGCGTCACGGGCTCCCCGATCGCCGTGAGTATCCGTTGCGCGAGCCGTTCGACGGCCTCAGGGGTGTCGACCCGCTCGCGGAGTACGGCGAACTCGTCGCCGGCGAGGCGGGCGACCAGGTCGTCGGGTCGCCCGCCGCTCGCAGCCGCCGGGCGACCTCGCGCAGCAGCTGGTCGCCGGCCCGAGCGACTCCAACACACCCCGCTATGTCGGCGACTGGCACGCCCCGGCCAGGAGCCGCGCGCAGCGCGGCGACGACCCGGACGGCGTCCACCGAGGCGGCGACGTCGTGCACCCGCACCCCCCAGGCGCCGGCCCGGGCCGCCAGGACGGTCGTGGCGAGCGTCGCGGCGTCCCTCCGGTCCGGCGGCCTCGAGGCGCCGTCGGGCAGGGCGGCGGCGAGGAAGCGCTTGCGCGACGCCCCCACGAGGACCGGGAACCCGAGGGCGACGAGCCGGTCGAGGCTCGCCAGCAGGGCCCAGTTGTGCTCGGCGAGCTTGGCGAAGCCCAGGCCGGGGTCGAGGATCAGCGCCCCGGGCTCGACGCCGGCGGCGAGCGCGTCGTCGACCCGGTCGAGCAGTTCGGCGATGACCTCGGCGACGACATCGTCGTACCTGGCCGCGGCGTACATGTCCCGGCTGTCGCCGCGCGCGTGGGTGAGGACCCACGGCACCCGGGCCTCGGCGGCCACCGCGCCCATGTCCGGGTCAGCCCGTCCCCCGCTGACGTCGTTGACCAGCACCGCGCCCGCGCCGAGCGCCGCCGCGGCGACTCGGGCCCGCAGGGTGTCGACGCTCACGGCGACGCCGGCGGCGGCCAGCTCGGTGACGACGGGGATCACGCGGCGAAGCTCGCGATCCAGGTCGACCCGCTCGGACCCGGGCCGGGTGGACTCACCTCCGACGTCGACGTAGTCAGCGCCGGTGGCCCACAGCGCCAGGCCATGTTCCACCGCGGCCGTGGTGGTGGCGTGGCGGCCGCCGTCCGAAAAGGAGTCGGGCGTCACGTTGAGGACGCCCATGACGAGACACCGGCCGGCCGGGTCATCGAGCATCGCGGATCGCTCCTTGAGGTGGGCAACGGGACGGCCGTGCTGCCGCGCGCCGGGCCGGCTCACGGCGGCGGCACTGTCAGCACACGCCCGTCAGGTTGCGATGAGTGCGTACTTGACCTCGAGGTACTCGAGAATTCCCTCGATGCCGCCTTCCCGGCCGAGCCCTGACTGCTTCATGCCGCCGAACGGGGCGGCGGCGTTGGAGACCAGTCCGGTGTTGACGCCTGTCATCCCGGTGTCGAGGGCGGCGATCATCCGGTGTGCCCTGGTGACGTCACGGGTGTAGACGTAGCTGGCGAGGCCAGGGAGGGCGGGGGCCGCCGCGCGGCGTCGCGGATCCCGTTCCAGATCGGCCGTGTCGGCGAGCGCGGCCAGCGCCCGCTCGTAGGTCCAGCGCATACTCACCATCTCTGCGGGGGTCGGTCGCCCGAGCCGTCACGACGGGCCGTGCCGGCCGGGCGAGCGGCCGGTCAGGCCTGGGCCTCGGTCCGGAAACGTCGCGCCCACACGCCCTGCTTGCCCGGCTGCAGGATGCCGGCCGGATCGAGCGCGTCCTTGATCCGCTCGTTGAGCCGGAGCAGGGAGTTGTCGTTGAAGTCCAGCTGGCGGGCGACCAGGTCCATGTTGCGCAGGGACGTCCGGTAGACCGGATAGCCGCGGGCGGCGAGCTCGTGCGCCATCACGACGTAGTTGTCATAGACGGTCTTGGTCTGGGCCTCGTCGTGCGGATCAAACATCGAGGTGCTGATGTGGATCACGTTGCGGGGCGAGAGCAGCAGGCCCGAGGCGTAGCTCAGTCCGGCGCGTTCGTAGAGCTCCCCCATCAGCTCGGCGGTCGCGACGACGTCGGCGCCCCGCAGCGGGCCGACCGGCGAGAAGTCCAGATGGGCGGTGTCCTCGCCGTACGCGAGCTTGAACAGCTCGGCGATGTCCATGTCCGGGATGCCGCACTGCACCCGGTCCTCATGGTTGGCGAAGTCCGACCGCTTGGTCCCGTCGAAGGTCCGGCGGGTCATCCGCACCCCGGGAATCGCGCCGAACACCCGCTCGCACACCCGGTAGTTGGCCTCGACCACCTCGGCCCGGCCGTAGAGCGCGTACCGCGTCGTCCAGGTCTCGGAACCGGGATCGACGTGCGGGTTGCCCTCCTCGTCGATGAGCATGCCGCGCAGCAGGACGGGATAGTTGACGATGACGCCTTCGAGCATCAGCTCGCGCAGCGCGTCGGTGACCGCGCTGAGGCTTTCCATCCCGGTGTGCGTGAGGAAGCAGGAGGAGTACGTCTCGGGCCGGCGCTGCAGCCAGACGCCCATCTGGGTCACGATCCCCAGTCCGGACTGGAAGAACAGGCCCTGCAGGTTGGGGCCGAAGCCGTGCCGGTAGACGTGGGCGCTGCGGCTGCCGGGCATCGCGCCGAGCCCGGTGCGCACCAGCTCGCCGGTCGGGAGCACGACCTCCATGCCGCAGACGTTCTCCGCGTGGTCGCCGTACGGGGTGTAGCCGCGCCCGTACTCGAGGCTGTTGCCGATCACGCTTCCCCAGCCGAGGTCGGGAATCGACGTCCACAGTCGGCCGCCGGCGGCCTCGAGCGCGTCGAAGAGGTCGAACCAGCGCACACCGGGCTCGACGACCGCGTAGGCCAGCTCCTCGTTGACCTCCGCGACGCGGTTCATGCCTCGCAGGTTGACCAGGACCGATCCGCGCAGGCGTGGCGCCGCGCCGCCGTAGGTGTTGTTGCGGCCCTGGCTGAACGTCCACAGCGGCACCCGGTGCTCGTTGGCGACGCGGACGACGGCCTGCACCTCCTCGGCCGAGGTGGGCGAGACCATCGCGGCGGCGTCGAACTCCGTGGACTCCCGGTAGATGAACGGGTCGCGGAACGCCTGGAGGACGGCTGGGTCAGTGGACACCTTCTCCGCCCCGAGGGCGGCCGCGAAATGCTCGACCGCGCGGTCGACGTCTCCGAGATCGGGATCGATGATCGGCTTGGATGTCATAGCGCCGAGCGTCGGTGATCCGCGGCACAGCTCGCATCCATGAGGCGACTAGGGCGACGGCCGGGGCCCGGCTCGGCTCCGACCGGTGGCGGTACGGGTGGCGTGGTACGGGCGGTGGTACCGGTGGTGGTACTGATGCGATGCGCTCTGGGCCACCCGGACGATGGGCCTATGAGACAGCTACGAGACCGCGTCGCCGTCGTCACCGGCGCGGCGAGCGGCATCGGTCGTGCCCTGGTCGACCGCTTCGCTGCCGAGGGCATGAGCGTGGTGCTGGCGGACGTCGAGAACGGCGCGCTCGACCAGGCGGTCGCCGAAGTCCGCGCGGCCGGGGCCACCGCGGTGGGGGTGCGCACCGACGTCTCCCGCGAGGAGGACCTGCTGGCCCTCGCGGAGACGACCATGTCGACGTTCGGCGCCGTGCACCTGCTGTGCAACATCGCCGGCGTCGAGGGCGGGGCGCTGTTCGCGGACATCTCCCGGAAGACCTGGGAATGGGTCATGGGGGTGAACTTCTGGGGGACGGTGGACAGCTGCCGGATCTTTCTCCCCCTGCTGGCCGCGCAGGACGAGGCCCACATCGTCAACACGGCTTCACTCGCCGGGTTCGCCACCGGCATACCGACCTTCCACCCATACGTCGCATCAAAGTTTGCCATTGTCGGCCTGACCGAGAACCTCGAGGTGGAGCTGCGGACGATGTCCGCGCCGCACGTCGGCGTCTCGCTGCTGTCGCCCGGCATCGTGCGCACCCGGATGAGCGAGTCCGAACGCAACCGCCCCATAGACGTCCCGGCGACAGACCAGGACCCGCTGCGGGCACAGATCCACGAGAACATCGCCCGGGATGCCGCCACGATCGGCGTCGATCCCGCCCAGGTCGCCGAACTGGTCGTGGACGCGGTCAGGACGCGCCGGTTCCATGTCTTCACCCACCCCGACATGGCCATCGCGGCGGCCAAGGGGCGGCTCGAGTGGATGACGAGCGGAGTTCCGCCCCAGGCGCCTTCCCCGGTCCGGCACGGGCAGGAAGCGGCGGAGGCCCGGTGACGGCGGTCCTCAAGCGCCCACGGCGGTAACGGCTGGTCCGACCGTCACCGGCGACCGAGACCGCGGCGTGCCCCGGGTTCCCCGGCGCCGGCACAGCGGTGACGGGCACGCCCGGCGGACCAGGGCCACGTCTTCCCGGGTGGCCGACGCCGCGGCGCGGCCGGCGGTATGAACCCGGACGAGCCGGGCGTCGCCCACGGCCCGACCGGCCTGTCGCCAGACACCGGTCCCACAGCACAGGGAGGACGAGCGGGCATGACCGGACGGGAACTGTTCAACGAGGAGCGTTCCGCACAGGTGGTGGCGGCCAGCTTCGCGGACACACCGGACCCACGGCTCAGGGACGTCATGGCCTCGCTTGTCCGCCATCTCCACACGTTCGTCAAGGAGGTCGAGCTGACGGAGGCGGAGTGGGCCGCCGCAGTCGCCTTCCTGACCCGGACCGGGCAGATGTGCGACGACGTGCGGCAGGAGTTCGTTCTGCTCTCCGACGTTCTCGGCGTCTCGATGCTGGTGGAGACGATCAACCACCGCGGCGGCGGCACGTCGACCGAGTCCACCGTGCTCGGCCCGTTCCACATGGTCGAGTCCCCGCCGAGGGCGCTGGGCGCGGACATCGCCCTGGACGGCAAGGGCGAGCCCTGCCTGGTCACCGGGCAGGTCAGCGGCCCCGACGGGGAGCGGGTCGCCGGCGCGCGGGTGGACGTCTGGCAGGCCAACGCCGAGGGCTTCTACGACGTGCAGCAGCCGGGCGTGCAACCCGAACGCAACCTGCGCGCCCTGTTCACCACCGATGACCACGGGGACTTCTGGTTCCGGTCGATCGTGCCCCGGTACTACCCGATCCCCACCGACGGCCCGGTCGGGGAGCTGCTCACCGCGACCGGCCGGCACCCCAACCGTCCGGCGCACGTGCACTTCCTCGTCAGCGCGCCGGGCTACCAGCCGGTCACCACCCACCTCTTCGTCGACGAAAGCCCCTATCTCGACTCCGACGCGGTGTTCGGGGTGAAGGAAAGCCTCGTCCGCGGCTTCCCGCTGGTCGACGACCCCGCGCGGGCCGCGGCGGCCGGGCTGCCGAACCCGTTCCGCGCGGTGCGTTTCGACGTCGTCCTGCGGCGGGCCGACCACGCGGCCGCCACGGTCCGCACCCAGCCAGCCGCGTCGTGATCCCCTCCTTCGTCCACGAGGCCCTGCCGATGCGGGTTGTCTTCGGCGTCGGCGCGCTGGACCGGCTCGGTGAGGAGGCCGCGGCGCTCGGCCTGTCCCGGGTGCTGGTGATCCGCGGGCCCGGTCGGTCAGGCGCCGGGCGGCGGGTGGCCGAGGCGCTGGGCGGGCGAGCCGCCGGGTTGTTCGCCGAGGCCCGCATGCACGTGCCGGCCGACCTCGCCCGCCGCACCGTCGAGGCCGCCGACGAACTGGGCGCCGACGGCTGCGTCACGGTGGGCGGCGGCTCGGCCATCGGCCTGGGCAAGGCGGTCGCCCTGGCACGCGGGCTGCCCGTCGTCGCCGTCCCGACCACCTACGCCGGCTCGGAGATGACCCCGGT
>Ga0068863_100006221_pt1 | contig 11718 bp, 14 predicted proteins | sample KBSSwiS62_FD_66596 | JGI IMG/M metagenome (GOLD analysis project Ga0068863, IMG submission 66596) | Switchgrass rhizosphere microbial communities from Kellogg Biological Station, Michigan, USA - KBS Switchgrass S6-2 | ecosystem: Host-associated > Plants > Roots > Rhizosphere > Soil ...
TCGGCGACGCCGATGTCCTTGCCTTCAAACTGGAACTTCATCCCCTCGGGGATCGTGTACTCCGTCGTCTTGCCGCTCGCGTCCCGGCCGACCACCTTGTTCCCGTTCACGCTGACGACCGTGGCATGGACCACGCGCGTGGAAGTCGTCATTGCGGGCTTTCCCATCTCCGTGCTCGTCGTCGAGCTCGGCTGCTGGGCCGTCGCGATGCTGGCGGCGGCAAGCAATCCGATGCCGAGCGCTGTCGAGAATTTGCCTCTTCTAGCTTCCATCAATCCCTCCCCTTATCACTCGTTATGAAACAAGTACGGAACACGAAGGCTAGGATAGCTTGGGCGCACCTCCCTGAGACTGATACTTTTTCATCAGGACCCGGGGGCGGGGGCCCGACCGTCGTCCTTTCCATTCCGTTCCGGCAAGCCGGCGCAAGGGGGGCTCAAGGCGGGGTCAGGTCTCTCACTGCGTGACTCTTCGCAGCCTGACGGAGAGGGCGCTGAGAATCAACGTGCCCGGAAAGAGAGTCCGCAAGAAGCCGCGGGATCCCGAGACCTGAGCGTCGCGGGCGCAGCTCGGCCTATGGAGCCGGCCGCAGCAGCTCGTCGATCGCGGCGGCGAGGCGCTCCTCCGTCAGGCGGTAGGGCTGGTAGCCGGTCACGATCCCTTTGCGGTCGACGAACGCGAAGGTGGGCGTCGCCGAAACGCCGTACCGCAGCATGGCCTCGTCGCTGATCGGAACGGCGACGCCTTCGGGAGCGCCGTAGATCTCTTTCCAGGCTTTCTCGATGTCCGCCTTCTCGGCGGCGCGGTCCTTCTCGTAGTACCGCGTCGGGGCGACGAACACGACGCCCCTGGGCGCGTACTTCGCGACGATGCGGCCGAACGCGGCCGCCTGCGCCTTGCAGTCGCCGCAGGATGCCCACCAGAAGAACAGGACGACGGGTTTGCCCTTCAGCGCTTCGAGGCCCGTGAACGGCGCCCCGACGCGGTCGTCGACCTTGATGCCCGGCGCCTTCTCTCCGACCAGCTCGATCTGGTCGCGCCGCTTCCAGATTCGCGCGCGCAGGTTGTAGGGCGCGCTCGTGAGCGATCGCGAGCTGTCGTCGAGAAAACGGACCGCCTCCCCCTTCTTGCCCGCGGCGACGAGCGCCTGCGCCTCCACCTCGATCGCCGTCCCGAGCGCGTAGGTCGCCTCCGGGTGCGCGTCGTAGTCGGGTGGCGCTCCGAGCCGAGACGCCGCGGCCGCGCGCGCCTCCTTCGCATAGCGCGAGGCGGCGGGCCAGTCGCCGACGAGGGCCGCGCCGCGCGCGACCCATGCGAGCCCGCGAACGTACTCCGCGTCTTCGCCCTTCTCGGCGCGATGGACTTCCAGGATCGATTCGGCGCTCGGCAGGTCGCCGGCGGAGATTTTCATCCGGATGAAGCGCAGGTCGTCCATCGGCGGGGGAGTCGGCGCGGGCGCCGGCGCCGCGGTGGGCTGCTGCGCCGACATGGCGGTCGCGAGGAAGAGCGCGGCAAGGGGGGCTGTCACCCGGGAGAGACGTTTCATCGCGTTCTCCTTACGTCGACGCGCATCCGAACCGCGGGGCGGGGGCCTCAATTCCCGGGAACGGTCATAGGATCTTCCGCACGGTGACTGCGAGGAGAACGTCGAAGAAACCGGGGCAGACGGCTGCGGCCGAGGTCGCCACGTTGATCGCCCGGTACGATCCGGCGGTCGTGCGGCTGGCCCGCGCGGCCCGCGCCGCGTTGCGAAAGCGATTTCCGACGGCCGTCGAGCTCGTCTACGACAACTACCAGTTCCTTGCCCTCGGCTTCTGCTCGACCGAACGCGCCTCGGATTGCATCGTCTCGCTCGCCGTCTCTCCGAAGGGCGTCGCGCTGTCGTTCTATCGGGGAGCCTCGCTGCCGGACCCCGATGGAATCCTGCTCGGCGCCGGCAATCAGAACCGCTTCGTGCGCCTCGAGTCCGCGGCCGTGCTCGCGACGCGCCCCGTGGCGGCGCTCCTGCGCGCGGCGGTCGCGCAGGCCCGGACCCCGCTTCCCGAAACGGGGCGCGGCTACACCGTCGTCAAGTCGGTCTCCGCGAAGCAGCGCCCGCGTCGCCCGGCCCGCTGACCCGGGTCCCGCCCCTTTTTCTCGCGTATCGTCGGGTGTCGAAACACAAGGAGGACGTTTGACGAAACTGTCCAACGGGTTCGCCCTCGCGGTGTGGGTCGCGGTAACCGGGTCGCTCCTTCTCACGGCGGCGCCCCTGCGGGCCGAGGACCGGCCGCGGATCCGCGACCTCAGCGTCTCGCCCGGGATTCTTCCTCCGGGCCGCTGGAATGCGATCACCGACGTCGAGGGCGTGCGGGTCGGCCACAAGACACTGGTCGAGGGCGCATCCATTCGCACGGGCGTGACGGCGATCCTCCCGGCCGGCGACAACCTCTTTCAGCAGAAGTTTCCGGCCGCCGTCTACGTCGGCAACGGGTTCGGCAAGGCCGCGGGATTTCTCCAGGTCGCGGAGCTCGGCAACCTCGAGACGCCGATCGTACTGACCAACACGCTCGCCGTCGGCACCGCGGTCGACGCCGTCGTCCGGTGGACGCTCGGTCAGCCGGGCAACCAGGCGATCCGCTCCGTCAACGCCATCGTGGGGGAGACGAACGATGGCTGGGACCTGAACGACATCCGCGCGATGCGCGTCTCCACCGCCGACGTTCTCGCTGCGATCGCCGCGGCCCACGGCGGCGCCGTCGAGGAAGGCAGCGTCGGCGCGGGGACTGGCACGGTCGCGCTTGGCTGGAAGGGCGGCATCGGGACTTCGTCGCGCCAGCTTCCCCCGGCGCTCTCGGGGTACACCGTCGGCGCGCTCGTGCAGACGAACTACGGAGGCGTCCTGACGATCGACGGCGTGCGCGTCGGGGAGGCGCTCGGACGATTTGCGTTCCAGGAGGCCGTGGAGAAGGGACGCAAGGCGGGCGACGGCTCCTGCATGATCGTCCTCGCGACCGATGCGCCGCTGTCCTCGCGCAATCTCGAGCGGCTCGCCAAACGCGCGGTGCTCGGCCTCGCGCGCACGGGTTCGTTCATGGGCAACGGCTCGGGCGACTTCGTGATCGCCTTCTCGACGAAGAACCGCGTCCCCTACGATCCGGGTTCGCCGGTGCGCCGCGTGGAGGAGCTCGAGAACGACGCGATGGACCCGCTCTTCCTCGCGGCCGTCGAGAGCGTGGAGGAGGCCGTCTACAACTCGCTGACCAAAGCGACGACCGTCACGGGCGCGCAAGGCCGCACGATCGAAGCCATCCCGATCACGCGGCTCAAGGCCCTGCTCGCAGGACGGGCGCGTTAGCGCGCCGGGCGGTCACCGGTCTTCAGTTCGAAGAAGGAGCCTCCGCATGGACCAGAGGAGGCATGGAAATCGGCGGACGGTGAGCCTCCATCGAGAGCCCGGGTCGCCGGTGGCGCTCGAAGGCGCCCAGTCGGACCGGTCGACGGTCCGCGGCGGATTGGAGCAAGGCCCGGACCACGCGGACGTCGGCAAGGCCTTCGCGGCCCGAGGGCTCGGGATTCCGGCCTGCCATCACGCACTCGGAGAAGTAGGACAGCTCGGGCGCGAACTGGTCGCGCTTGGGGAATGATCGTTTCCGCGTCTTGCCTTCGACGGTGAGCTCCCAGGTGATGCCCTCGGCGTACTCGTAGGCCGGATCGACACGGAGGTCGCCCCTGGTTCCGACGATCTGGTACCAGCCTGTATCCGCCGCTCCGGCGCTGCATGTGAAAGCCGCGAGGCGCTCCTTCGGGAAGCGCAGGACGCACGACATCATCTCCGGGGTCTGCTCGAATCGCTTCTCGCCGTTGTTGGCGCTGAAGGCGACGACCTCGATCGGCTCGTCGCGAAAGAGGGAACGGGCGGCGTTGATGCAGTAGACGCCGATGTCGTAGATCGGGCCGCCGCCAAGCCGCGGCGGGCCGAGGCGGATGTTGCCGGCCTTCACCTGCATCGTGAACGCCGACTGAAAGACCCGCGGTTCACCCAGCTTGCCCGAGCGGGCGATCTCCACCGCTTCGAGGTTCGCCCTTTCGAAATGCAGCCGATACGCGGTCATGAGCTTGACTCCATGCTTCTCGGCCGCGTCGATCATCTCCTCGCAATCCTTCTCGGCCACAGCCAGGGGCTTTTCGCAAAGGATGTGCTTGCCGGCTTCGGCCGCAGCCACCGCGTACTCCTTGTGCATGTGGTTCGGCAGCGCGATGTAGACGGCGTCGATGTCGGGGTTGGCAAGGCACTCGGCATAGTCACTGTAGGCGTATCCGAGTGGCGCTCGATAGCGGCGCCCCAGCGTCTTGAGCTTCGCGGGATCGTCGGAGACCAGCGCGAGCAACTCCGAATTCTTCTTTGCGTTCCGGAACGCCGGCAGGACGGCCGCCTGAGCGATGTAGCCCAGCCCCACGACCGCATAGCGAATCTTCTTCCCTTCGGACGGCGTTTTCTCGGTGCGATGGCGCTTGCGTTTTTCCACGTCTGAGAACCCTCCTGAAAAGTCCGCTCCGCCGTCTTGCTCTGCAAGGAGGGTGCCCGTGGCTACTCGAGAATCGACGGCAAATCGATCCGGCTCTCCCGGCGCACCTGGGCGAGCGTGCACTGCTTCGGCGCCTTGTCCGGTCTCCAGCGCACGAAACGCGTCCCGTGCCGAAAGCGGCCCTGGGAGAAATGGTCGTAGCGGACTTCGACGACGCGCTTGGGCCTCAAGGGTTCCCATTGGCCCGTGCGCTCACTCGACCAGCGGCTCGGGCCGCCGGGCGCCCGACCCGTGAAGCCGGGGGGATGCACGAGCTTCTCGAGAGTGGGCGTCAGCGCCCGGCGCTCGGCCTGGGACATCGCCGAGCAGAACCCGACGTGATCGAGGGCGCCGGTCTCGTCGTACAGTCCGAGAAGCAGTGATCCGACGATCCGCTCCTTCGCCGCATACCGGAATCCCCCGACGACGCAGTCGGCCGTCCGAAGCACCTTGACCTTGCGCATGGCGGTTCGCTCGCCCGGCCGATACGGCAGGTCCACCCTCTTGGCGATGACGCCGTCGAGCCCGCTCCCCGTGGAGCGGAGCCAGGTTTTGGCGGTGCTCGAATCCCGGACCGCAGGGGAAAGGCGAATCCGGCCGTCCGTCGCGGCAAAGGCCCGGTCGGCCAGCTTCTCGAGCGCCTTTCTGCGCTGCTTCCAGGGCGCCGCCAGAAGCGATCGGCCCGTTTCGTCTTCGAGAAGGTCGAAGACGAGGTAGACGGCAGGACGCTCGGCGGAGAGCTTGAGGACGCGACTCGCGGCCGGGTGGATCCGCTGCAGCAGATCGTCGAAGGAAAGAGCGCCGTCGACCGGGACGACGATCTCGCCGTCGAGGACCGTTCGTTCGATGGGAATCGCTTGCATCGCCCGGACGATCTCCGGAAAGTACCGGCCGAGCGGCTGGCCCGCCTTCGAGCGCAGGTCGATCCGCTCTCCCGCGCGGTGCGCGAGACACCGGAACCCGTCCCACTTCGGTTCGTAGACCCAGTCGCGGCCGGTGGGGATCTCCGTGGTGAGCTCGGCGAGCATCGGCTCGAGCGACAGCGGAATGGCCCGCGTCACAGCAGCGTCTCCAGTCGAAAGCGGCTTTTGGGCGATAGCAGGGGCTTCCACAGATCGCCCCGCTCCCGCAGTCGGGCGGGGACGTTGTCGATTCGGAAGTCGTCGATCCGGACGCCGTCCTCGACTTCTTTCCAGGTGAGGGGCGTCGACACCGCGGCTCGGGGGGTGGGGCGGACTGAGTACACGGACGCGAGAGTTCGTCCCCAGGCGTTCTGGTTGTAATCCACCAGAACGCGGCGGGGAGGGCGTTTGGCCTTGCGATACTCGGCGGTCACGAGTTTCGGGTGGCCGCTCTCCAACTGCCGCGCGAACTCCTTCGCAAAGGCCCAGACCTCCTTCTGCGTCGGGCCTCGCCGGATGGGCACGTAGACGTGGATTCCCCGGGATCCCGTCGTCTTGGCGTAGCACGGCATCCTCAGGTGGGACAGCGCCTCACGGACGAGGCATGCGGTCTCCAGCACCCGGGGAAACGTCGCACCCGGAACCGGATCGAGGTCGAAGTGGAGATAGTCGGGCCGGTCGACGTCGTCGCACCGCGCGTACCAGGGATTCAAGTCGATGCAGCCGAGGTTGACGACCCACAGCAGCGCGGCCAGCCCGTCGACCACCGGAAAGTCGATCACGTTGCCGGAGGCGTGCTCGATCGAGCAGACGCGCAGCCACTCGGGTTTCGGCGAAGGGGTCCGCTTCATGAAGAAGAAGTCGCCGCTCGCGCCGTTCGGGTAGCGTTTCATGACCATGGCTCGGTCGCTCAGGTGCGGGAGCAACGCGCTCGAAACCCCGGCGTAATAGGCGAGCAGATCGCGCTTGGTCAGACCGAGATGCGGCCAGAATGGCTTGGAGAGGTTCGTGAGCCGGACGCGCTGGCCCTGGGGAGCGACCCACGCCTCGGTCGGTTCGGAGGGGATCTTCATGCGCGCACCCGCGTGCGCGGATCGAGCTTCGGCGGCCGCGGTCCCCGCCGCGCTGCCCCCGCCACGGGCACATAGTCGAGCTCGCGGCCTTCGCGGGCCGCCCGCAGCAGCAGTCCACCCCTGCTCATGTCTCCGCGGCCGACGAAGGCCGGCGGGAAGAGCAGGCGCGGGCCGAAGCTCTCGAGAAGCGGGCCCACGTACTTGTCGGTGGCGATCGATCCGAGCAGGACGACCTCTCCGCGGCCGCCGAGCCGCCTCCGCAGTGCCCGGATGTCCCGTTCGAAGGGTTGCCGATACGCCGCTTCCGTGGCCGCGATCGGCACGCGGGCGTGGCGCCGCAACTCCTCGACCCCGATGCGCTCGTCCGGAGAGATCAGACCGGAAGCGGCGGTGATGACCAGCGCGGCGCCCGGAGCGAATCGGTTCGCATAGGCGAGCTTGCCGCGAAAGTAGAGTCCGGAAAGAAACGCGAAGACCCTTCCGATCGAGGCCCCCTCCGGGGAGCGCAGGTCGAGGGCGAGTCCGAAGCGTGCTTTGTCACGCAGCAACAGCTGAGCGCGCAGTCCCGAAGTGCTCGCGGGGGAAAGCAGAAAGACTCGACTCGGCGGCTGCACGATGAAGTCCATGTTGAGTGCACGCCGAATGCCAATCGAGACCGGCATGTTTCTTGAAAAGCGAGAGGTCGGGAAGACTGGTTTTCCCAACTACAAGGAGGCTTTCAATGGCGGATCGAGACAAGAAACAGCAGCAGGGCGGCACGGGTTCGAGCCAGGACCAGGGCCGTTCGGGTCAGGGCAGCTCGGGCCAGGGCGGCTCGGGCCAGGGCAGGGGCCAGGGTCAAGGTGAAGGCGAAGGCCGGCAGGGTCAGGGCAAACAGACCCAGGGCAACCCGAACTCCTCCCGCGACGAGCAGGGAAAGTTCACCGAAGGCGGGGAGAGCGGGAGCCGCTCGGGGTCGAAGGGCACCGGACGGACCGGCTCGGAAGAAGAAGACAGCGAGTAAGAGCTGTTTGCAGAGACGCCGGCGGACTCGAAATCCGCCGGCGTCTTTTTCCCGACCGGCCGGCTCGATTGACCTCGGTACCATCCCGGACAGAACCGTCCTGTAGGTGCGCTTCCTCGTCGAGCAAATTTGCCAACGCGCGGTTTCGTGCGTGCCTGGCTGATCTACCGTAGCGACGAAGGCGGTGTCGCGTTGGCGACCGGAGTCCGCGCCACCGAATTGGTGTCGGCGCGTGGCGTCTTGGCAGGTTGCCCGGACTTCGTGGCATGCGAGTGGACCCACTGTTCACAGCTCTTCTGGCTCTTGAACTTCGGATTGGCATAGTTTGACCAGCCGTTGTTCGAGCAATCTGCCGGCGCAGTGGGACCCGCGGCTCTCATGCCCGGGTATCCGGTCGGCATGTCCGAGCCCGGCATCGGGGTGACACGTGCTCGTTCCTGTTCGGTCATCTTGCGCGCCGGTCCCGGCGTGGAGGACCTGTCGAATTCCTGTTCCGACGCAGAGGGCGTGCGTTGCATTCCGGGTGTTGCGGCCGGCGGCGTGCTCGACATGGCTGTGCCGGTTCTGGGATTGGGCGTCGCTTGCGCGTCGGACGGGTTCTGAGTGGAGAGGAAACTCGCCAGCGTCAGAGCGGAAGCACTGGCCAGGATCGTCGTGGTGCGTTTCATCGATCGGGTCCTTCCACGGTTGGCAATAGCCGGCCAGTCGGCAGTGCAAGGAGGATGCCGCCGCGGTCCGACGCCGTGTTCTCGCCGAGTGCGGACGGTGCGTGAATCGTGCGACGAACGCCTCGTGACCGTCGCGCCGCACTGCCGGGTCGAATGGAACACCTCTTGCAGAACGAAAGAACCGGGCGATGTTGCCCGATGTCCACACGGCCTCCCGGTCGTCCACGAGGTAGTCCCGATGAACACGAAGCGGAGCGAGAAGAGCGCGAAGAATCGGTCCGACGGCAAGACGGCGAAGGGCAAGAACGCCTTCGGCCCGAAGGCCAGTGGAAAGTCGTCCGGCAACGGGAGCACTACGAACAATCGTCAGGCTGGCACGACCAAGCGGTAATGCGCTGTCCCGCGCAAGAGGTCCACGACAGGAGTCTCAACTCGCCTCCGGAATCGCGGGGCCTGAAATCAAGGAGCTTCCAGTGAAAGCGCTGGTGTACAGGGGGCCCAAGAAGGTCCGAGTCGAAGAAGTCCCCGATCCGAAACTCGAGCAACCCACGGACGTTCTGGTCCAGATCACGACGACGAACATCTGCGGATCGGATCTCCACATGTACGAAGGCCGAACCGACGTCGAAAAAGGAAAGGTCCTCGGTCACGAGAATCTCGGGCGGGTCATCGAGGTCGGATCCGCCGTACGGCGGGTCAAGGTGGGCGACTGGGTGTGCCTTCCGTTCAACGTCAGCTGCGGCTTCTGCAAGAACTGCGACCGGGGTCTCACCGGCGCATGCCTCACGCTCAATCCGGGAACCGCGGGCGCGGCCTATGGCTACGCGGGCATGGGGCCCTATGACGGAGGCCAGGCCGAGTACCTGCGCGTCCCGTACGGCGACTTCAACTGTCTGCAGCTTCCCGACGACGCGGAGCAGAGGCAGAACGACTACGTGATGCTCTCGGACATTTTTCCGACCGGCTACTACGCCACCGAGCTCGCCGATGTCCAGCCCGGCGAGTCGGTCGTGGTCTACGGAGCCGGCCCGGTCGGCCTGCTGGCCGCGTACTCGGCCAGCCTGCGCGGTGCGAGCAAGATCATGGTCGTCGACCGGCACAAGGATCGTCTGGAACTGGCCGCGTCGATCGGGGCGATCCCGATCGACGACTCCAGAGAGCCGGCGGTCGATCAAGTCCTCGAGCTGACGGACGGCGAAGGCGCCGACAAGGGGTGCGAGTGCGTCGGTTACCAGGCTCACGACCCGGCGGGAAAAGAGCATCCGAACATGACGATGAACAACCTGGTCAAGTCGGTGCGAGCCACCGGAAAGCTGGGCGTGGTGGGGGTCTTCGTGCCGGAGGATCCGAACGCCACGGACAAACTGGAGCAGAAAGGGGAGATCGCGTTCGATTTCGGCGAGTTCTGGTCCAAGGGACTTTCCATGGGTACGGGGCAGACCAGCGTGAAGGCCTTCAATCGCTCTCTCTGCGCCCTGATCGAATCCGGACGAGCCAAACCTTCGTTCATCGTCTCCCATGAACTCTCGCTTTCCGAAGCGCCCGAGGCGTACAAGAACTTCGATGCCCGGAGTCCCGGCTGGACGAAAGTGGTCCTCAAGCCGGCTGCGTAACGAGAAGAGGCGACCCCATGGCATCGCACACTAGTCCCCACGCGTCCGGCAAGGACGAGCTCGGCGCGAATCCTCGCCGGCTCGTCCCCAAGCTCTCCGCGCGCCAACGTGATCGAACGATGATCCGGGAACGGCCGGGGAGCGCTTCCTCGAAGAGAACGACACCCTCGGGAGATCGCAGTGGTCATGGAACCTGAAGACCGGAGTTCGACGCGCGCGCATGCGCCGCTGCGCGTTTGCCCAGCAGGCCGCCGACGTGATGGGGATCGACATCTGCGCGGCGGTCAGCCCGGCCTCGGAGGCGCCGCTGACCCGGAACCCGACGCGGTGGAAGGCGCCGATCGCGGAGGTGGAGCGCACCGCGAGTCCTCCGGAGAATCCTTCCGAGGAAGAGGTCAAACGGGAACTGGCGAAGAACAGCCCGATGAAGCTTCCCTGGCTTCAACCGCAGGACATCGCTCCCGTCGCCGTATTCCTGGCTTCCGACGAGGCGCATTTCGTCTCCGGAGCCACGTACGACGGGACCGCGGGCGACAGCGCGAACTGGACCGCGTGAACGCAGGAGCAGGCTTTTTGCGGGACGGCACCAGTCTTGCTTTGGCTCGGGGCGGAGGGAAACTTTCATGGACACGATCAAAAAGTCGACGACGATAGACGACAATCCCGCCAATCGGGATCCCATCACCAAGGAGCCGGGGTCTCACCCGGTTGGAACGGGCTTGGGGTCGGCTGGCGGTGCGGTGGCCGGCGCCGCCGCCGGCGCTGTCATCGGCGGGCCGGTCGGAGCGGCGGTCGGCGGAGTTGTGGGCGCCGTCGCCGGCGCCGCGGGTGGCCACGCTGCGGGGGAGGCGGTCAATCCGACCGTCGAAGACGCGTACTGGAACGAAAACTTCAAGTCGCGTCCCTACTACCAGGAGGGCCGCAGCTACCTCGACTATCGGCCTGCCTATCGGTACGGCTGGGAAAGCGCGGCGAAGCCGGAATATCGGGGCCGCAAGTTCGACGAGGTCGAAGCCGAGCTCGCCCGGGGATGGGAGGGCGTCAAGGGAAACTCCTCGCTCGCGTGGAACGACACGAAGCACGCGGCGCATGACGCGTGGGACCGCGTTCACGGCGACTAGCCGGCACGGTCGGTTTTTCGAGCCCGGCGCAAGCCGGGCTTTTTTGACATCGGACATCCCGACCTCTCGACGGTCGGCACCCGTGCGCAATGGGACCGGAATTTGAAGATAGGGCGGATTCGAAACCGGAAGGAGGGTCAATCATGAAGAAAGACCAGGTCACTGAACTGCTGCTGCAGGCGCTGGAGACGGAGCTCGGCGGCGTTCAGGTCTACACGCAGGCCGTTCGGTGCGCCGTCAACGAGGACCTCAAGGAGGAGTGGCAGAAGTATCTCAATCAGACCGAGCACCACGTCAAGATCGTCCTCGGACTCTTCGAAAAGCTGGGTCTCGATCCGGAGGAAGAGACGCCCGGCCGCGGCATCGTGCGCCACATCGGCGAATCGCTGGTCAAGGCCATGTTGATGGCGCAGAGGGCCGGAGATCCTGACGCGGCGCAGGTCGTCGCGGCGGAGTGCGTCGTGCTCGCCGAAACCAAGGACCATCTCAACTGGGAATTGATCGGTTCGGTTGCGGAAGACGCCGGAGGCAAGAAAGCCGAAGCGCTTCAGGCCGCGCACGACGAAGTGGAGGATGAGGAAGACGAGCACCTGTACCACACGACGGGCTGGTGCCGTGAGCTCTGGATCCAGTCGCTCGGAATGCCGGCGGTGCTCCCCCCGCCCGAGGAGGAGAAAGAGGTCAAGACGGCGATCGGCGCCGCCCGGGCCAGGCAGTCTCGCGAGGAGATGCTCTAGGACATGACCAGGACCGAGCTTTGCCCGGTCGGGATGCTCACTCCCGAAGTGCGG
>Ga0068863_100006223_pt1 | contig 11716 bp, 15 predicted proteins | sample KBSSwiS62_FD_66596 | JGI IMG/M metagenome (GOLD analysis project Ga0068863, IMG submission 66596) | Switchgrass rhizosphere microbial communities from Kellogg Biological Station, Michigan, USA - KBS Switchgrass S6-2 | ecosystem: Host-associated > Plants > Roots > Rhizosphere > Soil ...
GGCTTGAAGGCCGTCGCTCATAGACTCCGTGTAAATCCGTGAAATTCGTGTCTCATGTTTGATCCCAGGTGCTGGTGATGGCGGCGCCGACGGCGTTGCGATAGTTCGCCGTGCGATCCTCGATGCCGCGTGCGATCGGGGCGCGTTTCGGGATTGTGCTGCCGGGATGCCGGACCTTGCCGACTGTGATAACTGCGTTGCCGATCATGAACCGGAGCGCTTTGCCGCGACGCGGGCGAATGTCATGCGGCGGGATGACCCCGCCGAATTCGTGAATAGCGGCGTACTCGATGTTTGTGCCGATCGAGGAGACAACGGCCGAGCCGACGATGCTGGCTTTGCTCGCCCGGATGGAGCGGCGCAACACGTTTGAGCGGACGCCGAGTTTGCCTTCTTCAGGCGGGAACGGGCCGGTACCTGTCATCCGGTTCTGGACGATGTGTCCGACCGTCAATTGGTTTTCGTCATCGAGTGTCGTGGCGATGGCTTGCAGCACGTGCGCAGGGAATTCTTCCAGGCTCTTGAGCGCTGAGCCGATGCGTGTCGGGATGACAATGCGGACGATCACGGTTGCTGGTTGCTGGTTGCTGGTTGCTGATTGGCGGCGGCCAGGCCGAGTAGGCGGGCTGCTTGGCTGTCCTTCTCGATGATCAACAGGATTTGCTCTCGCCTGGCGATCAATCGGCCCATCAGTGTGCCGAGCCAATTAAAGTCTTCACTGGAATGTTCGCGGCCGCGGCCGGAGTCCCATTCGTCGATAATGCGGCGGGTGATTCGCAAGTCGCGTGGCGCGACGTTGCACAGTTCGACAGGCCTATCTATTGCCTCTGTCGTCATGTGATCATGTAGCGTTTGTGGCTATCGAGGGCCTGCTTCACTTCCGGGATCAGATCCAGAGCGGACAGTGTTGAAGCGGCCTTGTCGTCCTGGGCAATGGATGTGCCCAGCTTGTCCATCGTCGCCCAGACGTGGCCGGCCTGCAGGAGCCAGGCGAGTTTCACGTCAGGCGGCAATGCGGTGGAGCCTTCCGGTTGGTCAGTGGGATAATCCTCGGCGTCAGGTTCAAGCGTCTCGAACCAGTTACCGCCAGTGTAAGTGATGCGCAAGCGGACTGACCAATGCCCCAATTGCCCGTCGAACTGGATCAAGCCGATGGTTTCATCCAGGTTTTGGATAATGCCATTCGTCGGTAAGGCCACCCAACCTTCAGCGAGTGACGTGCGTTGCTCGACGCTGCTGATTACTTCGAGAGGATAGCGCGGCAGGTAATAATGATTACGATCGGCGGTGAACTCGACCTTGGCATCCGCAACGCGCTCAAAATTGCGGTTGCAGTATTTGTCGAACTGCCCGGCGATACCGCGCCCTACGATGGTGATCGCAGCGTCAAAATCTGTTCGCGAGACAAATGACTCGCTGAGCAGATGCCGTTTCAGTTCGTCCAGGTTGCCAAGGCCGAGGTTCATTTAGACACGGATTTCACGGATTACCACGGATCTCTTCCACGTACCCTTTGAGGCCGATGGCGCGTTTGGTCGTCGTCACGAACTCCTGGCCTTTGACGTAACGCTGGCCCGCTTCGAACAGGCTGTGGGTTATCACGCGCACCTTGACCTCGCCGCTTTTGATGGCGCGGTTTTCCGGTTTGGGCGGCTTGTCAGTCACAGGCGGGACGCCTGTGCCACCCGGTTGAGTTGATTCAGTCATAGTTTTGCCTTTCTTACTTGTTATCGGAGGGACCAGCCGGCGGGTCGCCGGCTGGAACGCCCGAGTCGGGCGTGTTACCCGGAGCGGCGGGGTTTCACGTAGGCGCGAATCTGGAGATTCGTGATCGCGTTCGTGTTCGAATTCTCGATCACGTTCAACCGCAGATAACCCAGCGAGTTCACCGTCATGTTGGTGCAGAAGTACACCGTGTTGGTGCCGCTGGCTGCGACCGAGATGGTGCGGCGATTGGCCAGCCAGTTCGAGTTGTCCAGGCCCTCATCGAGCTTGAACACCACGGAGTCGGTCCCGGTGCCACCGGTGAGTTTGAACTTCACGTCGATGGCGACCTCATCGTACTTGGCCAGGCCAATGACCTTGGCCGCGGTCGAGTTGGTCGTGGCGGCAGCCACGTTGTTTGTCCCGCCTGCGTAGAGCGTGGCGAGGATGTCGTACTGTTGGGCGTGGACCTGCGGGATGATGAACAGGAGGAAACAGAGCGCACAGAGCCCTGCGATTGCTTTCAGAATAGTTTTCATTTTGGTTTTTTCTTTGTGCCGCCGCGTTACCGCGGCGGCTACTGGTTGATCAGGTTAGGCGGCTGGGGTGCTGAGGATGGCGAAGGCTGTGGCAACGCGGCCTTTGACGCCCGCGCGGCCGACGCCGCGGAAGGTGCGTGAATAGGTGTTCCAACGATAATGATCGCTGGCCTCGAAACTGAAGTCGGTCCGGACACCGACCACCAACCCTTGCGGATCACCGAACGCGGCGAGGTTTTTGCTGGCGCCGTCGGCGCTGGGCGCGACTTGCACCGGCGTGACTGGATATCCCAGGATGGTGCCGATCCCTTTGGGCGCCGGAGCTTCCAGCGCAGTCAGGAAGATCGAGCGGCCGTTGGCGTCCCGGACCAGGACGGCGCGGGCGAGCACATAGGGATGCATCCACCAGCGGGCGCCACGCTGCAGCACGACGCTGTCAACGGCTGTCAGGCAACGGACGAAGTCTTCCAGGTCCAGTTGCGACATGCCGAGGTTCCCTGCACCAGCCGGGGCGGCTGTGCCGAATGCGAACAAACCAGTCATGCCGCCATAGGCGGTATCGGCTGTGCCATCACCGATGAACGCGGCGGTGTCGAGCCGTTCGTTCCAGGCGCTGGTGAAGTCGTCCATGACGTCCGAGGTGACATCGAACTCCGCGTCGTCCAGGAGTTGGCGCGACACGTCGATCAACGAGGCAATCACTTCGACTGTGAGGTTGACGCTTGTGCCGGCTCTGGCGGCGTCTTCCGTTATGGCGCCGCCTTCAGTAAGTACGAAGGTAGCCGTGGAGCGCGCGGTCTTGACCGGGTAGCGAGTGACCTTGGTGCCGAGCCGGCGCACACCGAGCGTGCTCCAGGCGCCGAACTGCGCGAGTGTGTCGTAAATCTCGCGGGCGAGTTCGTCGGTCACGATCAACGTCGAGCCAGGGGAGGTGTCTTCGCCCAGGGCTGTCTTGCCTTGCACTTGCGGCAGGCTCTTGATGAGCGGCGCGCAGAGTCTTTGCATGTCGCCGTTGTTATCCACCGCCAGGCGGATCGCGACGTTGAACCGGGTGCGCAGTTCGTCATCGGCCATGATGCGTTCGATCGGACTACCGAAGGCCATCTTCTGCTCGCGTCTGAGCTGGATCTGGACTTTCTGGATCGATTGCTGGATGGCGGCGAAGTCATTGGCCGCGTTCTTGAGCTTGGTCAGGTCCTCGAAAGCGGTCTTGGTCTGCTTATCGAGGTTGGCATAGTTCTTCAGCAGGGTTTCCTGCTGTTGTTTCAGCGTTTTGTTTTCCGTCTGCAACTCGCTGACGCCATCGAGGACTTTCTTCTGGAACTCGGCTTCGCTGAGTTGCGAGTCAGGCGTTTTGGGCGCTGGAGGCGGAGTTGGCGGGGCGGCGACATCGCCGAGCATGGCCAGGCCGGCGATCGTGGTGAGGGTGAGCTCGGCGGCCCTTGCGCCGAAGCAATAATAGGCGATGGCTGACACTGCCAGGCCGATCAATATCAGCATGGCTGTCAGTTTGGGCAGGCGCGATGCCCGCCCTGCTTTGGAATGTTTGATCATAGGTGGTTTACTTTTTGGGTGAACTCCAGGAGGAACGCGGTGCGCGCCCGCTGTTGAGCCACGGCGACGTCAGCGGGTCTCTCAGTCGCAGTGGCGGTTTCGCGTTTGGCGTACTCCCTGGAAAATGTTTCGAGCTCGGCCTCGCCGATCGCGCCGGCTTTGTAAGCCTTGGCCAATGCGTTCGGGTTCGCGCCGATGATGCAGGCGCTGAGCTCGACTTGCTCTTGCTCGATGTAAATTGTGCGCACACCGGATTCTTCGTGCAGGTTCAGTTCCTGGAGTTGCTGCAGCCAGGCGCTCTTGTCGTTGTCCCATTTGCTCGCGTAACGCGTGGGCCAGAATCCGACGCTCACGGCTTTGAGATAGCCGGCTTCGGTCATGCGCCAGCCGAGTTGGGCGAGTTGGTTCTCCGGCACGTCCACGGCCCATTGCACGCGTTCGACGAGTTGCCTTCGTTCCACATGGAAATCAATGACCCGCCCAACCTGGTTGGCGATGGTGTCGTATTCGTGACTGTCAACGAATGGCGCGTTCTTGCGGAAATGAGTGAAGCGCCAGCCATCGGCGCGGATGACTTCCTTCCAGGAATCGAGGGTCTCGTCGGAGGCGACGTAATCGACGATGCCTTTGGCCGAGTCCACCACGCGGACCTTGGGATACAGCGTTCGAATCAATTTGGTTGGTGCGCTCATACGAATGGATTCTCGCTGATATGCAGCCCGACGGGCGGTTGAGCTGACGGGCTGGAGAGAACGTGCAGCCAGACCTTGGCGCCGTGGGCGATCGCGGCGCGGTCCGCGTCGTCCAGTTCCCAGCAGGAGATGCATTGGCGGCCGTCGTCGTTGAACACGTGCAAAGGAACGATCGGCTGTGAGTCGCAGCAGCCTTCAGCATCGGGCGGCATCAGGGTCAGGTTGGCTTCGGGGAATGAGACGGGTTTCATGATTGGTGGCCTGACCGGCTAGGTCTCCTCCGGAGGGGCGGCCACGGCGATCGAGACGCAGTGGCAGTTGATGACGTTGCCGGCGCTGCCATCCGGATCGCCGGGGAACCGCAGATGTTCGCCGCCGACTTCGAACGCCTCATCCACGCCGACGACCTGGCCGTTTGCGGCCGCGTGCGCCGGCCGGACGTTGTCGTTACCGCTCGTGAGCCATTTCTTGTACTGCACGCCGGCTTGTTTCATCGCCACTGCGCGGCCCTGACCGTAAGCGGCGCTGGTCTCTGTCATGGCGATCGTGCGCGCTCGAGCGCGTGAGATGTCGTTGAACTCGGCTCGGACGCGGTCGCTGAGCTTGTCGATGCTCTCACCGAGCTGGAGGCCGTCTTCCAAAGTCTGTTTGACCTGGTCGTGGATCTCGGTGGGCACGTCTTTGAGGCGGTTCTCGCGTTGGCGATTGAACTGGAGCACGGCCTCGGGCGTCATCTTGAACGGATCGTCCTTGGCCAGTTCATCGAACAATTGCTGGCCGGCACTGTGCAACGCTTGCGCGGCGACGGGTCGCATGGAGGTAATCAGGCCCTCGCTGAACCTGGACAGGTCGAAAATGAAATCCACCGCGGCAGCGCGGACCTGGCCGGTCGGGCCTACAACGGTAAGTGTAGGCGCCGCCTCGGTGCGCAAACCGTTGCCTGGGCTATGACTGGATGGATCAGTGCCCGCGACCGAGGCCGGCGCGCGCCTCCTTTGAAATTTCTCGAGTTTCGACAGTGTTTCGGCGCGGGCTTTCATCAGCTCGCGATTGAACCGGCGTTCGTAGGCTTTGAGTGTGACCCGGCGTTTGCTCATCAGATCGCGCCATTGGGCCAGCTCGCGGGCGGGGCGGGAGGATTGGAAGTCGTCGGGCTCGGTGGTGCGAGTCACAGGCGGGACGCCTGTGCTACCCGGCGGGTGGGTGGCACAGGCGTCTCGCCTGTGACTGTCTCCCACCCACCCGAGGCGCTTCGCGGTGATTGCACGGAGCATTTCGCTCACGGCCTGGCCGTTGCCGTTGCCGTTCCCGTTCCCAGGCGGTGTTGTGGGCTCGGCGAATTGAGCGTCGGTTTCTGGTGTGGCCTCGCCGACGGGCGCGACGCTGAATGGGAGGTAACCAACGTCCCAGCTCGAGTACGGCTTCATGCCGAGCCGGAGATAGTCGTTGATGTGTTCCATGGGTTGGCCCATGGCCCAGAGCTTTTGCGCGGCGTCGATCCGTTCGCGGCGGACTTGTTGCATGACAGAGTGTTCATCCCAATCGAACCAGGCGGTAAGGGGTTTGCCTGTTTGCTTTTCAACAACTTCCTTGACTGAACTGGCGATCGCCACGCTAACGGGGATACAGGTTTCTTCGATCAGGATGAAGCGGTCCGAGGCGCTGCCTATTGAATAACTGGCAACGACGTCGGCCATGCTCGGCGGTACGCCGAAGCCGATGAATATCTCGTGCCGGTTCTGGAGCCGGCTGGCAATGACGTTGGCGTCCATGGCCTGGATCTGTGGATCTTCCACGGTAATGTCACCGCTCAAAAACACGGGCCGGAATTCACCTTGCAAGCTGCGTTCCTTTTTCTCGCGCAGTTGGCTGATGATCATCTGGCGCTGGGTGTCATCCGGTATCCCGCCCTTCGCGACGATATACGGGCCGCGATCGCCGTTGGATCGCATCAGGTGCAGATTGAACTTGCCAGCCAGGTAATCGGCTTCAGCAGCGACTTCGGCCGCTTCCATCTCGCTCAGGCCGCGCCAGTCGTTGTATGGGTTCCACGTTTTGAGATGGATGACTTGCTGTGGGAGGAGCGTATGGCGTTGGCCCTGGCCATCGGTGAATACCCATCCGACCAGTTGACCGTGATCGATCACGTGCCGCATGCGATCGGGCCGGGCGACGATCAATGGCGGCCATGCAGTGCGGGCCTCCGGGAACGGGGCCAGGAAGCTGTCGTCCAGGAGCCAGAAATATTCACCGGCCAGTTTGAGCCAGCCGACTGTGGCCTCGATGAACGAAGCGAATGTGAGGCCGCTGGTTGGCTTGGACCAGTAGGCGGTTAGGTCCGGGTCGTTATACGCTTGTTCGCCGGCTGCGCCTTTTGCGCCCAAACTGAACATGAGGGGCACGGCGGAGATCGGGCCGGACACTTTCTTAATGGCGCGTTGGACCCAAACGGAATTGCTGTATGGGTTGCGGAGCCGATCGGCCGAGCCGCCATCAGCAAAAGGGACGCGGTTGAAGCCCATCTCGGCGAAGGCGCCTGTGCCGCGCCGGATGAATTGCCAGGCGGCGGCAATGCGGGTGCGCAGGGGTGTTTTCACGCGGGCCTCCCCGGATGGACACGGATTTCACGGATTGGCACGGAGCTGCTCCGTGTGAATCCGTGAAATCCGTGTCTCCTATATAAGTACAGGGAACGGACGAATCGGAGGGTTATGCGCCGAGGCGTTTGACGGAGTCGCGCAGGCGCGGGAGCCAGGTGGGCAGATGGAAATGCAGGATGGCGTCGGGCGCCCGAAGGCGGTACCACGTCGTCCATTTGAATCCGGCTTTCTTGGCCAGCCGATTCTGGCTCAACCCTTCGTTCTCCGCATGCACCAGGAGCCGATTCATCAAAACGATAAACTCTTCCAGCGGGGTTAACGGGCCAGGCTGATTGTGCAAATCGCGGGCCGCTTCCTTCAGGCGTTGAACCCACTTGGCGAGGTTCAGGTTCTTCGGCTGCCAGGTCTTCAGCCGGCGCCAGCTCGTGACGCTGCCAAGGATCGGCAGCTTGCGCAGAAGCTCGCCATCGGACAGTCCCTTGAGCTCCTGGAAGCGAGTCAAGGTCCCGATTAGGGCTGGAATTTCCGAAATCTGCGATCCGGAAACCGACGGGGCTGCCCGAAATTGGAGCGCTACCCCCTTGTTCAAGCTCTGTGGATAACTTTTCCGGCTCACCATAGCGGACGCCTCTTTCAGAAGCTCCTGGGAGGCTTTGGTGATTTTCGCCCTTTCCTCGGTCGTCAGGCTCCCGATCCAAGCCGCTAGGTCCGCGGAGATCCCGCCGGTCCGCGGCTGGATGATCTGCCGGACGGCATTGTGATATTTCTCGGGTTCCCTGGCCAAACGGCCGTGCACTCGGCTTCTGATGTCCTCGTTCATAAGCAGTGCGCGTGATGGTTAGAAAGTCCGGGGCGTCGGTCAAGGAAAAGGGCCGATCGGAAGGACCGACTCGGGCGCTGGATATGAGGAACCAGCGGAGGACCCCAAGCGAAAGAACCGACCGGCCCAAGGGTAGCGCGGGCGACACGCCCGCACCGGTCGGCGACCCGCCGACCGGAAAGCTCCTGGTAGAGGCAACGCAGATCGGCGAGTCGCCGATCTGAGCGACCGGTGCTGGCCGCACGGGCTCCCGTGTCGCGCTACCCTCTATATAATAGTACACGCTCAGATGACCTCCGCGTAGTAACCGGCCGGGCTGCCTTCAAGGGCGTACTCAGCGAGTTGGCCGGATGAAACTGTGTCTCCGTGCTTCCCGTCGGCTTGCGGTTCGCATTGATAGGTGCCACCTGTCTTGATCACCAGCCGATGGTCTTCCTTGAAATACGTCTCGGGCGGCAGGACGTAGCGGTTGTCGTTGACGGCCGTCGAGTAGAGGTCCCCGAGCCAGGTCTTATAGTTGGGTTGCCGTTGGTACCCGGCCGGGACCGGCTTCACCACGTTGCGCACGTCAACCAATTCCACCGGGATCATGTCCCGGAGTTCATCGGCGGTGTCGCGCGCGAAGTATTGTTCGCTGGTGGCCTCGATGCAGAGCCGCCTGGCCGGGCCGCCGGCCGGCCGCGCGCTCACGGTCTGAGCGATCCGCCGGAACCGCTCGCGGGCAACGCGCGGTTGATAAACTTTCCAGATGAACACGACTCGCTGAAATCGCTCGACGCCGCGGCGTTCTGCGACGGTGACACTCGTAGGGTTGCTCGTGTCGCCAGTCGTTGTGGCTGGATCGATGCCGATGCCGACCGCGCCGTCTGTGAGCTTCTCGCTCAGGAAGCGGAGGGCATGTTCGAAGTCGAGGTCGTTATCGATGATGACACAGGCGCATTGGCCGATGCCGCGCCGTTGCGCTGTGGTGAGCGAGAGGAGATCAATGGCCGCCGACCCGCCAAGCTCATGGATCAGCCGGTAGCTGCCATTCAGTCCGAGCTTGTTCGCCGGGTCGGCGCAGAATTGTTCGTAGGTCAGCGGTTTGCCTTCCTGCATGTCGTAGAGCTGATGGCCGGCGGCATACGCATCAGCCAGCGACACGCGATGGATCAGGAGGCCGTTTTGCCCGCGATAAAAATGGCCGTCGGCTTTTGGCGGGAACTCGGCGCCTGGCTCGGGCAATGTCATCTCGAAGAAGGGATGCCGATCGTCACTGGGCAGGTTCGAGGCATAGATCAGTTTGAACGTGGGATCGGTATCGACGATGGGCTTGACGGCGATCTGCAGCTCGCGCTCCAGCTCTGACCTGGTGAACCCGGCTTCGTCCCGGAGCACTGTGCCGGTCCAACCGCGGGCGGTGGCCGGGTTCGGCGAGATAACCAGCGTTCTCGAGTACGAGGTGCGCGTGAAGTAGAGGCGCATCTCCAGGCGTGAGCTGCGGTAAAGGTCTGTGAAGTCTTTGTCGCTGATGCCCTGGTATACTTTGCCGGACTCGGCATCGGCGCATTTGAATTGCAAGGAGCCTTCCGCGGCGGATTCAGTAAGGGTGGATTGGACGGCGGCGGCTTCGCGCGTGACGACCTGGGCTTGCTCGGTGGCGCTGAGGGTTTTGCTGACCAGCTCAGTGCCCATCAGCAGCGAGGCGCTGGCGGCGATCACCGTGCGCCCAGGCTCAGCGGACATCTGGTCGAAGGAGATGTCCCCGAGCGTGGTGGATTTGCGGCATTGGCGCGCCCAGAAAAAGGCCATGGCGCGCACGCGCCTGGCGGCGGCGATGGCCACCTTCTGGTATATTCTGCGCGCGCCGCGGGTCATGCGGGTAGGTTCAGGTTCTTCTCCACTTCTTCCACGTCGGCAAAGTAGGTCTGGCGCAGCAAGCGGATCTTCTCTTCGTTGCTGGCGGCGCTCTCCGCGATCGAGCGGGCTTGCTCGTCTCGATACCAGAGCAGGAATTTCTCGCACGTCTCGCGGGCGAACCTGGCGCGGTCCAGTGCGAGCTGTTGATGGGTGATGTCCTGGTCGCGTGATTTGAGCACGAGCATCATCAGCGCTTTCACATCCTTCGGGTTCGCATGCGGTGAGATGGATAAATCGAACGCTCGCTGTTTGAGCGCGTCGATGGTCGCCTGGTCGAACCGGCCGGGTTGTTTGCTCGCTTCGTCCGCCACGGCATCGGCTGTCTCGACTGACTGGCGCCGGCGTGTGAGCAGTAAGGGCACACAGACTTCCTGCCAGAATGTGGCAAAGGAATCTTTGCCAGCGCGCACGCCAAATTCCTTTTCCACTTGCGGTATGGCGATGTGGTAGGGCGTCCCGTCGAGCAGCCACTCGGCGAGCTGCGCCTGTTTGGCGTCGTCCATTTGCAGGAGTGGATTGCGGGTCTTTCTCATTAGACACGGATTTCACGGAGACACAGATTTCACGGATTGACACGGATGCCGCCTGGAGCCTGTCCGACTCCGTGCTAATCGGTGGAATCCGTGTCTCATTTGGGTTCGTTCTTTGGGCGGCGTGAGTAACCGATGCGGTTTTTGGCGAACTCAGCCAGGGCCGCCGCCGTCGGCCAGCCGCCGAACCACATCACGTCCATGTCAGTTCCCAGGGCTTCGTGATCGGCGCTCGTCGAGCAAATGATCACGACGTGGTCGAACTTGGCGGCCTTGAGCAGCATCCAGGCGTCGCGCAACGATTGCTTCTGCGCTTCGGTGCGTTCGGTGGAGTGTTTGCCGTTGGTTGACATCATCTCAGTGCCGAGTTGAGCGCGCCTTTGCCTTCGTCGGTGATCTTCCAGCGCACGGGGCCGCCCAGCTCGGGTTTGATGCCCGTGATGAAGCGTTGGTCCTGCAAGGCGCGGATCGCGGAGTCAAATTCCGCCGTGGTGATCGTAGGCGGCAGGACCAGGCGCAGCTCGTGCAGTAACGCGGGTTCCGGATAGGACCCGTTTGTTACGTCGAGCACGCGCAAGATTTCAATGTTCAGATTCATGACCTGGTTGCGTGTTGGTGGGATCGGCGGGCGATGGCGGTGTCCGTTTCGCGAATGATGATTTCCGTGACGGCGTCCAGCTTGTCGGCGATGCGCGCGTGGCTGACGGCGTTCTTGATCCGGCGATAGAGATGGGCGCTGTCCAGGTCGTCTTTGCCTTTGACCAAGTACCCGGCCGCGCCCCAGCGGATGATGTTCACGACGAAGGTCGGTTCGTCCCATTGGCTGACGATGACGATGGCCGGCACAGGGATCTGGTTAACAGTGGCCGGGAAGGTGGCGCGCCATTCTGAATCCGCCAGGTCGATCAGGGCGGCGTAATAGGTTGTGTCCCGTTGTTTGAGACGCGCCAGGCCGTTGGCGAGTGTGTGCGCCTGGTCAATGGCGAAGAACGGTTCGAGCATGATCCGGAGTGCGACGCGGTAATCTTCCGAGTCTTCTACGATCAGGATTTTTTCTTTGGCCATGTCCGTGTTAATCCGTGAAATCCGTGTCTAGCTTTTAACCGCCTTCCAAGCGGCTGACGCTTCAAGCAGGCGATCCACGCGCACAGTGATTTTCTCCAAACGTTCGTCGGCGGCGGCCATCATGAGCGTGCGATCGGCCTTCGCCTCTTTGGGGATTTCATCGACGGTTTTCTGGAGCCGTTCCACGTCTTTGGCCAGGTGACTCAGCTCTTCTTTGCTGGCGTACTCGCGCGTGAATGAGACTTCGCGTTTCTGTGTGCGGCGCGAGCTGAAGAGCGCGGCGACGCTGGCGGCCGCGGCGCCCATCGAGAGG
>Ga0068863_100006231_pt1 | contig 11713 bp, 9 predicted proteins | sample KBSSwiS62_FD_66596 | JGI IMG/M metagenome (GOLD analysis project Ga0068863, IMG submission 66596) | Switchgrass rhizosphere microbial communities from Kellogg Biological Station, Michigan, USA - KBS Switchgrass S6-2 | ecosystem: Host-associated > Plants > Roots > Rhizosphere > Soil ...
GCAGGTCCATCTTCACGAGCCCGATCGCCTCCACCGCGCGCATCTCGAACTGCGACACCACCACGCCCTTCGTGGCGCGCTCGAGCGGCAGGTAGTGGGTGAGCGCGCGGTCGCCGATCACGAGCCCGCCGCAGTGCACGGAGAGATGCCGCGGTGCGCCCGCGAGCCGTGCCGCGAGCCGGAGCGCCTCGGCGATGCGCGCGTCCGCGAACTCGGGGCCGAAGTCGTGCGGACCCAGGCCCGGTCCGCGACCGGGGCCGGCACCGGCCGCCTTCGCACGCTCCATCTGCCGCTCATCGGGCGGCGCCCGCCGCTGCGGCGCGCCCGGCACGCCCTCCTCCAGCACCTTCTCGAGCGCGGACGCATCGAGGTCGCGCGGCACGCGCTTCGCGAGCGCGTTCACGCGCGGCAGCGGCACGCCCAGCGCCTTCGCCGCCTCGCGGAACGCCGAGCGCGGGCCCAGTGTGGCGTGCGTGCTGATCATCGCCACGCGGTCGTGGCCGTAGGCTTCGTAGACGTGCGCGATCACCTCGTCGCGGCGGCGCCAGCAGAGATCCACGTCCAGGTCGGGGCAGTCGCGCCGCTGCGGGTGGAGGAAGCGCTCGAAGCAGAGTCCATAGCGCACCGGGTCCACGCTCGTGACCCCGAGCGCATAGGACACGATCGAGCTCGCGCCCGAGCCGCGCCCCACGGTGGGGATGCCGCGCTCGCGCGCGAAGCCGACGATGTCGGCGACGAGCAGGAAGTAGTCGGTGAAGCCCATGCGCTCGATCAGCGCCAGCTCGGTGTCGAGCCGACGCCGCGCCTGTGCGCGCGCCATGCCGGTGCCGTAGCGCCGCGCCACACCGGCGAGCGACAGCTCGCGCAGGCGCTGCTCGCCGGTCACGCCCTCCGGGAGCGGCGCGCGCGGGAAGATCGGCACGCCCATCTCGAGCGTGAGGTGGCAGCGCGCGGCCAGCGCCGCGTTGTTCTCGAGCAGCGGCTCCGCCTGCTCGGCGCAGCCGGCGCCCGCGCACACGCGGTACACGCGTTTCGACCACTCGGCGGGCGAGCGGAGCTGCGCATCGTGCGCGCAGAAAGCCGAGCGTGGCATGCGCTCCAGGAGTTCGCCCTGTGCCGCGGTCACCGCGACGCGATGCGTCTCGTGGTCGCGCGGCTCGAGCATCCACACGTCCCCCGTGGCCACGGCGGGCACGCCCAGCCGCCAGCTCTCGGCCAACCGCTCGCGGAGCCGCGGCCGCTCGGCGGCGATGCCGCGCACGCCGAGCCACACGCCGCCGGACCCGCGCTCCGCGCGGGTGCCCCGCGCGCGCGCGCGCGCCACCTCTTCCGACGCGGCGATCGCCGCCGGCACGCCCGCCGCGAGCAGCGCCATGGCGAGCCCGGGGGATTCCGCGATCACGTGCAGCCCGGCGTGTCCGGCGCCGATCGCGCGTACCAGGTCGAAGCCGTCGTCCAGGTGGCGCGCAGTCAGGAGAGCGCACAGGCTCGCCCAACCGCGGCGGTCGAACGGGATCAGGAGCGCGCGGTTGCCGCCCGCGAGCGCCGTCAGCTCGGCGCCGACGATCGGCTTCAGCCCCGCGCCCTTCGCCGCGGTCAGGAAGCGCACCGCGAGGTAGAGGTTGTCGATGTCGGTCAGGCCAAGTGCCGCGTGCCCCAGCTCGGCCGCGCGCTCGCACAGCGCTTCGGGCGAGACCACGCCCGCCAGCAACGATCCATGCGAACGCACGCGCAGCGGAACGAACGGCGACATGGCACGACCTTCAGCCCTTCACGGGTGACGTGTTCACTTGGTGAGCGACGGCGTCCTCAACACGAAGCCATACCGGTCCTCGCCCACGCGACCCTTCAAGTGCAGCGCCCGGCCCGAGACCACCGCGCCGTGCCCGTAGCTGCCGCGCACGCGGTCGAGCGCTTCGCAGAACGCCGCGCGCCGGCCCGCCTCGCGCTCGTCGAAGAGCGAGCCCTGCTCGGCCGCATCGCGCGCGAAGTTGGAGAGCGTGACGCCGATCGCGTGCAGCGACACGCGCCGCGTGTAGAGCCGGGTGTGCAGCTCGAGCGCGAGCTCGAGCACGACAGGATCCACCGCCGACGGCTGTGCGAGCGAACGCGCCTGCTCGGCGGACTCGTCGTCGCTGTAGCGGAGCCGCACGCTCACCGTGCGCGCGGTCAACGCCAGCTCGCGCGCGGTGCGGCAGGCGCGGCCGACCAGGTACTCGAGCATGCCGTCGATCTCGCGCGGGTCGGCGGTGTCGTGGTGGAACGACGTCTCGCGCGAGATCGAGAGCGGGATCTCGCGCGAGACGACGGGCGCCGTGTCGCGGCCGCGGCAGCGCTCGTGGAGCAAGCGCCCCGGCGCGCCGAACAGTGCCTCCAGCGCGCCCACCGGCAGCACGCGCAACTCGCCGATCGTGTTGAGGTTCATGCCGCGGAGCGTCTTCGCGTGCGCGTGGCCGACGCCGGCCAGCTGCTCGATCGGCCGTCCGACCAGGAACGCCTCGGCCTCGTGCGCGTGGATGCGCGCCAGGCCGTCGGGCTTCGTGGTCTTGCCGATGAGTTTCGCGAGCATGCGGTTCGGGCCGATGCCGCAGGTCACGGTGAGCCCGGTGTCGTCGAGGATCGCGCGCTTCAGTCGCGCCGCGGCCGCGGTGAAGTCGCCGTGCACGCGCCCGGTGCCGGTGAGCTCGAGATACGCCTCGTCCAGGTACGTCTCGACGTCGGGCGACAGCTCGCGGCAGCGCTCGAACACGCGCTCGGCGTAGCAGCGATAGACCTGGGCGTGGCCCTCGAGGAACACGGCCTTCGGGCACAGGCGCCTCGCCTCCGAGAGCGACATGCCGGCCCTGAGCCCGAACTTCCGCGCCTCGTACGAGCACGACGCGATGACGCCGGCGCCGACGATCACCGGCTTGCCCTTGAGCCTCGGGTCGCGCTGCTGCTCGATCGCGGCGAAGAACGCGTCGATGTCGACGTGCAGCACGGTGCGGGCGGCGTCTCGTTCCGCGGTCATGCGCGCGCCCCGTGCGCGTCGCCGTCGCGATACGCGGTGAAGATGTCCTCGACGATGCCGTTCGCCATGTTGTTGCGCGAGGCGAAGAACAGGTGGGCGGCGGCCCGGCCCGCGCCGTCCAGCAGCGGCAGCGGATCGAGCACGCTCGCGAACCCCGCGTCCTCGCGCAGCCGGCGCCTGTGCACCTGCGCGCCACCGGGCGCATCGGCGAGCACGACGAACAGGTCGATCGTGCGCAGCCGCCCGGCCATCTCGACCGCGCGCCAGTCGAGTGCGGGCCCGCACGGGTCGAGCACGCACAGCGCCCGCCGGTACTCCTCCTGGCGCACGCGGGGCAGGACGTCGTCGAGCAACGCCTGGCTGCCCTCGAGCAGCGTCACGTCGGCGCGACCGTCCACGGCGCCGCGGAGCGCGTCCACGCGCTCGCCGCCCATGCTGACGAGGTAGTGGTGGCGGAACGGCGGCGTCACGAGCAGCGCGTTGAGCGCGCTGCCCGGCACGAACCCGCGCGCCGGCGTATCCGCCCCGGGGCGGATGAATCCGTCGATCCAGTAGTGGGCGAGCCCCGGCTGCCGGCTCGAGATGGTCGAGTACGCCGCGCCGTAGCGGCGGACGATGTCGAGCTTGAGCTGCGGCCAGTCGGGGAGGTCGTGACCGTTCGTGGCGGGTGCGGGGCGGGCAGTCGCCGATCCGCCGGCGCGGCGCTCCGTCAGCCGGCCGCGTCCAGCCGCGCCGCTGCGCTTCGATGGGACAGCCTTCGACCGGGTGGCCATGCGGGGGCCTCGTATGTTCCCGGGTGGCCCGTGCCGGTGATCCGGCCATCCCCGCTGATCGCCGGCGCCGGACACGGGACCACCCGACTTTGGTTGTTGGGAGGGAGCGGCCGTCGACCCGGCGGGGGCTGCGGGCCGCGATCCAAGCCTGCGCCGACCTTACTGCACGGATGTGCAGTATGCAAGAGGGGACTGTGACGCCTGCCCCGGGCCCTGCGATGCTGCGCGCCGCAGGCCTGCCGGAGCGCTGGTCGCCGCGCCGGGGCCCGCCACCCGCGCCGCTCGCGGGTAACGACCACCCGGAGGCCGCAATGTCGCGCTCGCTCGCCGTCCTGCTCACCCTGTCGCTGCTCGCATCCGCTGCCCATGCCGCGCCCGCCCAGCCGAGCGGCGCCGGCAAGACGTTCAACGCCGGCACGGCAACGATCTGGTACGAGGTGCGCGGCAGCGCTGGCGAGCGGCCGCTCGTGATGGTGAACGGCGGGCCCGGGTTCGATCACACGTACGTGCTCTGCTCGGACGCCTGGGACCAACTCGCGCGCTCGCGGCGCGTGGTGTTCTACGACCAGCGCGGCAATGGCCGGTCGGGGGCGTTGAAGCCGAACCAGTCGTGCACGCTCGCCGACCAGGTCGCGGACCTCGAAGCCCTGCGCAAGCAGCTGGGCGCCGAGCAGATCGACCTGCTCGGGCACTCGTGGGGCGGCTATCTGGTGATGGCGTACGCCGCGCGCCATCCCGACCGCGTCGCGCACCTGATCATCGCCGACTCGGCGGCACCCAAGTGGGGCGATACCGAGTTCATCTTCAAGTACATCTTCCCCGAGGGGGTGGAGCACCAGGGCCAACTCGACTTCTTCGACACGCTCGGCGACAGCGCCGCCGGCAAGCAGAGCCTGCGCGAGTATCTCGGCATGCTGTTCGTGTCCGCGGCCAAGCGCGACGAGTTCCTGTCGCGCGCCGACACCTACAAGTACGCGAAGAAGGTGAACGCCGCGCTGAACGCGGACCTGGCGCAGTACGACATGTGGCCCGTGCTGCCCTCGTTCCACATGCCGACGCTGGTGGTGACCGGCCGCTACGACATCAACGTCGCGCCGAGCACGGCGTGGAAGATCCACAAGGCGATCCCCGGCTCGCGCTGGGAGGTGTTCGAGCAGAGCGGCCACCTGCCCTACTTCGAGGAGCCGGAGAAGTTCGTGAGGGTGGTCGAGGGGTTCCTGGGGGCGCCGTAGGTCGATCCCGCCCCCTCCACCGCGGCGCGCGACCCGGCGCCCACGGGTGCCGTGTGGTTCGTGCGCCGGGCGGGTCCCGCGCGTCGTGCGCGGCCCCCGGCGCCGCGGCGGAGGCGGCGGGCTTGGCACTAGCCCGGCGAGCGCGACGCGGCCGGTATGCGCCCGCTCAGCCCTCGAGCGTCACCGTGTCGAGCCACCACAAGAGATCTCCTCCCTGGAGTTGGAGCTGGTAGACGTCGCCGCTCTCGTCGGTGACCGAGAAGTAGAAACGCGGGTGCTTGCCGGCGCGGTCCACCCAGCGGGCGTTGACCCGGACGACGCGGTGCTCGCGTCCCCGGCGCCGGAACGCCACGGGCGTGACCGAGCCGCCGTGGAAATCGGCCCGCACGGAAACGGCTTCATCGAGGGGTTCGTTGCGCATGTCTTTGGGTGCCGGCGTATCCGCGCGACGCGCGGATAGGACGGGCCTGGCGCGTGCGGGAGGGAAAGCGCCGGGAGCGCCATGCGGGCCCCGATGTGTTTCCGTCCGCCATCCAAGCGGGTCCGACCATACTGCACACATGTGCAGTAGCGCAAGGGGCAAGCGGGCCGCGCGCCCGAGGCTATCTTGGGCGGCATGGCCGCCCTGGGGACCGCCGACGCACGACCGCTGCGACGCGCCCTGCTCGTGCTCGCCGCCGCGTGGCTGGTCCTGTTCGCGCCACAGCTGTTCGCCCGCCGCGTGTTCGTCCTCGGCGACGCGCGCATCTACCGGCCGTTCGCCGAGTACTCACGCCGGCGCTGGCTCGAGCAGCACGAGCGCACGTTCTGGAACCCGTTCGTGATGGCGGGCGTGGCCGCGAGCGCGAGCTTGGCCGACATGCGGCCACAGTACCTGCCCGACTTGGCGCTCGACGTGTTCGAGCGCGTGCGGCCGGGCCGCATCGTGCCGCTCGCCGCGCCTCTGCTCGCGATCCTCATCGGCATGTGGGCGATGGCGGCGCTGGCGTGGGCGCTGTGGCGGCCGCCCACGGTGGCGCTGGTGTGGGCGGGCCTCGCCTGGGGGCTGTCGCCCCTCCTGCTCGTGCCGCTCGCGTTCGGCCACTCCGCGTACTGCGCCGCGGTGTCGCTGCTGCCGATCATGCTGCTCGTCGCGCACGCGCTCGCGCGCGCGCACACCGCGCTCCGCGCGTCGGGAGCGGCGATCGCACTCGCGGGGCTCGCCGGGCTGCAGGCGCTCACCGGGCATCCTCAAGTCGTCGCCTACTCGGGCGCGATGGTGGTGGCGTTCGCACTCGAGCGCGCCGTGCGCGCACGGCGCTGGACCGGTGCCGCGGCCACGGTGCTCGCACTGGCGTGGGGCGCGGGCATCGCCGCCGCCGTGTGGCTGCCCGCGATCCGCTACGGCGCGCACTCGGCGCGCGCGCTCGGCATGACGCTGGAGCAGGTCCGCGCCATGAGCATCGCCTGGCGCGAGGTGCCGGCGCTCGCGTTCCCGTTCCTGGTCGGCGGTACCAGGGACACCTATTGGGGCGGGCTCCTGCCGAGCACGGACTATCCACGCTTCCTCGGCACGCTGGTCGTTCTGTTCGCGGTGGTGGGCTTCCTCAGGCGTGAGCGGAGCGAACGCGATCCGCGCTCATTCCTGGCCGCGGTCGTCGCGGGCGCGCTCGTCCTCGCCCTGGGCCCGCGCACGGGGCCGGTCTATCTCGCCGAGCGCGCGCTCGTGCCCGCGTCCGGGCAGTTCTGGGTGGCGTCGATGGCGACGCTGCTCGCCGTGCCCGCCATGGCGCTGCTCTCCGCTTACGGGGTCGCGGCCATGACGGCCGCCGCCCCCGGCGAGCCGCGCCACCGGCGTGCGCCGTGGCCATGGCTGGGCGCACTGGCGCTGCTGGGCGTGCTCCTGCTCACGGTGGCGAGCGGTGGTTATGCCGCGCTCGCCCACGCTGTGCGCCCCGACCTCCCGCTCGCGCTCGCTCAGCGCGCGAGCCGCATCGCAGGGCTCGACCTCGTGTTGCGCGCGCTGCTCATGGCGCTGGCGCTGCTGCTGCTCACGCGCGGGCGCGCGCTCCGCATCACGCCCGCCTGCCTGGTGGCGCTGCTCGCCGCCGACTTGGGCGCGGTCTCGGTGCCGACGCTCGTGCGCGCATCCGGGCCCGAGACCGCGCTCGATGCGACCGCGGAGCCGGCGCTGGCGCGATTCGGGCGCGAGGACCATGCAGCCCGCGTGCTCTCCACCCGCATCGCGGACGTCTCCAGCTGGGAGACCGCGGGGATCACGATGGCGCCGGAGTTCCGCACCAACGCCTGGATCCGTTGGCGCGCGCGCGCGTTCGGGGGCGAGCACGGCTCGCCGTCGGAGTGGTGGGCGGAGACCGCGTTCTTGAACTCCGTCGAGGCGATCCGTGCGCTGGGCGTGGTCTACGTGTCGTCTCCGCCTGAGACGCCGCAGGATTCGACTGCCTTCGCTGTGCTCGAGCGCGCACCGGGCGAGATCGTGTACCGGCTGCGGCATGCGCTTGGCCGTGCCTATGCGGTGGAAGCGGTGCGCGTGCTCGACGCCGAGTCGAGCGTGGTGGCCGCGATGGGCGCTGACGGGTTCCACGCCGACAGCGTGGCGCTGACGCTGGATGCCGCGGCCGCCGGCGATTACCCGGGCTCGGCCGCGGCGCGCATCGAGTGGCTGCGCGACGAGCCGGACGAGCTCGCGCTCCGAGTCGAAGCCGCTGCGCCGGCGTTCGTGGTGATCGCGGACGCGTGGTTCCCGGGCTGGTCCGCCGAGCTCGACCACGAGCGCGTGCCCGTGTCGCGTGTGGATCACCTGCTGCGCGGCATCGCCGTGCCTGCCGGCAGGCACGAGCTGCGGATGCGCTACCGCCCGGAAGGCTGGGACGCGGGCATGCGCGTGACGCGGCTCGCGCTGTCGCTGTGGCTCCTGTCGGCACTGGCGTGGCTGGCGTGGCGCTTCACGAGCCGCCGGTCGTTGTAATGGGCAGTCGTCTGGCGCGCGACGCGAGCGCGATGGGATACTGCGCCGCGTCCCCACACCCCGAGGAGGCCGTTCGCATGACCAGCGCTCGCCGCGCCGCACTGCTGTTCGCCGCCGCACTCGTCGCAGCGTCCGCCGCCGCCGCCCCGGTCGCGCCCAAGACCACCGAGCTCGGCCACGGGCCCACGGTGGTGTTCGTCTCCGGGCTGGGCGCGAGCCGCACCGACTGGCTGCCCACGGCGCGCAAGCTGCTCGGCCGCTATCACGTGGTGCTCGTGGATCTCCCGGGGAACGGCGACAGCCCGCTCCCCGATCCGTTCTCGTTCGCGACCGTGGGCGACGCCCTGGACGCCGTGCTCGCGAAGCAGAACGCGGACAGCACCATCGTCGTCGGGCACCAGATGGGTGGGCGCGCCGCGCTCGCCGCGCTCGCCGCGCACCCAGGGCGTGCGAAGGGGCTGGTGCTGATCGACGTTCCGGTCGGCCTGCCGGTGCAGGTCGACGACCAGCAGAAGAAGCAGCTCCTCGACTTCATGGACCAGAACTACGAGAGCGTCGCGAAGAGGATGTTCTCGGACCGGGGTCGCGACACGACGCAGAGCCAGGCGATCTTCGCGATGGTCTCCCAGACCCCGCCGGCCACGGTGAAGGCGTACGTGCGCGAGGGCTTCTACACGGACGGCAACAAGGACGCGAAGGGGCTGAAGATCCCGATCCGGATACTGATCACGAGCCACGAGTGGAAATCGGGCATGACGTCGGGCGCGGCACTCAAGCGCCTCGGCTGGGACGACACCACCGCGACCGCGGTGCGCGTGGCCGACGCCGCCTACTGGGTGATGAAGGACCAACCGGACACGCTGGCGGCGATCATCAACGATTTCGCCACCGCGAGGATCGCGGCGAAGAAGTGAGTCGCCGCGCACAAGTCCGCGAGCGCGGAGGCCGATAACGGCAGGGTCCCTGGGAGGGACCTTCCTTGCTCCGTCGCTTGGGCGTCGCGGCCGCCGTGCTCGCGCTCGTCTTCTTGATCATGCGCGCCTCGCCCCTACCGCCGCCCCCGTCCGCGGCGCTGGGTGCCATCGGCCGCGGCCCCACCGTCGTGCTCGTCCACGGGCTGGGCTCCGACTACGACGACTGGCTCCCGGTCGCGCGCGACCTCGCCCGCGACCATCGTGTCGTGTTCGTGGAGTTGCCCGGGCACGGGCTCGCGCCCATGGCGACGCCGTTCGCGCTCGAGCAGGCGACGCTCGCGCTCGACCGCGCGATCGCCGAGCAGGCGCACGATCCGGTGGTGCTGGTAGGGCACTCGGTGGGCGGGCTCGTGGCCACGGCCGAGGCTTTGCACGCGCCGCAGCGCGTGCGCGGGCTGGTGCTGGTGGAGACGGCGCTCGCGCCGCAGGTGAGCCGCACCGAGGCCGACACGCTGATCGCCGAGTTCGACCGCGACTGGGAGGGCACGCTTCACGCGGTGTACTCGAGCTTCGGCCGCGACTCGCTCCAGGGCGAGCGACTGTGGGCGCGCGCATCGCAGGTCGAACGGCAGAACCTGCGCGCATGGATCCCGGTGGCACTCAACACCGACCTCACGAGCGAGGCGGCCGGGCTCGCGATGCCGGTGCTCGCCGTGCTCGCCCCGCGGTCGTGGGAGGCGGAAGAGACCTGGGAGCACGCGGCGAAGGCGCTCGGCTACGCGCGCATCCCCAGGCTCCGCGGCGTGCGCATCGAGAACTGCGGCCACTTCATCATGCTCGACCGGCCGCGACGGCTGGCGGAGGCGATCCGCCGCTTCTCCTCGAACGTCGACAGCGCCTACGCGCTGCGCTGAACGCTCACGGGAACATCGGCTTCGGCGTACCGGGCACGAGCCGGCTCTTCGTGCTCGTGGTCGCCACCCAGCCCACGAACTCGTGCGCGCCCGGGTAGCCCTCGATGTGGTCGATGGCTTTGCCGTCGGCGCCGACGATGACGAGCGTCGGGAACGCGTTCACGCCGTGCACGCGCTGGAGCGAGTCGACGAGGGCGCTGTTGTGGCCGTCCTCGCGGCTACGGTCGACGACGTGCACCGGCACCACGAACGTCGAGATCGACGAGGCGAGCTTCCGGTCCTCGAACACCTCGCGCTCCATGGTCTGGCAGGGACCGCACCACGCGGCGCTGAAGTCGTAGAGGATGGGTTTGTTCGTCGCCGCCGACTGCGCCGGGGCCGCGTCTGCCGGCACCCACGACATGAGATCGGGCTTCGTGGGCGGGTGCTTCTCCTCGTAGATCCCGGTGGCGACGCGCGCCACGAGCAACACCGCGGCCACGATCCAGAGCACCAGGGGATCGCGGCGCGAGGGACCGCTGGGCGTGGCGCGCTCAGCCGGCGGCATACGAGAGCTCCCTGCGGTTGAAGCGCGCGATCCCCACCGCGAGCGCGAGCGTCACCGTCGACGCCCACGACGTGATCGCGAACCACGACAGCGGCGTTCCGTGCAGCATCCACGCCCACGACAGCTGCGGTGACAGCACGCCCTGCACCTCGTTGCAGGCGCGCGCGAGCACGTCCCAGTGCTCGAGCATGGCGAGCCCCGAGAACATCTGGGTGACGATCACGGCCGCGACGAAGAGCCCCACGTCACCGATCCCGCCCACGAGCGTCGACAGCATCACCATGACCGCGGCGCTGCCCGCGGCACTGCATGCGGCTTCGAGCACCATGCGCACGAGGTCGAGCGCGTTGGGTTGCGTCTTGTGCGCGAGCAGCGCCACCGTGGCGAGGAGCAGCAGCACGATGGTGATGCCCACAGCGGCGATCACCGACGCGAGCCAGCGGTGGAGCAGCACGCTCGGCCGGCTCACCGGCCGCACCAGCAGGAGCTGGAGCGTGCCGGAGGAGACGTCCTGGCCGATCGCGCCCGCGGAGAGGATGAGCGCGATCGCCGAGGCGGGCCCGGCGAGCGTTGCGAGGTTGTTGGCGAGGATCGCGGCTCCGAGCGGGAACACGGTGACGATCAACAGCAGTCCGACGCGCATCGGGCTCGTGAAGCGCTGGCGCAGGAACGCGACGAGGAGCGTGCGGTTCACGCCGCACCTCCCGCGGGCGGCGCGGGCGCGCCGGTGAACAGCCGCTCGAGCCGCCCCTCTTCGGGGCTCGCCTCGGTCACCGCGACGCCCGCGGCGAGCAACGCTGCCAGGAGCCGCGTGGCGCCGGCATCGTCCGCCACGGCGAAGCGCGCATCGGGCGCCGTCCAACCGCGGAACGTGGCACCCGCATCGGCGGCGATCGCCGCGAGTCGATCCGTCGCGGGCACGGGCTGCTCGGTCGAGAGCCGCACGCGCAGCACGCGCGCGTGCGAGGCGCCGGCGCGCGTGGTGTCCATGGCCTCGACCTTCCCCTGCTTCACGAACACCACGCGGTGACAGACGCGCTCGACCTCGGCGAGCTGGTGCGAGTTGATGATCACGGTGGCGCCATTGGCCGACAACCCGGAGAGGATCTCCCTGAATGTCACGATGCCCGCGGGATCCACGCCGGAGATGGGCTCGTCGAGGTAGAGGAAGCGCGGGTTCCCGAGCAACGCCTGCGCCAGGGCCAGGCGCTGGAGCATGCCGCGCGAGTAGCGCCCCACGCGGCGGAAGCCCGCCTCGCGGTCGAGCCCGACGCGGTCGAGCAGCTCCCGGCAATCGCGCTCGCGCGTGGCTTCAGGAAGTCCCGCGAGTGCATGGTGGTAGTGCATGAAGGCGA
>Ga0068863_100006235_pt1 | contig 11710 bp, 10 predicted proteins | sample KBSSwiS62_FD_66596 | JGI IMG/M metagenome (GOLD analysis project Ga0068863, IMG submission 66596) | Switchgrass rhizosphere microbial communities from Kellogg Biological Station, Michigan, USA - KBS Switchgrass S6-2 | ecosystem: Host-associated > Plants > Roots > Rhizosphere > Soil ...
GATGTTGGCGATCGCCTGCACGCTCATCACCAGCATCACCTTGCCGACCGAGCCGCCGATGCCGAAGGCGTCGAGGAAGAACCAGAAGGCGGCGAAGCGGAAGACCCAGCCAAGGCCCTGCCAGGCGGCGACCTCGCGCAGGTAACGCCGCGGCTCGGCCAGGATGATCACGCCCTGGCGCACCCGGGCCCAGAAGCGCCGCACGTGGTGGGCCAGGTAGTAGATGCCGATCGCCGTCGCCAGCAGCAGCCCGAGGACCGTGAACAGCAGCGCTTTCGGGTGGTCGGCCCAGAAGGAGATCTCGAAGGCCGGCAGGTCGGGGATCTGCGGCAGCGGCGGCAGCAGCCCCTGGCTGATCGCGTAGAGGAGGACGAGGATGCCGACGCTGGTGTCGAAGACGGTCTGGACCAGGAAGGACGAGGTCACCGCGGGATAGGAGGAGCCGGGGACCTGGCGTTTGACCAGGAAGACCTTGGTCACGTCGCCGGCGTGGGCGGGGACGACGGCGTTGATCCCGGCCCCGGCCAGGTAGGCGGCGGCGAGCGGTACGAAGGGGATCCGCTGCTGGGGATAGGCGGCCCGCAGCACGTTGCGCCAGGCCCAGGCACGGGCCAGCTGCATCGCCAGCAGGCAGAGCAGGGCGGCGCCGAACTGGGTCCAGTGGACTTCCGAGAGGTGGCGGAAGAATTCCGCGGCACTGTTGAAGAAGAAGTTGAAACTCGATCCGAGATCGGCGGGCGCCATCGCAGCTAGACTAGCCCGCTCGTGCTGGACACCGACACGCATTCCTTGCCCCGCCAAGCCACCCCACATCCGACCGACGAGGCGATGTGCGCGCGTGCGCGCGAGCGCTACACAGCCGATCGCAAGAGCCGCTTCCGGCGCCGCCGCAAACGGCACGCGCAGATGTCGAACCTGATCATCATCGGCGGCCTCAAGTGCGGCACGACGAGCATCCACCACTACCTCGGCCTGCATCCGGAAATCCAGATGTCGAAGCCGAAGGAGCTCAACTTCTTCGTCGAGGAGATGAACTGGGACCTCGGCCTCGACTGGTACGCGAGCCGCTTCGACGACCGCTTCAGGGTCCGCGGCGAGTCATCGCCGCACTACACGAACCTACCCCGCTTCGAGGGCGTCGCCGAGCGGATCCACGAGCACTGCCCGGACGCCCGCCTGCTCTACATGGTGCGGGACCCGATCAAGCGGATCCTCTCCCACTGGGTCCATGCCACCGGCGCCGGTTACGAGACCCGGGAGATGATCCCGACCCTCTCCCTCCCCGGCACCCAGTACATCAACCGCTCCAAGTACTGGATGCAGCTGCAGCCCTACCTCGAGCTCTTCGACCGCGAGCAGATCGAGATCATCACCCAGGAGGAGCTGCAGACCGAACGTGAGGCGACGATGCGCAAGGCCTTCGGCTTCGCCGGGGTCGACGAGAACTTCGTCTCCGAGCAGTTCGACCGCGAGTGGGAGAAGTCGGGGGCCAAGGAGGGCGACAAATACCAGTTCATGGAGAAGCTGATCAAGCTGCCGGGCTTCCGCTCCTTCGATCGCAACTTCGACCGCCTGCCGGAGTCGATGCGCTGGCTCGTCGAGAAGGTGGTCCACGATCCCGAGAAGCCCCCGGCGCCGAAGCCGGTGCTGCCGGACGACCTGCTGGAGACGATCCGCGGGCGCTTCGGCGAGGACGTCGCCGGGCTGCAGAAGTTCGCCGGCCGCGAGTTCGCCGGCTGGCACGACTACTCCTGAGCACTAGGCTCCGGCGCTGATGCGGCGCCTCCTCCCCGATCCCGGCCCGACCACGGTCGACGAGCAGCTCGAGGCCTTCCGGCCCTGGGAGGGGCCGCATGAGAACCGTCCCTTCGTGGCGATGAACTTCGCCGCCACGGTCGACGGCCGGGCGACGATCGGCGGCGTCTCCGGACCGATCGGATCGGGCGCCGACACGGCGATGCTGGCCGGGCTGCGGACCCGCTTCGACGCGGTGATGATCGGCGCCGGGACGATGCGGGCGGAGCACTATGGCCGGCTGGCGAAGAAGCGGGAGACGCGAGAACACCGGGAGCGGCTCGGCCTTCCCGCCGATCCGCTGACGGTGATCGTCAGCGGCCGCCTCGATCTGCCCTGGGACGCGCCGCTGTTCACCGAAGGCGGCCCCGTCCTGATCTTCACCGCTTCCGCGGCCGAGCCGCCGCCGACCGCGACGGTGGTGGACGTCGTCCGCCACGAGGGCGCCGTCAACCTGTCCGATGCCCTGGGGCATCTGCGCCGGGAGCGCGACGTCCGCGCCCTGCTCTGCGAGGGCGGGCCGCATCTTCACGAGCAGCTGCAAGCCGACGCGCTCGTCGACGACCTCTTCCTCACCATCGCGCCCAAGCTGAGCGGCGGCGATGCCCCGCGAATCATCGAGGGGCCCCTGCCGGTGGTCGCCGAGCTCGAGCTCGCCTGGTTGCTGGAGGAGGACGGCGAGCTCTTCGCCCGCTACCGGCGCCGCTGAGCAGCTAGCGTTGCGGGTCGGCAGGACCCACCAGGAGAGGACACGATGGACTTCAACCCCAGCCCCGAGGTCGCCGCGCTGCGCGAGCGCGTCCTCGACTTCATGGACGCCGAGGTGTACCCGGTCGAGCGCGAGATCATGGAGGCGCTCGACGCGGAGGTCGGTCCCGGCGTCCCCTACCCGGAGATCCTCGTGGCGATCCGCGAGAAGGCGAGGAACGAGGGACTGTGGAACCTGTTCATGCCCGACGAGCGCTTCGGGCCGGGCCTGAACAACTGGGAGTACGGCCTGCTCTGCGAGGAGATGGGACGCAGCCCGATGGCGGCGGCGATGGCCTTCAACTGCGCGGCGCCGGACACCGGCAACATGGAGATCCTCGCCGAGCACGGGACCGCGGAGCAGCGTGAACGCTGGTTGGAGCCGCTACTCGAGGGCCGGATCCGCTCCTGCTTCTCGATGACCGAGCCCGAGGTCTCCGGCTCGGACCCGACCCTGCTGCAGGCGAAGGCCACGCTCGACAACGACGAGTGGGTGATCGAGGGCCACAAGTGGTTCACCTCCGGCGCCGTCGGCGCCGAGCTGGCGATCGCGATGGTCGTCACCGACCCCGACGCCCCGCCCTACGCCCGCGCCTCGATGATCTGCGTGCCGACCGACACCCCCGGCTTCAACCTGGTGCGGCCGATCCCGGTGATGGGCCACGACAAGGGCCCGGGCCACTGCGAGATCCGCTACGAAGGCTGCCGGGTGCCCAAGGAGAACCTGCTCGGCGAGCGCGGGGCCGGCTTCGCGATCGCCCAGGACCGGCTCGGCCCCGGCCGCATCCACCACTGCATGCGCGCGATCGGGACCGCCGAGCGGGCGCACGAGATGATGTGCCGCCGCGCCAACGAGCGCGTCGCCTTCGGCGGCCCGCTGGCCGACAAGCAGTTCGTGCAGGAGTCGATCGCCGCCTCACGGATGGAGATCGACCAGGCCCGGCTGCTGACCCTCTACGCCGCCTGGAAGATGGACACCGAGGGCAAGCGCGCCGCCCGCCAGTCGATCTCGGCGATCAAGATCGTCGCCGCCAACATGGTCATGGACGTGCTCGACCGGGCGATCCAGATCCACGGCAGCCTCGGCATGACCGACGACACCCCCCTCGCCGCCCTCTGGCGCTTCTCCCGCATGCTGCGCCTCGCCGACGGCCCCGACGAGGTCCACAAGATGGTCCTCGCCCGCCGCGAGCTCAACCGCTGGGCCAAGCGCGACGAAGCCGCCGCGGCGGGTGAGGTGAAGACGAAGCACGCGCCCCGCATGGTCTGAGCCCAAAGAAAGGGCCGGGCAAATGCCCGGCCCTTTCTTCAGCGCATTCCGCTGCGGCGCCTAAGACGTGGTCGGGCAAACGACCGTCATCGCCCAATCGTGGGCGATCAGGTTGCCTTCGTCGTTCCACATCACGACGAGAACCGTGTCGGGGTCTGAGCCGGGGAACGCCTCGGTCATAGCGGCTTCGCCGCTGCCCGATTCTTGGTCGATTGGACTGGTGGTGTACGAGCATTTGGTGACATCGCGCGGGAATTCGACCGCACAGACCAGGAAGCAACCGCCGGATTTGATCCCCGGATCGCTGGCATTGACGATTTCGGGGCCGCCTACCTCCTGGAACGTCACTCCGTAGACATTTGCGGCCTTCACCGCGTTCAGGGAGCCCTGATTGATGTCCGCGCCGGTGAGGCTGCCGTCTGCCACTTTCGACCCATTGACAGCGTTATCGGCGAGCTTTTCGTTCGTCACGGCCGATTTGCCGATCTTTGCGGCGTCTACGCTATTGGCCGCCAGCTTTTCGCCGGTAACCGAAGCAGCACCGAGCTTTTCCGCCGTGACGGCCGCGGCACCGAGCTTGCTCGTTCCCACAGCTCCATTCTTGATCTTCGCCGCGGCGACCGCTTCCTTCTTGATCTTCGCCGTCACTACCGCGTTGCTCTTGAGCTGCTTGGCACCAACGCTGTTCTTGGCGAGTTCCGTCGCCGCGAGCGCCGACGCGCCGCCAACAACGAAAAATACAGCGATGGTCGACATCACGTTTGCGTACGTGAGTCGCTTGCGAATCTGTTTCACAGGAGATCTCCTTGGAGTTCGGAAGCTAATTTGGGGGAGCTAGCCCTACGGACGTAAGACGACAATTACTCACTTCTACACAGCGAGCCCCGACCCTTCCATGGCGCTCGGACGCTGTCAACCTTGTTCGACCGGTATCCAGCCTGGAAGGAATCAGGGTCCGAGCGATCACACCAATCCCGGAGAGGAAGTCGTCTAGCCTACTGGCATGGCGGGAGGCAGACAGGTTTGCGCGCTGCTCGCGCTCGCGGCCTCCATCTCGTTGCCCGCCTGCGGCAGCAGCAATTCCGCATCGGAGGCCACCCAAGCGATCCCTGGCGATACGGTCGCTCGAGAAACGCCGAAGAAAGCCCCTGGGCCGGTGCAACCCCCCCACCACTCAGATCTCCCGAAAAACGGAGATAGGAGACAGTTAAGTAAGCAAGCCGCGAAGGGAGGCAGCGATACCAAGGGCGGTCGCCTAGAGCAGGCTCCCGCGACCCCGCACGAACCCGCTGGCTGCGCCCGTCAGTTTAGCCGGCAACAGTGCGCCAAGATCACTGAAGTTGTCAAGGACGGCGGCGCTGGAAATGGGCAATCGGTCCCTCCAGAGCATTGCCCCTCTAACGTCAGCCCGAGCACCTGCGCTGAACTGAGCTCGCCCGGAAGCCAAAACCCCTCAGCAGAAACTGCCTTGCCAAGCGAATGCCCCCCGTCCTGGCCGCAATCGCAGTGCCGGGAAGTGGAAGAAGCCTTCGGGGAAGGCACTGAATGAACAGCTATCGGCGCTCGGCCTCGTCCGCCGCGCCGGCCAGGCGCTCGACCAGCTGGGCGAAGGCGTGGACTCCGTCGTCGACCTTGCCGTAGCCGCCGGCGGTGTAGCGGGCATAGACGCCCTCGAGGATGATCGCCAGCTTCCAGTAGCCGAGGGCGACGAAGAAGTCGAGGTCGGCGAGGTCGCGGCCGGAGCGCTCGGCGTAACGGGCGGCGAGATCCTCCCGGGTGGGGAAGCCGGGGGCGAGATTGGCGGGCTGACCGAGGGCGATGTCCGCCTGCTCGGGCGAGGGCCAGTAGGCCATCAGCAGGCCGACGTCGGCCATCGGGTCGCCGAGCGTGCAGAGCTCCCAGTCGACCACCGCCGCGACCTCGCCGTTGGGGGTGAGGATCATGTTGTCGAGCCGGTAGTCGCCGTGGACGATCGTCGCCGGGCCCTGGTCGGGGATGCGCGCGGAGAGGCGCTCATGGACCGAGTCGATAGCCGGCAGCTCGCGCGTCTTCGACTTCTCCCACTGGCCCTGCCAGCGGCGCAGCTGACGGGCGACGTAGTCCTCCTTGCGGCCGAGGTCGCCGAGCCCGACCGCGTCGGGGTCGACCGCGTGGATCGTCGCCAGGGTGTCGGCGACGCGGTGGGCGATCGCGACGCGATCGCCGCGCTCGGGGAAGATCTCGGCCTCGGCGACGCCGCGCAGGATCGGGCCTTCGACGAACTCCATCACGTAGAAGGGGGCCTCGCCGCTGACGCTCTCGTCCTCGCAGAGCCCGACCACCGGCGCCACCGGGACGTCGGTCGCGCCCAGGGCCGAGACGACCTTGTGCTCGCGGGCCATGTCGTGGGCGGAGCCGAGGCGCTTACCGAGCGGCGGTCGCCGCAGCGCCCAGCTGTGGCCGCCGGCGTCGCGGACGCGGAAGGTGAGGTTGGAGTGACCGCCGGCGATGCGCTCGAACGAGAGCGGTGGGCTGGCGCTGGGAACGTTGAGCGCGAACCAGGCTTCGACGCCGTTGGTGTCGATGCCGTCGGGCGCCCCGGCGGAGCCGTTGCCGCTGCCTGTAGCCTCGTCGCCCATAGCCGCGCAAGCATATTCCGCCCGGGGCCGCCGCTTGAGCCCGTCGCTTGCCAACCGGCTGAGGATTGGCTTTGCGATCGGCTTTGCCGTGCTCACGGCGATGGCCGTGATCGGCGTCGGCCGCTTCATCCAGCAGCGCCAGGACTTCGAGGACGCGATCGCCCGCTCCTACCAGGTGGAGATGGCGGCGCGGGTGCGACTCGCTCGCGGCGCCGACGTCAAACCGGCGCGATCGACGGTCGCCGCCCAGGCCGGCCGGCGCCAGGAACTGCGCGACCAGATCTCCTCCGACACCCGCGATACCGCCCTGCTCGTCGCCGCCGGGCTGATCGCCGGCCTGACCGGGGCGCTGCTGCTGTTCAGCGGCCTGATCGCCTCGATGCGGCGGCCGCTGGAGGAGCTGGTCGAGGCCTCCGAACGCCTGGCCGGCGGCGACCGCGGCGCCAGGGTCGAGGTCGGCGGGCTCTCGGAGACGGCAGCGCTGGGCGCCGCCTTCAACGAGATGGCCGACGAGCTCGAGCGCGAAGCGAGCCAGCGCGACCAGCTCGACCGGCTCAAAGACGAGTTCGTCCTCACCGCTTCGCACGAGCTGCGCAGCCCGCTGACCTCGGTCCAGGGCTTCGCCGAGCTGCTGATGCTGGAGCGCGACTCGCTCACCCCGAAGCAGGTGGACACGGTCGAGATCATCCTCGACAACTGCCGCCACCTGGTCCGCCTGCTCAACGACCTCCTGGACCTGGCCCGCAGCGACGCGGGGCGGCTGGCGATCAGCCCGAAGCCGACCGAGCTGGCGCCGCTGATCGACGATGCCGTGCGCACGATGCGGGGGCAAACCGACGGCGCCTCTCAGACCCTGACCCAGCAGATCGAGCCGGGGATACCCCCGGTCAACGTCGAGCCCGACCGGATCCGCCAAATACTGGTGAATCTGCTTACCAATGCGCATGAGTACTCGCCCCCGGGCGCGACTATCGGGGTCACGGCCCGGGTAGTGGATGCCGATGTGGAGATTGCCGTGACCGACGACGGGCCGGGGATACCCGAGAGCCAGCTGGAGCACATCTTCGAGCGCTTCGTGCGCGGCGACGCGGGCCTGACCCAGCGCGTCGGCGGCACCGGCCTCGGGCTGGCGATCTCGAAATCGTTGGTCGAGCTGCACGGCGGCACGATCGCGGTCGCCTCCACGGTCGGGGCCGGCTCGACCTTCAGCTTCCGGCTCCCGATCCCCGCCGCGCCCGGCGCCCAGGCGAGCCGATGACCCGCGTCCTCGTCGCCGACGACTCGGAGACGATCCTGCTGCTCCTACGGACCCGGCTCGAACTCGCCGGCTACGAGGTCGAGACCGCGGCCGACGGCCAGGAGGTGACCGAGCTGATGCGCGGTGGCGAGCCCGGTCGGCTGCCCGACCTGCTCCTGCTCGACGCGATGATGCCGCGCAAGTCCGGGATCGACGCCCTGCGCGAGCTCCGCGCCGCCGGGGTCGACACCCCGGCCCTAATCGTCAGCGCCCACCAGGACGCGACCGACGCCGACGCCCCCACCGAGCTCGAGGTGAGTGGCTACCTGACCAAGCCGATCGACTTCGATCGCCTGCTCGCCAGCATCGCCGAGCTGACCAGCTGACCGCTTAGAGCTTCAGCTCTTGGCGATCTCGAGCCGGATCTCTTTGCCTTTGAGCTTGGTCCCGTCGAGGAACTCGACGGCCCGCTCGGCCTGATCCGGGGCGACCTCGACGAAGGAGAAGCGGTGGAGGACGCGGACCTCGTGGATCGCCTCCTCCGGCAGCACGGCGCCCTCGCGCAGGGCCCAGCGCAGATCCTCTTCGCTGATGCCGCTGCGTTCGCCGCGGTTGACGAAGAGCTTGACGGTGTCGCGGTCGGGCTCGTCGCCCTCATCGACCCCGTTCGTGGCCGGCGCCTCAGCCTCGACCGGCTCGGCCGCAGGCGTCTCATCGACCTTCTCCTCGGCTTCGTCCTCGGCCTCAGCCGCGGGGGGAGTCCCGTTCTCGCTCGCCGCGCCCGGGCCGAGCTTCTCGCTGCTTTCCCCGCGCTCGCTCGGCCGGCTGCGCGAGGAGCGCTCCGGACGCTCGCGGCGGCGCGGCGGCGGCGCGTGCTCGAGCCGCTCCTCCGGGCTCTCCCACTCGCCGATCGTCGTTTTCACGTCGCGCTCGATACGGGTGATCTCGTCGCGCTGGGCGGGGGTGACGAAGGTGATCGCGCGCCCGGTCCGCCCGACCCGGCCGGTGCGGCCGATGCGGTGGACGTAGGTCTCCGAGGAGTTGGGCACGTCGAAGTTGATGACGTGGGTGACGTGTTCGATGTCAAGCCCACGGGCAGCGATGTCGGTCGCGACCAGCAGCTTCACGCGGTGGTCCTTGAAGGCGATCATGACCCCGTCGCGGACGCCCTGGCTGAGGTCGCCGTGCAGCGCCTTCACATCCAGGCCCTTGTCCTTCAGCGTCTTCTCCAGCTTCGAGGCGCCGATTTTGGTCCGGGTGAAGATAATCGCCTGCTCCGGTTCTTCGGTCTTCAGCAGCTCGACCAGGCGCGCCGCCTTGTCTTTGGCCGGGACCTCGACGAAGGCCTGGGCGATCGCGTCGACGGTGAGCGTCTTCGGCGTGATCCGGATCGTGGTCGGGTCGTACATGTAGCCCTCGGCCAGCTTCTGGATCGGCGGCGGCATCGTCGCCGAGAAGAGCGCGGTCTGGCGGCCGCTCGGGCACATCCGCAGGATCCGCTCGACATCCTCGATGAAGCCGAGGTCGAGCATCTCGTCGGCCTCGTCGAGGACGACGAAGCGGGCCGCGGTGAGGACCAGCGAGCGCCGCGCCATCAGATCTTTCATGCGGCCGACGGTGGCGACGACGACATGGGCGCCGGCCCGCAACTGCGACTGCTGCGAGCGGATCGGGGCGCCGCCGAAGACGGCGACGATCTCGATCTCGAGGTGCTCGGCGTAGGTGCGAAGGGCCTGCGTCACCTGGATGCAGAGCTCGCGGGTCGGGGTGAGGACGATCGCCTGCACCTCGTTGTTCTCGGGATCGAGGTACTGCAGCAGCGGCAGCCCGAAGGCGGCGGTCTTGCCGGTCCCGGTCTGGGCCTGGCCGATCACGTCGTGGCCGCCGAGCAGCTCCGGGATCGCCTGCTCCTGGATCGGGGTCGGATCCTGGAAGCCGAGCTCGTCCAGCGCCTGCTGGATCGGCGCCGAGAGGCCGAGGTCGTGGAAGGGGTTGGTGCTCATCTAGAGGGGTCGAGGAGGAGCTTGCCGCTGGTCGTGCGGGCGATCAGGTCTTCGTGGGCCCGCGCCGCCTCGGAGAGAGGGTAGACGCCGCCGACGGTAGCGCGCAGCTCGCCCGCGGCGACCGCACCCACCAGCTCGCCGATCATCGGCAGGGCCAGGTCCGGCCGGGCCAGCACGTGGACCAGCCAGAAGCCGATCACGGTCTTCGAGCCGCGCAGCAGGGCAGCGGTGGAGACGTCGCGCTGTTCGCGCGAGGCGATCCCGAAGACGACCATCCGCCCGAGCGGGGCCAGCACGCCCATCTCGGCGTCGAAGGCGTCGCCGCCGCTCATGTGGAGGACGGCGTCAACGCGCTCGCCGCCGTTGGCCTCGCGGATCGCCGTACCAAGATCCCCGGCCCGGGAGTCGACGGTGGCGTCGGCGCCGAGCTCCTCGACCAGCGCCCGCTTCTCCTCGCTGGAGGCGAGGCCGATCACCTTGGCGCCGGCGGCCTTGGCGATCTGCACCGCCAGCGTGCCGGTGCCGCCGCCGGCGGCCTCGACCACGATCGTCTCGCCCGGCTCGATCCGGGCGCAGCGCTTGACCAGGGCCAGCGCGGTCAGGCCCTGCAGCAGCATCGCCGCCGCCTGGTCGTCGTCGACCTCATCCGGAAGTGGGACCAGCAGCGACTCCGGCACGACCGCCTTCTGGGCGTAGCCGCCGCTGCCGAGCAGGGCCGCGACGCGGCGGCCGTCGGGCGTGCGGCCGGCGATCTCGGCGCCGGGCACAAGCGGCAGCGACTGCTCAGCGAGGTAGTCGTTGCGGGTCGCGTGGGTGTCGGCGAAGTTGACGCCGGCGCGGGCGATCTCGACCACGACCTCGCCCTCACCGGGGGTCGGGTCGGGGAGGTCGACGTACTCGAGCATGTCCGGCCCGCCGAACTCCTGAATCTGAATCGCCTTCATCGGGGACTGAGTCTCGCAGGGCAAGCGCTAGGCTGCCGTCCGCATGTCGCTCACCGTCGTCGGATCGATCGCCTTTGACGCCGTCAAGACCCCGTTCGGGGAGCGCGAGCGCATGCTCGGCGGCGCCGCCGTCCACTTCTCCCTCGCCGCCAGCTTCTTCACCGAGGTGCGCCCGGTCGGCCCGGTCGGCGACGACTTCGGCGCCGACGAGTTCGCCGTGCTGGAGCGGCGCGGCATCCTCACCGACGGCATCGAGCAGGTCGCCGGCGGCCAGTCCTTCTTCTGGCGCGGCCGCTACGACTTCGACCTCAACGTCGCCCACACCGAGGACACCCAGCTCGGCGTCTTCGCCGAGTTCGAGCCGAAGCTCTCGGCCGCGGCCCAGGCCGCCGACACCCTCTTCCTCGCCAACATCCAGCCGGACCTGCAGCGCCAGGTGCGGGCCCAGTGCGGGGCCGCCAGGTTCAGCGGCCTCGACTCGATGAACCTCTGGATCGAGACCGCCGGGGACTCGCTGCGCGCGGCGATCGCCGAGGTCGACTGCCTCGTCGTCAACGACGCCGAGATCCGCCAGCTGACCGGCGAGTCGAACCTGGCCCGGGCCGCCCGCGCGGTGATGGAGTGGGGACCGCGGGCGGTGATCGCCAAGCAGGGCGAGTACGGGGCGGCGCTGTTCACCGCGGATGGCTTCTTCGCCCTCCCCGGCTTCCCCCTGGAGGAGGTGCGCGACCCGACCGGGGCCGGCGACAGCTTCGCCGGTGGCTTCTTCGGCTACCTCGACGGCCAGGGCGGCGACCTCGACGAGGCCCACCTGCGGCGGGCGATGGGCTACGGCACCGTGCTCGCCTCCTTCAACGTCGAGGAGTTCGGGACCGAGCGCGTCTCCCGCCTCAGCCGCGAGGAGATCGACGCCCGCTTCGAGGCGCTGCGGCGGATGACGCAGTTCGACGCGCCGTCCGCGCTCTAGCTCCACAGCCTCTTAACGGCCGGCGGCGGCGAAGTGAAAGAATGATCGCCGCATGGCCACCGAGTCGCTAACCGTCACCGACAACCGCACCGGCAAGACCTACGAGCTGCCGATCGAGGACGGCACCGTG
>Ga0068863_100006236_pt1 | contig 11710 bp, 11 predicted proteins | sample KBSSwiS62_FD_66596 | JGI IMG/M metagenome (GOLD analysis project Ga0068863, IMG submission 66596) | Switchgrass rhizosphere microbial communities from Kellogg Biological Station, Michigan, USA - KBS Switchgrass S6-2 | ecosystem: Host-associated > Plants > Roots > Rhizosphere > Soil ...
CCGCTGACCCTGATCGCCAGCATCATGGGGATGAACACCTGGGTGCCGGACCAGGGCAACGAGGCCGGCTTCTTCGTCGTCCTCGCGGTGATGGCGCTGATCCTGATCGGCCTGGTCGCCTACTTCCGCCGCCGTCGCTGGCTCTGAGCGCCCCGCGCCTCCCTAGGATGCGTAGCCCGTGGCAAATTTCCGCATCTGGGCGCCCTGGCGCCTCGCTTACGTGAAGGACGCGTCCAAGGACAACGAGGAGGAGTGCATCTTCTGCGCCAAGCCGGCCGCGGAAGACGACGAGGCGAACCTGATCGTCCACCGCGGCCAGAGCTGCTTCGTGATCCTCAACCTCTTCCCGTACACCAACGGGCACCTGATGATCGCTCCCTACGGGCACATCGGCGACCTCAAGGAGATCCCAACCGAGACCCTGGCCGAGATGATGGCCCTGGCCCAGCGGGCGATGGGCCGGCTGGAGGAGATCTACAGCCCCCACGGCTACAACGTCGGCTTCAACCAGGGCCGGGTCGCCGGCGCCGGGGTCGAGCACCACATCCACATGCACGTCGTCCCGCGCTGGGCCGGCGACAACAACTTCATGCCGGTCATCGCCGACACCAAAGTGATGCCGCAATCCATCGAGCAGAGCTACGAGGCTCTGAAGGGAGCGTTTTGAGCGAGCAGGCACCGCTGGCCCCGGCCGGCATCTTCAAGGCGTACGACATCCGCGGCCTCTACGGCGAGCAGATGGACGAGAGCACCGCCCACGCGATCGGCCGCGCCTTCGCGCGCGTGCTCGGGCGGCTGCGCGGCAAGGCGCCGAGCGAGCTGCGGGTCGGGCTCGGCCGCGACATGCGGCTGACCGCGCCGGCGATGGCGGCGGAGCTGCGCGACGGGCTGATCTTCGAGGGCGCGACCGTGCTCGACGCCGGCATGGTCGCGACCGAGATGCTCTACCACCTGGTCGGCTCGCGCGAGCTCGACGGCGGCGCCATGGTCACCGCCTCGCACAACCCCAAGGCCTACACCGGCGTCAAGCTCGTCCGCGAGGGCGCGCTGCCCCTCTCCGGCGACGCCGGGATCGGCGACGTCAAGGCCGAGATCGAAGCCGGGCTGGGCACCGCGCCCGGCGGCGGCTCGCTGGAGGAGGTCGACGTCTGGGAGGAGTTCCGCGCCCACGTCCTCTCCTTCATCGACCCCGCCAAGGTGAAGCCGATGAAGGTGGTCGTCGACGGCGGCAACGGGATGGCCGGGCCGATGATCGGGCCGACCCTGGAGAAGCTGCCGCTGGAACTGGAGGAGATGTACTTCGAGCCCAACGGCGAGTTCCCCGACCACGAGCCGAACCCGCTGCTGGAGGAGAACCGGCGGCTGATCATGGAGCGGGTGACCGCGACCGGCGCCGACCTCGGGATCGCCTGGGACGGTGACGCCGACCGCTGCTTCTTCATCGACGCCAGCGGCGAGTTCTGCGACGGCGACTTCATCTGCGCCCTGCTGGCGCGGGCGGCGCTGGCCAAGAACCCCGGCGCGACGATCCTCTACGACCCCCGCTCCAGCCGCGCCGTGCCGGACCTGGTCGCGGCCGAGGGCGGGCGCTCGGACCTCTCGCGGGTCGGCCACGCCTTCTTCAAGGCGCGGATGCGCGAGGAGCAGGCGGTCTTCGGCGGCGAGGTCTCCGGCCACTACTACTTCCGCGACTTCTGGAACGCCGACTCGGGCACGATCCCGGCGCTGCTGATGCTGGAGCTGCTCTCGCTCGACGGCCGCGGGCTCGGCGAGCTGATCGACGAGTTCCGCTCCAAGTACTTCATCTCCGGTGAGATCAACTCCGAGGTCGCCGACCCGGAGGCGAAAATGGCGGAGATCGCCGAGCGCTACGCCGACGGCACCCAGACCCACCTAGACGGGATCTCGGTCGACTACGAGGACTGGCACTTCAACGTGCGCCCGTCCAACACCGAGCCGCTGCTGCGGCTCAACCTCGAGTCGCTGACTTCACGCGAGGACATGGAGCGGCGTCGCGACGAGGTCCTGGCGCTGATCCGGGCGTGAGCGGGCTGACTCCCGAGGAGGCGCTCGAGCAGGCGGCACTGGCCGGGATCCACCGGCTGCAGATACCGACCCCGTTCGCGGTCGGGCGGGTCAACTGTTACCTGATCGAGGACGGGCCGCTGACCCTGGTCGACACCGGCCCCAACTCGGGTAAGGCCCTGGACGAGCTGACCACCCAGCTCGGCGCCCGCGGCCACTCGATCGACGACCTCGAGCTGATCATCGTCACCCACCAGCACATCGACCACCTCGGCCTGGTCGAGATCGTCGCCGAGCACTCCGGGGCCGAGGTGGCGGCGCTCGGCGCCGCCGCGCAGCGGCTCGCCAACTTCGACGAGGACGCCGAGGCCGACGACCGCTTCGCGGTCGAGCTGATGCTGCGCAACGGGATCCCGGAGGAAGTAACGGTGGCGCTGCGCAGCGTCTCCCGCAGCTTCCGCGGCTGGGGCTCGCACGTGGCGGTGACCCGCCCGCTCGCCGACGGCGAGGAGATGGAGTTCGGCGACCGCACCCTGGAAGTGCTGCACCGCCCGGGCCACAGCCCCTCCGACACCGTCTTTTGGGACGAGCAGCGGAAGATCCTGATCGCCGCCGACCACCTGCTGCCGAAGATCTCCTCCAACCCGCTGATCTCGCGCCCGCTCGACGGCTCCTCCGGGCGCGACCAGGCCCTGGTCGCCTACATCGAGTCGCTGAGCAAGACCCGCGAAATGCCGATCGAGATCGTCCTCCCGGGCCACGGCGACCCGGTCGTCGACCACGTCGCCCTGATCGACGACCGCTTCGCCAAGCACGAGCGCCGCAAAGAGAAGATCTACAAGCTGATCGCCGAGCAGCCGCGCACCGGCTACGAGCTGGCCCAGTCGATCTGGGGCAACGTCGCCGTCACCCAGGCCTTCCTCACCCTCTCAGAGGTGATCGGCCACACCGACATGCTGGTCAACGAGGGCCGGGTGCGGGAAGTCGAGGACGGCGCGGTTGTGCGCTACGAGGTCGCGGAGAGCTGAACTAAAGTAATGCTCTAGCCGTGTCGGCCATACAAATAGTGACCGAGAACTTTCTTTTCGCGCTGGTACGAATTGGCATTGAAAAGTCCTCCTCATCATGGGAGACCAGCGTCTTGTCCACACTAAGAGCGGCAACGCGGAAGAAGGTACGATCTCGCTTTTTGCCAATTTCAGCATCGGACCATTTACGCGCAGCATCTGAGACCTTGGTACCCACAGCCTTATAGCGCCCGGTAGCCAGTAACAAAGCCAGTGCAATATGTCCGTAGGATTGGGGCTGTAGATGCTTAGTGTACTCAGCACCTATCAAACTCGTGGGCTGTGCTGAGTTATCGATATCAAACCCCTGATCCAAGCATAGTTTGACCTCTGAGCCCAAGAGGGACGCTATAAACTGCGCGGAAGCCATGAAATGGTGGGAAGATCGATCCTGAGCATGCTTGAAGACGTTCGTATCTACAACGACATCGTCCATGATCAATGATCGAGCCGCATTTGCGCCTCTGCAAGACCCACGGCATCTCGAAGAGACTCCCCAAAAAATTCCTTTGGCCAGGTGTCTGGAGCGATTGATCCGTCGGAGTACATCGGGATCTGGCGAACGTGAGACTTCTGTCCGACTCGCTCGACGTAGTACAGCGCAATCATGTCCGAGCTAATTACGCCTTCTGCAACGAGCCTGCGCAGGCGCAAAAGGAGATGCTCACTGTGCGTCTCGATATAGCTCCATAGTCCGTCATTTGCAAATTGGACAAAAAGATCCGCAAGGGTTGCCTGTAATGCAGGATTTAGATGGATCTCGGGTTGCTCAGCAACCACCATGTCGCCAGCCGACGCATTGAGTCCTTGAACGATGAGGGGAAGAATTTGCGATAGACCAAATCCAAGATCCACAAAACCCATCGAGGGAGTTGACTTAGCTCCCTTGAGAAGAAGTGAAAAGGCATAGTCGCCATGCTCGACAATTTTTAGATCCTGGTTAAACCCGAACCGCGAGAGCCATCTATCTAGCTCGTCCATGCGGACCAAATCGTGTCGCCATCTGTATATGAGTTGAGGTGCGTCCTCTCCCCGCGTACCAACGCTCTGGGGCCGCGCACTCGAAACCTCGTAAAATCTCCGAAGCCTCTCGCGAATAGGACCGACGTAATAGATTTCGTTAAGAAACGCTTCGAACGCGGACCTGGTGTAACCAACCGTTGCTCGATACATGCTTAGCGCGGCTGAAGCGGGTAATTTGTAGAACTCAGAGTTGTCTCCAGAGCTGCCTGCAATTTGCGCTCGGGCCCGTGCCAACAAACCTGCTTGTTCTATCTCATCCTCTGAAAATAAGAAACCGTCTGGCTGCGCGTCCCGTATCCTCTGAACCATCGCGCGCTCGACCGGTGACTTCTTTGCCGTACTTAACTTCTCTGGAAATTTAGCGATCGAATAGTTCCCTGACTTCATTCGGCGTCGCGTAAGTAGTGGCCGCCCAAATATGTCACCGATCGTCGTCTCGCCAAGAACCACGGTCGAAGGTCCGTCACTGCCAATAAATTTCCAATGCACAGATCCGGGGCGATCCGCACCAAGCGCCCCTTGCTTTCTATCGGGATCCAAAGCGTGGTCCCACTGGACACTTAGGCCAATCGCTTGCTCTTTGCGATGACAATGAACGGCATCCTCGAATGAACCAACGTCCACTAGCTCGCCCGCAGTAACAAGAGCAGTCGAGGGATCAGCAGATTCGACCGTTTGCTTCATCAATAAGAGCGGTGCGTGCAGGCTGGTCTTACCGCTGTTGTTGGATCCGATGACAACCGTAATTGGTTTGACTTCGACCCATCCGGTGTCCGCGAAACTCCGAAAATTCTCCCATCTCATTTTAAAGAAATCGATCACTTAAATACAATCTATCCTGGTTCGAGGAGGCGATGGGTATTCGTGCAACTAGCCGGGTGTAGCGAGCGAACTACTGGACGAGTGCAGAAGGCTTCGACAAACGCTGCCACAGGACCTGCTAGGCGATTCGAAGGACAACCTGATCTTGAGGACCCCGATCGCACTAGGCTCCCTCTCCCCGTATGACCGCTCATTTTCGATCCGGCAAGCGCAGAAAGCCCGCCAAGAAGCGGATGCTGATCATCGTCAACCCGGTGGCGACGACGGTTTCGGATCGGCTGCGGAACCTGGTGGTGTATGCGCTGCAGGGGCGGTTCGAGGTCGAGGCGGTCTCGACCGAGGCGCAGAACCACGCGACCGAGATCGGGCGCGAGGTGGCCGACCACGGCTACGACATCGTCGTCGCCTTCGGCGGCGACGGGACGCTGAACGAGGTTGCCAACGGGCTGGCGGGCACGGACGTGCCGGTCTCGGTGCTGCCCGGGGGCTCGACCAACGTGGTCGCGCGCTCGCTCGGCATGCCCAACGACGTTGTCGACGCGACCGAGCACCTGCTGGCGCTGGCCGACGACTGGGCGCCGCGCAAGATCGACCTCGGCATCGTCGACAAGCGCCACTTCGTCTTCGCCTGCGGGGTCGGGATCGACGCCTCGGTGGTCGAGCGGGTCGACGCCCACCCGCGGCTGAAGTCGCGCGCCGGCCCCTACTACTACAGCTGGTGCGGGATCTCGGCCTTCTACCGCAAGTACCTCCACAACGCCGTCCGCGTCCGCTTCGAGAGCGGCGCCGAGGCGGCCGAGGGAGTGACCGCGATCGTCCAGAACTCCGACCCCTTCACCTACTTCGCCAGCAGCCCGATCCGCGTCTGCGAGGGGATCGCGATCGACGACGGCACGCTCTCGGTCGGCGTCCTCAAGCGCGCCACCCAGCGCGACATGCCGACCCTGATCCGGCGCCTCTTCAGTGAGGAGAAGCCGGCGGCGCGACATCGCCAGGTCGAGCACTTCGACGACGTCCTCACCGGCACGATCAGCTCCGTCTCCGAGGACAAGGACGGTGCTCCCCGGCCCTTCCCGCTACAGGTCGACGGCGACTACATCGGCGAGCACACCAGGGTCGAGCTACGCGCCGACCCCGGTGCGTTGACGATCGTTGCCTGACACCTGAGGCGTGGAAGCGTCCGGCGCGCCGAACGGCGGCCGACCGCTGCGCGTCGTCGCCAGTGCCTCTCGCGCCGCCTCGCGCTGGCGGCGCTTGCGGTCGCCGAGCAGCGAGCAGAGGCCGGCCCGGAGCCCGTAACGCAGCGCCATCGCGCCGCGGTAGGCGCCGGGGCGGGAGAGGTGCTTGCGGGCGAACTGCAGGCGCGCGTAGGCGGCCTGCGCTTCCAGCTGGGCACCGAGACCGCCCTCGTGCTCGTAGTGGCGGATCGTCAGCTCCGGCAGGTGCGCCACCTCCCACCCGGCCTGCTTGATCCGCCAGCAGAGGTCGGTCTCCTCGGAGAAGAGGAAGAAGCGCTCGTCGAAGCCACCGCTGTCCGCCAGCGCCTCGCGGCGGGCGATCATGAACGAGCCCGCGGTCCAGTCGCAGGCGGTCTCGCGGGCGTACTGGCGCGGATCGAGCTCGCGCTCGCCGAGCCAGAGGCGCAGGCCGGGCACGCGCTCGACCCAGAGCGCTTCGGCCAGCATGTTCGCGGTCGAGGGGAAGCGGCGGATGCTCGGCGCCAGCGAGCCGTGGCTGTCGACCTGGCGCACTCCGGCCAGCCCGGTCCCGGGCCGGCGGTCGAGCGCCGCGACCAGCTCGCGCAGGCTGCCGCCGAGGACTTCGGTGTCCGGGTTGAGGAAGAGCACGTAGCGGGCGTCGGCGGACTCGAGGCCGCGGTTGTTGGCATGGCCGAAGCCGCGGTTCTCACAGCGGAGCGTGCGGGCGGCGGGGAAGCGCTCCTCGACGTATCCGGCGGCATCGTCAGTGCCGTTGTCGACGACGACGACGTCGAGGTCGATCCCCTCAGCGCCCGCGTAGAGACTGGACAGCGCGCCGTCGAGCCAGCGCTTGCTGTTGAAGGAGACGATGATCGCGCAGACGTCGTGCACGGGGAATCAACGCTTGGGACGGAGCGCAGCTTCCGATCCCGCGGCCTCGGTGGCCGCCGCTACGATCCGCCCATGAGCGGCGCCACCCTCCATCAATCCGATCTCGCGCCCGGCCTGTTGATCGGCGAGGGCGTCGAGATCGGCGAGGGCGTCCTGATCGGCGGCAACGCGGTGATCCACGGCGGCGTGAGCATTGGCGACGGCGCCCGGATCGGCGACCACGCCCAGATCCGCGACGGTGCCCGGATCGGCGCCGGCACCACGATCGGCAGCTTCAGCTCGGTCGACCCCGGGGTGAGGATCGGCAACCGGGTCAGCGTGCAGACCCGCTGCTACATCACCGGCGGCACCGTGATCGAGGACGACGTCTTCGTCGGCCCCGGTGTCACCCTGACCAACGACAACACGATGGACCGCCATGGCCCCGACCGGGAGTTCGAGGGGCCGTTGCTGCGCCGGGCCTGCCGGGTCGGCGGCGGCTCGACCCTCTGCCCCGGGGTCGAGATCGGCGCCGAGTCCTTCGTCGCCGCCGGCGCCGTGGTCACCGCCGACGTCGCCCCCCGCGCCGTGGTCGCCGGCGTTCCGGCGCGGGTCCTGCGCCAGGTGCCGGACGAGGACCTGCTCGAGCGCTGGCGCTGAGCCGCCCCGCCCGCGGCACGAGCTTCCTACTTAGAGTGGGCGCGTTCCTACTTAGAGTGGGCGCGCCGGATTGCCGACCACGGTCGTGCCCGGCTCAACGTCCCTGGTCACGACCGCGCCGGCGCCAACCGTTGCCCCGGCGCCGATCCGGACGCCGCCGAGGACCGTCGCCCCGGAGCCGATCGTGGCGCCACGCTCGACCGTGGTCTCCAACAACTGCCAGTCGGCCTCGCTCTGCAGCCCCCCGCCCGGGTTGGTCGCCCGCGGCCGCTTGTCGTTGACGAACATGACCCCGTGGCCGACGAAGGCCTCGTCCGCGATCGTCACCCCGTCGCAGATGAAGCTGTGGCTCTGGATCTTGCAGGCGCGGCCGATCACGGCGCCGCGCTGGATCTCCACGAAGGTGCCGACCCGGGTGCGGTCGCCGATCTCGCAGCCGTAGAGATTGGTGAAGGAGTGGACGACCACGTCGGCGCCGAAGCGGACGTCGTTGAGGAGGCGGTGCGGCGCCTCGTTGCTTGGTGAGCTGATCGTCTCGCTGTCCATCGCCTCATAAACGACCCGCACACGAGGGACTTGCGCAAACGGCGAGCCGCGCAAACTTTTCCCTCCCCGCGCCGTTGTTGGTCCGTGGCGGTACTGAGCGAGCCAATCGAGAGCATCCGGGCTGCGTCCGGCCAGCTTTGCCTGGTCCTGGGCCCCGAGGCCCCGACGACGCTGCGGCGGATCGCCGCCGTGCTCGAAGGCGCCTCCGAAGAGATCGCGCTGGTGCTCGTCGGCGACGCCGACGAGCTGGTCGGGCTCGCCCCCGGCGAGGAGGCGATCGTGATCCTCGTCTGCGACGTCGACCGCCCGGCCGAGATGGCCGCCCTGCGCCGCCTGCACCGCGAGGTGCCGAAGCCGGCCGTGATCGCCGTCTCGCCGACCGCGACCGGGACCGGAGTCCGCCGCGCCCTCGACGCCGGCGCCGACGCCGTCGTCTTCGAGCCTCTGCTGGAGTCGACCCTGGCGGTGGCTGTCAGCGCCGTCGGCTCGGGCCAGTCGGTGGTCCCCCGCACGATGCGGGCCAGCGTCGAGCGCCCGACCTTCTCCCACCGCGAGCGCCAGGTCCTCACCTACGTCTCCCAGGGCCTGACCAACGCCCAGATCGCCGACGAGCTGTTCCTCTCCGAGAGCACGATCAAGAGCCACCTCTCCTCCGCCTTCGCCAAGTTCGGCGTGCGCTCGCGCCGCGAGGCCGCCGCCCTCTTCCTCGAGCTCGAACAGACGACCCGGGTGAGCCTGCCGGGCGAAGCCCATGAACTGATCACCCCCACCCCAAGCGAGGTCAACACGTGAGCGCCGTAGCCGCACCGAACACCCTTCCGCAGGCGGCGACCGAGGGCACGAGCGTGCCCTTCATCCGCCTCGACTCCGCCTTCCCCGAGCTCTTCGCGGAGCTGATGGAGACGGTCGAGCGGATCGCCCGCGACTCCGCCTTCACGCTCGGCCCCGAACTGGAGCGCTTCGAGGGCGCCTTCGCCGAGTTCTGCGGCACCTCCCACGCGGCCGGCGTCTCCTCCGGCACCGCGGCGCTGGAGATCGCCCTGCGGGCGCTGGAGATCGGCCCCGGCGACGAGGTGATCGTCCCCACCTACAGCTTCATCGCCACCGCCGAGGCGGTCAGCACCGTCGGCGCCACCCCGGTGATCGTCGACATCGACCCGGAGACGGCGCTGCTCACGGCCGCGACCGTCGAGGCCGCCCTGACCGAGAAGACGCGCTGCGTGATCCCGGTCCACCTCTTCGGCCGCCCGGTCGACATGGATCCGCTCCTCGCCCTCTGCCGCGAGCGCGGGATCGCCGTGATCGAGGACGCCTGCCAGGCGCACGGCGCCCTCTACAGGGGCAAGCCGGTCGGCTCGCTCGGCGACGCCGGCTGCTTCAGCTTCTACCCGACCAAGAACCTCGGTGGCTGGGGCGACGGCGGCGCGCTGGTCACCAGCGACGCCGGCCTCGACGCCAAGGTCCGCCTCCTGCGCTCCCACGGCGAGGGCATCCGCCACCACCACGAGCTGGCCACCGGCACCCACCGCCTCGACACCCTGCAGGCGGCGATCCTCGAGGTCAAGCTGCGCCACCTGCCGGACTGGAACCAGCGCCGGCGCGACGCCGCCGACGCCCTCCGCGAGGGCCTGGCCGGAACCGCGGTCATCCCCCCCGCCCCGGCCGCGGCCGAGAGCGACCACGTCTACCACCTCTTCGTCGTGCGCAGCAGCGAGCGCGACGCGCTGCGCGACCACCTCGACGCCCGCGGCGTCGCCAGCGCCATCCACTACCCGACGCCGATCCACCTGCAGCCGGCCTACGCCGAGCTCGGGCTGGGGCGGGGCGACCTTCCCGTGGCGGAGCGACTTGCCTCCGAAAACTGCTCGCTGCCGATCTTCCCGGCGATCGAGGATGCCCAGATCGCGGAGATCGTGGCGGCGGTGAAGGGCTTTGAAGTCCCAGCAGATAACTGAGGAGCCCCCGCGCAGCGAACGCCGGGGTGGCCTGCGGGTCTGCATGGTCCACTACTCCGACTTCGTCGTCGACTCGCGGATCCAGCGCCAGGCGCGGGCGCTGGCCGAGCGCGGCGACCGGGTCGACTGCGTCTGCCTCAACGACCACGAGGAGATCGCGGTCGGCGACGGCCAGATCGTCCTGCACCGGGCCGCGGCGGGCAAGCCGCGGGGGGGCACCCGTGGCTACCTCGAAGGCAACGCCCGCTTCCTTGCCGGCGCCGCCCGCAAGGTCGCCGCGCTCGACCGGCGCCAGCGCTTCGACCTGATCGAGATCCACAACATGCCGGACGCCCTCGTCTTCGCGGCGCTGGGGCCGAAGCGGCGCGGCACGCCGCTGATCCTCAACTTCCACGACACCTTCCCGGAGCTGTTCGCGACCCTCTTCGAGAAGTCGCCCAACCATCCGCTGGTGCGGCTGGCCCGGGTCGAGGAGAGGGTCAGCGCGGCGCTGGCCGACGGCCACATCTTCGTCACCGCCGAGGCCCGCGACCTGCTGCGCGACCGCGGCATCAGCGCCGCCCGCTCGGAGGTCGTGATGAACACCCCCGACGAGCGCGTCTTCGGCGAGCGCCGGGCACCGCAGCCACTGCCCGGCGAGGGCGAGCTGCGGGTCGTCTACCACGGCGGCCTGGCCGACCGCTTCGGGGTCGAGAACCTGGTCCGCGCCGTGGCCCTGCTGCGCCGGCGCGGCGAGCCGGTCTCGCTCGACGTCTACGGCGCCGATGCCGAGGCGGCCCGGACCCTGGCAGCCGCGGCGGCAACAATCGCCCCCGAGGGCGTGCGGATCGCCCCCCGACCGACCCCGGTCGAGCAGATCCCCGAGCGCCTGGCCACCGCCCACCTCGGCGTGGTGCCGACCCTGCGCGACGACTTCACCGAGCTGCTGCTGCCGGTGAAGCTGCTCGAGTACGTGCACATGGGCCTGCCCGTCGTCGCCTCGCGGCTGCCGGTGATCGAGCGCTACTTCGGCGACGACGTGCTGCTGGCCGAGCCCGGCGACCCCGCCTGCATCGCCGCCGCGATCGAAGGCGTGCGCAGCGATCCCTTGATGGCCGTGCGGCGGGCTGAGCGCGCCTCGCAGCGCTTGGCGGAGATCGAGTGGCGCCGCCAGAAGGAGCAGTACCTCTCGCTGGTCGACGGCCTGGTCCAGGGCGCCCGGAGCCGCTGAGGTGTCCCGCGTCCTGCTGATCACCCCGGCCCGCGACGAGGCCGCCCACCTGGAGAACACGATCCGGGCGATGGCCGCCCAGAGCCGCGCTCCCGACCTCTGGCTGATCGTCGACGACGGCTCCAGCGACGAGACCCCGCGCATCCTCGAGCGCCTGGCGGCGGAGCTGCCCTTCCTCGAAACGATGCGGGCGCCCAGGCACGCGGAGTCGAGAGGGACGGACGGGCTGGCGATCGCCGCCGAGGCGCGCGCCTTCAACGCCGCCCTGGCCACCGTCGACGCCGCCGGGTTCACCCACGTCGGCAAGCTCGACGCCGACATCGAGCTGCCGCC
>Ga0068863_100006247_pt1 | contig 11704 bp, 5 predicted proteins | sample KBSSwiS62_FD_66596 | JGI IMG/M metagenome (GOLD analysis project Ga0068863, IMG submission 66596) | Switchgrass rhizosphere microbial communities from Kellogg Biological Station, Michigan, USA - KBS Switchgrass S6-2 | ecosystem: Host-associated > Plants > Roots > Rhizosphere > Soil ...
CGCGTGACCGCCGCAGAAACAGCGCCCGTTGCAGCAGCCGCACGTCCTCTTCTTTGTACAGGCGGTAGCGGCTTTGCGTGCGTTGCGGTGTGAGCAGTCCGAGCGCCTCCCACGCGCGCAGCGCGGACGAGGAAATGCCGACGCGTTTGGCGACTTCGCTGATGCGCAGCGTGCTACCGGCTGGCGGCGAATTCGATTGTCTCGATAAATTCTTTCCGCTTGACATCGCCCACGGCTTTCCCTAAGTTTACAGGATTATAGTAAGGTTCACGGGGCACATTCAACCTCGAAGTCGCGGTGCAAATTCTGAACTTCGTGGTTTCAGGGGTGAGTTCAATGAAATCGAAGCGGTCTTTCCACACTTTGTTGTGGAACGCTATTCTGCGCGTGTCCTTCTTCATCTTGGTCGCAACACTCGGTTCTCCTGCTCTGTTTGCGCAAAGCACCGGCGGTCGCATCCGCGGCACGGTGACCGACCAGAGTGGCGCTACGGTAGCCGCAGCCAAAGTCGTGATTACCAACCAGGCCAATGGTATGCAGCGCGACACGCAAACCGGCGCCAATGGCGAGTACATCTTTTTGGAAGTTCCGGTAGGAACTTACGAAATCGAAGTCAATCAGACGGGCTTCAAGAAGTATCTGCGTAAGGGAGTCGTGGTGAGCCTGAACGAAGTCATCGGCGTGGATATTGTTCTCCAGGTCGGAGGCGCGACGGAGATCGTAGAGGTGACCGGTGCTCCGCCGCTGGTAGACACTACGTCAACGCAGCTAGGTGCGGTCGTGGGAGAGCGCGCCATAAGTCAACTGCCGCTCGCGCAACGCGATACGTATCAACTGTTACAGCTACAACCGGGGGTACAGTCGCAAGTCGGACTGGACTCGGTGTACGGAAGCGACCGCGCGGGCGTGGTGAGCGTCAATGGCGGGCGCGGACGCGACAACAACTTCACGGTGAATGGCGGAGACGGCAACGACCAGTTCGCTGGATTGCCGGCGATTCAGCCCTCGCCGGACGCGATTGCCGAATTCCGCGTGCTGACGAATACGTTTGACGCCGAGTATGGACGCAATTCCGGTGCAGTCGTAAACGTTGTAACGAAATCTGGAACGAACGAGCTTCACGGAAATCTCTACGAATTTTTCCGCAACAAAGATTTGAACGCGAAGGGATTTTTTGATACGCAGAAGCTCGACTATTTGCAAAACCAGTTTGGCGCCACATTGGGCGGACCGATCAGGAAGGACAAGACATTTTTCTTCGCTACGTACGAGGGGAATCGCGTCCGCCGTGGGTCGTCAGGAGATACCGTTACGGTCCCGACCAGTCTTGAGCGCCCGTCGGCGACGCAACCGTTTGCCGACTTCTCGGAAGGTGGCGCCGGCGCATTCAACGGGACCCTCAATGACGCCACGGTGCTGAACAGCCGGGCCGGATGCTTGGCGGCTCTTGGACGGGGATCCCCTATCGCAGACGGCACAGCTTACTCCGACATATTTCCCGCAGGCCAGATCCCGATTCAATGCATGGATGCGACAGCTCTCGATCTTCTCAACCAGTTCGTGCCATTACCTAACATCGGCGGCACGTCCCTTTTTCAAGCTGTACCACTTGGCCACGAGCGCGCCAATCAGTTCACCGTGAAGATTGATCATGAATTGACGAAGAACCAGCGCTTAGCGGGCTATTATTATTTCACGCAGCACCACCTGGAGAAGCCGTTTGCGCGATTTCAAGCAGGCGGAGGGAATCTTCCGGGCTTTGGCGACCTGACCGACGATCGCACCCAGCAGGTGAACATCAGCCACACCTGGACCATCGGCACTACTGCGGTCAACGAAGCCCGCTTCACGTTTTTCCGCGAAGGACAGGGGACGTTCTTGCATCCGCAGCACACTGCGCCGGTGCAGGACTCGTGCAAGACAGTTCCAACCGCGAATTGCTTTGCGGACCCGAGCAATCCGGACCTGGGGATTCACCCGAACCTAGGCGCGAGTCGCGAAGGCGTTCCGTTTGTCAATATAGATAGCGGATCGCTTACGTTTGGTAACAACTTCGAGGGCGAATTGCCGCAGCGAGGCAACACGTTTCAATGGTCCGACAACTTCAGCAAGACGATTGGTCGGCACGACCTGAAGTTTGGCGGAGATATCCGCTATCAAAGGTTTGATCAAACGCTCTATTTCGACATCAATGGGCAATTTTTCTATTTTGGCGGCGGTACAAATGATCCCGATCTCGAAGTGACACAGTCAGACGGATCAAGCGTGCAAAGTCTCTTTCCGAACTATCTGCTCGGACTACCCGATCAATACGGGCAGGGTTCCGCCCAGGAAGAACGGGTTAGAAGCAAGGCGGTCTACTTGTACGCGCAGGACAGCTGGAAGCTGAAACCGAATCTGACCCTGAATTATGGTCTGCGCTGGGAACTGACCACGCCATTGGCCGACGCGGGACAGAAAGTGCAGACGTTCCGTCCCGGCCAAACGTCGACAGTTTATCCGTGCGAGCTCTCGCCGGTCAGTCCCGTATTCGGCCCCGGAAACGATTGCACCAACACAGGAGTGCTTCCGATTGGTCTTGTCGTGCCCGGCGACAAAGGGATTCCCAATGGACTTTCGGAAACATATTACAGGTCCTTCGCTCCCAGAATCGGATTAGCGTGGAGCCCTGGATCGAAAGACGGGGTGCTTGGCCGATTGTTCGGTGGGCCCGGAAAGACGAGCATTCGTGCTGGCTTTGGTATCTTCTACAATCCAGTCGAGCAGCTCGTTCTCGAGCAATTCAGCGCAGAGCCACCGTTTGGCGGCAGCACGTTCATTTTCAATACGCAATTCAACACGCCTTTCCTTGGCCAGGATGGTGTCACCAGTTTTCCGAACCCGTTCAACGGAATCCTGAATCCGCCGCGCGGTCAACCGGTGGATTGGTCTCTTTTCCGCCCGATTCTCCTATTCGGTCAGGCGGCCAAGAATCCGCGAACACAGTATGCAGAGCAGTACAACCTGACGATTCAGCGAGAAATTGCCAAGGACATGGTTTTTTCGATTGCTTACGTGGGAAGACAAGGACACCGACTCCTGGCGTCGCAGGACTTGAATCCCGGGAACCCGCAGACATGCCTAGATCTACAAGCTTTGTCTGATTCCTTGGGCGATCCCGATCTCGAGTGCGGTCCGTTCTTCGGCGACACCGCGTACTCATTCACTCTGCCAGCGGGCTCCGTATTCCACTTGCCCTACATTCCCGGCCCAGCGGCCGGCGGACCGAACATTCCGTGCCCCATAGCCAACGCACCCGCTGCCTGTACAATCACAGGCGCTGCCGGAGGCACCGACATCAGGCTGGTTGGCCTGCGGCCATATTCCTCGCCGCTCTGCGATCCGCTGACTGGAAATGGATGCCCGCCGGACGATATCGACGTCTTTTCGAGTATCTTCACCCAGAACACGATTGCGAACTCAGCCTACAACGGCTTGCAAGCGAGTCTCGAAAAGCGATTCTCGAAAGGCTTACAATTCACGGCTGCATACACGTTTGGCAAGTCGCTCGACAATGCATCCACGTTTGAGAACCTGGTGGACCCGGTCAATCCGCGACGCAACCGTTCCCGCTCCTTGTATGATGCCACCCAGCGATTCGTATTCAGTTACTACTGGGAACTCCCGGTACCGAAGTACGAGGGATTTAAGGGTAAGGTACTCAGCGGCTGGGCCGTTTCCGGAATCACGACGTTTCAAAGCGGATTCCCCATCCGCATTACGGAGCAGGATGACATCGAACTCCAGTCCAGCTTCGACTTTGAAACGCCGGGCCAGCCGAACGTCGGAGCTCCATTCCACAAGCTCGACCCCCGTGGTCCGGGCAATCTCGGTTTCAACCCTGACGCGTTTACGGAAGACACGGTAGCCCCGGGAACCATCGGAAACGCTCCTCGGACAGTCTGCTGCGGCCCCGGGATTAACAATTGGGAGTTTGGCTTCCTGAAGAGCACGCCGATCGGAGAGAGGTACAGGGTGGATTTCCGAGGGGAATTCTTCAACGCCTTCAATCACGCACAGTTCTTCCAGCCGGAAGGAATCATCGGAGCGGACTTCGGTCGCGTAAGGAGGGCGCGCGATCCGCGCCTGGTGCAGTTCGCTCTGAAGTTTTACTTCTAGAGCTACCGCACTGAAAATAGAGTGCAGGATGACGCGACTCGTGAGGGCCGCGCTTCCCCGCATCCAAAAAGGATGCGACCATTTTCGGAGCACACTGACCACAGGGAACAGACCTGCAAAGAGCCATCCTCGTCCCAGCCAGGTTGACTCAGGTTCGGAGAAATACCATGTCGTACGAAGCACTCGAAAAAGAGCTGGCGCTCTATCAAAAGCGCACGCCGAAGTCGGCCGCCGCCCACAAACGCGCCGAGCAACGCATCCCGCTTGGAGTGGCCAGCAACTATCGCCATTACGAGCCGTATCCGATTTTCGTCAAGGACGGCAAAGGCAGCAAAATCCACGATGTAGACGGCAACGAATACATTGACCACAACCTCTGCTTCGGCGCGCTAATGGCCGGTCATTGCCATCCTGCCGTCGTCAAAGCCGTCGAAACCAAATTGCACGAAGGCACCACGTTCGGCATGCCGCATGACCAGGAATGGGAACTGGCCGAAGAAATCTGCGCGCGCTATCCCGTCGAAATGGTGCGCTTCGGTTCCAGCGGCACCGAAGTTACCATGCACGCCTGCCGCATTGCTCGCGCCGCAACGGGACGCGACAAAATCATCAAGTTCGAAGGCTCCTATCACGGCTTGCACGACACTGCCCTGGTCAGCGTGAAGCCCAAGGAAGATCAGTACGGCAGCGAAGACGCGCCCAACTCTGTTCCCGGCGGTGGAGGTGTTCCGAAGGCCGCGGTGGACAACGTGGTCGTCGCTAGCTTCAACAATCTGAAGAGCGTCGAGAATCGCTTCAGACAGTATCCCGGCCAGATCGCCGCGATCATCCTCGAGCCGATTCTCATGAACGTCGGCTTGTGCATTCCGCAGCCCGGCTTTCTCGAAGGCTTGCGCAAACTTTGCGATGCCAACGGCGCGCTGCTCATCTTCGATGAAGTGAAAACCGGCGCAAAGCTCGCCTGGGGCGGCGCCAGCGATTATTTCGGTGTGAAGCCGGACATGATTTGCCTCGCCAAATCCATCGGTGGCGGACTTCCTCTCGGCGCATTCGGCGCCAGCAAGAAAGTCATGGGACTCATATCCGACCACAAGGTGTTCCACGGCGGCACTTATAACACCAACCGCGTCGCTATGGCGGCTGGCCTCGCCACTTTCCGCGAAGTCCTAACCCGCGAAAGCTACGTCTACGTCGGCAAGCTCAGCAAAAAGCTCACCGACGGCTATCGCTCGATCGTGAAGAAAGTCGGCTTGACCGCGTACGTCGCTAGCGCCGGAGTCAACGGCGCGCTCATGCTATATCCGCAGGAAATCAAGAATTATCGTGACTGGACCAAGATCGATATCGACCTCTGGCGCCATTATTGGTTTGCCATGGTCAACCGCGGCATACTCGCTCAGCCTTATTGGTGGGACGAGCAGTGGACCATTTCCGTGCAGCACAGCGAAGCGGATATTGACAAGCACCTCGCCGTGTTTGAAGAAGTCGCGCCCGGTTTGACCAAAGCCCAGGCCGAACGTGGCATGGTGACGGTCGCGGCCGCGCACTAGCGTAGCTTGGCGTGCATTGTGAATCGAGCGGAAGCGGGCAATCTCTCTTCGCTCGGTTCTGGTCAAGATTCCGCGGGAACTTTTCGGAGAGGGACGTTGACCAAGGAAGTAAACACCGCGGAATCTCACCCGCATCTCAAACGAGTTCTCGGCCAGCGCGACCTTGTGCTGCTATTCGTCGTCGCCGTTTTCAATCTCAACGTTGTCCCGTCGATTGCGGCCAACGGTGGCGTCACCATCTGGTTGTGGATTATTTCGCTGGTTCTGTTTTTCTGGCCGCAGGGAATTGCCGTCATCGAACTCGCGCACCGGTATCCCGGCGAAGGCGGCGTTTACCTCTGGGCCAAAGAAGTTTTCGGCGATTTCCACGGATTTCTATCGGGATGGTGTTACTGGACCAACAACATGATGTACGTGCCCACTGTCCTGCTGTACTTTGTCGGCGTCTCGGTCTTCGCCCTTGGCTCCGGCCACGAAGCGCTGGCCGATAACAAAATCTTTGCGCTTGCCGCGTGCGTGGTTCTGCTGGCTGTCTTGGTGATTCTGAATATCGTCGGTCTCGGCGTCGGCAAGTGGATCAACAACATCGGCGGAATCGGCACGTTTGTTGCTGCTGCTCTCCTCATGGGGCTTGGCCTGATTGTTTGGACTCGTTTCGGCACCACCGTGACGTGGTCTGACTTTCAGATCCCCGCAAATCCACGTTTCGTTCTCAACTCTTTCGGGGTCATTTGCTTCGGCCTTGTCGGTCTGGAACTCGCCTCCGTCATGGGCGACGAAATTCAAGATCCTGCAAGAACTCTCCCCGGCGCTGTCGCTTGGGGCGGCGTTCTCTCCGGCATTCTCTACATCGGCGCGACGCTTACTTTGTTAATCGCCGTCAGCAAGTCCGATATCAGCGTCCTCCAGGGCATTGTCCAGGCCGTTACGCGCATGGCTGGCCGCGTTGGCGTTCCTTGGATCGTCGCTCCCTTCGCGTTTTTACTTAGCTTGTCCATCGCAGGAATTGGCTCTGCCTGGCTCGGCGGTTCCGCCCGCATCCCGTTTGTCGCCGGTCTTGACTCCTACATGCCGCGCTGGCTCGGCAGCATCCACTCGAGATATCGCACTCCCTACGCTGCCTTGCTCGTTCATGCCGGCGTATCCTTCCTGCTTGTCCTTATGAATTTCTGGGGCTCCGGCGTTCAAGAATCTTTTCAGCGCATGTTGTCGCTCGCGGTCGTACTGCAGCTTGTTCCGTTTCTCTACATGTTCGGCGCTTTGCTTAAGATCGCCCTCGCCCCACGATTCCAGCCCGCTCGTTACAACAAGAGCACCTTGCTCCTCGCCGGCGCAAGCGGTTTACTGACCACTTCGCTCGGCATCGGCCTGGCATTTTTCCCCGCCCAGCAGATTTCTTCGCTCGCCTCCTATGAAACGTGGATGGTGGGTGGCACCATCTTCTTTATAGGTGCCGCGGCGTTCTTTTTTTTCGTCTATGGCCGCCGCAAAGTGGCTTTTAAAGCAGCGGCTTAACAGTTTCGGCAGTGGGGAGGTTTATATGTCCGGTAGTGCAACAACAGCTGGAGTCCGCACCTATAAGAATTTCGTCAATGGTAAGTGGGAAAGCGCTGCCTCCGGCAAAACATTTCCCGTCTACGATCCCTCCACCGAAGAAGTGATCGCCCACGTCGCCGCGGCTGACGCCTCCGACGTCGATCGCGCCGTCAGAGCCGCGCGCGACACTTTCGATTCCGGCCCCTGGCCGCAAACTACCGCGCAAGACCGCGGCCGCATCCTTTTCAAGCTCGCGGAAAAAATCCGCCAAAACTCTGCCGCGCTCGCCGAACTCGAATGCCGCAACACGGGCAAGCCCATTGTGGAGGCCGAATACGACATCGCCGACGTCGCTACCTGTTTCGAATACTACGGCGGCCTCGCCAACAAAGTCACTGGCCACGTCAATCCTGTCCCGGCCAACGCGCTCAGCTTCACCATGCGCGAACCCGTCGGCGTTGCCGGTCAGATCATTCCGTGGAACTATCCGCTGCTCATGGCTGCCTGGAAACTCGCGCCCGCCATCGCCGCCGGCTGTTGCTGCGTGCTGAAGCCCGCCGAACAAACGCCTCTCACTGCTCTCGAATTCGCAAACTATTTTGAAGGAGCTGGCCTGCCGCCCGGCGTAGTCAACATCGTCAACGGATTTGGCGAAACCGCTGGCGCCGCGCTCGTTGCTCACCCCGGCGTCGACAAAATCGCTTTCACCGGCAGCGCTGCCATTGGCAAAATCATCGTCAAGTCCGCCGCCGATACCCTCAAGCGCGTCACCCTCGAGCTCGGTGGCAAATCACCCAACGTTTTCTTCGCCGACGCCGACTGGGAAGCCGCCGTCGACGGCGCACTCTTTGGCGTCTTCATCAATCAAGGTGAAGTGTGCTCCGCCGGCAGCCGTATCCTCGTCGAAAAAAAAATCTACTCCAAATTCGTCGAAGCCATGACCGAAAAAGCCAAGCGCATCAAACTCGGTCCTCCGCTCGAGCGCGAAACCAAAATGGGTCCGCTGGTCAGCAAGGAACAATACGATCGCGTAAGCAGCTATCTCGACGTCGGAAAAAAAGAAGCCAAGACCGCCATTGGCGGCGGCCGCCCCAAACAAATGGCCAAGGGCTACTATGTGGAGCCCACGATTTTCTACGATGTCGACAACAACGCCCGCATCTCCCGCGAAGAAATCTTCGGCCCCGTCGCTTCCGTTATTCCGTTCGAAGGCGAACCCGACGCCATCAAAATTGCCAACGACACTCCTTACGGTCTCGCCGGCGCCGTCTGGACCCGCGACATTTACAAAGCTTTCCGCGTCGTGAAATCCTTGCGCGCCGGAATTATCTGGGTCAATCACATGCAGCCGACTTACGTCGAAGCTCCGTGGGGCGGCTACAAACAGTCCGGCTTCGGCCGCGAACTCGGCCCCTGGGGTCTCGAGGAATATCTCGAGACTAAACAGGTCTTCGTCAACTTAGACGAAACCCCGATCGGTTGGTACTAAGTTGCGGCGCAGACACTTCTTCATCATTTCGTGATTCTTGCGAAATGAATCTTGTCTACGTACTCAACGTGGGAATTGTCACAAACGTATCCGGAGCATGAGCAATGAAAACCATTAAGCTGCGCACTGAAATCCCGGGCCCGAAATCGCAAGCCCTGATGGCGCGCCGTGAAGCGGCCATCCCGCGTGGCCCTTATCACGCCACGCCCATCTTCGCCGCGCGCTCGGAAGGCGCCATCATCGAAGACGTCGACGGCAATCGCTATCTCGATTTTGCTGGCGGCATCGGCTGCCTCAACACCGGCCATCGCCCGCAAGAAATCGATTCCGCCATCCGCGCGCAGCTCGAAAAATATCTCCACCTCTGTTTCAGCGTCACACCATACGAAGGCTACGTCGCCGTCGCAGAGAAGTTGAATTTTCTTGCACCCGGCAAATTTAGCAAAAAGACTCTGCTGGTCAATTCCGGTGCTGAAGCAGTAGAAAACGCCGTCAAAATCGCTCGCGCCTACACCAAACGCCCCGCAATTATCGCTTTCAATGACGCCTTCCACGGCCGCACTCTGATGACGCTCTCCCTCACCAGTAAAACGCATCCTTACAAGGCCGGCTTCGAACCCTTCCCAGGCGATGTCTATCGCCTACCCTATGCCTACTGTTACCGCTGTTCCTATGGCCTTACGTACCCTTCCTGCAAAGTCGCTTGCGCCTCTGCACTAGAAGACGCCTTCAAACGCGTCGTCGCTCCCGAATCCGTCGCCGCCGTAATCGCCGAACCGGTTCTCGGCGAAGGCGGCTTCGTCGCTCCGCCAATGGAGTTCTACTCCATCGTCGGTGAAATCTGCCGCAAGCACGGCATCCTCTTCATCGCCGACGAAATCCAATCCGGCATTGCCCGTACTGGAAAATATTTCGCCATCGAGCACTATGGCGTCGAGCCGGATCTCGTCACTTCCGCCAAATCTCTTGGCGGCGGCTTGCCTCTCGCCGCGGTCACTGGCCGCGCCGAAATCATGGACGCCGCAGGAGTTGGCGGCCTCGGTGGCACTTTCGGCGGTAATCCGCTCTCCTGTGCCGCCGCGCTCGCCGCGCTAGACATCATCGAAAAACAAGGCCTACTCGCACGTTCCACGCACCTCGGCCGCAAATTCGAAGCCCGCGGCAAGTCCTGGCAGAAACAGTTCTCAATCATCGGCGAAGTTCGCGGCCTCGGCAGCATGTGCGCCATCGAACTCGTCAAAGGTCCTGCCACGCGTGAACCGCATGCCGATGCCACCAAAAAAATCGCCCAATACTGCTACGAGCACGGGCTCATCACCATCACTGCCGGCACCTATGGCAACGTCATGCGCATCCTCGTCCCGCTCGTAGTCACCGACGAACAATTCGACGAAGGCCTCGACGTCCTCGAAGCCGCGCTCGCACACGTTTCTGCCGCCGCTGCACCGCAAAAGCAGCTAGTTCCATCGAACACTTAGAACGCGAATTTCGTAGTGGCGGGTCTTTAGACCCGTGTTTTGGCTTATTGCAGGAGTTTAATCATGGCCAACACCGTAACCCAAACCGCAACGCCCACTGGCGCCGCACTCAAAGATCCGCGCCTTTTCCGCCAGGCCTGCTATATCAACGGCGCTTGGGTTTCTTCGCCAGCCAACGCCACCATCAACGTCGACAATCCCGCCACCGGCGAAATCCTCGGCACCGTCGCCAAACTCGGCGCCGCCGAAACCCGTACGGCCATCGAAGCGGCCAACGCCGCGTTTCCCGCCTGGTCCAAAAGAACCGGCAAAGAGCGCGCCGCAGTCCTCCGCCGCTGGTTCGAGCTGATGATGGAAAATCAGGAAGATCTGGCTCGCCTCATGACCCTCGAACAGGGCAAGCCGCTCACCGAATCGAAAGGTGAAGTCGCTTACGCCGCCGCGTTTCTTGAATGGTTCGGCGAAGAAGCCAAGCGCGTTTACGGCGACACCATCCCCGGCCATCAAGCCGACAAACGCATCGTCGTCATCAAACAGCCCATCGGCGTCGTCGCCTGCATTACTCCGTGGAATTTCCCGCTCGCCATGATCACCCGCAAAGCCGGCCCTGCCATTGCTTCCGGTTGCACCGTCGTTCTCAAACCCGCCGCGCAAACTCCCTACTCCGCGCTCGCTCTCGCCGAACTTGCCGAGCGCGCCGGTGTCCCCAAAGGCGTCTTCAACGTCATCACCGGTTCTGCAAAAGAGATCGGCGGCGAACTCACGTCCAATCCGATCGTCAAGAAACTTTCTTTCACGGGCTCCACCGAAGTTGGCAAAGCCCTCATGGCTCAGTGTGCCGGTACCATCAAGAAACTGTCTCTCGAACTCGGCGGCAACGCTCCCTTCATCGTTTTCGATGACGCCGATCTCGACGCAGCCGTCGAAGGCGCTGTCGCTTCCAAATATCGCAACACCGGCCAGACCTGCGTCTGCACCAACCGCCTGCTCGTTCAGGATAGTGTTTACGACGCCTTCGCGGCAAAACTCTCCAGCGCCGTGCAAAAACTCAGGCCGGCCATCGGCCTCGAAGCAGGCGCTACGCAAGGCCCGCTGATCGACGATGCCGCCGTAGCCAAGGTCGAAGACCACATCCGCGACGCCCAACAAAAAGGCGCCAAAATCCTAGTTGGCGGAAAGCGCCACGCCCTCGGCGGCCGTTTCTTCGAACCCACCATCCTCACTGACGTCACGCCGCAAATGGCCGTTGCGCGCGAAGAAACCTTCGGCCCCGTCGCCCCGCTCTTCCGTTTCAAAAACGAAGCCGAAGCCGTCCAGCTTGCCAACGCCACCGAATTTGGACTGGCCGCCTATTTTTATGGGAAAGATTTGTCGCGCGTCTGGCGCGTCGCCGAAGCCCTCGAATACGGCATCGTCGGCATCAACACCGGCCTCATTTCCACCGAAGTCGCCCCGTTCGGCGGCGTAAAAGAATCCGGCCTCGGCCGCGAAGG
>Ga0068863_100006252_pt1 | contig 11696 bp, 11 predicted proteins | sample KBSSwiS62_FD_66596 | JGI IMG/M metagenome (GOLD analysis project Ga0068863, IMG submission 66596) | Switchgrass rhizosphere microbial communities from Kellogg Biological Station, Michigan, USA - KBS Switchgrass S6-2 | ecosystem: Host-associated > Plants > Roots > Rhizosphere > Soil ...
GGCCAGGTGCCGACGGGCGACAAGGACCCGTTCGCACTGCGCCGCCACGCGCTCGGGCTGATCCGCATGCTGGTGGAGAAGGCGCTCGCGCTCGACCTGCGCGGTGCGATCGCCCTCGCGGTGCCGGTCTTCGGCCCGGCGATCGACGATCCGACCCCGACCTTGCTCGACTTCATCTACGACCGCCTTGCCGGCGCGCTGCGCGAGCAGGGCTACACGCCGCAGGAGGTCGATGCGGTGCTGAGCCTGCGCCCCGCGCGCCTGGCCGACGTGAGCGCGCGTCTCGCGGCGGTGCGCGCGTTCGCTGCGCTGCCGGAGGCGGCGTCGCTTGCGGCGGCGAACAAGCGCGTCGGCAACATCCTGAAGAAGGTCGAGGGCGCCGTGCCGACACGCGTCGATGCGGCGCTGCTGAAAGAGCCTGCCGAAGCCGCCTTGAGCGAATCGCTGGTGGCCGCGAAGCCCCGCGCCGACGCCGCCTTCGAGCGCGGCGATTACACCGCGTCGCTGCAGGCCCTGGCGGCACTGAAGGCGCCGGTCGATGCGTTCTTCGACGGTGTGATGGTCAACGCCGAAGACGCTGCCTTGCGCGCCAACCGCCTCGGCCTGCTGGCCACGCTGCACGCGGCGATGAATCGCGTCGCCGATCTCTCGAAACTCGCGAGCTGAGCCCATGAACCCCGTCAAGCTCATCATCCTCGACCGCGACGGAACGATCAACGAGGACCGTGACGACTTCGTCAAGACGCCCGACGAATGGGTGCCGCTGCCTGGCGCGCTCGAAGCGATCGCACGCTTGAACCACGCGGGCTGGCACACGGTTGTCGCGACGAACCAGTCGGGCCTCGGCCGCGGAACGTTCGACATGGCGACGCTTAACGCGATGCACACGAAGATGAATCAGCTGCTCGCCAAGCAGGGCGGGCGCATCGATGCCGTGTTCTTCTGTCCTCACACGCCCGAGGATGGGTGCAGTTGCCGCAAGCCGTTGCCGGGCCTGTTCGAGCAGATCGGGCAGCGCTTCGGCGTCGAGCTGTGCAACGTGCCGGTGGTGGGCGATACGCTGCGCGATCTGCAGGCCGGCGTCGCGGTCGGCTGCCGGCCGCACCTCGTGCGCACCGGCAAGGGCGCACAGCTCGACGACTCGGGGGTCCAGGCCTTGTGCGCACAGGTGCCCGGGACGCTGGTGCACGCGAACCTCGCGGCCTTTGCCGAGCACATGATCCGCACCGAGCGCGAGGGGCGCGTCGCCGCGGGCGCCATCGACAACGGGAGTCTGGACTGATGGGATCGCTGCTGAACGGCGCGCGCTCCGCGCTGTTCGTGCTGTTCATGGCGGTCACGGTGGTGCCATGGGCGCTGCTGGTGCTGATCGTCTCGATCTTCGCGAGCGGCAATACCGTCTATTGGCTCTGCGTCGGCTGGCTGCGCCTGTCGATCTGGGGAGCGCGCGTGATCTGCGGCGTGCGCGCCCGGCTGCACGGTATGGAGCGCCTGCCCGACTCGCCGGTGATCCTGCTGCCCAAGCATCAGTCGACGTGGGAGACATTCGCCTTCCCGTGCCTGATGCCGCATCCGCTGTGCTACGTGTTCAAGCGCGAGCTCCTTTACATCCCGTTCTTCGGCTGGGCGATGGCGCGCATGGACATGATCCACATCGATCGCAGCAAGCGCGCCGAGGCCTGGAACCTGGTCGCTGCGCAGGGCCGCGAGTACATGGCCAAGGGTCACTGGGTCATCATGTTTCCCGAGGGCACGCGCATCCCGCGCGGCAAGAAGGGCACCTACAAGGCAGGCGGCACGCGCCTCGCGGTCGCGACGGGCCGCCCGGTGCTGCCGATCGCCGTGACCTCGGCGCGCTGCTGGCCGCGCAAGAGCTTCGTGCTCCGGCCGGGCGTGATCGACGTGTCCATCGGCCATCCGATCTCGAGCGATGGGCGCGAGCCGGACGACTTGATGCGCGAGGTCGAGACCTGGATCGAGGGCGAGATGCACCGGCTCGATCCGCAGGCCTACTCGGCGCCGCAGGCCGCCACATGAGTCGACGCGCCGCCGCCGCCGATCCGAACCAGCTCGCGCTTTTCGACGGGGCGGCGTCTTCGGGTGCGCACCCCGCGCCGCCGGTGGCGCCGGCGCCTGCAGCATCGGAGGCCGACGAAGCCGCTGCCGACACGGCGACGATCGCCAGCATCCTCGCGCCGGCCACCTTCCGCCATCCGCAGGCGGATCGCGAGGTGGAGCTGCACGGTCACGTCGTCGGCTATGCGTTCAAGCGCGCGCGCCGCCGCAGCATCGGCTTCATCGTCGGGCCCGAGGGCCTGAGCGTGAACGCGCCGAGGTGGGTGAGCCTGCACGATGTCGAGATCGCGCTGCGCGAGAAGGCGCGCTGGATCCTGCGCAAGCTGCGCGAGCAGCAGGAGCGCTCGCAGCGGCTGCAAGCCGCCAAGGTCGATTGGCGCGACGGCACGACCATCCCGTTCCTCGGCGACACGGTCATCATCGTGCTCGATCCGCGCACGACCGGGGCCGTGCTGCACACCGACGCGACCACGCTGCCCGGCGTGCCGTACCTGACCTTGCACATCGGCCTGCCGCACACCGCTGTCGCGGCGCAGATCCGCGATGCCGTCCAGAGCTGGCTGCAGCGCCAGGCGCGGCGCGTGTTCGAGGAGCGCTGCCAGCTCTACACGCAGCGCCTGGGTGTGCGCTACACGCGGCTGACGCTGTCGTCGGCGCAGACGCGCTGGGGCAGCGCGAGCGCCGACGGCTCGATCCGATTGAACTGGCGGCTGATCCATTTCGCGCTGCCGACCATCGACTACGTCGTCGCGCACGAGCTGGCGCACCTGCGCGAGATGAACCACAGCCCGCGCTTCTGGGACGTGGTGCGCTCGGTACTGCCCGACTACGAGCACGCGCGCGGCACGCTGAAGGACGGTGTCGTGCCGGTGTTCGAGTGAGCGAGCAGCGCTTCGGTGATTTCGACGAGAACCAGACGCATGTGCCCGATTCGTTTCTCGCGCTGTACCGCGACGCCCGCGACCGCCTGACCGCACCGCGCGAGACGATCGCCGCGCGCTACGAGCTCTGCGAGGACCTCGCGAACCTGCTGACCGACCGTTGCAGCACCGTCCGCTTTCGCGACGGCGTGGACGAGACGACGGTGTTGACGCGCTGCCATCGAGGGTTGCTGGCGCCGCCGGCCAGCGTCGAGCCGCCGGAGGCGGCGTGGGTCGTCAGACGCACCGCGGAACTGCTCGGCTGGCCGGCGGACGTGCCCCTGGCATAGGCGTTGCTCCGGAGGATCGGGGCACCCGCCGATCGCTACACTGTCTCTCTCCAACGAGCGCTACACGCCAGCCACCATGTCCATGACCGATCTTGCCGCCGATCCCGCTGCCATCGCCGGCGCCCGGTCGCGCCGCGTGGCCGACGGTACCGAGCCGCTGGTGCGCTTCGTCGGCGTCCAGAAGACGTACGACGGCATTCAGCTGGTCGTGCGCCAGCTCGATCTGGACATCCGGCGCGGCGAATTCCTGACCCTGCTGGGCCCGTCGGGCTCGGGCAAGACGACCACATTGATGATGCTGGCCGGCTTCGAATCGCCGACCGCGGGCGAGATCCTGCTCGACGGCAAGCCGATCACGCGCACGCCGCCGCACAAGCGCAACTTCGGCATGGTGTTCCAGAACTACGCGCTGTTCCCGCACCTGACGGTCGGGCAGAACGTCGCGTACCCGCTGACGGTGCGCAACGTGTCGAAGAGCGAGCAGGCCGCCAAGGTTGCCAAGGCGCTCGACATGGTGCGCCTGCAAGGCATGGGCGAGCGCTTTCCGTCGCAGTTGTCGGGCGGCCAGCAGCAGCGCGTGGCTCTGGCGCGTGCGCTGGTGTTCGAGCCGCAACTGGTGCTGATGGACGAGCCGCTCGGCGCGCTCGACAAGCAACTCCGCGAGCACATGCAGATCGAGCTGAAGGACCTGCATCGCCAGCTCGGCGTGACGTTCGTGTTCGTCACGCACGACCAGGGCGAGGCGCTGACGATGAGCGATCGCGTCGCGGTCTTCAACAACGGCGTGATCCAGCAGATCGACAGCGCCGACAGCATGTACGAGACGCCCGCCAACCGCTTCGTCGCCGGCTTCATCGGCGACAGCACGATGCTGCGCGGCACGGTGCGCGCCGCACAGGTCGATGGCGTGCCCGAGTGCTGCGCCGTCGCCCTCGCCGACGGCAGCGTGATCGCCGGGATCAACGTGAATCGTGCCGCGGCGGGCGAGACCGTCGCGGTCGGCATCCGGCCCGAGCGCATCGCCGTGCACGCGGCCGACGCGGCGCAACGTCACAACACCGTGGGCGCGCAGGTGCGCAGCGTGATCTATTTCGGCGACCACCTGCGGCTCGTGTGCAGCGTGGGCGTCGGCGAGGATGACGCCACCGTCAAGTTGCCGCTGTCGATACAGACTGTCCCCAGGCCCGGCGATGCGCTGCGGCTCGAATTCCCGCCCGAGCTGACGCGCATCTATTCCTGAACAGCCGGCCTTCCTGCTTCCCCACCCCGCTCCACAAGGAGACACCAGCATCATGAAACTCAGAACTCTCGTCGGGGCACTCGCCGCAGTGGCCGTCGCGCTGCCCGCGCTCGCCCAGCAGCAGATCACGGTCGTCAACTTCGGGGGCGCCAACGCCAACGCACAGAAGAAGGGCTTCTACGAGCCGTTCGAGAAGACCGGCACCAAGGTCGTGCCGGTCGAATACAACGGCGAGCAGGCCAAGATCAAGGCGATGGTCGAGACCAAGAAGGTCACCTGGGACGTGGTCGAGGTGGAGTCGCCCGACGTTGCGCGCGGCTGCGACGAGGGCCTGTTCGAGAAGCTGGACTACAGCAAGATCGGCAACAAGGCCGACTTCAACCCCGCCGCGATCAGCGACTGCGGCATCGGCATCTTCGTCTGGTCGACCGTGATGGCCTACAACGGCGACAAGCTGAAGGACGGCCCCAAGACCTGGGCCGACTTCTGGGACACGAAGAAATTCCCCGGCAAGCGCGGCCTGCGCAAGGGCGCGCGCTACAACCTCGAGTTCGCACTGATGGCCGACGGCGTGAAGACCGCCGACATCTACAAGACGCTGGCGACCAAGGAAGGCGCCGAGCGTGCGTTCAAGAAGCTGACCGAGCTCAAGCCCAACATCCAGTGGTGGGAAGCCGGCGCGCAGCCGCCGCAGTTCCTCGTGGCCGGTGACGTGGCGATGAGCACGGTCTACAACGGCCGCATCGACGCCGCGAACCGCGAAGGCAAGAACCTGAAGATCACCTGGGTCGGCGGCATCTACGACCTCGACTATTGGGTCATCCCCAAGGGCGCGCCGAACAAGGACGCCTCGCTGAAGTTCATCGCCTTCGCCAGCTCGCCCGATGCGCAGGCCGAGTACGCCAAGAACATCGCCTACGGCCCGACCAACAACAAGGCGCTGGCCAAGCTCGATGCCAAGGTGCTCGAGAACCTGCCGACCTCGCCGACCAATTCGAAGGATGCGCTGCAGTTCAACCTGAAGTTCTGGGCCGATCAGGGTGAAGAGCTGGAGAAGCGTTTCTCCGCCTGGGCGACGAACTGATCGCGCTGCCCTGATGAGCGCCGCCGCACTCCCCGGTATCGCCGACACGCGCGGGCTGCAGCAGCAGCTCGCGCGTGCCGATCGGCACCGCAAGTGGCGCGCGTTCTCGCTCACGCTGCCGCTGCTGATCTTCCTGCTGCTGACCTTCCTGATCCCGATCGCGGCGCTGCTCAAGCGCGCGGTCGAGAACCCGGAGGTCGCCAACGCGCTGCCGCGCACCGTCGCGGCGCTGCAGGATTGGGATCGCAGCGGCACACCGACGCCCGAGGCTTACGCGGGCATCGTCAGGGACCTGGGGGCGCTGCCCGACAGCTCGGACGCCGGCGCGCTCGCGCGGCGCCTGAACAGCGCCGTGCCCGGCGCTCGCTCGCTGGTGATGAACACGTTCAAGGGCTTGCCGCTCGAGGGCACGTCGGCAGCGACGCCCGCGGCCGATCTGAAGACGAAATTGCTCGCGCTCGACGAGCGCTGGGGCGAGACCAAGTACTGGCTCGCGATCGCGAAGAACGGGGCACGCTGGACGCCCGACTATCTGCTCACCTCGGTCGATCTGCGGCGCGATGCGCAAGGCAGCGTCGAGCGCGTCGATCCGGAGCAGCGCGTGTTCGGCCGCATCCTGCTGCGCACGTTCGAGATCAGCACGATCGTCACGCTGTGGTGTCTGGTGCTCGGCTATCCGCTCGCGTATTGGCTGAGCACGTTGTCGGAGCGCCGCGCGAACGTGCTGATGATCCTGGTGCTGGTGCCGTTCTGGACCTCGATCCTGGTGCGTGTGTGCGCATGGATCGTGCTGCTGCAGTCCGAAGGCCTCGTCAATCACGCGCTGATCAACCTGCACCTGATCAACCAGCCGCTCGCGCTGCTGTTCAACAGAGTCGGCGTGATCGTCTCGATGACGCACATCCTGCTGCCGTTCATGATCCTGCCGCTGTACAGCGTGATGAAGAGCGTGCCGCCGACGTATCTTCGTGCCGCGGTGTCGCTCGGCAGCCCGCCGCTGGCCGCGTTCTTCCGCGTCTACGTGCCGCAGACCTACCCCGGCATCGGCGCCGGCGTGCTGCTGGTCTTCATCCTCGCGATCGGCTACTACGTGACGCCCGCGCTGCTCGGCGGGCCGGAAGACCAGATGCTGAGCTACTACATCGCGCAGTACACCAATGTGACCGTCAACTGGGGCATGGCCTGCGCGCTCGGCGCGCTGCTGCTCGCCGCGACGCTGGTGCTCTACGCGATCTACCGCCGCGTGACCAAGACGGAGCTGAGCCTCGGATGAGCACGACGGACGCCCAAGCAGCGCGCCCGAGCGCCGGGCCGCCCCAAGCCGGGCCCGATCCCCTCGGGGGATCGCCAGCGGTACGCCGCTGGCGAGGGGTCGTCACTTTCCCGGCCTACGCGACACCGCTCGACAAGGCCGGATGGTGGGCGCTGCGCATCGTCTGCGTCGGGGTGCTCGTCTACCTGCTGCTGCCTATCCTGGTGATCATTCCGCTGTCGTTCAGCGACAGCTCCTTCCTCGTCTACCCGATCCCGGCGTGGTCGTTGAAGTGGTATCAGAACCTGTTCAGCTCGGCCGAGTGGGGGCGTGCCGCGAAGAACAGCTTCATCGTCGCCCCGGCGGCCACGCTGATCGCGACCGTGCTGGGCACGCTCGCGGCCGTGGGCCTCGTGCGCACGAACTTTCCGTTCAAGGGGCTGCTGATGAGCCTGCTGATCGCGCCGATGGTGGTGCCCATCGTCGTCGTCGGCGTCAGCACGTACCTGTTCTTCGCGCCGCTCGGTCTGGCCGACAGCTACACGGCGCTCATCATCGTGCACGCCGCGCTCGGCGCACCGTTCGTGCTGACGACCGTGCTCGCGACGCTGCAGGGCTTCAACCAGAATCTGGTGCGCGCGAGCCTGGGGCTGGGCGAAAGCCCGTTGCGCACGTTCTTCCGCATCACGCTGCCGGTGATCGCGCCGGGGGTGATCTCCGGCGCGCTGTTCGCCTTCGCGACGTCGTTCGACGAAGTGGTGGTCGCGCTGTTCCTCGCCGGGCCGGAACAGCTCACGCTGCCGCGCCAGATGTTCAACGGCATACGCGAGAACATCTCGCCGACCATCGCCGCCGTGGCCACGCTGCTGATCATCTTCACGACCTGTCTGCTGCTCGCGCTCGAATGGCTGCGCGGGCGGCGACGCTAGCCGCTGACCGACAACGGCTTTTGTGGCGCCACGCACTGCCATCCGTAGTGTGAACAGGCCCTGGCGTCAGCGCGGCGAAAACGGGGCGGCCAGGCCGGCGTAGTCCTTCGCGAGCGGGGCTGCGTAGTCGCCGCGTTTGCTCGTACCCACACCCATGCTCACGAGCCCTTCGGCGAGCTTGACGGCCGCGGCCACGCCGTCGATCACCGGCACGCCCAGGCGCTGTTGCAGCGACCGGCACAGATCCGCCATGCCGGCACAGCCGAGCACGATCGCGCCGGAGCGATCGTGCTCGAGCGCGTCCTGCGCGCTCGCGAGCACGCGTGCGAACGCGTCGCTCTGCGGATCGTCGAGCTCGAGCACCGCGATGTCGGTGCCGTGGATGCCGCGACAGCGGCGCTCGAAGCCGTACTGCAGCACCAGGTGTTCGGCGATCACGCAGGTGCGCGTCAGCGTCGTCACGACCGAGAACCCGGTCGCGACCAGGCTCGCCGCATGGAACGCGGCTTCGGCGATGCCGATCACCGGGCCGCGGGCCAGCTCGCGCGCGGCGTGCAGGCCAGGGTCGCCGAAGCATGCGATCACGTAGGCATCCGCCCCCTCGGCTTCGCCGCGGCGCACCTGTTCGGTCACGCCGGCCGCGGCCCACACGTCGTCATGGTGGCACTCGATGCTGGGCGCGCCGAAGCTCGGGTTGACCGCGATGATCTCGGTGCCGGAGGCGCTCACGGCGCGCGCGGCGGCACCGATCGACGCGGTCATGCCGGCCGTCGTGTTGGGGTTGATGACGCGGATCTGCATGGCGGCGTTTGTATACAAAATGGTGCGGTGAGATAGCAAGTCGCGCGCCCGCTTTCAGGTTGCGGGCGCCCCATTCCCGGGCGTGCCGGCGCGGCAACAGGCCCATGCCGTGGCGCGGCGCGTGGGGTCGCGCTGGCACGTGCTTTGCGTACAAGGCGCGCATGTCCGTGGACTCCACCCTGGTGCTGACGTCGCTCATCAAGGAGTACGGCAGCACGCGCGCCGTCGATGCGATCGACCTCACGATTCCATCCGGCAGCTACTGCTGCCTGCTCGGCCCGTCGGGCTGCGGCAAGACCTCGACGCTGCGCATGATCGCGGGCCACGAGATCGCGACGAGCGGCGAGATCCTGCTCGGCGGCAAGTACATCACACGCGCCGCGGCGGCCGGTCGCGGCACCGCGATGATGTTCCAGAGCTATGCGCTGTTCCCGCACCTGAACGTGCTCGACAACGTCGCGTTCAGCTGGAAGATGCGCGGCAAGAGCGTCGCCGATCGCCATGCGCGCGCGAAGGAGCTGCTGGCGCTCGTCGCGATGACGCCGTACCTCGGCCGGCTGCCGAGCGAGCTCTCCGGTGGCCAGCAGCAGCGCGTCGCACTCGCCCGCGCGTTGATGACCGAGCCGCGCGTGCTGCTCCTCGACGAGCCGCTCTCCGCGCTCGATCCGTTCCTGCGGGTGCAGATGCGCGCCGAGCTCAAGCGCTGGCAGCAGGAGCTCGGTTTCACGTTCGTGCACGTCACGCACTCGCAGGAAGAGGCGATGGCGCTGGCCGATCAGGTCGTCGTGATGAACCATGGCCGGATCGAGCAGACCGGTACGCCGCGCGAGGTCTTCAACGCGCCGCGTTCGGAGTTCGTGGCCCGCTTCATGGGCGCGCACAACGTGATCGAGGTGCCGCCGAGCAAGGTCGCCGTGCGCTCCGATCGACTGAAGCTGCGCAGCGACGACGCCAGCGGTGCGCGCGCCGTCGTCGTGCGCGCAGTCGAGTACCAGGGTACCTATGTGCAGGTCAGCGTGGCGCCGATGGAGTTGTCGGACACGCAATGGACCGTCACCGTGCCCGATCACGAATTCGACGCCGCACCGCTGGCGGCGGGCGATGCGGCGTATGTGTCGTGGGCGGCGAGTGAAGCCCACGCGCTGGCCTGAGCGAACGAACGAAGAGCGACGCACACACAACCCATCCAACCGAGGAGCCCTCCGATGTCCGATACGACCAACCCCAAGACGCTGTCCCGCCGTTCGCTGATCAAGGGCGCCGCGGCGGCCACCGGCGCGATGGCCTTTCCGTACGTGCGCGCCGCCGATCCGATCACGCTGCGCTACCTCGGCACCGCGGTGAACCAGGACAAGGCGATCGCCGAGAAGTTCAAGGCCGACACCGGGATCGAGATCCAGTACATCCCGGTCACGACCGACGACGTGACCAAGCGCGCCGTCACCGCGCCGAACTCGTTCGACCTCATCGACACCGAGTACTTCTCGCTGAAGAAGATCCTGCCCACCGGCAACCTGCTCGGCATCGACACCAAGCGCATCAAGAACGCCGACAAGATCACGACGCTGTTCACCAAGGGCGAGGTCGGCGGCAAGAAGGTCGGCGACCAGGGCACCGCACCGAAGAAGGTGATGTACGTCGACAAGCCGGATTCGAAGACGTTCTCCGCCGCGCCGACGCAGTTCATGACACTGATCCCGACGGTCTACAACGCCGACACGCTCGGCATCCGCCCGGATCTGATCAAGCGCCCGATCGAATCCTGGAAGGAGTTGTTGAATCCGGAGTTCAAGGGCAAGTCGGCGATCCTGAACATCCCGTCGATCGGCATCATGGATGCGGCGATGGTCGTCGAGGCCTCGGGCCTGCACAAGTATCCCGACAAGGGCAACATGACCAAGGCCGAGATCGACCTGACGATCAAGACGCTGATCGAAGCGAAGAAGGCCGGCCAGTTCCGCGCGCTGTGGAAGGACTTCAACGAGAGCGTGAACCTGATGGCCTCGGGCGAGGTGGTGATCCAGTCGATGTGGTCGCCGGCGGTGACTGCGGTGCGCACCAAGGGCATCGCCTGCACGTTCCAGCCGTTGAAGGAAGGCTATCGCGCCTGGGCGGCGGGCTTCGGCGTGCCCAAGACCGTGTCCGGCAAGAAGGCGGACGCCGTCTACGAATTCATCAACTGGTTTCTCGACGGCTGGGCCGGCGCGTACCTGAATCGTCAGGGCTACTACAGCGCCGTGCTCGAGACCGCCAAGGCGAAGATGGAGGCGTACGAGTGGGCCTACTGGATGGAAGGCAAGCCCGCGACGCAGGACATCAAATCCCCGAACGGCGACCTGCTCGCCAAGGCCGGCTCGCTGCGCGACGGCGGCAGCTACGAGCAGCGCATGGGCGGCATCGCCTGCTGGAACGCGATCATGGACGAGAACGCGTACATGGTGCAGAAGTGGAATGAGTTCGTCGCCGCGTAGCCTCTCGGCGTGGGCGCAGGCCACGCCGTTCACGCTGGTCTTCGCGCTGTTCCTGGTGCTGCCGCTGGTGCTCGTCGCCGTCGTCAGCACCTGGCACGCGAGCGACTACGAGTTGATCCCGGCGTTCAGTGCGCAGAACTACATCGATGTGTTCAAGGGTTGCGCGAACACCGGCGAACTCTGCGTCACGCTGAAGACGTACCTGTCGACGCTGAAGTTCTGCTTCCTCGTCTGGGCGATCACGCTCCTGATCGGCTTCGCGGTCGCGTACTTCCTCGCGTTCCACGTGCGCTCGGTCGGCGCCCAGACGCTGCTGTTCATCCTCTGCACGGTGCCGTTCTGGACCAGCAACGTGATCCGCATGATCTCGTGGGTGCCGCTGCTCGGTCGCAACGGATTGATCAACCAGGGGCTGCAAGGGCTCGGGCTGATCGACACGCCGATCGAGTGGCTGCTGTTCTCGAACTTCTCGGTCGTGCTCGCGTTCGTGCACCTCTACACGATGTTCATGATCGTGCCGATCTTCAACTCGATGATGCGCATCGACCGCGCGCTGATCGAGGCCGCGCGCGATTCCGGCGCGAGCGGCTGGCAGACGGTGTGGAACGTCGTCGTGCCGCTGTGCCGCACCGG
>Ga0068863_100006253_pt1 | contig 11696 bp, 9 predicted proteins | sample KBSSwiS62_FD_66596 | JGI IMG/M metagenome (GOLD analysis project Ga0068863, IMG submission 66596) | Switchgrass rhizosphere microbial communities from Kellogg Biological Station, Michigan, USA - KBS Switchgrass S6-2 | ecosystem: Host-associated > Plants > Roots > Rhizosphere > Soil ...
GTGATCATCATGGGCGGCCGCAACATCTACCCCACCGACATCGAGCGCGCCGCCGCGGAGGCCGACGGGGTGCGCGCGGGCAACGCCGTGGCCGTCCGGCTGCCCGCGGGCGAGCGGCGGGAGTCGTTCGCCGTCGTCGTCGAGTCGCGGCGGCCGGACGAGGCGGACGTGATCCGCAAGGACGTCATCTCCCGCGTGGTCGACGCGGTGGGTGTGCGCCCCGCCCGCGTCGAGGTGCTGGCCCCCGGCACGCTGCCGAAGACCCCGAGCGGGAAGCTGCGCCGCGCGGCGACCGCCGAGCTCCTCTGAGATCGCGTTTGAGGTCGGCTCTGAGGTCGGCGGTCGCTCAGGACAGCGCGTGGAAGCGGTTCTGGGTGGGCTCGAGGCCCTGCTCCAGCAGCGCCTCGACGGCGTCCGCGGCCAGGTCGACCGCGAAGTCCAGCTCCTTGCGCTCCGTCGGCGAGAACTTCTTGAGCACGAAGTCGGCCGGGTCCTGGCGCCCGGGCGGTCGGCCGATGCCGAACCGCAGCCGCAGGTAGTCCTTCGTGCCGATCGAGCGGCTGATCGAGCGGAGCCCGTTGTGCCCGCCCTCGCCGCCGCCCCGCTTCAGCCGGACGACGCCGAAGCCGAGGTCCAGATCGTCGTGCGCGACGACCAGGTCCTCCTCGGTCACCGAGAAGTACCGGACGAGTCCGGCGACGGGGCCGCCGGACTCGTTCATGTACGTGCGGGGCTTGGCCAGCACGACCTTCCGGCCCGCCAGCCTGCCCTCGGCGACCTCGGAGTTCGAGCGCTTGTGCAGCGAGAACCGCGCCCCGGCCCGGTCGGCCAGCAGCTCGACCACGGCGAACCCGACGTTGTGTCGGGTGTCCGCATAGCCGGGCCCGGGGTTGCCGAGCCCGACCACCAGCGCGGTGCCCGCTGCGGCCATCAGCTCTCGGAGTCGGCGGACGAGCCCTCGGCGGCCGGGGTCTCCGGCGCGTCCTCGACCACGCCTGCGCCCTCGGTGTCGATCTCGGCCTCGAGGTCCTCGGCGGTCGGCGCGGCGACCACGTTGACCGCGAGGTACTCGGGGTCGGTGCGCAGCTCGGAGCCCTCGGGCAGGACCAGCTGGCCCGCGAGGAACTGGGTGCCGACGGCCGCGCCCTCGACGGAGAGCTCGATGCTGTCGGGGATGCTCAGCGCGTCCGCCTCGAGCTCGATGGTGTTGAGCTCCTGGGTGACGAGCGAGCCGGGGGCGGCCTCGCCGGTGACGATCACCGGCACCTCGACGACGACCTTCTCGCCCTTCCTGATCACGAGGAGGTCGACGTGCTCGATGTACGGGCGGATCGGGTGGAACGTGACCGTCTTGGTGAGCGCGAGCGACTGGGCGCCGGAGATGTCCAGCTCGAGGATCGCGTTGCGACCCTGCTCCCGGACGACGGCGGCGAACTCGAGCGACGGCAGCGCGAGGTGCTGCGGGTCGGTGCCGTGCCCGTACAGGACGGCGGGGATCTTGCCCGCCTTGCGGGTGCGGCGCGCTGCGCCCTTGCCGAACTCGGTCCGGGTCTCGGCGGCGATCTTGGACTGGGCCACGGTGGGTCTCTCTCCTCGGTACTGCGGATCACGTGCGCGCGGCGAGGAGGGACGGCCGAGAGGGCCGACCACGTCGATGACGGCGGGCTCGACGAACACCCGCCCTCGCCGCGGAATGGTGACGAGCCTACGCCGGCCGTGCGAGCCCTCCCGAACGGGGTGTTCTCGTCAGATTCGATGATTCCGGCGTGTCGCTGCTACGGCCGGACCGTCGTGTCGCGATGGACCGGATGTCAGCACGCAATCAAGGCATTCGGGGGAAGGCCATGACCACCACGCCCTACCGGTCCAGCGACATCGACTCCGCCACGGAGGTGATCCCGGCGGTCCCGTCCTTCCCGGCGGTCCCCGCCCAGCGGGTCGCGCCGTCGGTCGAGGACTACCAGGTCATGACCGTCGGTGAGGCTGCGGGAGCGCGGATGTGGCAGCGGGGCCAGGCCCCGACCCCGACGGCGGCCCCGACCCGGGCGACCGGGCCGACGGCGGCCCCGAGCCGGGGGACCGGCCCGGCCGCGACCCGGGTGGCCCCGGCCTCCCCGGCCCCCGCACCGCTCCCGGCCGCCGAGCCCTGGCCGACCACGCTCTCGCGCCGCGAGGCGAAGCAGGCCGCCCCGACGAGGCGTCGCCGCTGGCCCTGGCTGACCGGCGGCCTGGCCGTCGGGCTGCTGCTGGGCGTGGCGATCGGACAGGGCATGGGCGGCGACGCGGCCACCGCCACCGCGCCGTCCACCGCCACCGCGCCGTCCCCGGCCACCGTGGTCGCCCCGGCCCCCGAGAGCGTCCCGGTCGAGGCCCCGGCACCCGCCGCGCCCGCGCAGCCCGCAGGCCCCGAGACCACCGTCTCCGACGGCACCTACGAGGTGGGCGTGGACATGGCCGCGGGCCGCTACAAGACCGACGGTCCGTCGGCAGGCAGCATCACCGGCATGTGCTACTGGCAGCGCTCCTCGAACGACTCCGGCGAGTTCGACGCCATCATCGCCAACGAGATCGTCCAGGGCCCCGGCTCGGTCACCGTGAAGTCCGGCGAGTTCGCGACGCTCTCGGGCGACTGCACCTGGACCAAGGTCTGACCCGCGATCCACAGAGCAGGAGCGGGGCGGTCGGAATCCGACCGCCCCGCTCCTCGTCCGGGGACCGGGGTCAGGCGTTGCCGTCGAAGAGGCTGGTGACCGAGCCGTCGTCGAAGACCTGGTGGATCGCCTCGGCGAGCAGTGGGGCGATCGAGAGGACGGTCATCCCCGGGAAGCGCTTCGCGTCCGGGATCGGCAGGGTGTCGGTGAAGATCACCTCGCGGGCCCCGCAGGTGGACAGCCGCTCGACGGCCGGGCCGGAGAGCACGCCGTGGGTGGCCGCGATGATCACGTCCTCGGCGCCCTCCTTGAGCAGCACCTCGACGGTCTTGGCGACCGTGCCACCGGTGTCGATCATGTCGTCGATCACGACGCAGGTGCGGCCCTCGACCTCACCGACCACCCGGTTCGCCACGGCCTCGTTCGGCTTCAACGGGTCCCGCGTCTTGTGGATGAAGGCCAGCGGCGTACCGCCGAGGGTCTCCGCCCAGCGCTCCGCGAGCCGCACGCGCCCCGAGTCCGGCGAGACCACCGCCAGGTCCTGGCCGGAGTAGCGCTCCTTGATGTGCCGGGCGAGCACGGGGAGGGCGAACAGGTGGTCCACCGGGCCGTCGAAGAAGCCCTGGATCTGTGCCGTGTGCAGGTCGACCGTCATGATCCGGTCCGCGCCCGCCGTCTTGAACAGGTCCGCGATCAGCCGCGCGGTGATGGGCTCGCGGCCGCGGTGCTTCTTGTCCTGGCGCGCGTAGCCCCAGAACGGCATGACCACGGTGATGCGCTTGGCCGAGGCGCGCTTCAGCGCGTCGACCATGATCAGCTGTTCCATGATCGCGTCGTTGATCGGGGCCGAGTGGGCCTGCAGGACGAAGGCGTCGCATCCGCGGACCGACTCCTCGAACCGGACGAAGATCTCCCCGTTCGCGAAGGAGTACGCCGACTGGGGGGTGACGGTGACGTCCAGCTCCTTGGCGACCTGCTCGGCCAGCTCGGGGTGCGTCCTCCCCGCGAAGAACATCAGGTTCTTCTTCGGCTGACCCGACATGGCACTCACTGCGCTGAGCCTCCCTGGCCGCTGGCTGCGTTGGTGGCCCGTTCGGCGGCCTCGGCCGCCTGCGTGCCGGGTCGCTTCCGTACGACCCACCCCTCGATGGTGCGCTGTGGCCCGGACGACACCGCCAGCGCCCCCGGGGGGACGTCCTCGCGGAGCACCGTGCCCGCCCCCGTGTACGCGCCGTCGCCGACGTTCACCGGGGCGATGAACATCGTGTCCGATCCGGTGCGCACATGGGAACCGATCCGCGTGCGGTGCTTGTGCACGCCGTCGTAGTTCACGAACACCGAGGAGGCCCCGATGTTGGTCTGCTCGCCGATCTCGGCGTCCCCGACGTAGGTCAGGTGCGGGACCTTCGTCCCGCGCCCGATGTCGGCGTTCTTGGTCTCGACGAACGTGCCGATCTTGCCGCTCTCGCCCAGCTTCGTGCCGGGCCGCAGGTAGGCGAAGGGGCCGACGCTCGCGCCCGCGCCGATCACCGCCGAGGAGCCGTGCGTGCGGACCACCGACGCCCCCTCGCCGACCTCGCAGTCGGTGAGTGTGGTGTCCGGGCCGACGGTGGCGCCGTCCGCCACGGTCGTGTGCCCGCGCAGCTGCGTCTGCGGCTCGACGACGACGTCTCGGCCTAGCGACACCTGCACGTCCAGCCAGGTGGTGGCCGGGTCGACGATCGTCACGCCCGCCAGCATGGCCGTGCGCAGCACCCGCCGGTTCAGCTCCGCGCGGACCTCGGCGAGCTGCACCCGGTCGTTCACGCCGGCGACCAGCCAGGGGTCGGCCGTCCGGACGGCCTCGACGGTCAGCCCGTCGGAGACGGCCAGCGCCACGAGGTCGGTGAGGTAGAGCTCGCCCTGGGAATTGTCCGTGCCGAGCCGCGCGAGCCCGCCGGCGAGGAACTCGGCGTCGAAGGCGTAGACCCCGGAGTTGACCTCGGTGATCGCGCGCTGGTCGGGCGTCGCGTCCTGCTGCTCGACGATCGCGGTGACCGTGCCGTCGGAGCGCACGATCCGCCCGTACCCGGCCGGATCGGACAGCTCGGTCGTGAGCAGCGTGACGGCCGCCTCCGTGCTGAGCACCCGACGCAGCGTGGAGGTGTCCAGCAGCGGGACGTCCCCGTACGTGACGAGCACCGTGCCGGTCAGCCCGGGCGGCAGCGCGGCCAGCCCGCAGCGCACCGCGTCCCCGGTGCCCTTCTGCCGCTCCTGAACCGCGGTGCGGATGTCCCGGGCGATCTCGTCCCCGATGCGCAGCAGCGCGGCCGAGACCTCCGCCCGCCCGTGCCCGACGACGACGGCGAGATGCTCGGGCTCGAGCTCGGCCACCGCGTGCACGGCGTGGCCGAGGAGGCTGCGCCCGCCGATCTCGTGGAGCACCTTCGGGGTGGCGGACCGCATCCGGGTGCCTTCTCCCGCGGCCAGTACCACCGACGCGGTCGGTCGGGGGGAGTCGGGCATGAACGCTCCTTCGCACCGGGTTCTCCGCAGGCGGGGATCCTACGCGGCCGTGCTCGCGGTCCATCCGGGACCGTTCGTCTGGTCAGGCGGACGGCTCGTCGCCCGCCAGGGGCGGGGCGTCCGGGGCGCGCCGACCCAGGACGGGCTGGCGCCCGCTCTCCCAGGGCCACCGGCCCTCCTCGTCCGCCCACACCACCTGCAGGGCGCGGCGGCCCTCGCCGTACAGCGCGACCGCGTGGAGCAGGTGCACGTCCGGCTCCGCGATCTCGACGAACTCGGTCTCGGGTCCGCCCGCCCACCGCCGCCGCTCGCCCGCGCGGGGCGGGACGCCGGAGTGGACGAGGTGCTCCGCGACGTCGTTCAGCAGAGCGACGGCCCGCTCGGCGGGGAGCCCGGTGACCACCAGCTCCGGCAGGTCCGACTCACTGAGGCCGACCGTGTACACCCACGGCGGCCGAGACGCGGTCCCGTACACCACGCGGACCGCCCAGCCGTACTCCCGCACGGTCGCGGCCAGATCCGCGACGACCTGCTCGTAGGCGCGCATCCCGTCCTCCAGTCGTGTGTTCCGCCACGACCGGGAGGCCCTGTGGAGGACTCGCTCCGCCGCCAGGATTCGAACCTGGACCATTGGAACCAAAATCCAAGGTGCTGCCGTTACACCACGGCGGATCGCGACTCCATCCTGTCACGGGGAAGGTGATCTCCTCCGTCAGGATGAGGAGATCCGCGCCGGAGCCTTCCCCGGGCCGGCACGGGGCGGGAAGCTGAGGGCGTGCTCAGCCTGCTGCCCGAACGTCTGGACCGGATGGTCCTGCTCGGAGCCCACTGCGACGACATCGCGGTGGGGGCGGGAGGGGCCCTGCTGGAGCTCTGCCGCGCCCACCCGGGGGTCGCGGTGACGGCGCTGGTGCTGACCGGCGGGGGGTCGCTGCGCGAGGAGGAGGAGCGGGCCGCGCTCGCGGCGTTCTGCCCGGGGGCGAAGCTCGAGGTGTCCGTGCTCGACCTGCCGGACGGGCGGCTGCCCGCCCGCTGGGAGCGGGTCAGCCAGGCACTGGAGGAGGTCCGCGGGCGGGGTGAGCCGGACCTCGTGCTGGGCCCGTCGCCGTTCGACGCGCAGCCGGATCACAAGGTGCTCGCCGACCTGGTCCCGGTGGTGTTCCGGGACCATCTGGTGCTCGGCTACGAGCTGCTCACCGACGAGGGCGACCTCGTCCAGCCCACGGCGTTCCTCCCACTCGCCGAGCTCGTGCTGCGGGAGAAGCTCGCGAAGCTGCACGAGCACTACGGCAGCCAGGCCGACCGCGCCTCGTTCGACGCCGAGACGTTCGCGGGGCTGGCCCGGGTCCGCGGCGTGCAGTGCCGGGCGCGGTTCGCCGAGGGCTTCCACCCCGGCCGCATCCTGCTCGGCGTCGCGCCGCTGACCGGCCTCGATCCGGTATAGGAGAGTCATGTGCCGCAACATCCGCACCCTGCACAACTTCGAGCCCCCCGCGACCTCGGACGAGGTGCGGGCGGCGGCCCTGCAGTACGTGCGCAAGATCAGCGGGTCGGCGAAGCCCTCGCAGGCCAACGAGGAGGCGTTCGCGCGGGCCGTCGCGGAGATCGCGCACGTCACCCAGCACCTGCTGGACGACCTGGTCACCACGGCCCCGCCCAAGGACCGCGAGCTGGAGGCGGAGAAGGCCCGCGCCCGCGCCCGGGAGCGGTACGGCCGGCAGTAGTTTGGCGAGGTGGTTCGCAGCTACCTCCGCTTCCCCCACCTGCACGGTGACTCCCTCGTGTTCGTCGCCGAGGACGACGTCTGGACGGCCCCGCTCGCGGGCGGGCGCGCCGTCCGGCTCACGGCGGACGACGTCCCGGTCAAGAGTCCGCGCTTCTCCCCGGACGGCGGCCTCGTGGCCTGGACCAGCACGAAGGACGGCGCACCCGAGGTCAGGGTCGCCGAGGCGGACGGCGGCGCGGCCCGCCGGGTGACCTACTGGGGTGACCTGCGGACCCGGCTGGCCGGGTGGCTGCCGGACGGGCGGATCGTCGCGACCTCGGCGACGCACGAGCACACCTTCGCCAACACCTGGGCGTACGCGGTCCCGGCGCTGGGCGGGCGCCCCCACCGGCTGGACTACGGGCCGGTCTCCGCGGTCGCCTACCAGGGCCGGAGCGTCCTCGTCGGGCGCACGATGGCGCGGGACATGGCCTGGTGGAAGCGCTACCGGGGCGGCACCGCGGGCACGCTGTGGTGGGACCCGGAGGGGACCGGCGAGCTCACCCGGATCCTCGCCGAGCTCGACGGGCAGCTGGACGCGCCGATGCTCGTCGGGGACCGGATCGTCTTCCTCTCCGACCACGAGGGCCACGGCAACCTCTACTCGGTCGACCGTTCCGGTGCGGACCTGCGCCGCCACACCGACCACGGGGCCGACGGGCGGGACTTCTACGCCCGCCACGCGAGCACCGACGGGGTCCGGATCGTCTACGAGTCCGCAGGCGAGATCTACCTGCTGGAGTCCCTCGACCGCGAGGCCAAGCCGGTCGACGTCCGGCTCGGCGGGCCGCGGACCGACCGCGAGCCGCACCGCGTCACGCCGTCCCGCTGGCTCACCGGCGCGGTCCCGGACGAGACCGGGCGCGCGAGCGTCGTCGGGATCCGCGGCACCGTGCACCGGCTGACCCACCGGGACGGGCCCGCGCGGACCCTGCTGGCCGAGCAGGGCGTGCGCGCCCGGCTGGCGCAGCCGCTGGGCACCGACCGCGCGATCTGGGTGGACGACGCGACCGGGGAGGACGCCGTCGCGATCTCGCCGCTGGACCCGCACGCCGAGGGCGCCCCGGAGCTCGTCCGGTACGCGGACGGCCAGGTCGGGCGGGTGCTGGAGCTGGCGGCCTCGCCGGACGGGACGCTCGCGGCGCTGGCCACCCACGACAACCGGCTGCTCGTGCTCGACACCGCGACCGGGGCCGTGCGCGAGCCCGCGCGCGGGGCGGCGGGGGAGATCGCCGGGCTGGCGTTCTCGCCGGACTCCCGCTGGCTGGCCTACGAGGACCCGATCGAGCCGGGCCTCTCCCGGATCATGCTGGTCGACCTCACCGACGACTCGCTGACGGCGGTGACCGAGCCGCGGTTCGTCGACACGGACCCCGTGTTCACCACCGACGGCAGGTACCTGGCCTTCCTCTCCCGCCGCAGCTTCGACCCGATCTACGACGAGCACTCCTTCGACCTCACGTTCCCGGCCTCGTGGCGCCCCTTCCTGGTCCCACTGGCCGCGCGCACGCCGTCGCCGTTCGGGGCCGGGCCGGACGGGCGTCCGACGTCGGGGGCGGACGAGGAGCCGGAGGACCCGCCCGCGATCGACGGCGCCGCGGAATCCGGCGAGGACGGGGAGAAGCCCGCCGAGAAGAAGGACGGCCCGCCCGAGACGGTGGTCGACGTCGAGGGGCTGGTCGACCGCGTCGTCGCGATCCCGGTGGCGGAGGGTCGCTACCGCAGGCTCGACGCGGCGAAGGACTGCCTGCTGTGGCTGTCCGTGCCGGTCACCGGCGTGCTGGGCGACGGCCGCGCGGCGGGCGACGACCCCAAGCCGGTCCTGGAGCGCTTCGACCTCAAGAAGCGCAAGGTGGACGTGATCGCCGATCCCGCCCACGGCTACGCGGTCAGCGGGGACGGGACCCGGCTCGTGGTGCGCGAGTCCCGCACCCTGCGGGTCCTGCGCAGCGACCGCTCCGGGTCCTCCGCCCCGTCCGACGGCGACGGGGACGAGTTCGAGATCGACACCCGCCGCATCGCCGTCACGATCGACCCGGCCGCGGAGTGGCGCCAGATGTTCGACGAGGCAGGCCGCCTCATGCGGGACCACTACTGGATCGAGGACATGGCCGGCGTCGACTGGGCGGCCGAGCTGGAGCGGTACCGGCCGCTGGTCGACGCCGTGGGCAGCACGGACGACCTCGTCGACCTGCTCTACGAGCTGCAGGGGGAGCTGGGCTCGTCGCACGCCTACGTGGTGGGCCGCGGGTCCGGCGGGGACTTCGGCGGGCGTCCCGGGTTCCTCGGCGCGGACCTGGAGCCCGTCGAGGCGGAGCCTGCGGAGTCGACCGTCGGCACGGTCGGCGAGTGGCGGATCGCGCGGGTGCTGCCGCCGGAGACCTCGGCGCCGGACGCCCGCAGCCCGCTGACCGAGCCCGGTGTGGACGTCCGGGCCGGGGACGTGCTGCTGGAGGTCGCCGGGAGCCGGGTGGACCCGGACCTCGGCCCGGCGCCGCTGCTGCTCGGCCGAGCGGAGACCCTGACCGAGCTGACGGTGCGCAAGCCGGGCGGTGAGCTCCGACGCGTGGTGGTCCGGCCGCTCGGGGGCGAGCAGAACCTGCGCTACCACGACTGGGTCGCCGGGCGGCGCGCGGTCGTCGCGGACCGCTCCGAGGGGCGCCTCGGCTACCTGCACGTGCCGGACATGGTGGCGAGCGGCTGGGCGCAGCTGCACCGCGACTTCGCCCGCGAGGCGCGGCGCGAGGGACTGGTGCTCGACGTCCGGGACAACTCCGGCGGCCACACCTCCCAGCTGGTCATCGAGAAGCTGGCGCGCAAGGTGATCGGCTGGGACGTCGTGCGCCACGCCGCCCCCGCCACCTATCCCGAGGGCGCGCCGCGCGGGCCGATCGTGCTGGTCGTGGACGAGCACGCGGGCTCCGACGGCGACATCGTCACCGCCGCGTTCAAGCGGATGGGGCTCGGCCCGGTCGTGGGCGTGCGGACCTGGGGCGGCGTGATCGGCATCGACAGCCGGTACTCGCTGGTCGACGGCACGCGGGTCACACAGCCGCGCTACTCCTTCTGGTTCGACGACGTGCACTGGTCCGTCGAGAACCACGGCGTGGACCCGGACGTCGAGGTCGTCACGACGCCGCAGGACTGGGTGGCGGGCCGCGACCCCCAGCTGGAGACCGCGGTGGCCCTCGCCCTCGAGGCCCTGGAGCGGACCCCGGCGGTCACCCCACCGGACCCCGGAACCCGCCCCAGCCGAGCCAAACGCCCCCTCCCACCCCGCTGACCCCCTCATGAGCGAACGGCACTTTCGCTCACTAGGTTTGAGCGAGAGTGCCGTTCGCTCAGGCGGGGGTGGGGGTGGGAGCCAGGGCCGGGCGGGCGGGCCTGGTGAGGGCCACGCCCACGAAGGCCGCCAGGCTCAGGACCGGCGCGATGAACGTCGGCCAGCCGTCGAAGCCGGGCCCGAACACGTCGTTGGGGATGTACAGCAGCGTGTTGTCGACCCCGTAGATCGTCGGGGTCAGCACGAAGAGCGCCAGCCGCACCACCAGCCCGACCGTGATCGCCGCGGTGGCCGCGGCCGTCGTGATCCGGGCCTGCCACCAGTGCCCCAGCACGAACGGCACGACGAGCCCGGCGAGCATCAGGTCGAACGCCAGGGTGAGCAGGATGCCGGTCTGCGGGACCCGCAGCGCGAACAGGATCGCGATGCCCACCACGAACGGCATCGTGAGCCGGACCTGGCGGAGCAGCGGGTCCTTGCCGGTCTTCTCGTCGTGCTGCTGCTCGCGGCCCGCGATGTTCCGGACGGCGACGGCGGCGGTGCCGAGGATGACCCCGTTGGCCGTCGAGCAGGAGGCGGCGACGATCGCGGACAGCACCATGATCGTCAGCCCGGCGGGCGCGTACTGCTCCAGCAGGACGAACAGCACCGGCCCGTCGACCGGGGCGTCGCCGAAGATCGCGCCCGACGAGAGGGCGACCAGGGCGTACGGGATCCCGACGATCGCGGTGCCCGCCGCGCCGACGAAGCACGCCCGGCGCGCGATCTCCGGGGTCTTCGCGGAGAAGATGCGCTGCATGAAGTCGATCGCGACGATGTCGCCGATGCCCAGCGCGATCAGCGTCGCCCAGTTCACGACGGCGCCCTGCGCGGGGTCGCCGAGCTGGCCGAGGTCGAAGGGCCCCATGCCCTCCGGCACGGTGATGCCGTAGGTGACCGCGACCCAGACCAACAGGGCCGCCGACCCGATCACGGTGATGATGACCTGGATGAACGCGGTGTAGGCGTCGGAGAACATGCCGCCGGTGATCGTGTAGGCGAGCACGACGCCCACGATGATCAGCACACCCGCGGTGTAGCTGGTGCCGAGGAACCGCTCGAACAGGAACCCGCCCGCGACGAGGTTGCCCGCGAGCAGGATGCAGAAGCTGAAGATCATCAGGATCGACGAGGCGATCTCGACTCCCCGGCCGTACTTGATCTTGTAGAAGTCCGGCAGGCTGAGCAGGCCCATCGCGTTCATCTTCTTGGCGAAGAAGATCCCGGTCAGCAGCAGGCACAGGCCCAGCCCGAGCGGCAGCGACGCGCCCGCCCAGAAGCCGAAGCCCGCCGAGAGGTCCGTGTTGCCGAGCGTGGCGTTGGAGTCGACGGCCTGGCCCATCAGGCCCGCCGCGACCAGCGGCAGGCCCAGCGCGCGGCCCGCGACCAGGAAGTTGGTCGAGTCCCCGTCGACCTTGCGTGCGACGGCGAGCCCCACCGCGAGCACCAGGAC
>Ga0068863_100006257_pt1 | contig 11693 bp, 11 predicted proteins | sample KBSSwiS62_FD_66596 | JGI IMG/M metagenome (GOLD analysis project Ga0068863, IMG submission 66596) | Switchgrass rhizosphere microbial communities from Kellogg Biological Station, Michigan, USA - KBS Switchgrass S6-2 | ecosystem: Host-associated > Plants > Roots > Rhizosphere > Soil ...
GATTGCTCCCGTCCATGCCATTCACGGAAACATCGACATCCCGCCCCTCACCAAGAAATACCCTGCGACAGATGTCGTTGAAATCGGTGGCTTCACCTTCTACATGCTTCACAATCTCCGGGCGCTCGACCTCAAGCCCAAAGCCGCCGGCTTCCACGCCGTCATCTTCGGACACAGCCACAAGCCGGAATTCTATTTTCAGGAAGGAGTTCTCTACTTCAATCCGGGCAGCGCGGGGCCGCGCCGCTTCTCATTACCAATCACAGTAGGCAAAATCAGAATCGAGAATGGTGAGTTGTTTCCGGAAATCATCGAACTCGATGATTGATCGCATCGCGAACTAGGGCCACAAAATACGAGAGGTGCCGATCCGATTTCACTCGAAGCCAGCACCTCATACCTCGTACCCGTTTAACTGTCTACCAGATCCCCTTATCGCTCCCTGTCATCTTGAAGCTGATTGCCGCCGCCGTCGCCAGGTAGGGAAGCAGCGACAACCGGAACGTCGCCGGAACATCTCCTCGCAACGCCGTCTGCGTTACCTGCTCTGTGTAGAGCGTCGCCCCTTGCGGCATGATCGGCACCCGAATAAATTTTCCGCGGACGTAGACTTTCTCTCCGCCGAACGGCGCCGTGTTCATCACTTCTGTGGGCAGCGAAATTCCGCTTCCGCGATACTGCTTCACATAATCGTTCACGATCTTCAGGTACGAGCAGACGCCCTTCCAGATGCTACCCATCCCCGCCGCACGCTTTAATTCCGCGTAATTAATTTCACCGGATTCCACCAGCGCCGCCGTATTCACAATATCGCAAACTCGGAAGTAGAAGTGTCGGTACATTCGCTGCAGCGTTGCCACAATCACGCGCTCTTCCGCCGCCGGAACCGGGAAACTCATCCCGTTTATAGTCTTCTCCACCCGCCGATTCACGAACCGCTGCGCCATCTGGGTATGCTCGCCCGTCTGCCCCAGTCGTTTCGCGTGGACTTCCACCGCCTCCGGCAATCCCGGAATTGCAAAGTTCCACTTGTTCGCCAGCCGGTCACCCCAGCTACGGTCTTCGATGTGCGCGTTGAACTGCTTCGTCATCACATCCGCGACACGTTGCTCATCTGCGGTCGTGTAAAGGTCCAGGTCGTTCCCAAGGTCCGGCCAATGATCCAGCGACTTCATCACCGTCGTCGGGCATCCACCGGCTTCCAGCGCCGTCACGATCTCCTTAAGTTTTTCCACCGCGTTATTGATCCGCGCGTGCTCACGCTCCATCACTCCCGCCGCCCACTGTGCGAGCGCCGTATCGCCGCCAGCCACCGCCGCCTTGTGCAATGGCTCCAACGCGCGCAATACCACGTGGTTAGAATCGGCAAGAGAAATAAACTGTTCGCGCTCTTCAGCGCTGAGCGTCGCGACATGCCGCACGGCCTGGTCGGCCTGGCTGGGATTCAACGTCAACAAAGAAAGAGCGTGGATATGTTCGCGTTCGTGAGGAACCATTGGAAACTTGGGCCTTCCTGGAAGTGATTTTCTGACTTTCTGAGCCAAGTGCTTGGATGAGGGCTGCTGTTCCCGAGTTGGCAGCCTTTTGTCATGGTTGTGCACTGCCGTTGCCGAGCCTCTTGTAATGCCTTGCGCACTGCTGTTTCCAAGCCTTTTGTCATGCTGAGGAGGGTTCAGCCCGACGAAGCATCCCTTTAAACTCCTCGACCCTTTCGCCTTTCGGCTTTCGACTTAAGACTTCCGACTTCCACTAATTGCTAACTGCTAATTGCTAATTACTTCTTCTATAATCCCCTCATCCACCGTCGTCCCGGAGCGCCGCTTGGCCTATAACGATCTTCGCGAATGGATCGCCGCACTCGACCGTGCCGGCGAACTCAAGCGCATCAAGGCAGAAGCCGATCCCAATCTCGAAATCACGGAAATCACCGATCGTGTCTCCAAGTGGCCGGCCCGTGGAGACAAAGGCCCCGGTGGCCCCGCCCTTTTATTCGAAAACGTAAAGGGACATCCAGGCGCCCAGGTCCTCATCAACCAGTTCGGCTCAAAGCGCCGCATGGAGATGGCTCTCGAAACCCCCTCTTTAGATGCCATCGCCGACCGTATCAAGGGCTTCATGGACGTGAAGTCCCCACAGGGTTTTCTCGACAAGGTCAAGATGCTCCCCATGCTCGCCGAAATGGGCACCTTTTTCCCGAAAGTCGTCTCCACTGGTCCCTGCAAGGAAGTCATTAAGAAGGGAAGTGACGTTAACCTCGCCGACTTTCCAGTCCTGAAATGCTGGCCCCTGGATGGCGGCCCTTTCATCACTTTTCCGGAAGTCATCACCCGCGATCCCAACACTGGCAAGCGCAACGTTGGCACCTACCGGATGCAGGTCTACGACCGCAACTCCACCGGCATGCACTGGCAGAGACATAAGGTCGGCGCCGAGCATTACCGCGAGCGCATGCGTGCCGAAGCCGCCAAGGGAGAAGCCAACGCCCGTGCTGCTGCCATCGACATGATGGCTCGCTCCGGCGGCGGTTCTCGCATCGCCACCGGCAAAACAGTCTCCGGCCGTATGGAAGTCGCCGTAGCCATCGGGACTGATCCAACACTCATGTTCGCCAGCATCGTCCCGGCGCCTCCCGAAGTTGAAGAGTTCATGATCGCCGGTTTCCTGCGCAGCAAACCCATCGAACTCGTCAAGTGCGAGACTGTCGACCTCGAAGTGCCTGCCACTGCCGAAATCGTTCTTGAGGGCTATGTCCAACTCGACGAGCTTCGAACCGAGGGCCCATTCGGCGACCATACCGGCTTCTATTCGCTCGAAGATCTCTACCCGGTCTTCCACGTCGAGTGCGTCACCCACCGCAAGAATCCCATCTACTCCTGCACCATTGTCGGCCGTCCTCCGCAGGAAGACGCCTACATGGGCCTGGCCGTCGGCCGCATTTTTAAGCCGCTGATGAAGATGACCATCCCGGAACTGGTGGACGTCAATCTTCCGCCCGAAGGTGTCTTCCACAACCTGATGATCGTCTCCATCAAGAAGAGTTACCCCGGCCAGGCTCGAAAAGTAATGAACGCCATCTGGTCGCTCGGGCAGGCGATGTTCACCAAGTGCATCGTCGTCGTCGACGACGATTGCGACGTTCAGGACATCCGCGACGTCGTCTGGCGCACGCTCAACAACATCGACCCTGAGCGCGACATTCAGTTCATGCTCGGTCCCGTCGATTCACTCGACCACTCCTCCCGCCTTCCCGACTTCGGCTCGAAGATGGGAATTGACGCTACCCGCAAGTGGCCAACCGAAGGCTTCACCCGGCCCTGGCCGGAAGTGCTCGACATGTCGCCCGACATCAAGGATCGCGTAAACAAGCGTTGGAAAGAATTCGGACTCGAATAGGAGCAGTGCCCACGATCTTATGATCAGTATCCGTCCGTCGAACCTTTGCAGACTGGCCGCAATCTCCTTGCTCATCATCACACTCTGTCTTTCTTCGCAGGCTCAACACAAGCGCCGTTCTTCTGCCAAGCCCAAGCCCGCGACAACCAGTGCGCCACCCGCAAAGCCCTCGACGTTGGCTTCCTGCGGTGTCTCCCTTCGCGTTCCACCCGGTTGGGAATTGACTGCCGCCAAACCCCGCGAGACAAAAGTAGTCGCTTCTGCGGCGGTGACTCCTGAGAGCTCGACCACTGGCGCTGCCGAAGCACCCGGAGCTTCCAGCACCGCGGACAAAATCGCTCCTTCAACTACTTTGCCTTCCGGAGAACCCGATCCTGCTGCTCCCATCCCCACATGCAGTTTTGTCCTCGCGCCCAAGGCACCGTCAGCCATCGTCAAAAGCACGGAGGCCGAAGCTCCCGTCGGTGAGATGGAGTTGCGCGTCCTCGACGGCGATCTCGATTCCGCCGCCGCCAATCTGTTTCAGAAGGATGATCAGGGCTGGTATTTCCAGGACTCGAAGGGATCGCGCTCCAACGCAAAACTTACCAAGCAGAAGACCATGCAGATTCTCTCCAGCGTCGTCGTCCTGCGTTGCTACGATCGATCCGGAAAATCACGCGGCCTGTGCGAGATGAACAAATATGTCTACAGCAACGGTCGCAGAAATCTGCTCATAACCGCCGGTCCGTATCTGGGCGAAACAGAGTTTGCCGTGCTGAACAGCGTTCGCTTCGTCGGTTCTCCGGCGTCAGGCACACGCAAGAAGACAAGATAAAAGGAAGACAGGATTGTTATAGCGGGAAATATCTGAAGAACCTTCGGTGCAGTTACCTCTTCGTCCACTTCTCCTTGATCGAAACCTTGCTCCTGACGGAAATGCCTTTCGGCAGGATCTTTGCCTTCATCCACTGTTCTTCTTTCAACGGCTCAACCCCAACCTCGCCCGCCGACTGTCCCACGGTATAACGGAAACGGTGGCCTCGGTTGTAATCGTCTGCATCTTCAAGGATGGTAGCTCCGGAACTTTTCAGGGACTCCCGCACGCTCCACACCAAAGCTATCCTGGCGCTTTCCTGGTTTCCTTCCGCAATGAAGAACCAATTCTCGAACGCACGATTGTGCGTTGCAAATCCTCTGCCGGCGCCAGAACCCACGCTCTCGCCCGCGCCCGATCCCTCGTGAAGATCGAATCCATCAATTGCGGCAGCGGGTCTATAGGCCTTAAAGAAGTTACTCTCATTGTCAGCCGAGGCATACACCATGCCGAAGTTGGCAAACGCTCCCCAGAGTATCCCCGCTAGGATTAGTACGAGCCCGACGACAGTCGTCGAAGAGACGAAAAGTCTAACTAACAGCCAGAACTTCTTCATCATGGTTCTCCGAGGCAGCGCGATTGTATGCCCAAATCGTCATCTTGGGCGATGAATTTGTCTTCTCGCCGACTTACCATACGTAGAGGAGTTCTCATGTCCTTCATTCAGGTCTCCGACGATTCCGACGTCCGCATCATCACGCTTGCCCGACCCAAGGCCAATGTCCTGAACCTCGCCATGGTCGAGGAACTTCTCTCGGCAGTTCATGCTGCCCGCGAAGATTCGCAGGTTCGTGCCGTGGTCGTCGCCAGCAATCAGCCCGGATTCTTCTCCACCGGGTTCGATGTCGTCGAGGTCTTCGATTACGACCGCAATGCCATGCGCCACTTCTTCCGACGATTTCTGGACCTGTTCAACGAAACCTTGCACATGCCCAAGGCTGTAATTGGCGGGATCCGCGGCCATGCTTACGCCGGTGGAGCATTCCTGGCCGTAGCATTTGACCAGCGAGTGTTCGCCGAGGGAAGCACCGGCTTCGCGCTGAACGAAATCAATTTTGGAGCTGTACTTCCATCCATCATTCGCCACGCACTCATCAATATCGTCGGCGCTCATCAAGCGGCTCGCATCATCTTGAGCGGCGAAAAGGTCTCTCCGGCTGAAGCCCACAAGATCGGACTTGCCGACGTCCTTGTCCAAGAAGATCAAGTGCTTCCCGCCAGCGTTGCACTAGCGCATCAATTCGCAGCAAAGCCGCCGAGTGCATTCGCAATCAGCAAACAAGCTCTGCAAAGTGACTTCGCCCTGTCAGGTCCTTCGGAATCGCTGGACCTCTTCATCGATCAATGGTTCTCGCCCGAATGTTCAGAGCTACGCCAGGCTCTCACTCAATCGTTGAAATCGAAATCAGCTCCGCAGTGATAGTCAGGCAGTTGGCAGGAAATACTCGCGAACCGGGCGGCTCAGCAAAGTAGCGATAAACAGTCCCGAAACAACCGCTCCGAAGATCGTTCGGATCAGCTGTCCCGTCACAAAATAGCTGACGACGTCTCCGGTTCCATCCACTACAAACAGCACAACTGCAAACCACCACGCCCACTTCTTTCCGCAAAGCAGGCCACGCGCACCGTTGTAAGTACCAACGGCAAGCGCTAGCAGGAATAATCCCGAAACTCGTCCAATCGATCGGAACAAAGCCTCTCCCGGCTTGTTCAACTCCCACATCCGCTCCGTTAGCCTATTCGGAAACAGCAGTGAGAGTCCTACCAGGACGGCGATTCCCGTAGCCGCAAAAAGAAACCCCGCGACCACTACGACGGCTTTCGGTCTCTTTCGGACCGCGGGTATCCCACTCGTACTCGCCATGTCGGGAGTATATGCGCGCCTTGTGACAATTGAACCTGGAACTACTGAACCCTCAAACTTTGCAGCATCCTCTGGTAAGTCCCATTCAGCGCCGCCATATCCTGCTGAGGCGCCACAAAGACCAGGAAAATAATCGCGCCGTCCTGTCTCTGCACGGTGATCAGCGAATCCTGTTCCGGCACCGGTCGGCCGCTTCCGTCCGACAGCGGCGATGGACTGATCATCGTGACGCTCATCGCCGGCATTCCGTTCACGCTGATCCGCTGCGCATCTTGTATCTGAACGTTCTGGTTCTGCTGTTGCAGGCTGTTCACCAGGTCTCGCGTAGCTGCTTCCAGCGATTCATGCCCCGGCTGCGGACGGAAACCGCTCGCCACCACTCCATAAGCGATCGCATTTTCCGACACGCCTCCTCTCGGCGCAATCGTCACTCCCGAAGACTGCTCGCTTCCTATCACCTGCCAGTTCGAGGGGTATTCCATCGTCAGAAATCCTGCACCCAGAGTCTTGAAGCTTCCGCTCGGCCGCAGCTCTTCCATCGCCGCGCGTTGCATCTTCACCTGCTGCTCCTGCTGATACCGCGCGACCTCTTGCGCGGACATCGGTTTCATCCCGCGCACGCGCTCTTTCACCGTCTCAAACTCGTGGGTGTCTTCACGTGCGTAGTTGCGCTTTGGGAATTTCGAGATCACCTTCGCCACATCTTCCTGTCGATTTCCAGGATTCGGGTGATCGCTCAAGAACTGTGGACCGCCTGATCCACCCTGCTGTTCGAGCTTCCCGAAGAATTCCACCAGATCATAAGGGTTGTAGCCCGCGTCATACATGATCTGCGCACCCAGTTCATCCGCCTCGCGTTCAGCATCGCGAGAATATTTCAAGAAGACGCCATTCGCACCCAGCGAAATCCCGAGCCGTGCCAGCTGTCCTCCCGTTCCATTCCCGAGCACCGCTCCCAGGATCGCCAGCGGTATCTGTGCCATCTGCTCCTTGCTGGCATTGCTCGTGGCATGACGCAGCACTACGTGGGAGATTTCATGCGCCATCACACCCGCCAATTCGCCCTCCGTATCCACCGATTGCACCGTCCCCAGGTTCACGAACGTCGGTCCGCCTGGCAGGGCGAAGGCGTTGATCTCCTTCTGATTCACAACGTGAAACTCGTACGGATATTTGAAACCCGGCGCATGTGCAATCAGGCGCTCGCCAACCTTTCTGACGTACTGCGCCACCGGATCTCCGTCCTGTAGAAGCGGCATCTGCCGTTTCACTTCGGCGGCAGCTTGTCGGCCGACTTCGACTTCCTGCTCCGGCGAGTACTGGTTGAAGCCCTGTTGAACATCCAGGCGCCCGGTAGAAGGGTTCTGCGCGACTCGATGAGTTGCACACGCAACGGTGATTACTACAAGAGCAAGAAGGCTGAGAGTGGACGAACGTTTCACGGCATCCTCCAGGACGACGCACTAGGGTTGGGATGCCACGTAAGTGGAAGGTTCTGCCCGGGAACTCCGATCAAAAACTCAGAAAGCGCAAAAGAAAACGCCCTACCGGAATCCCGATAGGGCGCTGTTTCTCATAAGCTAACTTATTTCGGGCTTGCAGTGGTGTTCGTGCTGCAGGTATCCGCGATCTTGTCGATCTTCGTTACCGCGATCGAAGGATGGCTGCCCGAAGCACCGGCTGCGCCGCTCGCGCTCGTGCTGGAAGCTGCGCTTGCGTTGGAACCAGAGTCCTTCGCGTTGCTCATCGTGCCAGTCGCGCGAATCTCCTGTCCGATGTGTGAATTCAACTTCGACGAATCAGCGCCCGCAGGGAGCTGAAGGTCATAGGTCGTTCCTGCTTTGTCGATAATCGTGAACTTGCCGGCCGATCCACCCAGGCAACCTTCCACGCTGTTGCCGCCAGCAGCGCTCGCGTCCTGCGAAGCCGATGGGGAAGTCTGGTCAGCCGCCGACGGCTGCTGCATGCCCGGCTGTGCACTGGGCTGCTGCCCTGGCTGTGCACTAGGCTGCTGCGCCGACGGGTCCGCCGACGAGGGAGACTGTGTGCTCGGCGACGCACTGCCTGCCGGAGCGCTCGGTGAGCTGGAGCTCTGTGCTACTGCGAAGCTCGCCGAAAGCAGCAGGATCGAAGTGAATAGCATTGGTTTACGCATCTGGGAATATCCTCCAAAGAGAGTTGACCGTGGCGCACCGCAGAGTTGTTAGAGGTGAGCTATTAGGTGAGGTTGCCTCTACTAATTCAGCTGCTCTCATCAGCTGCTACTCTCCTCGTCATTACGCAGAGTTCCCAACGACCTCCATCCGATACTTGCGCCAGCTCTGGTTCTTGCCTTTATGATGGTCTCCACCAAATTTTGACCTGGACGGACCCACACAGGATGACTAAACCTTCCCGCCTTTTATCCACCGTTCTCCTCACCTTATTTGCACTTACAATCGTTGGAGTAGTTCCCAGGGCTTGCGCGCAGCACAGCTTCGACAAAGATTCCAAACAAGCCAAGAGCCGCCCATGGATGAACACCAGCCTCTCTCCCGACGAACGGGCAGAGATGGTGCTCAAGCAGCTTTCCCTCGACGAAAAGATCAGCCTCACTCACGGCAACGGAATGCCCGGATGGGGACCGCCGCGTCCCAATGCACATCTCGGCAACGGAGGTGCCGGTTTCGTCCTCGGCATCGAGCGACTCGGAATTCCTTTCATCCAGATGAGTGACGCCGCCTATGGCGTCCGCAGCAGCGCCGAAAATGGCCGCTACTCCACCGCGCTACCCTCTAACCTCGCATCCGCCTCCAGCTGGGATCCCCAGGCCGCTTGCGAATACGGAGCTCTCATCGGACGCGAACTCCGCGCCCAGGGTTACAACATGACCCTCGGCGGCGGCGTAAACCTCACCCGCGAGCCCCGCAACGGACGCACCTTCGAGTACATGGGTGAAGATCCAGTGCTCGCCGGAACTCTCGTCGGCAATCGCATCAAGTGCGAACAGGCACAGAACGTCATCGGCGACATCAAGCACTACGCCGTCAACGATCAGGAGAGCGGCCGCAACGAAGTCGACTCCGTCATCAGCAAGCGCGCCATGCGCGAAAGCGATCTACTCGCCTTTGAAATCGGTATCGCTATCGGAAAGCCCGGAGCGGTCATGTGCTCCTACAACTCCATCAATGGCGATTTTGCCTGTGAGAACAAGTACCTCCTCACGGATGTTCTGAAGAAGGAATGGAAGTTTCCCGGCTTCGTCGTCTCCGACTGGGGTGGCACTCACAGCACGGTTAAAGCTTCCGCTGCCGGCCTTGATAACGAACAGCCGATGGATGACTTCTTTGGAGACAAGCTGCGAGACGCCGTTCGCTCCGGCAAAATCCCGATGTCCGAACTCGACGATCACGCCCGCCGAGTTCTGCGCGCAGAATTCGCCAGCGGCATCGTCGACCATCCCATGGCAAAAGGTGTTGTTGACGTCGAGGGTGGTTTCGAAATTGCCCGCAAACTCGCCGAACAGAGCACCGTCCTCTTGAAGAACGCCGACAATATTCTTCCGTTGGATCGCTCCAAGCTTCGCAACATTGCCATCATCGGATCGCATGCTGATTACGGCATGATCTCCGGCGGCGGCTCAGCCCAAGTCGATCCTCCCGGACAGCCCTCCAAGTGGCAGGCACACGTCTGGTTCCCGACCTCGCCGCTGAAAGCCGTCAGCGCCAAGATTCCCAGCGCAACCGTGAAGTTCGATTCCGGCGACAATCCATCCTCGGCTGCCGCACTCGCCAAGCAGTCCGACATCGCCATCGTCTTCGTTCACCAGTGGACGAGCGAAGGCATGGATCTTCGCAACCTTTCGCTGCCTGATAATCAGGATGCCCTCATCGATCAGGTTGCATCAGCAAATCCGCACACTATTGTTGTCGTCGAAAGCGGCACGGCCGTCACCATGCCGTGGCTCGACAAAGTCAGCGGAGTTCTCGAAGCCTGGTACGCCGGCAGCAAGGGCGCCGACGCCGTTGCCAACATCCTCTTCGGTGACGTGAACCCATCGGCGAAACTTCCGATGACCTTCCCGAAATCCGAAGCCGATCTCCCTCACCCACAGCTGGTCGTTCCGCCTCCGGGTGCGCAGGGCACTGCCGCCGTCATGAGAACTGGGGAAGCGAAGCCAACCTTCGCTGTGAAATATGACGAAGGTCTCAAGGTCGGCTACAAGTGGTACGACGCTGAGAACAAGCCCGTCCTCTTCCCATTCGGACACGGACTCTCCTACACGACCTACGCTTACTCGGGACTCAAAGTCACGCCCGGTGCTCAAACCGCTGTCACATTCACTGTAAAGAACACCGGCCAGCGCGAAGGCTCGGAGATCGCACAGGTCTACGCGGCTCTTCCCGAAACCGCAGCAGAACCGCCCAAGCGCCTCGTCGGCTTCACGAAAATTCAGTTGAAGCCCGGCGAAACCAAAGAAGTCACCGTCAACGTAGATGGAAAGTATCTGTCGATTTTCGATGAATCCGCGAACGTATGGAAACTGGTTCCCGGAAGTTACAACATCATGGTAGGAGGCTCATCCAAGGACCTCCCACTGACGCAGAAAGTCAACTACTGAGGAACTGATCAATCGGGTGCCCCATTCAAGCCTGCTTCTGGCTTGGGTGGGGCAGTTGATTTTACGGAGCACCGGCGGCCCGCCAACTCAGTTGCCTTTCTGTTGTCTTGTGTCGTGTAGACGCTCAAGTGATCCATCAACCCTTCACAATCGCTCCCCATTCCGCCGGATCCATATCCCGCACATGTTTGGAAAACAACCAAACGTGTCCACCCAGATCCTCGACGGCAAACTGTCTCTCCCCATAAATCGGCTCATTCAACTCTTCGACGATCTTCGCTCCAGCCGCCTTCACCCGTTCAAACTGCTCATCAACATTTTCGATGAACACCGTCAGGTACTGGCTCCGGCTGCCAAGGTTCTTCGGAGCTTGTCTTCCGGGCCGCTCCGCATCCAGCATGAACCACGCGTCGCCGAAACTGATCTGTGCTCCCTGCGGCTGCGTCGGATCTCCATAACGAAAGTGCTCTCGGAAACCAAACACGCGCGTCAGCCACTCGATCGCCTCAGCAACATTTTCGTAAACGATATGCGGTAAAACGGCATTAGTCGGAACCGAACGATTCTTTATCATCCGGAAAAGATACAACACCTGCCGACCTTCGTCGTGCGCCAGAAACGTAGCGACTTCGCGTCGCAACCAGGAGCTCCGGCGGCCTGCCGGCTCAGTTGCTCTTCCTTCCTTCAGCGCCGGGGGCTTGACCAACAAACTGGGGCGACTTTCTGCCGCCGCCCCAACTCCGTTACTTAAGCACATTCTCAGCCACGGTTGCGCTTCCGACCGCCTCAGTTTCCAGGGTGACGCCCATATTCGTGAGGTGTAGCAGCGCCGCACGCCTTACCTCATCGGCGGTTTGTTTTCCCAATATCTCGTTTTCCAAGTCGCGCGATCCCGTCGCCTCCGGATCGATCGACACGTCGAACCCGCGAACCAGTGCCTCCCTGGCCGTAGTTGAAACGCACATATGCGCGTAGAAGCC
>Ga0068863_100006258_pt1 | contig 11692 bp, 9 predicted proteins | sample KBSSwiS62_FD_66596 | JGI IMG/M metagenome (GOLD analysis project Ga0068863, IMG submission 66596) | Switchgrass rhizosphere microbial communities from Kellogg Biological Station, Michigan, USA - KBS Switchgrass S6-2 | ecosystem: Host-associated > Plants > Roots > Rhizosphere > Soil ...
CGATCCAGCGCTGCCCGTCGCGCCGCCTGCGCAGCACCATCAGCGGGAAGGCGGCAGCGAAAGCCAGCATCAGCAGCACATAATAGCCCTGGTTGGCCAGCCTCACCGCGCGGTAGGCCAGCTCGAAGCGCGCATAGCCGGGTGCGCCGCCCTGGTAAGCCCACTCCGCCTCGCCATCGGGCAGCCACAGCCGCATCAGCTTCTTGGGCGCGAGTTTCAAGAACTTGCCTGGGTTCGCCTCGATCCACGCCAGCCCGAGCCGCTTGGCCTCGGCATCGCGAGAGACTTCGTCGAGGTCGGTGCGGGCCATGAGGGCCTTCACCACCGGCGCGTCGGGCGTGTAGTCGCCGGTCGCGGTGTCGTGGTTGCCGGTCAGCAGCGTGTATCCGCCGTTGGTCGAGACCGCGACCCAGTGGCCGAGCTGTGCGTGATTGCGCAAGGTCCACGGCAGCACCGTCAGCGCGGCGACGGCGAGCACCAGCAGACCGTCCGCGAAGAGGCGCGGCAGGCGGTTCCAGACGTCACCGCGCCGCAGCCAGTCGATCGCGAACAGCAGCGGCACCACCACCAGCGTCTGCGCCTTCACCAGCGTCGCCAGGCCGAAGATCACGCCTGCAGTGACGAGGTGCCAGCGCCTCTCGCGCGCGACGACGATCCAGCAGCCCGCCATCAGCAGCGCGGTGTAGAACACTTCGGTCAGGCCGAGAGGGACGTATCCGATCGCATTGGGGTAGACCGCTAGCAGCAGCAGCCCGGCGCGCGCCGCGGCTTCGGAGCCGAACAGCCGCCGCCCCAGCGCCAGCGTCGCCGCGCCGATCACCACGCTGCTCGCCAGGTTGAACAGCCCCAGCGTCGTCAGCGAGGTTCCGAACGATCCGAATGCGACGCCCAGCGCGATCGGCCAGCCCGCCGGCCAGAACGCGGTCGGGGCGCCCGCATTGTCGAGATAGCCGTGCCCCAGCGCGAGGCTGGCGGCGCGGATCACGTACCATTCGGCGTCGGAGGTCGGCTGCACGTCGATGGTCAGTACCGCCAGCCGCAGCAGGACGTAGACCGCCCAGATCGCCGGCAGCACTCGCCGGTCGGTGGCGAACCACTCGAGCCGAAGCGCCAGCCCCGAGGGGCGAGCAGGGAAGCGGATGACGTTGGCGTCCATGTCGGCAAGGGCCTAGCAGCAGCGGCTTAAGATGGCATTAGCGACGCGGAAGTTGGGGGTTGGCTCAAGTTCGCGCTCATTCACGAGGGCTTGTCGAAGCACCGCGGCGCAATCGCACGGTCGCATCGCGTCGGCGAAGCTGCTGTCCCCCCGTCGCAACTTGTCGCAACCTTCGCCCGCGCCTAGAGCTTCCGTTCACGAGAGGACGCTACAAGGACCGACATGGCCGCCATGGATCTTGCCGACTTCGACGCGAGCCCTAACCTCGTAGCCCTGTTCCTGGCCCGGGCCGATGCGCTGGGCGCGGCGCCGATGCTCTGGGCCAAGCGAGGCGGAGCCTGGACTTCGATCAGTTGGGCCGAGGCCGCGCGGCGCGTGTGCCTGATCGCCGCCTCGCTGCGCCGGCTCGGGCTGCAGGACGGCGATCGAGTGCTGATCGTCGCGGAGAACCGTCCCGAGTGGTGCCTGGCCGATCTGGCGATCATGGCGGCGGGTGGGGTCACGGTGCCCACCTACACCACCAACACGACGCGCGATCACATCCACATCCTCGAGAACTCGGGCGCGCGGATGGCGATCGTCTCGACCGCCAAGCTGGGCAAGACGCTGCTGCCCGCGATCGTCCAGACCGACTTGTGCCGTCAGGTCATCGGCATGGAGCCGCTCGCCCCGCTTCAGGGCGGCGTTTTCGACGTGAGCTTGTGGGACGGCCTGCTCGAAGGCGATGCGGCAGCGGCGCGCGCGCAAGTCGAAGGCCGCATTGCCGGGATCGGCCGCGGCGACCTTGCCTGCATCATCTACACCAGCGGCACCGGCGGCGCGCCGCGCGGCGTGCGCCAGCACCACGGGATGATCCTGTGCAATGTCGATGGCGCCGCGCGCGTCATTTCCGAAGACTTCGGATGGGACAAACAGGGCCCCGGCCAGTGCGGGGAGGTGTTCCTCTCCTTCCTGCCGCTCAGCCATGCCTACGAGCACACCGGGGGCCAGTATCTTCCGATCGGCCTGGGCGGGCAGATCTACTACTCCGAAGGGCTGGAGAAGCTCGCCGCCAACATCGAAGAGGTCCAGCCGACCGTGATGGTGGTGGTGCCGCGCCTGTTCGAAGTGCTGCGAACGCGCATCATGAAGCAGATCGAGAAGCAGGGCGCGATGCCGCGCCGGCTGATGGACTGGGCGGTCGGCAGCGCGCTTCGCAAGGAGACCGGCAAGCGCCGCCTGACCGACTGGCCGCTGGACATGGTCGTCGAGCGCACCCTGCGGCCCAAGATTCGCGCCCGGTTCGGTGGCCGGATGAAGGCGCTGGTCTCGGGTGGGGCGCCGCTCAACCCCGAGATCGGCAGCTTCTTCGACGCGATGGGGCTGACGCTGCTGCAAGGCTACGGCCAGACCGAAGCCGGTCCGGTGATCAGCTGCAACCGGCCGCAAGCGGGGATCAAGATGGACACCGTAGGTCCCCCGCTGGGCGGCGTCGACGTGCGCATCGCGGAAGACGGCGAGATTCTGGTGCGCGGCGAGCTTGTCATGCACGGGTACTGGCAAAACGAGGCGGCTACCGCGAACGTGCTGGTCGACGGCTGGCTGCACACCGGCGACATCGGCCATCTCGACGCGCGCGGCCGCATCGTCATCACCGATCGCAAGAAGGACATGATCGTCAACGACAAGGGCGACAACGTCTCTCCCCAGAAGGTCGAATCGATGCTGACGCTGCAGCCGGAGATCGCGCAGGCGATGGTCGCGGGCGACAAGCGGCCGTATATCGTCGGCTTGATCGTGCCCGATGCCGACTGGGCGCTGCAGTGGGCGCGCGACAATGGCGAGACCTTCGACTTCAAGGCGCTGCAGAACCTGCCCGCCTTTCGAAACACGCTGCGTGGCGCGATCGATCGCGTCAACGCGGACCTGTCGGTGACCGAGAAGGTTCGCCAGTACACCTTTGCCGACGAACCGTTTTCGATCGACAACGAGGAAATGACGCCCAGCCTCAAGATCCGGCGCCACAAGATCCGCGATCGCTACGGTGAACGGCTGGACGCGCTGTATCGCGTTTAGAACCCGCTAAGCGCAGCTCGAAGCCACCACCGCGACGATCAGCAGGATCAGGATCCGCTGCAGCGATCGGCGGAAGACGCGTGGTGCCACGGGTGATGTGGCGGCGGCCACGGCCAGTCCGCTCGCCAGCCAGAACACGGGCGCGAGCGGCGCCGAATTGCCGATGACGAAACGCGTCAGCAAGCTCAACGCCAGAGCCGCCGGAACCCCCCAGACCACCGCGTCCCAGGCCTTGAACAGGCGCGGTTTGTCATGGCCGCGGCGGCGGCGTTTTCCCAGCCAGATCGAAACGCCCGTCGCGCAGATGACCGTAAGCGCGGTGCCCAGCGCGACATAGGCCAGCTTCACCGCCAGCCCACCGAAGCTGCCGAAATGAAGCTTGTAGACAGAGGCGGCAGCCTGCTGGCCCGTTTTGCCGTGCGACAGACCCGCTGTGCCGACGAAGCGCCCGGCGCCATCGAAGCGGTAGGTCTCGCCGAAGATCAGGCGGCGCGCATGCTCGCCGGTCACCTGGATTTCCTGCCCGGCCGTCAGCGGATCGTGCACCGTGGCGTAGGTCACCGTGACATCGGGATAGTGCCTGGCCATCGTCGTCAGCACCGCAGCCACGTTCGGCATGGCCGCCGGCCGCGGATCGGGCTCGCCCTCCTCGCCGAAGATCGGGCCGTAGACCGCTTCGACCTTGCCGTTCTCGAACACCGTCGCGATCGCCCAGGCGCCCAACGTGCCCAGGCCGATCACCGCGCCCGTCAGTGCGATCGCGACCGAGAACGGCAGCGTCCAGACCGAGAGCCGGTTGTGCCAGTCCGCCAGCGCGAGGCCACCGGTGTCCCGCGCTCGCAGGCGGAAGGCGTCGCGGAAGATGCGCGGGTGAGCGACGATGCCGGTCAGCGCGAGCATGAGGATCGCCGCGCCGAGCGCTCCGACCAGGATCAGCCCCCAGAGGCCGGGCAGGGTCAGCGCATAGTGCAGCCGCAGCAGGAAGTCGGACCACGCGACCTCCTCCGGCCCGGCGATCCGGCCGTCGGGGGTGAGGTGGACCGCCTGGCTATCGGTGGTGACGGTCGCACGCGGCAGGTCCTCGACTGGCAAGTGAACATAGAGGTGCGTCGTTGCCTGCTTGCGGCCGCGTTCGCTCGCCAGCACCGCTTCCACCCCGCGCTGCACCGCATCGGGCGCGATATGCGTCATCTCCGGCGCGTCCCGCTGCTCGAAGCGCTGGAGTTCGGCGCGCAGCACGCTGAGCGATCCGGTGAGGCAGACCAGGTACAGGAGCGCGCCGGCGATGAGGCCGATCGCGGCGTGCGCGGACAGCGCCCGGCGAACGCTGGACGGCTCGGGCGCCACGCTCATGGAACGACGCTCGCGGCGACGAGCGGAAGCACCGGCAGGACCGCCAGCGCGAGGACCCTGACCTGCCGCCGGCGATCGTGGGTCATGAGAACGAGGTAGGCGAGCGTCGTCCAGGCGAGGGGCAGCACGAACAGCGTCAGGGCGTTGGCATCGGCAAGGCTGGAGCCGAGGCGCACCGCGAGTGCTCTCACCACGAGCGCCAGACCCGTCGCCGCTGCTGCTGCCCCGAGCGCTACCAGCGCGAAAGTCAGAAGGCGCCCGCCGATACGCAGCGGGGCATCGGTATCGCGCGCCAGGATCGAGCGCTCTCTGGGTGCGCGTCGGTTGCCGCGCGGCGATGTGGCGGTGGCCCAGCCCAAGGCGGCGGCGGCAGCGCCCATGCCGCCCAGCGCGGCGACGGCGACGCCCCACGCTCCTTCGCGCAAGGCCCCCAGCACGGCTCCGGCCACGATCAGGACCCAGCCGGCCGAGGTGAGCGGGACGGATCGGACAGCCCGGCTCCAAGCGGCGCGCAGCACCGCGACGCCGCACGCAGGCGCCAGTATCGCAGCGATAATCAGCATGTCAGAAGCCATCGCTCAGGCCGCGCGGCATAAACATCATCGGTCACATAAATCCCCTCGGTTGACCCGTCTCGTACTGAGAGAGATTCGCATTAGCAAGACAAGGAAGGCGTTGCTTTGGTGCGAATGGAGGGGCACTGCGGCGCGGAGCGTCAGATTAAACGTGACTTGCTCGGAAACGCACCGGTCCCTTCCGCGTTGAGGGCCGACACCATTTTCCCGGATCGAGGTATCTCATGCGCCCGTTCGCCTGTCCGAACTGCCGCCGTCTCAATCATTTCGAAGTTCGCGTTTGCCCCGCCTGCAAGGCGACGCTCGGCTACGATCCCGAGGTGGACGCGTTTCGCTTCCTTGCGGACAAGGCCACCGTCTGGCGTGACCGTCAAGGCGAGGTGGCGGACGTCGTCGTCTGCGCCAACAACAACGACTACCAGATCTGCAACTGGCTGGTCGGCACCGCGGACGCCACGCCGTTGTGTCGCGCCTGCCGGCACAACCGCACGATCCCGAACCTGTCGGAACCGTCGGTCCCGCTGCGCTGGGCCAAGATCGAGGCCGCCAAGCGGCGGATGATCCACACTCTGCTGAAGCTGGATCTTCCGCTCGAAACGAAGGCGGAAGCTCAGGCGAAGGGCGTGCAGGGGCTGGCGTTCGATTTCCTCTACGATCCAGCGGCGGAGCGGGCCGGCCACGCCAGCATCGTCACCGGCCACGACGGCGGGCTCATCACTCTCAATCTGATCGAAGCCGACGATGCCGAGCGCGAGCGCATTCGGCACAACATGGGCGAGCCGTACCGCACTTTGCTGGGCCACTTCCGCCACGAGGTGGGCCACCACTACTGGTCGCGGCTGATCGAGTTCGACGCAGCCGAATGCGATGCGTTTCGCGCCGTCTTCGGTGACGAACGGGTAGACTATCAGCAGAGCCTGAAGGCTCACTACGGCGACGAGGCTTCCAAGATCTGGACCGACGACTACGTCAGCTTCTACGCGACCTCACACCCATGGGAGGACTTCGCCGAAACCTTCGCGCATTACCTGCACCTTACCGATGTCCTGGCGACCGCAAATGGCTTCGATCTCTCCGTCGAGGCCAAGCCGGCCGGCGGCGAAGGGATCGAAGTCGAGGTCCACTTCAATCCCTATCGGGCCAAGGCGCTGGAACTGGCCGAGGCGATGGGGCCGCTTTCCTTCGTCATGAATGCCGTAAACCGTGCGATGGGCCACCCCGACCTCTACCCGTTCCACCTTTCGGAGGCGATCGTCGCCAAACTGGACTATGTGCAGCGACTGGTGACCAGGGCGCGCGACGGCGACCTTCCATCGGTGTCGCGAACGCCGCCGGAGACGATCGCCGCCGAATAGGACAATTCAGGCGGCGGCTTCGAGCTCGATGAATTCGGGGAAGAAGCTGGGTTCCCGGTCGGACCAGCCCGGAGCGGTGGCAGCGGCTTCGCTGATCGAGTGCAGCAGGACCTTGCGCCGGTCCGGGCGGACCTGCGGTAACGCCGCGGCGCCACAGAAGGCGCCGGGGAGCCACGGGCGAACCCATGCGCCTAGCAGCCGCTCATAGAGGAAGCGAAAGGCGGAGAAGCAGTCCAGCTTTTCCTGCGCCAAGTCATACACCGCCATCTGCACCAGCTTGCCGACAAACAGGCCGACGTCCTCGAAGCCGACATCGTCCGGTCGCAAGCGGCGCAGTTGCTCGATATCGGCGTAAGCCTCGCGCTGGCCGCGGATCGAGGCTCCTTCGCACGCATCGCGAGCCCACAAGGCGAACGGATCATGGCGTCCGAAGCCGATATCGAGACTGCGACGGATATAGCGCTGCTCGCACGAGGTGAAGCTCGCGAACTCGCGCATCTCGCTGATCGTGAGCGTGGCGGACCCGAAATGACCCATTTCAACGCACCCCCTTTTGGACCCGAAGGATTCCCCCCTTCTTGTCGCTTCTACAGCACCATACCGGTTACCAATCCGTTTACCATGCAAACGATTGTCTACGGACCTCCCGCTATGTAGTGGCAAAATGTTAACCATCGTATATGGCATAGATCCGTCGCTGACGCCGAGGCGTAATGGCTCGGGCGTTAATGCCCGAGCGCAGCGAAACCGGCAAAAAGAAGCGCCCGGCAAGCACTGCCAGCCGGGCTCTGGTCAAATTAGGCCGGCCAGCGGGCTCGAGGGATCGGCATAGCGGCGAGTCGCCATGCGACCGGAGAGATAAGCGGCACGTCCGGCTTCGACTGCCAGCTTCATCGCGTGCGCCATGCGCAACGGGTCCTTGGCTTCGGCGATGGCGGTGTTCATGAGGACGCCGTCGCAACCCAGCTCCATGGCGACGGCGGCATCGGACGCGGTGCCCACGCCCGCGTCGACCAGCACCGGCACCTTGGCGCCTTCGACGATGAGCCGCACGGTCACCTTGTTCTGGATGCCCAGCCCGGAGCCGATCGGAGCCCCCAATGGCATGATCGCGACGGCACCCGCTTCTTCGAGCTGCTTGGCCGCGATCGGATCGTCGACACAGTAGACCATCGGCGCGAAGCCCTCGTTCGCCAGCACTTCGCAGGCCTTCAGCGTCTCGCGCATGTCCGGGTAGAGCGTGCGCGCCTCGCCCAGCACCTCCAGCTTGACGAGATCCCAGCCGCCCGCCTCGCGCGCCAGGCGCAAGGTGCGGATGGCATCGTCGGCGCTGAAGCAGCCGGCGGTGTTGGGCAGGTAGGTGATCTTCTGCGGATCGATGAAGTCGGTCAGCATCGGCGCGTTGGGGTCCGAGATGTTGACGCGGCGCACGGCAACCGTGACGATCTCGGCGCCGGAGGCTTCCACCGCGGCCGCGTTCTGCGCGAAATCCTTGTACTTGCCGGTTCCCACGATCAGCCGCGAGGTGAAAGTCCGGCCGGCCACCGTCCAGGTGTCGGCGGCAGGGACTGCGCTGCTGGCGCCGGTGGGCGAGGCGGCAAGGATGTCGGTCAAGAGGCGCGTCCTTTCAGGAGCGAAGCGTTGGGCAGGGGCGGCCTCAGCCGCCGCCGACGAAGTGGACGATTTCCAGCTCGTCGCCATCCGCCAGGGCGATGCCGGCCAGGTTCGAGCGCGGTGCGATTTCGCGGTTGTGCTCCACCGCGACCTTTTTCGGGTCGAGACCGAGGCTGGTCACGAGGTCGGCAATGGTCGCGCCGGCAGCGATCCGGCGCGGTTCGCCATTGACGGTGAGCAGGAGTTCGTCGGCCATGCCCTGCGCAGATAGCGCGCGGGGACGCCAGCGCAAGGCCGCAGTAGGCGTGCACACTCCTACAGCGCCGCACCGGATTCAGCAGCGATGACCCTGCAGGTTGCGCAAGTGGGCCAGAGCCACCAGGCCGACGCCCAGGATCGTCAGCACCGCTTCCGCCATGCCGTGGCCCACGACGATGGCCGCTGCCATCAGCGCCAGGCCGATGCCGCCGATCACCAGCGGCGCGACGCGACCGTGGCGCAGGACGCCGAAGCCGAGAGAGATCAGGCCGACCGCCAGAGCGAGGCCCAGCCCGATGCGATGGATCGCTGGCGCGAGCAGCGTCTCACCGCCCAGTCCGAGCACGCCGACAAGGACGATGCCCAGCACGCAATGGACGGCGCAAAGCCCGCTCAGGATCATTCCCGCCCGGTCCAGCCGGTCCCGAATCGCGGTGAGGGCGCTGCGCATGAGCGGCAGATATGTAATGTTGTATCATCATTCAAGTGCGAGCTGCGGCATAACGCCCCGCGCCACCTGGAAATATCGCTCAGACTTCCAGAACGATCTTGCCGACGTGATCGCCCGCTTCCATCCGTTCGTGCGCAGCCGCCGCCTCGGCCAAGGGGAAGCGCCGGTCCATGATCGGCCGCAACACGCCGTCCTCTACCAAGGGCCAGGCGTTGGCGCGGATCTCCTGCGCCAGCAGCGCCTTGAACTCGTCCGAACGTGGCCGCAGCGTCGAGCCCGTCAGCGTGTAGCGCCGGCTCATCACCACCGCCATGTTGACCGCTGCCTTGGCGCCGCCTTGCACCGCGATCGTCACGTGCCGCCCGTCCGTCGCAAGGCACTTGAGATTGCGCGCCACGTAATCGCCCGCGACCATGTCGAGCACCACGTCCACGCCGCGCCCACCGGTGATACGCGAGACTTCCTCCACGAAGTCGGTCGCGCGGTAGTCGATCGCGTGGCTGGCGCCGATCTCCAGCGCCCTGGCGCATTTCCCGGGCGAGCCGCAGGTGACGATCACAGTGAGGCCGAACTGCCGGCCGAGCAGGATCGCCATGGTGCCGATGCCGCTGGTGCCGCCGTGGACCAGCACCGTTTCGCCCTCGCGCGCGCAGCCTCTCTCGAACAGGTTGTGCCACACGGTGAACAGCGTCTCGGGGAGCGCCGCCGCCTCGTCGAGCGCGAGTCCCGGCGGGACCGGCAGGCAATGGTCCGCCACCGCGAGGCAATATTGCGCATAGCCGCCTCCCGAAACCAGCGCAGCGACGCGGTCGCCCACCCCCGGCCAGTCGACGCCTTCCCCGGTTGCGACGATAGTGCCGGCGATCTCCAGCCCCGGGATCGGCGAGGCGCCGGCCGGCGCCGGGTAGTTGCCTTGGCGCTGCACCACGTCGGGCCGGTTCACCCCGGCGAAGGCCACGGCCACCAGCACCTGGCCCGGCCCCGGCCGGGGCACTGGAAGCACTTGCGGCATAAGCACCTCGGGACCGCCGGGCGCTTCGAAGCCGATGGCAGTCATGGTGGGGGGCACGGCAGCGCCGGGAGGAGCGGCAGGAGGGTTAGCTGACATGGCTTTACGTGTTGCCACATGTCTCATGCACAGGGGAACACCTTTCAACCCATTGACAGCCGCGAATTGCAGTCCGATGCTGCACTGCAATGGACGACGACGATCGACCCTCGCGGCGGTCGTCCGGGGGAGACCTCGGCGCCGCCAGCCTGCTCGCCAGCGAAAGTCTGGAGCGATACTCGCTGGACGAACTCGACGCGCGAGTCGCTTTACTCGAAGCCGAAGTCACCCGCATCAGGGATCACCGAAGAAAATCCGCCGCACACATGAACGCCGCCGAGGCGCTGTTCAGGCCGCGATCATTGTGACGGCCGCAGGTTCGCCTCGCAGCCCGAGCCAAGGGTACGACGGCAACCTCGCAAGAGCCCTGAGCGTTCCTATATGGAACTCGGTAAGCACGATCGGTCACTCTCCCGACCATCGAATGACTGTCGCTCGCATGCCTGTCCGCCACCTTCGATACGGCGGAAACAGCTCGCGGAATCAATGCCCGCACTTCCAATGAAAGTGTCCTAGAATGCCCAGTTTCGCCCAAAGCCTGGAAAAGACCCTGCACTCGGCCCTGTCGCACGCGTCCGAACGGAGCCACGAGTATGCCACGCTCGAGCATCTCCTGCTCGCGCTGATCGACGATGCCGACGCGGCGCAGGTCATGCAGGCATGCGGTGTCGACCTCGGCGACCTCGGCGACGTAGTGCGCCAATATCTCGACCAGGAATACCAGTCGCTCAAGACCGAGGACAAGGGTGACCCGGCCCCCACCGCCGGTTTCCAGCGCGTGATCCAGCGCGCCATCCTCCATGTCCAGTCGTCGGGCAAGGACACCGTCACCGGCGCCAACGTGCTCGTCGCGCTGTTCTCCGAGCGGGACAGCTATGCCGTCTACTTCCTGCAGCAGCAGGACATGAGCCGCCTCGACGCCGTCAGCTACATCAGCCACGGCATCGGCAAGGGCGGCCGCCGCATCGAGGATCGTAGCCCCAAGGGCAGCGAGGAAGCCACGCCCGCGCCCGAGGAGAAGGCCGAGACCAAGTCGTCCGCGAACAAGAAGGATTCCGCGCTCGACCAGTTTTGCGTCAATCTCAACGAGAAGGCGCTGAACGGCAAGGTCGACCCGCTGATCGGCCGCGGCCCCGAAGTGGACCGCACGATCCAGATCCTGTGCCGCCGCTCCAAGAACAACCCGCTCTACGTGGGCGATCCCGGCGTCGGCAAGACCGCCATCGCCGAGGGCCTGGCGCGCAAGATCGTCGAGGGCGAAGTGCCCGAAGTGCTGGCCGAGGCAGTGATCTACTCGCTCGACATGGGCTCGCTGCTGGCGGGCACCCGCTATCGCGGCGACTTCGAGGAGCGCCTGAAGCAAGTCGTCTCCGAGCTGGAGAAGATGCCGCACGCGGTGCTGTTCATCGACGAGATCCACACCGTGATCGGTGCCGGCGCCACCAGCGGTGGCGCGATGGACGCCTCGAACCTGCTCAAGCCGGCGCTGTCTGGCGGCACCATCCGCTGCATCGGCTCGACCACCTACAAGGAGTTCCGCAACCACTTCGAGAAGGACCGGGCTCTGCTGCGGCGCTTCCAGAAGATCGACGTGAACGAGCCGACGATCGAGGACACGATCAAGATCCTCAGGGGCCTGCGCACCGCGTTCGAGGAGCACCACCGGGTCAAGTATACGCCCGACGCGATCAAGACCGCGGTCGAGCTCTCGGCCCGCTACATCAACGACCGCAAGCTGCCCGACAAGGCGATCGACGTGATCGACGA
>Ga0068863_100006261_pt1 | contig 11691 bp, 7 predicted proteins | sample KBSSwiS62_FD_66596 | JGI IMG/M metagenome (GOLD analysis project Ga0068863, IMG submission 66596) | Switchgrass rhizosphere microbial communities from Kellogg Biological Station, Michigan, USA - KBS Switchgrass S6-2 | ecosystem: Host-associated > Plants > Roots > Rhizosphere > Soil ...
AGGGCCTTCTGCAACTGCGCCTCTTTCGCCAAATCCAGCGCCGGCGGCAGTCCCCACAGGTTTCCGAGGATTTCCTTCACATATTCCGATGAGCCAAACCGCGTCTCGGCTTCACTCAAATCCGTCTTAGTACCCGTTGAGAGCAGGATCAACGACTTGCCCGACTTGTGGAACCCAGGCTTCGTGCTCATTCTGACATCATCAACAATCCCTACGATACCGAGTACCGGCGTCGGGTAGATTCCCTCGCCGAGCGTCTCGTTGTAGAAGCTCACATTGCCGCCCGTGATCGGCGTTCCAAGCGCGTTGCAAGCCTCGGTCAACCCATCGATCGTCGCCGAGAACTGCCCCATGATCGGCGGCTTCTCCGGATTCCCAAAGTTCAGGCAATTCGTCGCCGCCACCGGACGTCCGCCGGAGCAGACCACGTTGCGGGCCGCTTCAGAAACCGCGTGCATCGCTCCAAGTTTCGGATCGAGATAGCACCAGCGCCCGTTCCCATCGAGGGCCATGGCCAGACCGCGGTTCGTTCCCTTGATGCGAATGACACCGGCTTCACCGGTTCCCGGACCCTGGTTGGTGTTGGTCTGCACCATCGAGTCGTACTGCTCGAATACCCAGCGCTTCGAGTTGATGTTCGCGCCGGCCAGTAATTTCTCGAGGTCGGCCGTGTAATCCTTCTTCGCGCCGAGCTTTACATCCGCAGGCTTTGTCTTCGGCACCGGAGGCACCCATGCCTCCACCGGACGGTGATACAGCGGTGCATCGTCAGTCAGTGCCTCGTTCGGGATCTCCGCGACGACCTCGCCGTGCTGCTTTACCCGCATCTTGTTTTCCGGGATGACCACCCCGATCTCAACTGCGTCGAGTCCCCACTTGCGGAAGACTCGCAGCACCTCTTCTTCGCGGCCCTTGTCAGCCACCAGCAGCATGCGCTCCTGCGATTCGCTCAGCATGATCTCGTACGAAGTCATGCCCGTCTCACGCTGAGGAACCTTGTCGAGTTCAATCTCCAATCCGACGTTACCTCGCCCACCCATCTCGCAGGTCGAGCAGGTCAAGCCGGCGGCACCCATGTCTTGAATACCAACCACCGCTCCCGTCTGCATGGCTTCGAGGCAGGCTTCGAGCAACAGCTTCTCCATGAACGGATCGCCAACCTGCACGTTCGGGCGCTTCTGCTCGGAGCCTTCCGTGAACTCCTCGCTAGCCATGGTCGCGCCATGAATTCCGTCGCGACCCGTCTTCGAACCGACGTAGATCACCGGGTTCCCCGCCCCAGCGGCCTTCGCATAAAAAATCTGGTCGAGCCGAACCAGCCCGAGCGCGAATGCGTTCAGAAGCGGATTGCCGTTGTAGCAGGGTTCGAACTTCGTCTCGCCGCCCACATTTGGAACACCGAAACAATTTCCGTACGAAGCGACCCCGCTCACCACGCCTTCCATTACCGAGTGATTGCGATGAATCGTCTTCTGGTCGCTCGAGTCGCCCGGCGTCTGCGAAATCGGCCCGAAGCGCAACGAATCCATCACCGCCACAGGCCGTGCACCCATCGTGAAGATGTCCCGGAGAATTCCGCCCACACCGGTTGCAGCCCCTTGGAAGGGCTCAATGAACGATGGATGGTTGTGCGACTCGATCTTGAACGCGCAGGCCCAGCCATCGCCGATGTCGATGATCCCGGCATTTTCACCGGGGCCCTGCACCACAAGTTTGCTGCGCGTCGGCAAACGCTTGAGGTGTACGCGCGACGATTTATAGGAGCAGTGCTCGCTCCACATCACGCTGAAAATCCCAAGTTCGGTCATGGTCGGGGTGCGGCCAAGCCACTTCAGGATTCGCTGGTATTCGTCAGGCGTGATGCCGTGATCTTTAAGGACCTTGGGTGTAATGGACGACTGGTTCTCGGGGGAATTCATAGAAGGAACTTCTATTTTCGCACGCCGAAGCAGGTGGGGAAAGCTTTGAACTCGCTGATATTAACGCTATAAAAATCGTCTATACCCCCTATAAAAATCACACGATGGATCGGGATCGACCAGGTGCCCCATCCAAGCCTCTTTTGCTTGGGTGGGGGTAGTTGATGTTGGTGGTGGAATTGATCTTGGTGGGGAAGTTGGTGGGTAGTTGATCTTGCTTGGGTTCTTGATCTTTAGTTGTTGATTTAAGAACCAGTTTCTCTCTGTGCTTCTGTGTCTCTGTGGTGAGTCTTCACTCTTCCACCCACCTGGCTCCGCACTTACCGCACCTCCAATGCACTTCTTCCGCCCTCGGCATCGGTAATGCAATAAACCAGAGCACTAGCAATCGGAACCCACGCTCCGGATCCACCACGCTGACGTCGCCGGACCCGCACTTCGGACACCTCGGATCGTTCTCCGCAGGAACCTTGTACTTGTCCGTAAACAGCACCCGGAATGCCTCTTCAGCCTGTTCCTCGGGCACTTTCAGCTTGATTCCACCAACCGCGTTCGCCAGGAACCAATCCATCCGTACCAGGTTTTCATCGGCAAGACAGGCGTCAATCTCAGCAGCTTCTAGTCGCCCCTTCGCCAGCAACGCCTCCGCGAGGTCCCGAAACGTCTCGATCGTCACCAATTTCTGCTGCTCGAGCCTATCGAAACCCTTCGTCTAGTTCGTCCATACTTTGACGTTACTTCAATGCTGCGCATTGGGGCAATCCGGTATGGGACCGGACTAAATGCATAAAACGCTGGTTATTGCACTATCCGCAGTCGCCACCCTTGCTATCGCTACCGAAACACCCTCGGCTCGGGAAACGCTTGGCGGCATGCGCCAAAGGTTAAGATCCGCCCACGAGAAAAAGGACTACCCGCAAATGCGGCAGGCCGCCTCGGACATTCACAAGTTCCTCCACCATTCGCCAAACTCCACCTACGACCTTGCATGTGCTGCAGCGCTAATGGGAGATAAAGATGTAGCGATTCAGCTGCTCACCAAGGCAGTTGCGGCGCGGCAGACCTTCCCCCTCGAGAAGGACGATGACCTTGTCTCGCTGCGATCCGACCCGCGCTTCCAAGCCCTACTTCCGGCAATGAAGCGCCACCTCGAACCACTAAGCAACTCGACCCGTGTCACCACTGTTGCTGAGAAAGCCTTGCTCCCCGAAGACATCGCCTACGACTCAAACTCCGACAGTTTTCTTCTGAGCAGCGTGCTGACACGTAAAATCGTTCGATTCGACCGCCGCCATCCTGAAAAGCTCACCGTCTTCGCCGACTTGAGTAGCTCGCCCGGATGGCCCCTCTTTGCATTGGCCCTGGATTCTAACCACTCCGTCCTGTGGACGACAGCCGCAGCGATACCGGACTTCGCGGCAACGTCCAAAACTGATTCGGGTAAAACCGCGCTTATCAAACTCGACTTGAAGACCGGTCGTGAACTCGCACGCTACTCCCCGAAGGAAGATCAACAACCGCGCGCTTTGGGAGACATGACCGTTCTTGCAGACGGCACGGTGATCGTGAGCGATGGCCTACGTGGTGGCGTTTACCGCCTCCGCCCCGGCGCAGCCCAACTTGAGGACATTAGCTCCGGGCAATTCATCTCACCTCAGACTCCCGCTGCAACCCCCGATGGAAAATACGTATTCGTGGCTGACTACACGCGCGGAATCGGCCGCATCAACCTGCACAGCCAGCAGGTGCTCTGGCTACGCTCTGAAGACTCCGTCTCCACCAACGGCATCGACGGACTCTATCTCAACGGTTCGTCGTTGTACGCAGTCCAGAATGGTTCCAGCCCCGAAAAAATTGTCCGGTATCTCCTCGACTCCAGCATGGAGCAGATCAAGAAAATGGAAATATTGGAATCCAACAGTCCCGGTCTGGGAGATCCGACCCACGGCGTGTTCATCGGCCAGGACTTCTATTTCATCGCGAATTCCGGTTGGGACAAACTCGACGATCACGGCAAGCTAAAGCCTGGTGCCGAGTTCACCGCTCCGGAAATTCGGCGCTTCGTCGCTTCCCCGCACAACGAACATATTCAGTAAACTATCTCCCGATGAAATCTGTCATCGTCGGGACAGCCGGCCATATCGATCACGGAAAGAGCTCATTGGTTCGCGCTCTCACTGGCACTGACCCCGACCGCTGGGAAGAAGAGAAACGCCGCGGCATCACCATCGACCTCGGCTTCGCCAGCCTCGACCTCACTGGCCCCAATAGCGAACAACTCCGCCTCGGCTTCGTCGACGTTCCCGGCCACGAGCGCTTCGTTCGCAATATGCTCGCTGGCGTCGGTGGCATGGACATAGTGCTGCTTATCATCTCCGCCGACGAGGGCATCAAACCCCAGACTCGCGAGCATTTCGATATCTGCCGCCTGCTCTCGATTCCGCGCGGCATCACCGTCTTGACCAAGTCTGATCTTGTCGATCCCGAGACCCTCGACGTGGTCCGAATGGAAGTTGCCGAATTTGTGCGCGGCTCATTTCTCGAAGGCGCTCCCATCCTTCCTGTCAGCGCTCTCACCGGTGCCGGCCTCGATCAACTCCGCTCTGAACTCGCAAAGATCGCGACAGAGGTGCCCGCGAAAAATGTCGACGCTCCCTTCCGCCTGCCCATCGATCGCGTTTTCAGCATGAAGGGCTTCGGAACAATCGTCACCGGAACGCTGATCAGCGGCGAGATTGCGCGCGACCAGGAAGTTGAGATTCTCCCTGAGCGAATCCGCACCCGCATCCGGGGAGTGCAGGTCCACGGCAGTGCCTCCGAAACTGCCGAGGCCGGCCAGCGAACCGCATTGAATCTCACCGGCCTCGCAACCGAAGAACTTCGTCGAGGCCAGGTGCTTTCCCTTCCAGACACGCTTCGCGCAACATCGGCCGTCGACGTCTGGCTCACTCTGCTTCCGGACGCCAAACCTCTAAAGCAACGGGCCCCCGTCCACATTCATGCGCACACCGCCGAAACCGTCGCTCAGGCCATCATCCTTGAAGGAGATCTGCTTTTGCCCGGCCAGAGTGGCTTTGTCCACCTCCACCTCGCGAACCCCATCGCCGCTCTTCCCGGTGATCGTTTCATAGTCCGCCAGTTCTCTCCGCTGATCACCATCGGAGGAGGCGAGGTGCTCGACAATTCTCCGAGGTGGCGCCGCCGCGAACACGACGCGCATCTCCACTTTCTTGAATCCATTCGCACCCACAATCCTGAAACCACGCTCTTAGCACGCATCGTTCGAAAGGCCGAGGATGGCCTGCTCACCTCGGAAGTACTCGCCGAAACTGGTTGGACCGCAGTCCGCGTTCAGGAAACCGCCGGGAAGTTGGTTCAGTCAGGGCAAATACTCCGCAGCGGCGACCTGTTGGTCTCCCGCTCTGACATCGATCGCGCCACCGACGACGTGCTGTTCGTCATCAATCGCTTCCACGAGCAGAATCCACTTGCCCCCGGCGTTGGCCGCGAAGAGCTTCGTGAGAAAACTGCCCTGTCCTCGATCGCCTTCGAACTCGTACTTCAGCTTCTAATTGCCAGCTCAAAAGTCGAACTCCACGGAGATCTCGTTCGCCTCGCCGGACGTAGCGTGCAGATGAAAGACGAAGAGGCCGAGGCCAAGCAGGTGATCGAATCGGCATTCTCAGCCGCAGGACTCAAAGTACCCGCCTTGAAAGAGGTTATGCTCGGCCTGAAGATCGACCGCAATCGCGCTCAGAAAATCGTCACCTTGTTGCTCCGCGACCGCCTTCTCGTCAAGTTGTCCGACGACCTCGTCTTCCATCGCGACGCCTTGGAACAACTCAAGCAGCAGGTTCGCTCAATGAAGACCCAATCTCCCCAGATCGATGTCGCCCGCTTCAAAGACGTCACCGGAGTCAGCCGCAAGTACGCCATACCCCTTCTCGAATACCTGGATCGCGAGCGAGTGACACGTAGAGTCGGGGACGCCAGACAGATACTTTGATCGACGATTTACGATTGCCGGATTGACGATTGGCCGGATTTGTTTTTCGTATTTCAATCGTCAATTTCTAAATCGTCATTCGTCAACCGCCTCTCGACACTCGATATAATCAACACAACCCTATGCTCCACATCCGTCCTGCCACCTCCGCCGACATCCCGCTGATCCAGCAATTCATTCGCGATCTCGCCGAGTACGAACGCTCGCCCGAATCCGCGGTCGCAACGCAGGAAGACTTGATGCGCGACGGCTTTGGCCCCGAACCAAAGTATCGCTGCGTCATCGCCGAATGGGACGGCGCTCCCGCCGGCTTCGCATTCTTCTTCTACAACTACTCAACCTGGCAGGGACGCCCCGGACTCTACCTCGAGGACCTCTTCGTCAAGCCCGACTTCCGTGGCAAAGGCATCGGCAAGTCACTCCTACTTCACCTCGCCAAGATCGCCGTCTCCGAAAATTGCGGACGCTTCCAATGGCAGGTTCTCGACTGGAACACTCCGGCCATCGACTTCTACAAATTCCTCGGCGCCGAAATAATGTCAGAGTGGCTCACTATGCGAGTAACCGGCGACAACCTCCGGAAACTGGCCCAATTAGCCGACTCTGCCACAACCAAATAGAATTGGTTTAGATCCGCGTCAATCCGCGCATGGCCGCGGCTAGATTTGTCTATGAAGAAGATCAAAGTCATCGGCGGTGGACTTGCCGGCCCTGAGGCCGCGTGGCAGATTGCCCGTCGCGGCCTCGACGTCGAACTCTACGAGATGCGTCCCGTGCGTTCCACCCCTGCGCACCAGACCTCCGACTTCGCCGAACTCGTCTGCTCGAATTCGCTCAAGTCGGACAGCGAGAACACTGCGCCCTGGCTTCTCAAAGAAGAAATGCGTCGCGCCGGATCCCTGCTGATCGACATCGCCCGCGAGACCTCGGTTCCTGCCGGACACGCCCTCGCCGTCGATCGCGAACTCTTCGGCCGCCGCGTCACCGAAACTATCGAGCGCGACCCGCACATCCGTGTCGTCCGTGAAGAAGTCACGCACATCGACAGCGAGAACGAGATCACCGTTATTGCCACGGGGCCTTTGACATCCGACGCCCTCGCGCGCGAGATCGAACGCCTTTCGGCCTCGCCTGACAACTCATCTCGTCTCTACTTCTACGATTCCATTTCTCCCATCGTCGAAGCCGACTCCATCGATCAGAGCAAGGTCTACATGGCGGCCCGCTATGACAAGGGCACCGCCGACTACATTAACTGTCCGATGACCGCACCCGAGTACAACGCCTTCATCGACGCACTCACTTCCGCCGAATCCGTCGAGGGTCACGATTGGGAGAAGTTGAACTACTTCGAAGGCTGTCTGCCGATCGAAGAGATCGCTCGCCGTGGCCGCGACACCCTCCGCTTCGGGCCAATGAAGCCCGTCGGCTTAACCGATCCGCGCACCGGCCGCTGGCCCTACGCCGCCGTCCAACTACGCCAGGAGAATCTTCGCGCCGACAGCTACAACATCGTTGGCTTCCAGAATCACCTCAAGTTCGGCGAACAGGCTCGCATTCTGCGCATGATCCCCGGCCTTGAGAACGCCAAGTTTCTCCGTTACGGCCAGATCCATCGCAACACCTACATCAACGCTCCAACCCTGTTGCGCGAGTCGCTCCAGATGAAGCAGCACCCCAACGTCTTGTTCGCCGGACAGATTTCCGGGGTCGAAGGCTATGTCGAGTCCATTGCCACCGGCCAGCTCGCAGGCATCTTTGCCGCCGCTGTCGCCCTCGACCAGGCGCCCACTCCCGCACCACGCGCAACTGCCTTCGGCGCACTCGTGAATTACATCTGCCACGCCGAAGCTAAGAACTTCCAACCAGCCAATATCACCTTCGACCTCCTCGAGCACCTCGACGAAGCCACCCGCCGCCGAATCCGCGACAAAAAGGAACGACATCGCCTCGTCTGCGAACGCGCCCTCACCGCCGCCGATCAATGGATTCAGCAGCTTGGCCTCGCCAGCCACGTCGGTGGAACAATCCAATCCTGATTTCCGTAACTAACCATGTGGGCAGACATACGTCTGAGTTCATGCGGGAACAATTTGGTGCCGTCATCCTGAGCGCGGCCGCATAGCGGCGTAGTCAAAGGACCTTTGTTTTGATCCTTAAAGACCTATTTCGAGACGTTGTCTTGACTCTCTGGTCGCAGAAGCGCCGAACTTTTCTCACCATGTTCGGGATCGCCTGGGGCGTCGTTTCGATCGTCCTCATGGTCGCCGCCGGGGAAGGTCTCCGCGTCGGCCAGAAAAAACAGGCAGAAAGCTTCGCTCGCGACCTCATGATCGTTTTCGCCGGGCGCACCAGCCTTCAGGCTGGCGGAACCCGCGCCGGACGCCGCATTTTCTTCGAAACCACCGACGTGCCGATCCTCCAGTCCGATTCTCCGTCCTGTCGCTACGTTATGCCCGAACTCGGCCAGGACGGAATGAATACCCACAGCAGCTACAACACTGGGCTTCCCATCGTCACCGGCTCCTATCCCGAGTTCACCGAGATTCGCAGCATCAATATCGAGCAGGGCCGCTTCTACAACTGGCAGGACGTCAACGAGAAGCGCCGAGTCGCCTTCGTGGGCAGCGAGATCAAGAAGCAACTCTTTGGCTCCCGCAACCCGGTCGGCGAAACCATCTACATCAACGATCACCCCTACGTCGTCATCGGCGTCATGCGAAATAAAGAACAGGACTCCTCCTACGACGGCTGGGACGTCAACAAGGTCTTTGTTCCCTTCAGCGTGATGCAGGAAGATTTCCCGAACAAGGCTCCGGCTACTGCGCTCAGCGTGGATCGTCTCCTGGTTCAGCCTCGGTCGGTCGAAGAACATGAAGCCTGCAAATCCCAGATTCGCGCCGCACTCGGCCGCATTCATCATTTCGATCCCACCGACAAGGAAGCCGCTGGAATTTGGGACACCCTCGAGGAGGCCAAGGCCTTCGCCAAGATGACCGACGGTATGAAGTACTTCCTCGGTGCAGTTGGCATTACGACTCTCTTTCTCGGTGGTATCGGAGTCATGAATGTCATGCTGGTCGCAGTGCGCGAACGCACCCGCGAGATCGGGGTTCGCAAGGCGGTCGGAGCGCCTGCCGACAGCATCCTGCATCAATTTTTTGCTGAGACCGTCATCATCGTCGCACTCAGTGGTGGACTCGGCCTGTTCATCGCCTACGGCCTCTGTGGTCTGGTCAACCTGATGCCCATGCCGCCGTTCTTCGCCGGCTTGCTGCCGACCTGGCAATCCGGCGCTGTCGCCATCTTCATGCTCGGCAGTGTCGCGATGTTTGCCGCCATGTACCCCGCCCGCCGCGCCGCTTCAATCGATCCGATCGAGGCATTGCGGTACGAGGCCGGAGGCTAATCCCATGTGGAGCATGCTCAGGGAGGTCGTTGCCGAAGCCTTCGCGGCATTGCGCCGCAACCGCACCCGAAGCTCGCTCACCATGCTCGGTATCGTCTGGGGAATTGTCTCCGTCACCTTGCTGATCGCTTACGGCAACGGCTTCCGCAGCGTGCTGGTAACTGCCTTCGAGGCCTTCGGTAAGAGCGCAATCGTCTGTTGGCCCCAGCAAACCAGCGAACAACCTGGCGGCCAGCGCGCCGGCAAGGCGGTTCACTTCGAGAAGGAGGATGTCGAGTTCATCCGCGCCACTTCTCCGATGGTGAAGTCCGTCTGCATGGAAACCGTAAGGACCTTCGGAGTCGCCTACGGAGATCGACTCGTCAATGCTGCTGTCCGCGGGGTCTGCCCGGAATATGGCGAACTCCGCAACGAGGTTCCGAGCGAGGGTCGCTGGATCACTCCTGCCGACGAGGTCGAACGGCGTCGCGTCATCTTCCTCGGCAATCGTGTACGCGAGCAATTGTTCAGCGGTCGACCCGCCGTGGGCGAAACCGTATTGGTCAGTGGCGTCCGATTCACTGTCATCGGAACCATGGCCAAGAAGATCCAGCTCAGCAATTACTTCATGCCCGACGACCGCTCCACCTGGATCCCGTATTCCACCGCCGGGGACATGTGGAACACACGTTACGCGAGCACATTGGTTGTTGCGCCCGTAGCACCGCAGTTCGAGCAGCAAGCGCAGGCACAACTTCTGGCCGCCATTGCCGAACGCCAGGGTTTCTCGCCCACCGATAAGAAGGCCATCCAAATGTTCGGACGCGAACAGTTCCGTCCTGTCATCGATGGCCTCACAATCGGGTTGCAAATCCTGCTTATGTTCATCGGCGCCTTGACGCTCGGTATCGGAGGCGTCGGAGTCATGAACATCATGCTTGTTTCCGTCGATGAGCGTATCCGCGAGTTCGGCCTTCGTCGCGCCCTTGGCGCCAAGAAGGTCCACATTCGCCTGCAAATGCTCGCCGAGACTCTGGTCTTGATGCTGATCGGCGGCAGCATCGGAATCCTGCTCTCTTACGGCCTCGCAGCCCTGGTCGGAACGCTTCCGCTGCTCGGTCCACTGTTCAAGGACGATTCCGGCAAAGCCGACATTCATCTGCACATCTCTGCCGGAACCGTCCTGCTCTCGACCCTCATACTGCTAATCGTAGGCGTGCTCAGCGGCCTCATGCCGGCCATAAAAGCCTCCAAGCTTGACCCCGTCGAAGCCCTGCGCTATGAGTAGCGATTCACCACAGAGACACAGAGTCACGAGGGGGAACAGATCACGAAACCCCAATCAACCGCGCTGCGAATTTTGAGGTGAGCTGTAGGAATTGAGCCTCTAAGCCAAATTCCTCCGTGTCTCTGTGTCTCTGTGGTGAATCCCTCCGAATCTTGCGACTTTCTCTCTCATTGACCCGTATCTCATTCGGAAGTACTTTTGCACTTCCAGCCGAGCCGGATTTTGTGGCTCAAGGTGCGAACTTGCCGAAACTCAATGCGGTCGACGCAATAAATCCAGCCTTCAGTCTCACCAAGCTGAATCTCTTCCAACCCTTTCGCTGGGGATACTGGGTGAGAATCGCCCTTCTCGGCCTGCTCACCGGCGAAATGAGTTCCGGCGGCGGATGCAACTTCAACGTTCCCGGAGGCTGGAACAACCGCAACCATAAAGACTTCGTCGCGACCGCCCCTCACTTGCCGCACGTAGATCCGCACGTCCTACTGGCGCTGCTTCCCATCATCCTGCTGGTTGTGATTATGCTCGGCCTGCTGTTTATGTACGTCAGCAGCGTCTTCCGCTTCTCTCTCATCGAAGCGGTGCTCAACGGCCAAGTCAGTCTCCGTGACAGTTGGTCGCGCTGGCAAAAACAAGGCACCAGATTTTTCGTTTTCCGGCTCCTGTTTGGGCTGGCATTTCTGTTCTGTTTGGGAATCGTCGTCGCCGTCGTACTGATGTTGGTCGGGATTTCAACCTTCAAACAGGCCGGCAGTCCCTCTCCTGCGGCGATCCTCGGAATAATGTTTGGATTCCTGCTGCTTTTCCTGGTCGCTTTGCCCTACCTGCTGGTGTGGGTCCTTGCGAAGGATTTCGCGGTGCCGATTATGGCTATCGATGGCATCACGTTCGGGGAGGCGTGGCGTCGCGTCTGGGTAATGGTTCGCACAGAAACGGGCAGCGTTGCCGGTTATCTTGGCATGAAGATCGTGCTGTCGATCGCGGCGGGTATCATCTTCGGGATCATCAGCCTGATCATCCTGGTCATACTGCTTCTCCCAATCGGCGGCGTCGGAGTAGTTGCGGTTTTTGCCGCGAAAGCAATGGGGATGGG
>Ga0068863_100006262_pt1 | contig 11691 bp, 7 predicted proteins | sample KBSSwiS62_FD_66596 | JGI IMG/M metagenome (GOLD analysis project Ga0068863, IMG submission 66596) | Switchgrass rhizosphere microbial communities from Kellogg Biological Station, Michigan, USA - KBS Switchgrass S6-2 | ecosystem: Host-associated > Plants > Roots > Rhizosphere > Soil ...
CGTGCGCGGCGCAGCCGCGAAATCGAAGCCGGATGAGCCCATGGCCCTTGCGCGCGACCTTTGCGGCGCCGTCCAGGGACGGCTCGACGACGAGGACGCCGCGATGGCGGCCCGCCAGCTCGAGCGTGAGCGCCCTGGAAGCGCCGCTGCCGATCTCCTCATCCGGGACGAGGAGCAGCGTCGCATCTCCGGCCCGCTCCTTCGCGAGCTCCGCCATGGCGTCCATGGCGACGGCGATGCCCGCCTTCATGTCGAAGACGCCCGGCCCCGAAGCCCGGTCGCCGTCAACCCGGTAGGGGAACTCATCGAGCGTACCCCGGGCCCAGACCGTGTCGAGGTGCCCGAGGATGAGGACACCGCCCGCGCCGCTTCCCGCACCGGCGACCAGGGCGTCGCCGCGGCCCGGGCACGGGCGGGTCTCGGCCGCGACACCCCGTTCGCGCAGGCGATCGCGGATCCAGAGGGCCAGGGAGGAAACACCCGCGGCATCCTCCGAGGGGCTCTCCAGACCCACGAGGGACGCGAGGTCCGCCGCGAGCCGCTCTCTGCGCCCTTCGAAGCGCGACAGCCAGTCCCGCGGCTTCATTTCACCGCTTCCGCTTTCCCTTCTCCGGGGAGGTGGCCTCGTCGGCGGGCGCCTGGGCGTACCAGCGCGACCCGGAGAGATATTCCTTCTCGGTCTGTCGCAGCAGCGCGAGGGACCGCTTCGGCTTCAACTGCGCGCACGCCACGAGCACCGCGTTCAGGACCGCCATCGGCGCGGCGTAGGAGCCGGTGAAGGTCGACGCGGAGATCGGGGCCAGGAGATACGCGTCGCAGCAGCGGGCGATCGGCGTCGTGTCGCTGTCCGTGATGCCGAAGGTCGAGACCCCGCGGGCCTTCGCCTCGGTCGCCGCGTCGATCGTCACCCGGAGACACCGCCCGAAGCTGATCGCGACGACCAGGTCGCGCTTGTCGAGCGTTCGCACCTTGTGCTGCAGGTTTCCGGCGCTGCCGACCGGCGCCTCCGCCTGGAAGCCCAGCGCCTCGAGCCCGTACGAGAAGAACCAGGCGAGCGAGGCCGCGAGGTCCACGCCGACGATCAGGACGGAGCGCGCGCGGTGGATGCGCCGCGCGAGGTCCACGGCCCGCAGCGGATCCAGGCCCGAGCGGACCGCGTCGAGATTGTGCAGGTCCCGCTCGACGCTGTGCCGCACGTGGTCGGCCACGCTGCGCTTCTCCCGGGCCGTCGCCTCCACGATGCGGTACGGCGTGACCCGCTGGATGAAGTGATCCCGCAGGTCCTTGAGAAAGTCGGCATACTGGCGATAGCCGAGCGCCTGGATCGTCCGCACGATCGTGGCGGGATCGACGCGGTACCGGCGCGCAAGCGCGCGCGATGACAGGAAGAAGGTCTCGTCGGGATTCTCGAGCGCCGCCTGGATGATGCGGCGACGGCGCGGGTTCAGGCGCGGCTGCGCCTCCGCCAGTCGCTGTTCGATCGCGGTACGTGTCGACATGCGGATGCCTCCACCAAGACCCCGGCAGGCGCGGTCGCCCGCCCGAAGGGCCCGGGTAGAATCTCACGACACCGAAACGGTCTTCCCCCGCAGCGTGAATCGCTCGACGTTCTCGGTCTTCGCGGCCACATAGTCCCGGTCGATCTCGAAGCCGAGGCCGACCGCGCGTGGCACCTCCACGGTCCCGTCGGCGCTTACCTCCACCTCCGGAGAGATGATGTCGCGGGCGAAGTAGCGGCGGCTGGCCGAGATGTCGCCCGGCAGGCTGAAGCCCGGCAGGCTCGCCAGCGCGATGTTGTGCGCGCGCCCGATCCCCGACTCCAGCATGCCGCCGCACCACACCGGCACGCCGCGCGAACGGCACAGGTCGTGAATCGCGAGGGCCTGCGAGTAGCCGCCGACCCGGCCCACCTTGAGGTTGACGATGTCGCAACATCCGCGATCCAGGGCCTGCCGCGCCGCGCGCGCCGAACCGATACTCTCGTCGAGGCAGATGGGAGTCGTCAATTCGCGGCGCAGCTCGGCGTGATCCAGGAGGTCGTCGTGCTCGAGCGGCTGCTCGATCATCAGGAGCGCGAATTCGTCGAGCTGTTTCAGGTGAGGCCGATCCGCCAGGGTGTAAGCCGCATTGGCATCCACGGACAGCAGGATGTCGGGATGGTGACGCCGCACCTCCCGGACGACCGCGACGTCCCATCCCGGCTTGATCTTCAGCTTGATTCTCCGATAACCCAGGCGAACGAACTTCTCGATCCGCTCGAGCAGATGGGAGACCTCGGCCTGGATCCCCAGGCTCACGCCGGCCGGAATCCGGGCCTGAGTTCCTCCGAGAACGCTCGCGATCGACTCGCCCCGCACCCTCGCCATCAAATCGACATAGGCCAGTTCCAGGCCGGCGCGGGCCATCGGGTGACCCCGGAAGGGCGCGAGCCGGTCCGTGAAGTCAGACAGGCCCCGCAACGGCGCCTGCAGGACCTCGGGCGCGAAGTAGTCGCGCACGACGTGCAGGGCCGTCCCCACCGTTTCGTAGCTGTACAAAGGTTCCTCGCCGGCGACGATCTCTCCCCACCCCTCGAGACCCTCCGCCTCCAGCTTCACGAGAACGATCAGCCGCGACCGCACCCGGCCAAAGCTCGTCTCGAACGCCTCGACCAGATCCAGGCGCAGAAGCCGGAGCTCGATCGCCTCGATCCGGAGGGGCGCGCTCGTCAGGAGCGTCGCGTACGGCGGGCTCACCCCGGCCGCCCGATCGGAGGGCGGCGCCGTTGCTCCCGCGCTCTCCCGTCTTCGATGTCGGACAACATTTGTTGCCGCAAAGTACCAGAGGGCCGCGCGAAGCGTCAAGAAGGCAACGCCATGGGTCAATCCCAACGGGCCCGAAAGCCTCGCTGCATCATGTGTTGCAATCATGGGGCAGGCACGCCGGTATAGGCTTTGCGCCAACGTGACGCTCGCGGCCGGTTCCCGTCTTGGACCTTACGAGATCCTCGGCCAGATCGGCGCCGGGGGAATGGGCGAGGTCTACCGCGCGAAGGACCCGCGCCTCGGGCGCGAGGTCGCGATCAAGGTCCTGCCCGCATCCTTTTCGCAGGACGCAGATCGCCTGCGCCGCTTCGAGCAGGAAGCGAAGGCCGCGGGGGTGCTCAACCATCCGAACATCACCGCGGTCTACGACATCGGAACGAACCCAGGCGACGATGCGCCCTACGTCGTCCAGGAACTGCTCGAGGGCGAGACGCTGCGCTCGGTGCTCGCCGGCGGCCGGGTTTCACCCCGCAAGACCATCGACTACGCGATGCAGATCTCGCACGGCCTCGCCGCCGCGCACGAGAAGGGCATCATCCACCGCGACCTGAAGCCCGAGAACCTCTTCGTCACGAAGGACGGACGCGTCAAGATCCTCGACTTCGGCCTTGCCAAGCTCACGCAGGTCGGCGAGGGATCCGGCCCGCAGACCAACCTGCCCACGGCCACCGCCGGAACCGAGCCCGGCGTCGTCATGGGCACGCTCGGCTACATGTCCCCGGAGCAGGTCCGCGGCCGGCCGGCCGACGCGCGCTCGGACATCTTCTCCTTCGGGGCGATCCTGTACGAGATGCTCTCGGGCCGGCGCGCCTTCCACGGCGACTCCGCGGCGGACACGATGTCGGCGATCTTGAAGGAGGATCCGCCGGATCTCTCCGTCACCAACCAGAGCATATCTCCGGGCCTCGAACGGATCGTTCGCCACTGCCTCGAGAAGAATCCGGAGCAGCGATTCCACTCGGCACACGATCTCGCCTTTGACCTCGAGGCGCTCTCGGGCACGTCGGCGCAGACGACCGTGCAAGCGGTCACGTCGGCTCGCGGCCGCCGGTCGGCGCTGCTCGCCCTCGCAGGCGCGGCCGCCGTTGCCGCGGCCTTTGCCGCCGGGCACTTCCTCTGGAAAGAGAAAGCCGTTTCCCATCCGAGTTTTCAGCGGATCACGTTCCGGCGCGGCAACATCGGCAACGCGCGCTTTGCTCCGGACGGCAAGAGCGTCGTCTACGGCGCCTCCTGGGAAGGAAAGCCCATCGAGATCTACACGGTGCGCCCGGGCAGCCCCGAAACGACGTCACTCGGATACAGGAATGCCGCCCTCTCCGGCGTGTCGTCGTCGGGTGAGCTTGCCCTTTCGCTGCGCGAAAGCTTTCTCTCGGGAAGCACGGGCATCGGCACGCTCGCGAAGGCGCCGCTCGGCGGCGGCGTGCCGCGCGAAATCCTGAAGTTCGTCGAATGGGCGGACTGGGCGCCCGACGGCAAAGAGCTGGCGATCGTCCGCTTCGAGGATTCGAACAATCGCCTCGAGTACCCGATCGGCAAGGTCCTCTACAAAGCGCCCCGAGGGTTATTTTCGCCCCGCTTCTCCCCGCGCGGCGATCGCATCGCCTTCTTCGAGCGCGGCAACGGGGCGACGCTCTGGGTGACGGACCTCGCCGGAAAAGCCGTCAAACGCGCCGAAGGCCTGCGCGGAATCTCGCTCGCGTGGGCGCCCGCGGGCGACGACATCTGGGTGGAAGACCGGAGCGGCCAGGGAGACGATCGTATCGTCGCGATCTCGCCGTCGGGAGAGAAGCGCGTTCTCGCGCGGGCGCCGGGCCGCCTCATTCCCTACGACATCGCAGCCGATGGCCGCGCGCTCATCGAGCGAGCCGTCGCCCGGAGCAGCGTCATGGTTCAGGCGCCCGGCGAATCCAAGCAGCGCGATCTCTCGTGGTTCGACGGCACGATCGTGCTCGGCCTCTCGGCGGACGGAAAGACGGCGCTGCTCCTGGAGACCGGCGACGCCGCAGCGTCGCTGACGCCCTTCTACCTGCGCAAGACCGACGGCTCCCCGGCCGTCAAGCTCGGTGAAGGCGACGCGCGCGACCTTTCGCCGGACGCACGATGGGTCCTCGTGCGCACGGACGACGCGACTGGCCTCATCCTGGTCCCCACGGGCCCGGGCGAGGCCGTGAAGCTGCAGACACCGGGCTTCGAGCGGATCTCGGACGCCGTCTTTCTCGATGACGGGCGGCACGTCCTGCTCTTCGCGCGGGAGCCCGGCAAGGGCCAGGAGGGGGCCTCGTACCTGCTCGAGGTCCCCGCGGGAAAGCCCCAAAAGATCGCGAAAAGCTACGGTCAGGTCGGCAAGCCGGTCTCTCCGGACGGCAAGTGGATCGTCAGCCTCGGCGCCGGATGGAAAGACGGTCTCGTCCTGACTCCCGTCGGGGGCGGTGAAACGAAGACCATTCCCGACACCAATACGGTCGATCCGATCCGCTGGAGCGCCGACGGAAAGGCCATTCTCTGCGTCGAGATCGGGAGCCTTCCCATTCGCGTGGTCCGCGTGGACGTCGCCACCGGGCGCCGCGATCTCTGGAAGGAACTCGGCCCGGCGGATATCTCCGGCGTGATCGAAAAGACCGGCATCTTCATCACGCCCGACGAGAAAGCCTACGTCTACGGCTACAACAGTTCGATCACTTCCGACCTCTTCATCGCGTCGGGACTCCGATGACGCTCGCGAGCGGATCGAAGCTCGGCCCCTACGAGATCCTCGGCCAGATCGGCGCCGGGGGTATGGGCGAGGTCTATCGCGCGAAAGATCCGCGCCTCGGGCGGGAGGTCGCGATCAAGGTGCTGCCGCCGTCCTTCTCGCAGGACGCGGACCGGCTGCGCCGCTTCGAACAGGAGGCGAAGGCCGCCGGGGTCCTCAACCACCCGAACATCACGGCGGTCTACGACATCGGAACGAACGCAGGCGACGACGCGCCCTACGTCGTCCAGGAGCTGCTCGAGGGCGAGACGCTGCGCGGGGCGCTCGCCTCGGGAAAGCTGCCGCAGCGCCGTGTGATCGACTATGCCCTGCAGATCGCGCACGGCCTCTCCGCCGCGCACGACAAGGGCATCGTCCACCGGGACCTGAAGCCCGAGAACCTCTTCGTCACGAACGAGGGCCGGGTCAAGATCCTCGACTTCGGCCTCGCCAAGCTCACGCAGGTCAACGAGGGCACGGGACCGCAGACCAACCTGCCGACGGCCGCGGGCACCGAGCCCGGCATGGTCATGGGCACGATCGGCTACATGTCGCCCGAGCAGATCAAGGGCAAGCCCGCCGACGCGCGCTCGGACATCTTTTCGTTCGGCGCCATCTTCTACGAGATGATCTCGGGCAAGAGGGCGTTCCACGCCGATTCGGCGGGCGAGACGATGGCCGCGATCCTCAAGGAGGATCCCCCCGATCTTTCCGTCACGAACCAGAACGTCTCGCCCGGCATCGAGCGCATCGTGCGCCACTGCCTCGAGAAGAACCCCGAGCAGCGGTTTCACTCGGCGCACGACCTCGCGTTCGACATCGAGGCGTTGTCGGGAACCACCGGGCAGGCGGCCGTCGTGGCTTCCACGCCGAGACGTCTGCGTCTGGCGCCCGCGCTTCTGCTCGGTGCGGGCGTTCTGGCCGGCGCCGCGGCGGCGTATCTCCTCCTGCGGGGCGGACGGGCGGCGACACCCGCGGCCGGCCCCGGCGCGACATTCCGCCGGCTCACGAACCTTTCGGGCGCCGAGACCTCCCCGACTCTCTCCCCCGACGGCCAGACCATCGCCTTCGTGCACCGCTCGGGCGGCCCCGCGCACGTGTGGACGCAGCGCGTCACGGGCCACAAGCCGATCGACCTGACGCCGGACTGTGATCGCATCAGTTACTCGCCGGCGTTCTCGCCCGACGGAAGTCTCATCGCCTATGGCTCCCGGTGCGGCGAGGGCGGCCTCTTCATCATGGGAGCGAGCGGCGAGAACGTCCGCCGCGTCGCGTCCTTCGGGGCCGACCCCGCCTGGTCTGCGGATGGACGCGAAGTCGTCTTCTCGACGGAGGCCGTCGCGAACCCCTATGGCCGCATGGGCACGAGCGAGCTGTGGCGCGTCGCGCTCGGCGGGGCGGAGCCGCAGAAGATCTACGCGCAGGATGCCATTCAGCCGAGCGTCTCGCCGCACGGATTGCGCATCGCCTTCTGGGCGCTGCCCACGGGCGGCAGCCAGCGCGACATCTGGACGATTCCCTACAAGGGGCTCGAGGCCGGCGAAAAGGCCGTGCCGGTGACGAACGATCCCGCGGTGGACTGGAACCCGGTCTGGTCGCCGGACGGCAGGCAGCTCTACTTCCTGAGCAACCGGGACGGCGCAATGAACCTCTGGAGCGTGCCGATCGACGAGCCGAGCGGCAAGGTGCTCGGGCCGGCCCGGTCCGAGCGATTGCCCGCGCGCGAGGTGGGCGGCTTCGCCCTTTCGCGGGACGGGCGGGTCGTCGTCTACGTCGACCGCGAGACGACCTACGCCATCGACCGGCTGACCTTCGACGCCGAGGCGCGCCTGATCGGCAAGCCCGACGAAATCTACGAGAGCTCCCAGGAAATGTCGGACTCCGACCTCTCGCCGGACGGAACGCTGTTCGCCTTCGATTCGCGCGGCGGCACGCAGGACGACATCTTCGTCCTCGGATCCGACGGCAAGGGGCTGCGGCAGCTCACGGACGACGTCTACCGCGACCGGCACCCGGCGTTTTCTCCCGACGGCAAGCGGCTCGCGTTCCACTCCGACCGCAGCGGACGGTACGACATCTGGACGATCGCGACCGACGGCAGCGGATTGGCGCAGATGACGAAATCGACCGGCGACACCATCATCGAACCCCTCTGGTCACCGGACGGGAAGCACGTGGCAACCAACAGTGGCAAGGCGTCCTTCGTCGCCACGCTCGACGAAAAAGGCGTTGCCGCGAAAATGCAGAAGATTCCCGAGCCGGGAGCCTCGACGTTCTTCCTGCCGCTGGCCTGGTCCGTCGACGGCCAGCACCTTCTGGGAGCGGTCTCGCGCCTGCCGGATCGCCAGACGAACGGCCTTCTCTTCTATTCTCCCGAGACGAACACCCTCTCCGAACCCTTCCGCGGCATCAAGACGGCCGGAAACGCGCGCCGGGGCAGCTTCCTCGGCAACCGCGCGGTCCACCTGGACAACGACGGCATCCACGTCGCCGACCTCGCCGCCGGGACCGAACGGCTCGTGCTCCCGAACACCGACGTCGGGCGCTACAACTACGTCGTATGCCGCGGCGCGACGACCTGTTACGTGGTCCGGGCGAGCGACAATGCCGACATCTGGCTGCGCTCCGAGGGAGCGCCCGCACACTGACCCCGCGACACCGAAAGGAAGCCTCCGCATGGCGCTCGAACGCGCGCTCAAGACCAAGGACATCGTCCTCTTCAACGTCGCCGCGATCGTCGGCATGCGCTGGATCGCGCTTGCGGCGGCCAACGGACCCTCCTCGCTCTTCCTCTGGGTCCTCGCCGCCATCGTCTTCTTCATCCCCCAGGGCTTTGCGGTGACGGCGCTCTCGTCGGCGATCCCGGAAGAGGGGGGCCTCTACGTCTGGACATCGAAGGCGTTCGGCCAGCGCCAGGGGTTCCTGGCCGGCTGGCTCTACTGGGCTTCGAACATCACCTACTTCCCGACGCTCACGCTCTCGACGGTCGTGTTCGCGCTCTACATCTTCGGCACGCGCTTCGCCGCGCTCGAGCAGAGCGCGACGTATGCCGCGGGCGCTTCCCTCGCTCTGCTGGTCATCGCGCTCGGGCTCAACATCGTCGGGATGAAGACGGGCAAGTGGGTGCAAAACATCGGCGGGCTGGCCCAGTGGCTGCCCTCGCTCGCGCTGCTCGCGATCGGCCTGATCGCCCTGTTCACGACCGGCTCCGCGACGCCCATGCCGGTTTCGTCGCTCATCCCCGACTTCGCGGCGCTGCCGACGGTTCTCTTCTTCGCCAACCTCTGCTTCGGGTATGCGGGACTCGAGCTCGCGCCGACGATGGCAGGCGAGGTCGTCGAACCGCGCAAGACCTTCCCGCGCGCGATCTCGATCTCCGGGCTGTCGATCGCAGCCTGCTACCTGCTCGGCACGGTCTCGATTCTCTGGGCGCTGCCGAAGAGCGAGATCTCGATCCTCTCGGGTGTCAACCAGGCGATCACGAAAGCGGGGGCGGCGCACGGGCTGCCGTGGCTCGGCGCCCCCATGGCGCTCCTGATGACGCTCGCCGGTCTGGGCGGGATCGGCGCGTGGTTGATCGCGACGGCGCGCCTGCTCTTCTGCGGCGGCCTCGACCGGTACCTCCCGCCGATCTTCGCGAAGACCCATCCCAAGTGGAAGACCCCCTGGTTCGCGATGGTCTTCCAGGCTGCGTTCTCGGCGATTTTCATCATCGCGGCGACACAGGGCGCGACGGTCAAGGAGGCGTACCTGAAGCTCGTCAACGCCACGCTCATCGTCTACTTCATGCCGTACATGTACATGTTCGCCTCGGCCATCAAGCTGCGCGCCGAGATCGCGCGCCAGCCCGGCGCCGTTCCCGTGCCGGGAGGCAGCGCCGGCAGCGTTTTCTGGAACGGGCTCGGCTTCGTCACGACGGTCGTCGCGATCGTGCTCGCCCTCATCCCGCCGGCCGACACCACCGACAAGACCTCGTTCTTCGTCCAGGTCTTCGTGGGCTCGTTCGGCTTCCTCGCCGCCGGCTTCGTCCTCTACGCCCTCGCCGAGCGCCGCCGGCGGAACACCGAAGCCGCCGCCTGACCGGGCGATAGAATCCGGCCGTCGTGGCGAAATGAGCACGCTCCTGCTGCTCGGACTGCTTCTCGGATCGCCGTCCGCGGCGCCCTGGCCGACGAAGGCGTGGCCCGAAGCGACGCCGGAGTCGCAGGGTCTCGACCGCGCCGCGCTCGATGCCTTCGACGCCGAGCTCGCGGCCGGCAAGCACGGGTACGTCGACGCGATGCTCGTCATCCGGCGCGGGCGCGTCCTGTACGAGAAGACGTACGACCGTTCCGGCGACTACGACAAGCTCTTCGTCGGCAAGGGCGCGCCCGGGATCTACAACTACTACGACCCGGGCTGGCACCCGTACTACAAGCGGACGAAGCTGCACACGATGCAGTCGGTGTCCAAGAGCGTCACATCGGCCTTGATCGGGATCGCGATCGGGCGCCGGGAGCTTCCGGGGGTCGACGCGAAGATGATGCCGTACCTCTCCGCCTTCCAGATCCCGCCGGACCCGCGCCGCGACCGGATGAGTCTTCGGGACGTGCTGACGATGACGACGGGAATTCGCTGGGACGAAGAGTCCACGGAATACACCGACCCTGCGAACAACTGCGCCGTGATGGAAGGCAAAGAGGACTGGGTCCGCTACGTCCTCGAGCAGCCCATGGCCGAAGATCCCGGCAAGGTCTTCGTCTACAACAGCGGCGCGACGATGCTGCTCTCCGAGCTCATCCGCAAGACGACGGGGAAAGAGGCCGACGACTACGCGAAGGAGCATCTCTTCGCGCCGCTCGGCATCGAGTACTTCTGGAAGCGCACGCCCAGGGGCCTCGCCGACACGGAGGGCGGGCTCTACCTCGAACCGCGGGACCTCGCGAAAATCGGATACCTCTATCTGAAGGACGGGATGTGGGACGGCGAACGCATCCTGCCGGAGGGTTGGGTGAAGGCCTCCACGGCAGCCAGCGCGCACACGCCCGATGGGTACGGCTATGGCTACCAGTGGTGGGTCATGCCGCGGAAGGGAGCCGGGACCTACGACGCTTACGCCGCGTGGGGCTACGGCGGGCAGCTGCTGATCGTCGTGCCCGAGCTCGAGCTGATCAGCGTCTTCACCGGCTGGAACATCTACGACCAGCCGTCGCTCGACCCGACTTTCGCGCTGGGGCGGGTGCTTGCGGCCCTGAAGAAGTGACGCTCGTTCTCGTCGTTGCCGGGCTTGCCGTCGTCGTTTACCTCGGCGACCGGCTGCTGCTGTGGGTGGAGTGGAAGGGCTGGATCGACTATCGCCGGACGCACCCGGGGCGGTTCAACCCGGGACAGGTGGGGCCGGCGTTTCTCGCGATCCAGGGGCTGCTCGAGCCGGAGAAGCGGCACGCGGCCGAGGAGCAGACGGCGGTGAAGACGGAGCGGGACGACGAAGGTGGACCGGGAGAAGCCCCCTCACCCCTGCCCTCTCCCGCCGGGAGAGGGAGTCCGTAGAGCCTCGCCTTCCAAACTACTTCCCTCTCCCCCGGAGGGGGGAGAGGGCCAGGGTGAGGGGGGCGTTTCCGGCTACTTGACCGCCACCGCCAGCGTGTCGTGATGCAGCGCGATCAGCGTCCGTAAGTACGGACCGATCCCCTTTGAACCGTCGAACCCCGCGGCCTTGGCCGCCTCCTCCTGTTTGCCGGCCGGGATGTCCGCGCTCTCGGCGTAGTGCTTCAAGTCGCGGTACCCGCCGATCGTGAACAGGTCCCAGGGCGCGCCCCAATCGCGCACGAAGATGAGGTTCTGGGGCAATCCCAGGCGCTTCGAGTAATCATTTTCCATTTCCCGCTGCCGGTACAGATCGCCGCGCTTGCCCGCGAGGGCTTCGAACATCTCGACGTGGAAGAAGCCGGCCGGACCGAGCTGGCCGCGCACCTCCGCGAGCGGCGGCCCGAAGACGAATACGTCCTCCTGCCAGGCAATGTCGTCCGAAAGCCTCGCCAGGTCGGGCGCCGCCGCCGCGCGGGCCTTCTCGCGCCGAGCAATCCGGTCGGGGGCGTAGTACTCGCCGAAGCTGCCCATCGGGAAGAGCAGGAGCAGGTCCCAGCGGTCGCCCTGGCTGTGCCGCATGGCGATCGG
>Ga0068863_100006263_pt1 | contig 11688 bp, 8 predicted proteins | sample KBSSwiS62_FD_66596 | JGI IMG/M metagenome (GOLD analysis project Ga0068863, IMG submission 66596) | Switchgrass rhizosphere microbial communities from Kellogg Biological Station, Michigan, USA - KBS Switchgrass S6-2 | ecosystem: Host-associated > Plants > Roots > Rhizosphere > Soil ...
CCGGATCTCGCCTGGCGCGAGCTGAATGTCGAAAAACGGCTCGAGCATGCGCTCGTCAACGGCGTCGTCGATTTCATCGAGCAGGATGTCGAAGAGGCCCGCCGCGCGCTGTCGCGTCCGCTCGACGTGATTGAAGGCCCGCTCATGAGCGGCATGCGCGTAGTCGGCGACCTGTTCGGCGCGGGCCAGATGTTCCTGCCCCAGGTCGTCAAGAGCGCGCGGGTGATGAAGAAAGCGGTCGCCTGCCTCCTCCCGTACTTCGAGGAGGAGCAGGCAAGGTCAAAGGTCAAAAGTCAAAGGTCAAAGGTACTGCTGGCGACGGTGAAAGGTGATGTGCACGACATCGGGAAGAACATCGTCGGTGTCGTGCTGTCGTGCAACAACTACGAGATCATCGACCTTGGTGTGATGGTGCCGGCCGACAAGATCCTGCAGGCGGCCGTCGATGCCGGTGCCGATCTCATCGGACTGAGCGGCCTCATCACGCCTTCGCTCGATGAGATGGTCTTCGTCGCTCGCGAGATGGAGCGGCGAGCGATGCACGTGCCCTTGCTGATCGGCGGGGCGACAACGAGCCGTCAGCACACCGCCGTCAAGATCGCTCCGGAGTACGCCGGCCAACCCGTCGTTCATGTGATCGACGCGTCGAAGGCCGTCGATGTCGTCGCCCGCCTGCTCGATCCGGCACAGCGCGTCCAACTCGACGCGGCCAACCGCGAGGAACAAGATCGCGCGCGCGCACAACATGCTGCGTTGAAGCGCCGTCCGATCGTTCCCTGGCCCGAGGCGTCAAAGAAACGGTTGAAGCTGGAGTGGACTCCTTCCGCGATCGCCGTTCCGGCGTTTACGGGTACGTCGGCGATCGATATCGAGCTCGCCGACATCGTCCCGTACATCGACTGGACGTTCTTCTTCGCCGCCTGGGAACTGAAGGGACGCTTTCCCGCAATCCTGGAACATCCGCAATACGGTCGCGCCGCGCGCGAGCTGTTCGAGAACGCCCGCACGCTGCTCGATCGCATCGTCAAGGAGAAGCTGATTCGCGCCCGCGCCGTCTACGGCTTCTGGCCAGCGAATAGCGACGGTGAGGACCTCGTGCTCTTCCACCCCCATTCAGACGGGCGGAGCGAGCTCACCCGCTTTCCAATGCTGCGACAGCAGGAACAATTACCACAGGAAACGCCGCATCTGTCGCTTGCCGATTTCATCGCGCCGGTCGAATCGGGATTGACTGACTTCGTCGGCGCGTTTGCCACGACGGGGGGTCTGGGTGCCGATGCGCTCGCGCGATCCTTCGAGCAACAGCACGACGATTACCACGCCATCATGGTCAAGGCACTCGCCGATCGATTTGCCGAGGCGAGCGCGGAATGGTTGCATCAGCGCGCCCGGCGTGACTGGGGCTACGGCGTTGACGAGCAGCTCATGCAGGCCGACTTGATCGCGGAACGATATCGAGGTATCCGGCCCGCATTTGGCTATCCGGCATGCCCCGATCACAGCGAGAAAGGGCGCCTCTTCGACCTGCTCGCCGCCGACCGCGCCGGGATGGCGCTGACCGAGAGCTACGCCATGACGCCGGCCGCGTCGGTGAGCGGCTTGTATCTCGCTCACGAGAAGGCCCGATATTTCAGCGTTGGACGGGTTGGCCGCGATCAGGTCGAGGACTACGCACGACGGAAAGACTCCGGCGTCACGGACGTAGAACGGTGGCTCTTGCCGAATCTCGCGTACGAACCCTGAGGCTATAGAATTAGTGGGCCGGCCTGACCTGAACCTTGAGGACCGGACCCGGACGAACGCCCAAACACCCAGACCCAGAGCCAAAAGCCTTGATGGAGTATCTGATCAAGCAATACCCCCTCGAGACCGGTGCCCTCGAGATTCAATATATCGAAGAGTATTTCGGAGAGTTTCCGCGCAAGAAGACGGCCGCCGAAATCGTCTCGCGCCTCTGGAACCGGGAATTTCTGATCCTGATGGCCGAGGCCCCTCTTCGGGATGATCCGGGCACGATTGTGCCGGTCGCGTTCAAAGTCGTTCACGAGATCCGGACCGACGAAACCGAGCCCAAACTCGCCGATCTCGTGGCCCGCCTGAAGAGCAGCGTCGTCTTCGAGGATCGCAAGGTGCTTTACAGCTGGGTGGGAGGCACGCGTCGCGACTGGCGTGGCCAGGGTCACTTTCGCGCGCTGACCGAGGAATCCGAAGTGTGGGCCCACGCCGCCGGGTTTCACGAGGTCGTGGTCAAGACCAAGAATCGCTTCTATGACATGCGAGGCACGCTGGACCAGCTCGAGTTCAACGTCATCAAGTACGAGATCCACCCGACCGACAACCGGGAGTCGAAGGTTTATCTGAGCAAGCGCCTGACTTCAGACGTCCTGCGCTCGCACACCAGCAGCCGGCGGGTGGTCGTCGCCGACTGATTCACAATGGGGTAGCGGCGCCTCGATCGGATCCGCCAGTTTGACGGCGGGTCTGAAGACTCGCCGCTACGCGGTCAGGCCTTGATTCGATCCATCAGCCGGCGCAAGGCGCGCGTGACCGCCATGCGTGCTCCATCGACGGTCCGCATGTTGAAGCGCTGCGCGATCTCTCCGAGATTCCACTGAGCCTCGATGCGCGCCACCACCATCTCGCGGTCGCGCGGGCTCAGTTGCACGAGCACGGCGCGGTACCGATCGTAGGCCTCCGCGCGAACGGCTTCCTCGAGCGGCGAAGGCATCTCCGAGACCAGGTCCTCCGGCAATTCGGCAGGTGCCGGATGACGACCGATGCGGCGAACCTCGTCGCGGATTCGATTGATGACCGATTGACGCAAGTACGCCTGCATGGCGCCCACGTGCCGCGGCTCGAAGCTATCGAGACGCCGGAGGACGTGCAGTACCGTTTCCTGGACAAGGTCTCCGGTATCCAGTGATCCGCGTGCTGCCGGCGGCAACCGGCCATGCGCAAACCGGGTGAGGCCCGGGATCGAGCGTTGAAGCAGCGCTTCAACAGCCATCCGGTCGCCTTCGCGGGCACGCACGACCAACTCAATCGTCGGTTCGTCGCTGAGGAGTGCGCCGTCGCCGTCTGTCTGCGGCGGCGGACTGGACTTCTTCTTGGACGGATCGCTCACCGTGGTGTGACTCGCAGCCATCATAGCGGCAACTCCCTACTAGCAGCTAACGGCTTTGAGCTGACGATCGAACTTACGTGTATTCTCAGGAACCCCCTGATGCTCGGACACCTCGTCAGTCATTACCGCATTACCGGCAAGCTCGGCAGTGGCGGCATGGGCGTTGTCTATGAAGCCGAAGACGTCCGGTTGCCCAGGAAGGTCGCGCTCAAGTTCCTGCCAGAAGAATCGAGCAACGATCCCGACGCCGAGCGCCGATTCAAGCGCGAGGCCGACACCATCGCGCAGTTGAACCACCCGAATATCTGCACGATTTACGAAATCGACCATTTCGAAGGACGGGCGTTCATCGCCATGGAATGCGTCGAAGGCGTCAATCTCAAAACCTACATGGCGCGCCGGACGCTGACGACTTCAGCGATCGTGGAAATTTCCGTGCAGATTGCCGCGGCGCTCGGTTCGGCTCACACGAAAGGGATCGTCCACCGCGATATCAAGCCGGGTAACATCGTCGTGAGCGAGACGGCCCAGGTGAAAGTCCTCGACTTCGGCTTGGCCCGGCGTTTTGCGACGATTGAAACCCACGAACTCGGGCCCGAAGGATCCACGATTCCGGGACGGCCGATGGGGACGGCCAACTACATGGCGCCGGAGCGAATCCTGCAGCTGCCGCTCGATCCACGCAGCGACCTGTTTTCTCTCGGTGTCGTGATGTACGAGATGGCAACGGGGAGGCTGCCTTTCGCGGGAGCCTCCCCGTCAGAAACCGTCGGCAACGTGCTGGACAGAGATCCGGTGCCCCTGACGAACCTGGCACCGCACCACCACAAAGGCCTCGAGCAGATCGTCCAACGGCTGCTCGCCAAACGGGCCAGCGATCGATATGCGAGCGCGTCAGAATTGTCGGCTGCGTTGAGCACTCTGACGTCAGCGCATCCATCGCTCCTGATGCGGTTGCGCCGGCTGTTTCTTCGTTCCTGACGATTCGGCGGGGCGCATCTACTTCTTCTTGGCGCTCCGGGCAGTTTTCGCGCTTCGGGCCGTTTTCGAGCTCCGCGCCGTTTTCTTGGTCGTCGTGGCCCTTCTCGCCGTGCTCATCGCTGTCGGCTTTGAGATCGTGCTTCTCGCCGCAGACACTGTCGACGCTGGCCAGTGGATCTCGATTGTGGTTCCATCCACAGGAACTGTGATCTGGGAGAGTCCCGTTATGTTTATCGTAAATTGGGCATTCGGGTCCGTGGGATCCTTATCCCGCCCCGCCCCGCCGCGTGGGTTTCCGCTACCACTATGACCGTTCGAGTGGGTGACACGCCATCTCACGCTGCCACCACCGACAAACTCTGAGTCTCCCATCAAGACCTCCTATTGCCAATGCTGAATCTACGTCGAAGAACTCACGATATCGCCAACCACACCGAACGTCACTACTGTTCAAGATGCCGGACTATTGGCCGCGCCTCGAACGCCCCGCGGCGGTCAGCGGGAATACGTTGCGCGATAGAGCGTACCGCAGCTCGGGCAGCGTCCGCGCTTCTCGCAGCGGCATCGGGATCGCCCAGCGCGTGCTGCAGCCGGCCCCTCACATCGTAAACTTGTGCCCGCAATTCCGGACCGATTGTGGCAGTTGCATCATCCGGAGGAATGGCATTCAACGCGGCGGCTGCTGCTCGCAGCTGGCCGCGAGCCAATTCTGCGTCCGCGAGCAGAAGATAGCAACGCGCACTGAGCGATCGATGGGCCAGCTTGTCGGCCCCGTCGGTACTAGACCGAAGCATTTGGCGGCCCTCGTCGATCCGTCCTTCAATCGCGTTCAGGAAACCGAGGTGCGCGCGAGCCTCTACGGCTGCTGGTTCCGGAAACGAGCCCTGCCAAAGCATCGATGCCTTTTCAAAACTCGCCCGCCCATCTCGAGAGTGGTTCCCCTCTATTGACCATTCACCGCGGACCAGCCACAAGAGCGCCGCAAGCGCATCGTTGGGCGATGCATTGAGATCCTGTTCGGCCATACGGAGGTCACTCTCGGCGGCCGCCAGATCGCCCAGTCGCACATATGTTCGAGCCAGATGGATCCGAGCTTCCGTGCTTCGCCGACCCGTCGCTCCCTTCAGCGCATCCAGGAGCGAGCGGCGTGCCGCGTCGTAGTCGCCATCATCGAACTGCGTCAACGCCAGCATCGTTGTCATGACGGTGACGCTGTCGGCAAGGTTCCGCTCACGGGCAATCGCCAAGCCTTTGTTCAGCTCGCGGCTGGCGTCCTCGAGCTTGCCCTGACGACGGTAGTAGGTCGCGAGCGCCCGTAGGCTGAATGTCTGAAATCGCCGATCCCCAAGGTTTTCAAACACTCGAAGCGCGTTCTTCACATCCAGGATTCCCTGCTCGGGATTTCCGTGTTCGATCAGCAAGGCTCCTCGATTCGCCTGCACCTGTGCGGCACGCGCCTCGTCGCGCCAGCCCTGATACAACGGGTAAGCCTGTTCGTAGTAGTTCAGGCCTTTCATCCAGTCCCCCAGCGCCACATGCGCCGCGCCGAGATTGATAAGCGTTTCACCGGCCGTGACCGCATTGCCGGACTTGCGAGCGTGAGCCAACGCCTTTTCGCCCCAACCGATGGAGTCCTTGAGTTGGCCCTGCATTCCGGCAACGTACGCCAGGTAGTACTCGGCCCGAGCCGCGTTGTAGTCGTATTGAAGCCTCCCGAAGATCCCAAGTGCCTCTTCCGCCTGCGAACGGGCCTGCTTTCGTTCCTCGTCCTTGCCCGCGGCCAAGACATCCACCAGGCACAATCGACTTTGGGCCTCGCCTCCGGAAGCCCCCAACGCCGTGTACCCCGCGAGTGCGGCCTCGCCATGTGTTCGAGCCTCGGCCGGTTCGTTGAGACGCGCGGGATTGTACATGCGGCAGAGTTCCAAACGTGGACGAAGTGACCGGACGTCCAGCATCAAGGCTTGATGGTAGGAGGCGACCGCCTCCCTCCTTTTCGTTTGTCGATCGAGGAATCCACCAAGTTCCATCGCCCATTCGGGTTCGTGTGGCTCCCGCCTGACCAGTTCTCGGTAAGCGCGTTCGGCCTCCGGGATATCGCGGCGAGCTTCCGCGGCGATCGCACGTACAAGCAGCGCATCGATGGGCGGAGTCTGTGAAGTGATAAGACCTTCGGCCCGTTCAGCCGCCTCTGTGGCCTCGCGTTCGTCTTTCACCAGTTGCGCCGCTCGACTCAGCCACGCCGCAACAATCGCGTTTCGTGGATCCAGATCGGCTGCCTTCCGAAACGCTTGACGGGCTTCCGCGTACTCGAGTTCGTCGTACAGCGCAGCGCCGTCTCCGAACGCTTTCGCAGCCTCCAACGATCCGAATCGGCCTCGACGCTCGGGATGGGAAAACGGCGATGCGGCCCAGAGGGTTTCAATCAGCGCTGTGCGGCGGCTCTTCAGATGGGCGTCGATATCGTTCGCCAGTACCGTCGCCAAGCGATAAGCGACGTCACGAGTCAACGAAGAAGTCTCTGCTTGCGTCTCATGTTCCCATACGCTGTTGGCCGTGCGCGGGTCACGCAACTCGACGCGTGCGCGCCAGGCGGCGCCGTCGCGCAACAGGGTTGGCACGATCACGAAAGAGGCGCCGACGTTGGCCGTAATCGCCTGAATCGCCTCGCGATTCGAAATGTCTGACCTCTCGTCGATAAACCGTCGCAGCACCTCGAGCACCCGGCCATACGGAGCAACCTGGAGGTCTGTGGAATCGCGCAGCGACGCGGTGAGGCTGTGTGTCAGTGCAAGGCGGTACTGGTCGAGATCGGTATCTCCGGTCTGGTTTCCAAATGGAGCCACCACAATCGAGGTACGCGCGACCGGCCACGCCAGATACGTTGACGCACCGGCCGTGACCGCAGCCAGAACAGCGGCAGTCGCCCAGATTTTTCGGCGTGACCGACGCCGTTTCTCTCCGATCGGCCGGGGCAACGGCAGCGTGACGGCTTCGGTTCGAAGATCGAGCGGAAGTGACTGCCCGCGTACTTCTCGCAAGGCGCGGGCCAGAGTGCGGCCGTTTGCAAACCGAATCGATGGCTCCTTGTGCATCGCTCGAAATACGACCTGCTCAATCTCCTCGCGGATATCGGGCCGCGTCGAGCGAATCGGCTCAGGTGTCTCGTTCCGTATGGCGTACGCAATCGCTTCGGCGTGCGATCCCTGGAACGGCACATGCCCTGTCAGCATCTCGTAGAGGATCACTCCCACCGCCCACACGTCCGAGCGGGCATCGGCGCTCTGTCCGCGCACCTGCTCCGGCGACATGTAGGCAGCTGTCCCGAACGTCGAATGCTCGACCGTCAGCTTCAATGCGTTCGCGAACGTCGCAAGACCGAAGTCGACGATGCGCGCGCCGTCTTCGGTCAGGATCACGTTCCCAGGCTTGACGTCGCGATGCACGACGCCCTGCGCGTGCGCCTTCGCCAGGCCGTCGGCGATCTGCGTCGCGATATCAAGCGACTCGTCAACTGACAGCGGTCCCGACGCCAGCCGCTGCTTCAGCGTCTTGCCTTCGTAGTACGCCATCACGATGAACAACTGACCGTCCGGGGCAGTCGCGATGTCGTGAATGGTGCAGATATTCGGATGGTTGGTTGCCGACGCCGCCTGTGCCTCGCGGATGAAGCGCTGGCGCGCGTCTTCGTCGTGACTCCATTGTGGCGGCAGGAATTTCAGCGCCACCGTGCGGCCAAGTTTCGTGTCCCGGGCCTGGTACACCACGCCCATACCACCACCGCCAATGCGAGCGGCAATCACGTAGGGACCGATTGTCTGACCGATCAGATCGTCGGCGTTCGGCGTCGACACAATTCCGCCTGTCGCAGGAATGCGCGTGTCCGCGCCCCAGCGCGCGTGCACGCCTAGCGCGTGTCCGCGCCTAATCATACTCTTGCGATTGAGCGGAGTATCCGCCAGCGGCCGGTTCGTCGGCTAAGTCGCGAGCACGATCTTGCCAATGTGTTCGCTCGATTCCATCACGCGGTGCGCCTCGGCCGCGTCGGCGAGCGGAAAGACCCGATTGATCACCGGCTTGACGACACCGCGATCGAGCAGCGGCCACACCTCGGTGCGGAGCGCCGCCGCAATCTGCCCCTTCTCCGCAACCGAACGGGGTCTCAAAGTTGAACCTGTGATCGTGAGCCGCCGTGCCAGAATCCGGCGGAAGTCGACCGGCGACGTCGACTCGCCGCTCATGAACCCGATCATGACGAGCCGCCCGTCGGTCGCGAGCGCCTCGAGGTTCCTGCCTACGTAGCGGCCACCCACCATGTCGAGGATCAGATCGACGCCTTTGCCGCTGGTCAACTCGTGCACCGCCTCGACGAAGTCGGCGGTGCGGTAGTTGATCGCCTGCTTGGCGCCGAGGTCTTCACACGCGTGACACTTCTCATCCGATCCAGCAGTCGCCAGCACCGTCGCGCCTCGCGCGGCAGCGAGCTGAATTGCCGTCGTGCCGATGCCGCTCGTTCCCCCGTGAAAGAGCGCCGTCTCACCAGCGCGGAGCCGACCTCGTTCGAACACGTTGGTCCAGACGGTGAAAAAGGTTTCGGGAATCGCCGCGGCAGATACGCGATCGAGATTAATGGGCACGGGCAGGCACTGCAGCGCCGGCGCCACGCACATCGTGGCATAGCCGCCCCCGGCCACAAGCGCACACACCACGTCGTCCACTTTCCACTGCCGCACATTCGCGCCGATAGCAGCGATCGTGCCGGAGACCTCGAGGCCCGGGATGTCGCTGGCGCCGGCGGGAGGCGGATACGCTCCCTTGCGCTGAAGAACGTCGGGGCGGTTAATACCGGCGCCGGCGACGCGAATGAGAACGTCATCCGGACCAGGCACAGGATCGGGCCGCTCGACCGGCACCAGAACCTCAGGTCCTCCCGGGCGGCTGATTTCGATGCAAATCACTGAGCAACTCCCAGACGATTAACTCTCACCAGTACCTCCCAACCCCAAGCCACCGATGAACCCGACTACTTGGCTACTTGGCTACTTAGCTACTTAGCTACCTAGCTAGCCACCCAGCTACCTAGCTACCTTGCCAACCCGGACGGCAATCGAGGCGACGAGAGCAGCCGCGTGAACACGTCCCATCGCCGTGCCGTGTCGGTTCCTCCGCCCGATTCAGATTCCACGTACCGCGCCACCATGTCTTTGCCCAGGTTGTAATTGATCACGTAGCTCCGGTACTGATCGATGAACCGAACTCGCTGCTGCGCGCGTGGCGGCGAGTAGAGCCCATAGCGCTCGAGCCACCGCGCGGCTGCGGCGCCGTCGATCTGCCCATTCAGGTAGCGCCGAGCGGCTTCATTGCCGGCATACGAGAGCCGATCGACGAGGCTCAGCACCGCATAGTAATTCTCCACCGCCGCGGCATCGAGACCAGCCGATGGAAAGATCACCGTGCGCTCGAATTGGAAGCGATCGGGCTTCGGAAACGCGACGTCGATGCCGTAATTGGCCGAACCCTCCGCGATGAGCGACTGCGGAGAATGCAATGGATACACGGAAAATTCAACCCACCCCCGATCGCGCACCAGCGTCTTCTCGAGTAGAACGTTGTAGACGTGGTGGCCGGGATACCCTTCGTGACAGGCGAGATCGATGGCCCGATCAACGAAGATCGGCAGGTCGGTGTTTACCTGGATGAGGCTGCGATACTGCCCCTGATACCAGTTGTAGCCCGACCAGCTCTTGTTGGTGACGTACTCGACCGTAAAACTCTCCTCGGGCGGGAGTGAGATGTGTTCGCGCGTGCGACGGCGACATCCCTCGATTGCCGCCTTGAACGTGGCGTCCAACCGTTCTTTCGCGATGATGAATCGCGACCGGAACGTGTCGAACCGCTCCGTCAACGAGCCCTCGCCCGGGAGTCGCGACTGGAGTTCCTTCAGCGCCGCGTCGAACTCGCTCTCGGTGTGCGTCGGGGCAACCGCGTCGTAGAGCGCCCGGGATTCTTCATCGAAGGTCAGCTTGTGCCCCTGGAGCATCGAAACGCGGGCACGCAATGCGCCCAGCTGCCTTGTCAGGTACTCATGCCTGAGACGCACCGCTTCCTCGGCAGAGTCGGCCGGCTTCGCCTCGGCCAACGCCGTCAGCGCTGTCGCCGCATCGCGGTCGATATCCCCAAGCGTCCGTTTGGCAGTGGCCGCTTCCGTGCGCCACTCTTGCGGTCCGTAGTACGCGTCGACATAGTCGGCATCGTGCTGACCGAGCGCCAGCACCAGCTTGACGTAACGCTCAGCCAGGGCATTCATCGAGTCGTCCTCCGAGCCACGAAGAACACGAAGATCTGAAGTTTGGCCACGAAGCACACGAAGAACGCGACGAACATTACTCTCCGTGTACTTCGTGGCTTCGTGCTGAAACATCGTGACCTTCGTGGTCTTCGTGGCAACTTCTTTGTGATCTTCGTGGCCCGACGCGACGTGTGCAGTGCCGATGACGACCGCCAGACCGCCCACCGCCATAGCAAAGTCCTTCATCGATATCGCTCGCGCACGTTCGGAATGAGGTATTCCTCGAACGCAGAATTGAAATCGTACACCGGCGCAAATCCCCAATCGCGTCGGGCGGCGCCATCGTCGACATCTTCAGGCCAGGAATCGACGATACTTTGCCGCTTTTCATCGGTGCCCCACCCCACGACTGCGCCTGGAAAGGCGGCCATCACGGCATCATGGATCTGCTGGGCGGTCGGGCTGAACGCTGTGAGGTTATACGCGGTTCGCGTCAGTCGATCGCGCGGCGCTCTGGCAAGATCGAGAAGCGCCGAGATCGCGTCGGGCATCGCCATGAATGGAATGCGGGTATCCGGCCGCACGAAACACGTGTACGGTTCCCCGCGCGCGGCTGCATGAATCATCTCCGGAGCGTAGTCCGAGGTGCCGCCCGACGGCATCGTGACGGCGGAGATCAGCCCGGGAAAGCGGACGCATCGAAAGTCGACTCGACCGGTCGCATGCGCCGCGAGCTGCTTGTAAAACCTCGCATAGTAGCGACCGAGGTGTTCGCAATACAGCTTGTTGCACCCGTACATCGTTCGCGGAGTGTTCCACTCGTCCTCTCGAATCCGCCCGACTCTGGATTTCGTGGCCAAATCGGGAAGGCCGTACGCCGCCACGGATGACGGATACAGAAAGCAAACCGTGCGGCCGTGCGACTCACCTTCACGCTGCGCGAACTCGAGCAGTGTCAGCGTGCCCTCGACGTTGACATGATGCGCGGTGACCGGCGTGAACTCGGCGCGCGTCGAGAGCAGCGCGGCCAGATGGAAAATCAGGTCGACTTCGAACTCGGCCAAGACCCGCTCGAGCAGCGTGCTGTCCGTAATCGAGCCGGTGAACTCACGCAACACCAGCTTGTGAAGAGAGGGGTCGAGCGGGGCGAGATCGATGGTGACGATCGGACGACCGGTGCCGGACAGCCGGGTGATCAGCCCATGGCCGATCTCTCCGCTGGCGCCGGTAACGAGAGTGACGGGAGTGCGCATGCGAGAACGATTTTAGTAGCGGCGGGTTGAAGACCCGCCTC
>Ga0068863_100006266_pt1 | contig 11685 bp, 9 predicted proteins | sample KBSSwiS62_FD_66596 | JGI IMG/M metagenome (GOLD analysis project Ga0068863, IMG submission 66596) | Switchgrass rhizosphere microbial communities from Kellogg Biological Station, Michigan, USA - KBS Switchgrass S6-2 | ecosystem: Host-associated > Plants > Roots > Rhizosphere > Soil ...
CCTCGCCGTGCTCGTCGTCGGTTCGGCGCTCGGTCCGATGCTCTGGGCGATCTCCACGTCGCTGAAGAACGAGGTGAACGCGGTGTCGGCGATTCCAAGCCTGATTCCCTCGCCGGCCACACTTTCGAATTACTTCAGCGTCTTCTCCCACAAAACATTCGGCATCGAGCTTCTGAACTCCATCGTGTACGCGGCGGGTGCCGTCGTTATCGCGTTGGCCGTTGGAATTCCGGCGGGATACGTAGCTTCGCGATACACGTTTCCCGGCAAGCGTTCCGTCATGCTGATTATCCTCGCGACATCGATGGTCCCCGGAGTTGCACTCCTCGTTCCAACCTTCTATCTGCTCGATCACTTCGGTCTTCTGAACAATCGTCTCGTGCTGCTCATCATCCTGGCATCACGCATCGCACCGCAAACGGTGTGGTTCATGCAGAACTTCATCGATGCCGTACCCACGGAGATCGACGAGGCCGCGCACATGGATGGTGCCAGCCGGTGGCAGATTCTGACCAAGCTCGTGTTGCCGCTCATCCGTCCTGGAATCGCGGCGGTGGCGGTGATCGGCGCCATTACCACATGGAACGATTACATCACCGTTGCGGTATTCGCCCCCGACACGACGAAACGGACTCTGCAGGTCGCCCTGGTGAACCAGGTGTTTGACGCCGTTGGCATTTCGTGGTCGTTCACGATGGCGTTCGCGCTCATTGCCTCACTCCCCGTGATTCTCATGTTCCTGCTGGTTCAGAAATGGTTCATCGCCGGCCTGACAGCGGGCGCCGTGAAGGGATAGATGAGCCATGCAACACAAGATCCAGCAACGGCGCTTGTAAGAACATGAAGGCCGACGATTCGACATGCTCAGCGGCTGGTGACGGGCTTTGCGAATATGGCCACTCAGGAGTGACGCACATGCACAACCAAGGCACCCCCCGTTATGACGGTCCCCGCGAGCTCGCGCAATCGTTGACCGCGCTCGCGCACATGAGTACGACCAGGGCGACCTGGAACCGCGAAGGGCTGCGCGAGGACTCCGAGTACCGCGACCTCGGGCTCGCCGCCGTGACCAACGGGCGCATCGGGGCCAAGCACATTCGAGCTCTCAAGCCGATGACGGAGCCCACCGGCTGGCACTGGCACGACATGACCGCGCACTATCTATACGTGCTGCGCGGTTGGATCACGTTCCGCTTCGCCGGCACCACGGGCGAGGTTACGCTCCATGCAGGTGACGGCCTTTCGCAGCCTGCTGGCGTTCCCCACAACGTGATCTCAAGGTCGGACGATCTCGAAGTGATCGAGATCAATGAGCCGGCCGTCTACGGAACATGGGATCTCGCCGAGCCGCCGGCCCCCTGGAAGTGAGGACATCGTAAGCGCTGCTATCGAATGGCTTCGAAACCCGCTTGTTGATTTGCCGCTGCGCCGATCGGTCACCAGCAAAATCGTCGAGTGAGCGGCGGCCAGTACATGCCGCAACGATTGCAGATGACCGCCCCCTGACGGGACCGCGCTCACCAGATTCACCGCGTCAAAAGGAGCAACGGATGGCATCAGTTTCGTTCGATAAGGTGGAGAAGGCCTACGGGACCACCAAGGTGATCCACGGCGTCGGCTTCGACATTCACGACGGCGAGTTCATGGTCCTCGTAGGTCCGTCGGGCTGCGGCAAGTCGACGCTTCTTCGGATGCTGGCTGGCCTCGAAGAGATTGACGGCGGCGCCATCGCGATCGACGGCAAGGTAGTTAACGACACGGAGTCGAAAGATCGCGATATTGCGATGGTGTTTCAGAGCTACGCGTTGTATCCACATATGACGGTCCGCGACAACATGGCGTTCAGTCTGAAGCTGCGCAAGGCAGACGCGGCGGTCATCGCGGAGCGGGTCGCGAACGCTTCGCGGATCTTGAACCTGGATGCGTACCTCGAGCGGTTCCCGCGAGAGCTATCAGGGGGTCAAAGGCAACGCGTGGCAATGGGGCGGGCCATCGTGCGCGATCCCAAGGTCTTCCTGTTCGACGAGCCGTTGTCGAACCTTGACGCGAAGCTGCGAGTCGCGATGCGCGCCGAGATCAAGGCATTGCACCAGCGCCTGAAAACGACGACCGTATATGTGACGCATGATCAGGTAGAGGCCATGACGATGGCCGATCGCATCGTCGTCATGCACGATGGTGTGGTCGAACAGATCGGCGCACCACTTGAACTCTACGATCGTCCGCGAGACCTGTTCGTCGCGCAGTTCATCGGGTCCCCATCCATGAACGTCATCAATGGCAAGCTGCGCCGGGCCGGCGCCGATACCGTTGTGGAGACGCAAGACGGGATTCGCTGGCCCGTACTGCGCGAGGCTGCCGCCAGCGATGGCCTTGACGTCAGCTACGGTGTTCGACCAGAGCATCTCGCGGTCGTGCGACGTGGGAGGGCGGGCAGCGTCTCGGGGGAAGTGGTCGTAGTCGAGCCAACGGGGGCCGAGACGGAACTGCTGGTGCGCTGCGGAGCCTCCGATATCACCGTCGTTACTCATGGGCGAGTGAGCATCAACCCGGGAGATCAGATCGCGCTTGGCGTCGCGCCGGGTGCTGTGCACCTCTTCAATCAGAAATCCGGTTCGAGGATTCCCGATGTGGACGGAATGTGATTGAATTTGAGGACGCAGGCCGCGGCGCAACCGGCTGGGGCCTTGATGTTCGTCAGAACGCGCGACGCAACATCGAGCAAGGCGTCTATCAATTGCAGCTGTGAAGCGATCAGACACAATGGGCAGCGTGCTCTTTCGTGACGCGCGGCTTCTCGACGGAACCGGAGCTCCGCCGCGCCTCGCCGATGTACGGGTGAACGGCAATCGGATCGTCGAGATTGCATCGGCGGGCGCATTGCCGGTCCACGAGGGGGAGGACACGATCTCTTGCCACGGCGCCACGCTGATGCCGGGCCTCATCGAGCCGCACGCGCACCTGTCGTTCGTCGACCAGGCGACCCCCTTCGCTTTCCACGCGATCCCGATCGAAGAGCACCTGCTGCTCACGCTCAAGCATGCCAAGCTGTACCTCGATCAGGGCTTCACCAGTTGCTTCTCGGCAGCGGCGACGAAGCCCCGGCTGGACATCGTGACGCGCAACGCCATAGATCGCGGTGACTTCCCGGGACCGCGCCTGCGGGCGGCGAGCGTTCAGCTGACGGTCACCGGCGGCGTCGGCGACCTGCGCCAGATGCACCTCGACCCAGGCGATGCGATGTATACCCTGCCGTGCGACGGTGCCGACGCTTTCCGGCGGGCAGCGCGCGAAGCTTGCCGCGAGGGAGTCGACGTGCTCAAGATCGTGCCGTCGGGTGACACGTCCACGCCAGCCGTCCCTTCGGATAGAACGCTGATGACGGACGACGAGGTACGCGCGGTGTGTGAAGTGGCGCGTTCGCACGAGCGCGTCGTCGCGGCGCATGCCCGCAGCGCGGATTCGATCAAGCTGTGTGCGCGTCACGGCGTGACCGCGATTTATCACGCGAGCTACGCGGACGGAGAGGCGAAGGATCTTCTCGAGGCCAACAAGGATCGCATCTTTGTCGCTCCTGCCGTTTCGGTGACGATCACACGCCTGGCCGATGCCGGCAAGTACGGGCTTCCCTCGACCCCGGCAATGAAGGCGCGCATACAGCGCGATCTCGACCTGACGATCGAATGCATGATCGACCTCAAGCGGAGGGGCGTGCGCGTTCTGCCCGGCGGCGACTACGGGTTTCTGTGGAATCCGCACGGTCGCAACGCGCGCGACATCGCGTACTTCGTCGACTTGATGGGCTTTACGCCGATGGAGGCGATTGTCGCTGCGACACGCGACGGGGGTGCATTGATGGGCCTTGGCGACGAGCTCGGGCAAGTCAGGCCCGGCTATCTCGCCGATCTCCTGCTGGTGGACGGCGATCCGCTGGCGGATGTTTCAATACTCGAGGATCGCACCCGCCTCATCGCCATCATGAAGGACGGCGTTCTGCACAAGCGCCCGCCGCTGTCAGCGACGGCCACTTAAGGGAGCTCAAGCTCATGGACTTGGGGATTCGCGGCCGCAAGGCCATCGTATGTGCCGCCAGTCAGGGTCTGGGCAAGGGATGCGCTCTTGCGCTGGCAAACGAAGGCGTCGACGTCGTGATCAACGCGCGAGGCGAAGACGCCTTGCAAGCGACGGCCGCGGAAATCCGTGCGGCTTCGGGCGTTCGCGTGATCGCCGTCCCCGCCGACGTGACCACGGCGCAAGGACGGGCGGCGCTGCTTGCGGCATGTCCCGCGCCGGACATTCTCGTGAACAACGCGGGCGGACCGCCGATTGGCGACTTTCGGGACTGGGACGAGTCGCAGTGGCAAAAGGCGGTCAACGACAACATGATTACGCCGATCATGCTAATCCGCGCCGTCCTCGATGGCATGATCGAGCGACGTTTCGGTCGCATCGTCAACATCACGTCGCGCTCGGTAAAGGCTCCGTTAGCGCATCTAGGTCTATCGAACGGCGCGCGTGCAGGGCTGACCGGTTTCGTCGGAGGTCTCGCACGGCAGGTGGCGAAACACAACGTCACGATCAACAACCTGCTGCCCGGGGCGTTCGCGACGGCTCGCCAGACAGACGGTCTGCGCAAGCTCGCAGCTAAGGCGAATCAGGAGTATGCGACGTATGCGAAGACGCAGATGGCCGCCGTGCCGGCAAACCGATTCGGCAACCCGGATGAGTTCGGCAAGGCGTGCGCGTTTCTGTGCAGTGCGGACTCGGGTTACATCGTCGGGCAGAACCTGCTGGTCGACGGGGGCTCGGTGAACTCGATAATCTGAATCCGAAGGTGATGTGCGCTTTGCTCAGTCCGCGAAAACGTCGCGGAATGGACCGAGCGTCTTTCGCTCTGCAGACCAATCGGTGATCGCAAACGTGATCTCGGAGAAAACGCCGGCGAAATCGGTCTCCAAGGCATCGCGGAAGTCCGCAGCCGTTCGCCGCGGGTCGTTTTCGAAAGCGCCACACCCCCAGGCGCCAAGGACGAGCACTGAGTAGCCGAACGATCCGGCGATCGACAGCACTCGGGTGATACGCGAGCGCAGCAGGTCCCCGGATTCCGGCTGGCCCACGGTGGGGGCGTAAGGCGCCGCGCACGAAATGATGCTAAGTGGCCACGGCTCATCGAGCGCAGCCCCCTCGTCGGTACGAAACACCGGGACGTCGGGCGAATGGATTGCCCAGTCCGTCGAATCGGGGCGAGGGCGCCTTCGATGCGCTTCATACATCGGATCGCCCACGAGCGTTTGATACAGTGCGCTGGAGCGGCAGAGAACCTCTTCCTGCGCGCGGGCTCCATTCAAAAAGCCGCCTCCGATGGTTGCGCCATTGGCGAAGTTCAACGCCAGTGGTCGCAGTCCACGCGCCGTCAGCCGCTGAGACGCCTGGAGCGTCGTTTCATTGCGAACCTGCACTAGCGTCTCTGCGAGAGCTGGAGCGGGGGCTTTCGGCAGCGCCACGTCCGGTGAAATGCTGCGTTTGCTGGCGCGCGCCCGTTGTACGGGGCTGCTCCAGTCCACGTTGCGGCCGGATTGGCTGACATAGCTGCCCACGTGAGCCGCTTCGACCGCAGATCGACCGAGAGCCGCGGCAACGTCCCTGGCAATGTGCAACTCACGTCGTCGGGCCGAAGCAAGCACGTCGGAATCGACGCAAGGGAGGATCCGAAGCATGGGTATCGTTGTTTGTTTTACACGCGAGTCCGCAGCATACTCCGCCGACCGCCTCCAACATCAGCGCCGACTCTGACCGCTGGCCTTTCGCCCCCCGCCTCGCCGTAGCTACCCCTCCGCCCGAACAATTAACGACCCCACGGAAAGTCGGCCATGGACCGCACCGAGCGCTTCTACAAGATCGACCAGCTCCTGAAGGAGCGCAAGGTTGTCTCGTTCGCCGAGCTGCAAGATGCCCTCGACGTTTCGCGCGCGACGCTCCGTCGTGACCTCGAGTACATGCGCGCGCGCTTCAACGCGCCGATCGAGTACGACCGCGACGCGAACGGCTACCGGTTCGCAAAGCCGCAGGCCGGGCCTCGCTACGAGTTGCCAGGGCTATGGTTCAGCGCGGAGGAAGCGCAAGCGCTTCTGACGACGCTGCAGCTGCTCACGAATCTGCAGCCTGGCTTGCTCGACGGCCAGGTGGCCCCCGTGATCGAGCGCCTGCGCGCCATCCTCGGGCGAGGCGATCATTCGTGGCAGGAAATCACCGCCCGAATCCGCGTCTTTCAGCCCGAACGGCGGGAATCGAAGGCCGCGTGCTTCGCCGTCATCGCGGCCGGCCTGCTCAAGCGCGCTCGGCTTCGGATCCGCCACTACAACCGGAACGAGGATCGCGAGACCGAGCGCGAAGTCTCGCCGCAGAGGCTCGTGCATTACCGGGATAACTGGTACCTCGACGCGTACTGCCATCTTCGCGACGATCTGCGAAGCTTCTCCGTGGACGCGATCCGCGATGCCACGCTCACGGACAAGAAAGCGAAGGAAGTCCCGAAGGCCGAGCTCGACGAATATCTGGGGGCCGGTTACGGCATATTTCCCGGTCGGGACGTGCAGTGGGCGACGCTGAAGTTCTCCGCTCGCGCGGCCCGATGGGTTTCTTCGCAAAACTGGCATCCCAAGCAGCGTGCTCGCGTCGAAAGCGATGGCAGCTACGTGCTCGAGCTTCCCTATTCGAGCGACCGGGAGCTCGTGATGGAGATCATGAAGTTCGGGCCCGATGCGGAGGTGCTCGCGCCTCCCTCGCTGCGAACGCACGTCAGGCAATTGCACCAGGCGGCGCTCGACCGCTACTGAGCCCGCCGAGGCTCATCCAGTGAGACAGCGCGCGAGTAAAGTGGGGCGAGTCAGTCAACGAGTTTGACTCCTCAGCGGCCGCCCATGCTCTCCAAATCGCGAATCATCGACGGGCTCCAGTGCGCCAAGCGGCTCTATCTGCAAGTCCACTATCCCGAGCTTAGCAAGGTCGGTCCAGCGGCCGCGCATCGGTTTGAGGTCGGCCACCGCGTCGGAGAAGTCGCGCGCTCGTTGCACCCGGGCGGCCACCTTGTGGCCGGGAATGATCTCGACGCCGCCCTCATTGCGACGGAACGAGAACTTGCGCAACCGGGCGACAAGGTGGTGTTCGAGGGCACGGTCGCGCACGGCGGCGTGTTGATACGAGCGGACATCCTCGAGCGTGCAGGCGCGGGCGTCGTGCTCCGCGAGGTGAAGTCCTCGACGCGCGTCAAGGACTACCACTATCCCGATGTCGCCGTTCAGAGCTGGGCGTTGAGCGGCGCGGGTCTGCCGTTGTCGGCGTCCTTCCTCACGCACATCGACAGCTCGTTCGTGTACGCGGGTGATGGCAACTACAGTGGGCTCTTCCGCGACGTGGACGTCTCGACGGCCATCGAGCCACTGGTCGAGAAGGTGCCCCGGTGGGTCGAGCAATTCTCTCGCGTCCTCGAAGGTCCGATGCCCGCGGTCGAGCCGGGCGATCATTGCCACGATCCGTTCGAGTGTCCTTTCCACGGCCATTGCACGGCGGACGGACCCGCCTTTCCCATCGAAATATTGCCGCGCGGCCGAAAGGCGGTAAGCGCTCTGCGAGCCGCCGGTTACCGCGACCTGCGCGACGTCCCGGATGGCATGTTGAAGTCGCCGAAGCACATCCGCGTATGCAATGCGACGAAATCGGGGCTGCCCGACGTCGTCCAGGGAGCCGGCGGCGAGCTGGCGCCGCTTCCATATCCGCGCTACTACCTCGATTTCGAGACGGTGCAGATGGCAGTGCCCAACTGGGCGGGCACCGGGCCCTACGAGCAGCTGCCGTTTCAATGGTCGTGTCATGTCGAGAAGGCGGACGGATCGCTCGAGCATCGTGCGTTCCTGGATCTGTCCGGTCGACCGCCGATGCGTGCGTTCGCCCTGTCGCTCATCGACTGCATCGACCTGGACGGCCCTGTGTTCGCGTATACCGGCTTCGAGCAGGCGATCATCAAGCAATGCGGCGCGCGCTTCCCCGAGCTCGCGGATCGCCTGGACGGCATCCTCGAGCGGATCGTGGACCTTCACCCGTTGACAGAGCGCAGCTACTACCACCCTTCGATGATGGGCTCGTGGTCGATCAAGGCGGTGGTGCCGACGATCGCCCCCGACCTCGACTATGCGAAGCTCGGCGAGGTGCGGGACGGCACCCAGGCGGGGGTGGCGTATGTCGAGGCGATCGACCCCCGCACTGCACCCGACCGCCGTGGCGAAATCGAGAATGCTCTGCGAGCGTATTGCGCCAACGACACGCTTGCGATGGTGCGCCTTGCACACTTCCTGATCGAGCGCTGCTGACAGCGCAATCGGAGCCACACCGTGGACCTTATCGTCGTAGCAGCATCCGCCTTTGTCGTCGGGGTGGTGGCCACATGGCTGTACGTGCGGGCGCAAGCAGCGTCCGCGTTCGAGCGCGGAAAGTCCGCTGCCGAGGTCGAGCGAGCCGGCCTCGGCGAACGTCTCGCCGCACGCGACGACCAGGTCGCCAAGCTCGAACGAAGAGTATCCGACCTCGAGAGATCGGGCGACGCGGCGGCGGATTGCCTTCGCGGCGAAGGACAGAAGCGCGCCGCAGCGGAACAGCTCGCGTCGCGGATTCCGCAACTCGAAGCGGCGCTTGCCGACGCGGCGCGCAACGGCGAGGCGAAGGATGCGGCGAACGCCGACCTCAAGGCCGAGAATGCACGACTTGCCGCCGATCTTCGAAACGAGCGCGCGACGCTGACGGAGAAGCTTGCTCTCTTCGACAAGGCCGAGGCGCAGCTGCAGAGCGCCTTCAGGGCGTTGTCGGCGCAGGCGCTCAATGCGAACAACAAGGCATTCCTCGACCTCGCGGCCGAGACGCTGGGCAAGTTTCAGGTCGGTGCGCAGGGTGACCTCGAAAAGCGCCAGCAGGCCATCACCGAGCTGGTCGCGCCCGTCAAGGTTTCGCTCGACAAGCTGGACGGGCGAATCCAGGAGATCGAGAAGACTCGGGAGGGTGCGTACCAGGCGCTGACGACACAGGTGCGGTCTCTCGCGCAGGGGCAGGGCGACCTCCAGCGCGAAACCGCGAACCTCGTCCGCGCCCTGCGTCAGCCCATCGCGCGCGGACGCTGGGGCGAGCTGCAGCTGCGTCGCGTCGTTGAGATGGCAGGCATGCTCGACCATTGCGACTTCGTCGAGCAGGCGACGGTCGACGGCTCCGATGGACGCCTTCGCCCCGACATGATCGTGCGGCTTCCGGGTGGTCGCAACATCGTCGTGGACGCCAAGACGCCGCTCGCCGCCTACCTCGATGCCATCGAGGCCGAGAACGACGACGTGCGGAAGCAGCGCCTGGTCGAGCACGCGCGTCAGGTGCGCGATCACATGACGAAGCTGGGGCGCAAGTCCTACCAGGACCAGTTCGATTCGACGCCCGAGCTCGTCGTGCTGTTCCTGCCGGGCGAGATGTTCTTCTCCGCCGCACTGGAGCAGGACGCCGAGCTGATCGAGTTCGGCGTCGGCGAGAAGGTGATTCCCGCCACGCCGACGACATTGATCGCCATGCTGCGCGCCATCGCCTATGGGTGGAAGCAGGAAGCGCTCGCGCGCAACGCGCAGGAGATCAGCGATCTGGGCCGCGAGCTGCACGAGCGCATTTCCGTCATGGCTGCACACTGGGGCAAGGTGGGCAAGAACCTTGGCGAGGCGGTCGGTGCATACAACAGCGCCGTTGCGTCGCTGGAAAGTCGGGTGCTTCCCTCCGCGCGGCGCTTCAAGGAGCTGAAGGCCGTACCCGACGGTCGCGAGATCGCACGGATCGAGCAGGTGGAACTGCTGCCACGGGCGCCGCAGGTGCCGGAGATGGAAGCAGAGGTCGCATAGTGACCGCGTGATCAAACCACTTGGACTGCAGGCTCAACCCATGAGCCGGTGATGATGTAGTCTGTCTTCAATCGTCGTGATTTAGCCCCACTTGCCGCGACGCAAAACAACGATGCTAAACGGGGCGTTGATCTGGAGTCGACGATGGCACGCAAGTCCGCAGCAACGCCACCCGCAGTTCCCGGCATCGATCTTCAATTCCGTCCTCGTTCGTATTTCTGGCCCCTGTCGGAGGAGAAGCATCTCCTGTCGCGCATCAAGGGTGCCGAGCGCAAGGCAGCGCTTCAACGCCTGATCGAAGCCGGGCGCACCGACCGCATCCCGGATTTCCTCGCGAAGTCGGCGCTGAGCGACGAAGAGCGCCAAGCAGCTGGACGCATTCATCCGGCCTTCATGGGGGGAGAATATTTGCCCGACGTGCGACGCGAGGAAGTGATCGTCGCGCGCTTCACGATCGCCTCGGTGACGCAGGACGTCACTTGCGTCTATGCGCGACGAGGCAGGCATCGCATCCACTATCGTGTCGTCGATGAATACGGTGGCGATACGCTGACTGACAAGACGACGCGCACGTCGACTCGTCCATTGACGCTCGGCGAACTGGAGGCATTCTTCACCGGCGCATGGTCCATCTTCGACGTGCTCGAGATGAACGAGTACCAATGCGATGTCGACGAGGCGCTGGCTTTCTTCGTAGGCGCCGAATCAGAGTTCTACCCCGATCTCGACCGGCTTTATCGACATCGAATCAGCGCGTGGGTCGAGCAGCGACGCCGTGAGCTCGGGTTCGATGAGGATGACGCCGACCCCCAATCGGAATGCTCCCAAGGAAGCGACTGATCTCTGCAGAGGGACGACGATTGCGTACCTCAGTCATTGGCGAGGCGATCGCCGCGCTCCTCGACGACACCTCGCCAGGCCGATTGCAGCGCTACCGCTTCGGCAAATTGATCCGCACCACGTTCCACCGCGTGACGTCCTCTTCCGGCTCGTCGCCGACGGCCGGCGTCAGCGGCAGCGCGAGATTGGTGACGTACATGAAGCCGTTCACGATCACCATGCTCGCCGGGAACAACAGGCCGGCCGGTGTCCCATCGCGGCGGATGCCTTCGAATCCGCCGATGCGGTCGATCACTCGCCCCTTCTCGTTGAGCGCCACGATTTCGTCCGCCTGATTCGCGGCAACCCACAGGCGGCCGCTGCTGTCCATGAGCAGCCCGTCGGCGCCATGGACGCTTTCGGCAAACACGGTGATGGCCTTCGACGCCAAGTCCATCTTCAGCACACGGTTGTCGCCGGTATTGGCAATGAATAGCGTGGCGCCGTCGGAACTGAGTGCGAGCCCGTTTGCACCGAACGGCGGGAAGCCCGCGGTGGCAAGCAGCGGATCGTGCGACACCGTCACCATGGCGCAGGGCGCGGCGCAGGTCCGCACGTTGGCGATCCGGAAGATCGCACCCTGGAACGAATCGGACACATACAGATTGCCCAACTGATCGAACACCATCGCGTTCGGGGCAGGGAAGCCGTTGGAGCCGAACGTGATGAGATCCGCGCTTCCGTCGGGGTTGTCGACGCCGCGCGGTGGCGGTGCGAGGATGCTGGGCACCGAAGCGACGTCCTCGACCGGCGTCGTGCTGTCGAATTGCGCGGCGATGCGCTGGACCTTCGACGCGCCCATGTTGAGGATATACACCTTTCGTTGCGCAGCATCGAAGCCCAGACCCAGCAGCGGCGCGCCGCCGAAGTCGCGTTGTGCGATCAGTCG
>Ga0068863_100006272_pt1 | contig 11678 bp, 8 predicted proteins | sample KBSSwiS62_FD_66596 | JGI IMG/M metagenome (GOLD analysis project Ga0068863, IMG submission 66596) | Switchgrass rhizosphere microbial communities from Kellogg Biological Station, Michigan, USA - KBS Switchgrass S6-2 | ecosystem: Host-associated > Plants > Roots > Rhizosphere > Soil ...
GTCAGAGGCCGCATCAAGCCGGAGATGGTCGAGCCTTCCTACCAACTGGACCGGACGTATTCGATCCATTCCCTCGACGACTTTACCGTGGACATCGAGAGCGTGAGAGCCGCACAGTCCATTCTGGCCGAGGGCGGGCCACCCGACGTCGTTGCCTGATGCGATTTGCGCCGATCCCGAAGCTGGGTCGCCTCGCCGGGGCGGCGAAAAGCCCCACCGCTGCCGTGGTCGGCACGGTCGCCCTGTCGAATTTCGTGCGGATTTTCTCGAGCGCGGTGCTGACCCGGCTGCTGACGGCCGCCGACTATGGGGTTGTCGGCATAATCACCTCGCTCACCTATATCATCGTGATGCTGTCGGACTTCGGCTTCTTCGCCTTCGTCGTGCGGCACAAGGACGCGGACGATCCACGCTTTCTCGATGAGGTCTGGACGATTCGCCTCATTCGGGGCGCGGCGCTCACGGTGATCCTGATCGCATTGGCCTATCCTTATGCGCTATACACCGGCAAGTCCGTGCTCGCGCCCGCGATAGCGGTCTGGGCCCTCAACCAGTTGCTTGAAGGCTTCACCTCAATGGCCTTTGCCCAGGCCGTCCGCCGCGGCATGGTCGCGCGGCTCAGCTGGATGGAGTTCGGGATCAACATTGTGCAGGTGGCAATCGCTATCCCACTCGCCGTGATCCTCCACAATTACTGGTCAATCGTGATTGCGGGACTTGCCAGCAGCGTGGTCAAGATCTTTGCATCCTACCGGTTCTTCCCCCACTCGCGGCGGCAGCTGGCCTTCGATATCCAGCGCAGTGCCGAGATGTGGCGCTTTTCTCGCTTTATCGCGGGATCGAGCTTCCTGACCCTGCTGCTGGGTCAATCCGACAAGCTGGTGCTGAGCAGGATATTGCCGCTCGCCCTGTTCGGCATATACAGCATCGCGACGCTGCTGGCGCTGGCGCCGCGGGCGATGGTCTACCCCTATTGCAATCGCATCCTTTACCCGGCCTATTCTCATCATTTCCGAGAAGCGGGCCTCGCCGGCTTCGCGCGATGCTATTATGGCACGAGGCGGCTGGTCTCGCTGCTCTATGCCTTCGCCTTGGGCGGCCTGATCGGCTGTGCACCATTGGTCATCGCTATATTATATGATGATCGCTATGCCGGCGTCGCGCCCCTGCTGCGCATCGTCGCCATCTCGGCGGGCTTGTTGCTCAATAATGTCGCAGCCGAGCAGGCAATGATCGCGGTCGGCCGCGTGAAGGCCCCGTTCCAGATCAACTTGATCCGCTGCGCATGGCTCGGGGGGATGGGCACCATCGGCCTGATCGTCGAGGGGCCCATGGGAATTGTCTGGGCGGTCGGCACCATGGAAGTGGCGGCGACGCTGTTCGCATGGTTCCTGCTGTTCCGCATCGGCGCGTTCCGTATCGGCGAGGAGTTGTTCGCTCTGGCCTGCCTCGGCGCCGGCGCTTTGGTGGGCGTGGTCGCGGGCAGTGCGATATTAAGCCTCGGCATTTTGTGAAACCGGCGATGCGGCTGCCGACCCTCGAGGCCCCGTCGCCCGCGCGATCATTGCGATGCCTATGATGGTCGCGAGCGGCTGCGGTTAGACTAGCCGCGATGAGCTTCGACCATATGAAGACGCGATTTATGCGTCGCAGACCTGGTTCGAAGCGGCGCTCACCGGCAAAGCGATAGGTCGCGAGCGCCGCGTCGCCACCGCGTTGGCGTTCGCGGCGGATTTTAAGCACGTCACCTCAGAACAGATGCGAACTCGGGCTCAAGGCTCGCGACGTAGCGGGTCGACAAATGCCCGTGGTCGGCGAAGATCGCCTCGCCGTTGATGATGTAGGGGCACCTATCGGTCTCGCAGAGATGTTCATGTATCTTGAGAACGCGGACGTTCGGACGATGAGACATTTCGTCAAGCGCGGTCAGTGCCGGGCCCATCAGGGTCTCGAAGCTCTGCCGATCATAGGCGGTCGGGTGTATGAACCTACCATAGAATTGCAGTTCGCGGGCGGAGACGCTTCCGACCTCGAAACCCGGTGCGGCGATCGGGCCAATGATCGTCACCGTTTTGCCGGCTGCGACAAGCGCATCTACCGATGCGGTGAGCTCCGGCAATAGCGTCGCGAAATGAGCGGCTGGCTTCCGCTGGCCGTTGGCGTTCCACAAGGTCTGGAAACTATACTGGCCCCAATTGAAGGCGATGACGACGTCCTTCGCCGGGAGCTTCCTGATCGCTTCCAGGTTGAGCGGCTGGTCGCGAGCGCAGTGGACATTGGCATTGAAGCCGGGAACGGGGGCGCAGGAGCGGGCGAGAATCAGCACCACCTTGCGAGGTGCCACGGCGGCGGCGATCGCCGGCCCGTACATCTCCGCATTACTGTCTCCCCATAATATGACATCGGCGTGGCGAGGTTCGGAATCGCCGCCGAGCGGCGCGCATGCTCGAGAGCCGCCAAAGGGTCGCGTGTTCAATATCGGGCATCGCACGACATCGCCATTTGTGCGGTTCAGTGCGGCGACTTCGGGCGGCACGCGCGAAGGCAGGCCATCGGTGGCCAAGGCTGCGATGCAGGCGCAGACGAAAGCGACCGGACCGATCGCGTAGATATATTGGAGCTTGCCGGGATTGCGACCGCGGAAGGGCCGCTCGACAAAACGCCAGGACAGGGTCGCGAGAACCGTCGCGATCACCAGCGCGAGCAGGCTCAGATGAAGTGGCGGCGTATCGATGGTGACATAGGCGAGATAGGCCAGAAGCGGCCAGTGCCACAGATAGAGCGAATAGGAGATCAGCCCGATGAACAGCACCGGCCGTAATTCGAAAAAGCGCGAGAGATGATGCCGCCCGTCCATCCCGGCGACGATCACCGCCGCGCTGCCGAGCACCGGAGCGAGCGCCGCGATCCCCGGAAAAGGCGTGCGCGCATGAAAAGTCAGCACCCCAAGGAGGATCAAAGCGAGACCACCGCCGGCAAGCACCGTGCGCAGCGCGATCGACGTGATACGCGGTACCGCTCCGAGCGCGATCAGCGAGCCCACCCATAGTTCCCAGGCGCGCGTGGGCGACAGGAAGAAGGCGAGCGTCTGCTTGCCCGTCTGGACGCAATAGACCGAGATCAGGAACGAGACGACCGTCAATATGCCGACGAGGATCGCTACCTTGCGGCGCTCCCAGCGCCGTGTCGCAAGCATGATCAGGGGAAACAGGACGTAGAATTGCTCTTCGACGGCCAGCGACCAGGTGTGAAGCAGCGGTTTAATCTCGGACGCGGTGGCGAAATAGCCCGACTGTTGCCAGAACAGGATATTCGACGCGAAGCCGAGCGTGGCGAGGGTGCTGGTGGCCAGATCCTCCAGGTCGCGTGGCAACAGGATCACATAACCGACGACCAGGCAGACCAGCAGCATCGCGAACAGCGCCGGCAGAATGCGGGCGGCGCGGCGGATGTAGAAGCGGATGATCGAGGGATCGTCGCGCAAAATGCCGGTGATCAGAAAGCCGGAGATCACGAAGAAGACGTCGACCCCGACATAGCCGCCACTGACGCCCGGAAGCCCTGCATGAAACAGAAGGACGCTGCCGACGGCGACGGCACGGAGCGTGTCGATATCAGGCCTGTACGCTTTGGAATGCACCGCAACGCTCACTTCAGCCCCCTTTTTGCTGCACCGCCACATCGCCGCGCAACCCCGTCGACTGATAAGCTGGCTTTTCGTAAGCTCAAGCAATTCCAGCGGTGCCCGATAACGTCGCGTAGCTATGCTGACCCGAGGGTGGGTACCGCCCTGACGAACTCAGGGCTATGTGGAACCGTGTGGCATTCCCGCTGACGCCCGGAGCATTCTTCGCCAGTTTCCACTCGAAATGATTCGGCGGGCGAGTAGTTCGGAGCCAGCAACCGTGAAATGGTCTGCGTCAAACATTAACGGCGTGCCATTTACAATCGTGGGACAGCCCTTGGAACAGAGCGCATCGTAAGCCGATAAGAATTCAGCTCCATTCGCGGCAGTGATGCGCCGAAGCTCACCGTCGAAGCGGCGCGGACTGTCCTCCTCCGATTTTGCCGGAAGCGTTGACTCGCTTCGCTCGATAGCAAATGCGATCAAGCGAGGAAGCGGAGCTTTATACTGAGCGCCCGGGCCGATCAGAATAACGGGAACTCCTCGCGCTCGTAGTGCCGAAAGGGTGCGAGCCAGTGGTTTGAGCTTAGCTTGCTCCCAAGTTGCCGAGATAATGATCAGGTCTATGGTTTCTTTCTCAAGAACTTTGGTAAAAACATGGTGCCATAGGGCGTCACACGTTGGTGACGTCGGACTATCTAATACTGGGGCACAATTCCATCCCGACGCAGTGGCCTGCATAACATTAACATCTGGCGCTGCACGCGACAGGCCTGCCCAAAGATGAGCGGCATGACTGTTACCGAGCAGAAGAACATTTGGCTCATTTGCCTTTGGCGTAACGCAACCCGCGGAAATCAGGGTCTCCACCGATTGACCGGGCCGCAGAAAGCAACTGCCTTCGCGGAATGGCTGCTTCGGAGAATAGTCCAAAAAGGCAGCCGCGTGCACCGCCGCCGGGCTGAAGCGCGACGCGAACCCCTTATTAACGAGGAATAACCCCGCTATCGCACAGACGACTGCAATTGTCGCCGGCGCCCAGGACGCCGTGGCTGAGTTGGAAAAGCGAGTCTTGCGCAGTGGAGTTTCAACCCAATACCAGGATAGAAAGGCGAATAGATAGGTGGCGACAAAGAGGGCACCTTGCCATGCCAGAGACAGCTTTGCTGTAGGTAGATAATAATGCGCGAAAACAATCAGCGGCCAATGCCAGAGGTACAATGAAAAGGAAATTTTTCCGGTCCACACAAGTGGCGCCGACTGCAGCAAGCGACTGATCCAAGACGTGCCGGAAATTCCGGCAACTATGACCAAGGCAGCTCCCAAACAAGGAGGGATCGCAGCCAGGCCGGGAAACGGCGTGGTTGGTTGATAGCCGAAGATCGAAATCATCATCGCGGCGAAGCCCAATGAGGCCAGAACCTCTCGCACAGCTTGGCGAGGGACTACCGCATCGGTTCGTAACAGTGCGATGCCAACTCCGAGCAACAATTCCCATGCGCGCGTGGGAAGAAGATAAAAAGCAGCGTTCGGATAATGAGAGACAAAATATATCGACAAGAGCAGGGATAAAACGATGCCGAGCCAGATTATACCAGGAACAATTCGCCCCTTCCAACGATGCAGCCCCCACGCGAGAAACGGAAAAAAGAGGTAAAATTGCTCCTCTATTCCCAAGGACCACAGATGAAGCAAAGGGCGGTCTATAGCGCTTTGCTCAAAGTATCCTGCCGTACTATAGAAATAAATATTCGCGCTAAAAAGTGCCGATGCGATCAAGGAGCGTGCGTAATTTTCAAGGTCACTGGGCAACAGGATGAACAGAGATGCGAAACTTGTTACCAGCAAACAAAGGGTTAGAGCTGGAATGATACGCCGTATGCGCCGAACCCAGAAGTCAGCAAACGAGAATTTCTGCTCGTCGAGTTCCGATATAATAATACCGCCAATTAAGTACCCCGATATGACGAAGAATATATCCACGCCTACGAAGCCGCCAGAGAAACCCTGCGTGCCAAGATGAAATAAGATTATCGGGATAACCGCCAGGGCTCGAAGACCATCGACGTCACGCCGATACGATATTGCCGCCATCTTCTGATCCCGCCTGAGGTTTAGGCCTGAGATTTTCTCACCATTCGACAGTCAAACTCGATCACCCGACCATCCTCAGTACGATTTACCACGATAAGATCAACCAATTCAAAACCCATTTCCTCGTAAATAGAAAGCGCTTTCAGATATGGCGTCATATTCTCGTATATAGGTATAACTGACACTTCCGACTGCATGGCGACAATATTCGCCAGCCACTTTCCAGAGCCGCGCAACACGGGAATATCAAACCCTTGCGTGTCAATCTTTATAAAAAGACGTAATTTCTCAGGATCTTCGAATAGCCGGCCGAGCACATTGTCGAGCCTCTCGACAACTACGTTTATCGCTTCCCGGTTTGCGAAACCGATAGCTGGCTCAAGAAACGAGCTCATGGTTGATCCGCCGCCAGTGGTAAGCAGCACATTGAACGGGCGAACTTCGACCGTCTCGCCAAGAGCGCAGCGCTCTACCGACCAGAGGGAATCGCCCTTAGATTTCGCCTCGATCTTATCAGCATTATGAGGCTCCGGTTCGAACGAAATGATTCTGCCATCATAACCCGCACGGCGCAGCCGGTAGGCAAACCAGCCATGATGCGCCCCCACATCCAACACGCAATTGATCCTATGTTTACGCAGCAACTCGATCAACCGAGCTTCCTGGTCGAAAGTGGCAAGACGCCGAGGTAAGGAAACCCCCCAACTAATTAGTTTATAGCCCGCAGCATTCAATAACTTACCAAGCATTGCTTAGCCTTCCACGGGCGTATATTGACGTAGAATCGTGTCACCAGCCAAATTTTTAAATTCTCACGTTCGCTCAATGGCGGCCGTATATAATTGGTCCAGATGGGCAGCCGCCACATCAATACCATAGAGATTCTCAATATGATCGTGCGCCGCGGCTCCCGCGACGCTTATTCTTTCTCGATTCTTAGCAAGGGATGCGACTATTTCGACTAGTCCGCCTCGGAGCTGGTTCTGTGTATCGATGAACGGGTCACGCGCATTTGCTTTGCCAACATGCATCCAACGGCGATCTTCGTTCAACGGAAGTGGGATCGTCCAGCCCGTCTTACCATCAATCACCAACTCTGGAAGCGCGAAGACGTTGCTGGAGATCGTGGGTATGCCGCTCATAGCTGCTTCGGCCACCACCCATCCCAGCGATTCATCCATGGTGAGAAAGGACAGTAGATCGTGAGTTGCCATAAGCCGGCGTACTTCGGCATTCGGCAGCGCCATATGGTGGGTAACCCAAGATTGGGCGAGCAAGTTTCTTACGCGATGGGTATCAAAAATTATTCCTGGCGCGACATAACAAGACGCTTCGGGCTGGCCGATCACGGTAACTTCGACCTCGATCCCGTCGCGGCGCAATCGCTCAGCACCCTCGAGCGTCGGCTCCAGGCCCTTTCGAAGTCCTGCTGTGCCTACGAACAAAATTCGGATCGGCGCGCGTTCGTCCCTTGCACAAAAGTCCGCGGCGGGTGCAACGGGGACCGTGCCACGGAAAACTTCGACTTTCTGCTCGAGTTCATGAAATCCTAGGCCCGTTGCCCGTCGTAAGAAATAGGCACGTGCGGCATCGCTCAGCGGCCAGATGCCTCGACATCGGCTTGAAGCAAGCCGGTTCAAGCCTGCTTTGACCTGACGCTCGGTTGGATGGCCCAGAAAACGCGGGAGCTCCATTTCCGCACTAACCACGAATGCACGGTTAAGAGGTAATTGGTTGAAGGTATGGACAAGGTCCACCCCTGGACCAATGACGTAGGGTGACTGCTGCCAGTACGTCCCCTTACGTTCCAGCCGCTCGAGAGGGAGATGGCGCAACCACACATAGCGATGCCCCTTAGCGGGGATCATATATGAAACTCGCTCCAGCCCGTAGGATGGAGCGAGCACCGCTATTATCCTGCCCTCATCACGAGGGATTGGAGAAATAAAATGCCGTCGAGGCACCGACGCAGCTGCCGATTTTTCAGAGGTGCCAGCCGAATGCGATCGTGTTGGCTGAAGAGCGAAATTCTTGGTTCGCACGCTAGGGACGTTCAAAGCCGGAATGAGAGACGCCGTTCAGGCCAAGGGCGACTAGGGCAGCACCAAACGACTTCATCATAGGTCCACTGTTGCAATTCGGGTTATCCGCGTCAAGGTAACCAATGTGATGCCTGGCGTCGTCTTTTCCGCGGCATCTGGCGGTCGGGAGCCCGCAAGGGACCGAACCATCTTACGTATCTTGCGCTTGGCCGGCAACTGATAGACGGTCATCATTATTGTCGCTATCGGCGCGGTCGATCTCTCCTGCTTGCTGAGGCTATGACGCAGAGCGCGGTCGATCAGATCCAGATGGGTGTACGCGAACGCGCTTTTTCTGTATGTTCGTGGGTTCATAGGGAGTTGTCGTGACAACCGCAAAATCGCACCGCTTGTGGCTGAAGGTCCTTTTGGTCACGTTGGCGACAGGCGGGCTGTATTGGGACTTTTCCGAAGGCGGCGCAGGCGAAGTGCCGGCACGAACGAGTTCTGCTTCGGCTGCCCCGACGCGAGTCGGCATGAACCTCGGCGCGCTAAATTACTGGTCGCAGGAATTTCCATTCGCGGACATCATCGACAATGCTGAGATCAAGGTGGCCGGAGAAGGCGGCTGGAAGAATCCTGAGGGGCTGATCTCGCGGAACGCCGGCGGCTATCCGGTCGGCGTACCTGCCGGCACCAAGCTAATCGTGATCATCAAATCCGGCGGCGGCGACATATTGCCAGTCGGACGCTATAAATGCACGATCTCGCCGGGCTGGGACGTGCGACCCAGCCGGGTTGCGCGAGTGCGTTCCACGTCCCGAGGCTTTGATCTCGAAATATTGCCGCCTCCCGTAAAAGGGGGCCTCTATTTGACGTTAACCCCGAGCGGGCAGCAGGCGGATCTCAGCGAGCTTTCGTGCCGCTCGGCGGCCGTCGGACCGAACGACATCTTCAACCCGGCCTTTCTGGCCGATAACAAGCATTTTTCCGTCATTCGCTTCATGGACTGGATGAAGCCCAATCTAAAGCAGCGGATGAAATGGAGCGAGCGTACCACACCCGCGAGCTTTAGTCAGACTTCGCAAGAAGGGGCTGCGGTCGAATATATGGTGGCGCTCGCCAACCAACTTAAGGCCGACCCCTGGTTTACGCTGCCTCTTGAAGCCGATGACGAATATTATCGCGAATTCGCGACGTACGTGCGGGATCATCTCGACCCAGGTCGAAAGGCTTATGTGGAGGTATCTAACGAGGTCTGGAATGCTGTGTTCGAGCAGACCAAGATGGCCATTGCGGAGGGAAAGCGGTTATATCCGGGGAAGGCAGATTGGGAAGCGAACTCGCTATACTATGCTGACCGCATCCGCGCCGTGATGGCGATCTGGGACGCGGTATTCAAAGGGCAGCCCGGGCGAATCGTGCGTGTCTATGCGACGCAATTGGGTAGCCGGCGCCACCCCACCACGGCATTATCGCACAAGGATACCGTTAAGTTCGTCGACGCGATGGCGATCGCCCCCTATTTCGGTCCACCAAGGGGCATACCGCGGCCCGGTGTTGACGCGACTGAATATGTTCTTTCGCATGGTGACGAATTTATCGATCACACCATCGGGAAAGCTTTGGTTAGCAAAGAAGTGGCAAAGAGCTTTGGCTTACCGTTGATAACCTATGAAGGCGGTCCGGATTATGTCAGTTTCAATCGCAGGCTGATGGCTGACTTCGCCAAGGCTGAGCACGATCCGCGCATGTATGACATTTACATGAAATTCCTGCGGCGCTGGCGCAATGAGATCGGGGGCCTATATGTCGCCTTTGACTCCGTCAATCAACGATACGGCCATATGCTTTACACCGGGCAGCCGCTAAGCGAGGCGCCCAAGATGCGCGCGCTGGTCGATTTCATCAAGGAAAGCAAGACTGGCCAAGCTAATGCCGGCTGACGGTTTGTGGCGCCCCTCCAAACTCGTATTTGAGGCACGAATGCCGTGTATTTCATAAAGGGATTCGCCTTTCTCGCTACGATTTTATCCATTGGATTTTTTGCGTGGCGATCACTGGTCGATCCTAAACTCCACCGGTGGACTGATCTCCGATTTGCGGTCGCTATTCCACTCGCTGCGGTAGGATATCTGGCGCCCAATATTTGGGTATATTATGCCTCCGTCACCGGGGCGATGATTTTTCTGCCCCGGTCGCGGATAGAGGCGGCATGCTTCTTTATCGTTATTTCCCTCATGCTACCTCTGGTTTCCTTCGAAGTACGCGCCGGTTCGATGTTACTGATGCAGATGACAACGGTTCATGCAGCCGCGCTCGGTTTGATTGCCGCATTTCGTTTTCCTTCCTATCCTTCCCGAATACGCGTGGCCTCGTCGCGGTATGACGCACTTGCTTTTGCGATGACCGCGATATTGTTCATCATCGACTGCCGCTCGGCCGATACAAGTTTTACGACGGCTATACGTTTCGCGATGGCCCACGGAATGACGTTTTTCTTGCCTTATTATTTTCTTACCCGGTCTCCGCTTACGGAGCAGGATCCGCGGCGGCTGGTTCATTGCATTGCAATGATCGGCTTCATGCTTGCTATTGTAGCGATTTTTGAATCAGTTAAGCATTGGCCTTTGTATCAGATCATGGACCGAAATCTCGATATAGCCGGCCGCAGCAAGTCGATGAACGTCCGCGCAGGATTTCTGCGCTCACCCGGCCCCTTCTTTGAATCGACGACGTTCGGCGTGTTCCTCGCCGTCGCCACTACGATGGTGATCGCGAGCCGATCATTATTTCGTTCAAAGCAGGCCTATTGGACCTCCGCGGCGATTTGCGTGATAGGGACCGGCGCTACGATGGCACGCAATGCATGGCTTGGGCTGATCATCGGCATGGTTTTAATTACACTTTATCGGGGGCGGTCGGAGCGCTTTTTTGCCCTAACCTTAGGGGGCCTGCTTGGCATGGCAGTTCTCAGTCTTGTTGCAAGCAACTCTACCCAGGTTGGAGAACTCGTCGGTTCAGAGGGGCACGCCGCAGCCACTACGGACTACAGAGAAGATCTTTTTAGAAATAGTATTCCGCTAATCTTAAAGAAGCCGCTTATCGGCTGGTCCTATACTGATGTTCGTGCGTATATGCGCCCGATAATGGGATCAGGAACATTGAGCGTTGATTATGTAAATAGTTACTTGTTTTTTGCAGTTGTTTCGGGGATCGTAGGATTTTTGATTTTTGTTATATATTTATTCTATTCTCCATGGAGAATATACTTATTACGTCCAAAAATAAAGGGGTTTTTATGGGAGTATGAGGTTGCGGCTGCGCTCTTTGCCTCAGGCGGTGCTTTCATAATTATGGTTGGCTTCACTAGCTATTATGAGCGCATGCCCCTGTTTGGTGTTCTCTTGATTTCTCTCTCGCGTCAGCTTGAACTGTGGTCGAAAAACAGGCTTGAACTGGGACGGCCCAACAGAGCGGCCGTGGTCAGCACGGCGCACGAAGAGTTCGTCGAAGGAATGGCGGGGTAGATTCATACGCTGTCCGGAGCCGTCATGCTCTGGACCGCACGAATAGGGCTCCGCAAGGTTCAGGAATAGATGATGTCGTCAGCTGCGCAATATGAACTGGTCGCCATCGAGAAGCTGGCCTCGGTAAACTACCTTGAGGAGATATTCCACTGCTATGCTTCGGGCAGGATCGCGGTACCCGTGGACGCATCCGGCGCCGCCCCGGCCGGCCATGAATTCGCTGAGCGTGTACCCGTCCGCAGCGGTGGCGGCTGGTTCATCGCCAATCAGGCGCCGATCATCGACGATCGACCCGCCCAGATAAGCTTCAGCTCGGGTACGACGGGCATGCCCAAGGCGATCCTGCTGTCCCATCGCGCACTCGCCGATGTGACTAGCAGGCTGGTCGCGGTGATGGGGATGGATTCC
>Ga0068863_100006276_pt1 | contig 11674 bp, 13 predicted proteins | sample KBSSwiS62_FD_66596 | JGI IMG/M metagenome (GOLD analysis project Ga0068863, IMG submission 66596) | Switchgrass rhizosphere microbial communities from Kellogg Biological Station, Michigan, USA - KBS Switchgrass S6-2 | ecosystem: Host-associated > Plants > Roots > Rhizosphere > Soil ...
TCCATTCGCCGTCGGCGTGAACGTCGGAGTGCGCGTATTGGTCCGCGTGTTCGTGCTGCTGCCGGTCCGCGTAAAGGTCGGAGTGATCGTATTCGTCCTCGTCGGCGTGATCGATCCCGTGGCCGTGAGAGTGGGCGTGAACGTCTGGGTCGGCGGATTGGACCCGGTCGGTGTGAACGTGAACGTCCGGGTAAAGGACGGCGCCATTGTCCGCGTGAAGGTGCGCGTGATGCTCGGCGTCAGCGTGATCGAGGGTGTCACGGTCGGAGTCACGGGCGGCGGCGTCGGCGTGATGGTGGGCGGGGGAGGCCCGGGCAGCCCCATGATCTTGTCGAGGAACACGGCCATCTGGCCGCGGGTGTTCGAATTGTCCGGGCAGTAGTTGCCGCCGCCACAGCCTCCGGTGATGCCCTCGTTGAAGAGCTGCTCGATCCAGTCGGCGAAGAGGCTCGGGCAGGTCACGTCGCCGAAGACTCCCGGGGTGCACGCGGGCGGGAGGTAGCCCGACCCGTGCTCCGTCTTCAAGAGGAAGACGGACATCTGCGCGCGCGTCACCGGGTTGTCCGGGCAGTACAGCGCGGGGGGGCCGGCGCTGCAGCCGCCGGTGATCCCCTCGGCAAAGAGCTGTTCGATCCAGTCGGCGAAGAGGCTCGGACAGGCGACGTCGGCGAAGACTCCCGGGGTGCACGCCGGCGGGATGTAGGCCGGCCCGTGCTCGGCTTTCAGCAGGAAGGCGGACATCTGGGCGCGCGTCACCGCGGTGTCGGGGCAGTAGATCGAGACGCCGCATCCCCCCGTCACGCCGCTGTGAAAAAGCGACTCGACGAAGAAGTAGAACTGGTTCGAGGTCAGCACGTCGGTGAAGCTGTTGCCGATGTGGATCGTCCAGGTGTTGAAGACGGAGCTGAAGGAGAGGTTCTCGGTGAACGTCGCGTCCCAGTGTGCGACGGGCCGCGCGCCCGAGATGGTCATGAGGTAGCAATCGCCCGTGGCGCTGTTGCAGTCGACCGTCACGCCGGCGCCGGCCGTTCCGTAGTCCGCGGTCGCGTCGTCGATGTTGTACGTGCCTCCCGGCGGCCCCGTGAGTCCGGACGCCGTGCCGGTGAACGCCTGGGGCGTCGTCGAGGCGTTGGTCCAGAACGGATCGATCTGCACCGATTCGCCGGGCTCGAGCACCCCGTTGATGTTCGAGTTGCTGCCGGGAGCGGGGCGAAAGTCCGTCTGGAGCTTCTGCGGCGTCACGGCGGGCGTGACCTGCGCGCGCGCTTCCGAAGAGACCATCCCGAGTACGACGATGAGGAAGGTGGCGAATCGGTCGCGCAGCGAAGGGGAGTCCATGGCCGAAAGCATACGCCCTCCTACGACCCGAAAAGGCGACTCTCCGTCGGATCTGCGCCGCCGGCGGTTTCTTGAAGAAAACGTTAAGGACCCCGGTGCCGTACCGCGAGCCAGGTCAGACCATCCGCTGCCCGTCGTTCGTGTAGTGCACCGCGACGGCATTCACGGGCGGCCGTTGCACGCCGAGGGCGGCGAGGCTCTCGGGATCGATCTCGAAAGCCAGGAACCATTCGCCGGATTCGTCCATCAGTTTCGCCCCCCGATCGATCAGGGCCGCCATCTCCTGCGCGGCCTCGCGGCCGGTCTCCGCGGCAATGAGGAAACGTCGTGTGCCCTTCCACGTCCCGGCTTCGATCAGGTGGTACACGGGCAACCCTCCGTGACTCCGGCTTTTGCAGGAAGCATGCCCGCGCGGCTATCGGATGCGCCGTCCGTCGGTCGTGAAACGGGATGCTCCGAGCTTGCGAATGCGCGGCCCGGATTTCGCCGCGATGCTGCTGGCGTCGATCTGGTGGGCCTCGAACAGCTCGCCGAACTCGTCGAAGACGCGTTCGCGGCGTTCGACGAGGGTGCGGAGCATGGTGGCCGCGTCCTGCTCGGACCCGCCGGAGATCACGAACCATCGTGGTCCTCTCACCGTCCGGGCTTCCACCTCCGCGTCCATCGGACCTCCCTGCCTGGAAAGGGCCTGCAGGAATCGCACCGCGAACACCCGGCGTTTACGGGGTTTTCCGGGTCTCGTTGGGATCGGCGCCGCCGCCTCGGGTCCACTCCCCGGAGTCCTCGCCCGGCTCGATCACCGGCGGCGTCTTGAGCCCCTGGGTCGCCGGAATCTCTTCGAACCCCTGGCGATCGCGCGGATTCTTCTCGTCCGGTTCGGGTGCTGCGTTCTCCGGGACGGGCTTGGGGTCCGGTTCCTTCACGACATCTCCTTCGGGTGGTCTGCAGCGGACGGCGTCCGCGCACCCTGACGGGAGCTGTTGCCAGAATCGTGCCCGCGCCGATGCCGAGGGAAGGCTAGAACGCGATCAGGAAGCCCGCCCCCTTGACGTCCCGGCCGATGAGGGGCGAAAACGCGATCCTCACCGTCGTGTCGCCGGCGCGCAGTTTCTTGTTCAAGGCGACCACGCCCCGGCCCACGAACGTCCCGATGAGCGCTCCCGCGGTGACGTCCGAAGTCCAGTGCGCATTGTGGTAGATCCGGGCAAACCCGACGAGCCCGGCGATCGTGTAAGCCGTGACGCTGACCCAGACCTGGTCCGAGTGCGCGCTGATGACGGACGCCACCGCGAAGGCCTGTGTGGCGTGGCCCGACGGGAAAGAGTTATCGCTGCCGCTGAAGGGATGAAACGAGGTGCTGCTCACCGACTCGTTCGGGCGATCGCGCCCGATCACGAACTTCAGGGTCGGCGTGATGATGCCGGAGGCGAGGATGCTCGCGATGGCGCTGTCGAAGAAGATGTCCTTGGCTTCGTTGTCGTGGAAGAGGTAGCCGGCGATCCCGTACGCGCCGATGACGGCCCAGGAGTACTCCGCGCCGAAGGGCTCCACGACCTTCGTGAGATCGTCGAGCGTCGAGGTCTGGTGCGCCTGCGTCTTGTTGCGCAAGGGAATGTCGAAGGCGAAGCCGACCGCGGTGACACCGGCCGCGATGCCGCCGAAGACGAGCCAGTCGTGGCCGTCCCAATGCAGGGGAGCGCCGAGGGTGGAGAAGGTGTCCTTCAGCGCGATCGTCCAGATCGTCGGAGGCGCCGGCGCGCCGGAGGTTTCACCTTCGGCACTGGTCCACAGCGCATCGTTGCAGGGGGCGAGCTCCGTGGCCCCGTCGGTCGTCTCCGTCGGGTCGAGCTGGGCGACCGCGTTGGCAGACAGGAGGAGGGCGGCGAGGACCATGCCGGCGAGCCTTCGCATCCCGCCCATCGTAAGCCACGACGTCGTCGTGAGCTCAGCGCTTGTTTAACTTCCCTTCATTCCTGCGACGCCGGAGTCGTCAGGGTCGGGGCGCGTCGGGGAGCGGGCTCCTCAGAAATGCCGGAGAGCCTCCAGGGGCGCCATCCGCGCCGCCCGGCGCGCGGGCAGATAGCTCGCCAGCAGGGCGACGCCGGCCAGGACGACCACGACGGCCGCGAAGGTGAGGGGGTCGGCGCCACGGGTCTGGTACAGGAACTTCGTCAGGGCCTGGCTCAACAGCAGCGCGAGCGGGGTGCCGATGGCGAGGCCGAGCACGGCGATCCGGGCGCCATCGCCCAGAATCAACGCCCGGATGTCGCCAGCGTCGGCCCCGAGGGCCGCCCGGATCCCGAACTCGGCGGCCCGCTGGCCCACGGCGTACGACATGACGCCATAGATCCCGATGGCCGCAAGCAGGAGGGCCAGCCCCGCAAACAGAACGAGCAGACCGGAGCTGAAACGCTCCTTCGCGATCGAGGCCGCCACCCAATGGTCCATCGTCCGGACATCGGAGAGGGGCTGGTCCTTGTCGATCGAGCGGATGGCGCGCTGCAGCATCGGGGCGAGCGCAAGCGCGTCGCCGTCGGTCCGCACGGTGAGCGTCATCGCGTTGTACACGAGTTGCGGCACAGGGTAGTAGGTCATCGGACGCGCCTCGGTGGACAGGTCGGCGTCCTTGATGTCGGCGACGATTCCGACGATCTCCATGAACGGATTGGTGTCGGCCATTGCGACGCTGATCCGGCGGCCGAGGGCCTCCGTGCCCGCGAAATACCGGCGGGCGAACGCGTCGCTCACGATGACGACGTCGCCCGAGCGGCGCTGTTCGAGGTCGGTGAACATGCGGCCGCGCCGCAGGGGAATTCCCATGACGCGGAAATAGCCGTTGTCGCAGACGCGGACCTCCGTGACGGGTTCTTGCCCGTGGGGCGGGACCGGCTCGCCCTGGATCACGAGATCTGTGGCGGCGGCCAGGCCCGCAAACGGAAGAAAGCTGACGGCGCCCGCGGCGCGGACTCCCGGCAGGGCGCCGATCCGTTCCACGGCCTGCTCGAAGAACCGCATGACCTCGGGGTCCTCCTTGTAGCGCGCGGACGGAAGATTGACCCGCGCCGTGAGGATGCCCCGCCGCTGGAATCCGGGATCGACGCGGCGGAGGGTGCGCAGACTCTTGAGCATGAGCCCGGCGCCGACGAGCAGGACGACGGCGAGTGCGACCTCCGAGACGACGAAGGCCTTCCGCAGCCGGCGTGCGCGCACGCCGGAGGTGCCCTGGCGGGTCCCCTCCTTGAGCGACTCCTGGACCTCGGGCCGGGATCCGGCGAGGGCGGGCGCCAGTCCGCAGAGGCCGGCAGTCAGGATCGAGACGAGCGCGGTGAATCCGAGCACGGGGCCGCTCAGGTGAACCCGCCCGAGCCCGGTCAGGGAGGCGGGGGACAGGGCCAGCAGGAGCGCAACGCCCCAGCGAGCGAGGAGAATGCCGCAGGCTCCTCCGCAAAGAGCGAGCAGCAGGTTCTCCGTCATCAACTGGGAAAGGACCCGCGCGCGCGAAGCGCCGAGGGCCGTTCGGATCGCGATCTCCCGGACCCGAGTCGTGCCGCGGGCGAGCAGGAGGCTGGCCACGTTCGCGCACGCGATGAGCAGCACGAAGCCGACGGCGCCGAACAGCACCAGCAGGACGGGGCGCATCTCTCCCGCGAGCTCGTCGTGAATCGGGACCAGGCGGATGCCCCAGCCGGTGTCGAACTGGGGCCATTCGGCGGTCAGGCTCGAGGCAATGGCCGTCATCTGTGCCTGCGCTTTTTCGAGGGAGACGTCCGGTCGGAGCCGCGCGATGGCGCTCATGTACCGCCCCTGCGGCTGGGCCTGTTCGGGCAGGAAGGCAAAGGGCTCCCAGAGCTCCGGCGGCTTGCCGACGAGCGAGCCGGTCTTGAGAAACAGGCCGACTCCGGCGGGCATGACGCCGATCACCGTGAATGGCCGCCGGTTGAGGACGATGGACCGGCCGACGATCGTCCGATCGCCACCGAAACGCCGCTGCCAGAGCGCATGGCTCAGGATCGCGACCGAATCGCGGCCATCCGGCCCCTCGTCGGGCGCGAAGACCCGGCCGAGCAGCGGCGTCACGCCGAGCGTGGCAAAGAAGTCGGGGGTCACGGCCTGGGCGACGAGCTCCTCCGGCTCCCCGCTGCCCGTGAGGCTCGTTCGAAAATCGTAGAACGCCGACATGGACTGAAAGGCGGTCGCCCGTCCCCGCCAGCGAAGGAAATTCGCGGGCCCGATGACGTTCGAGCGGCCGGGGCGCTGCACGTTGGTCTCCCAGACCACCACGACACGATCGGGGTCGTGAAAGGGAAGCGGCGCCAGCATCACGGCATGGACGATCGTGAAGATGGCCGTGTTGGCGCCGATTCCGAGAGCGAGCGTGGCGACGGTCACGGCGGTGAAACCCGGACTCTTGCGCAGGGAGCGGATTGCAAAGCGCAGGTCGCGCAGCGCCGACTCGAGCAACGGCACGCGCCGGCGGTCGCGCACGAGCTCCCGGGTCGCGTCGAAACCGCCGAGCCTCGTCAGCGCCTCGCGCCGCGCGGCCTCGGGGCTCATGCCGGCCCGCACCGCGTCGTCGACGTGCATCTGCACGTGGGACTCGAGCTCCTCGGCGAGGTCGCGCTCCTGGCCAGCCCGCCCGAACAGACCGAGCGCCCGGGCGACCAATGCCCGCAGGGACCTCATGACCGCGCCCCGTCCGGCGTCAGGAACCTCGCCAGGATCGCCGTCGTCTTTTCCCACTCCCGCGTCTCGAGCGCGATCTGCCGGCGGCCGGAGCGGGTCAGCTTGTAGAACTTGGCCCGGCGGTTGTTGTCGGACACGCCCCAGTCGAAGGCGATCGAGCCCTCTTGCTCGAGCCTCAGAAGGGCGGGGTAGATCGTCCCGTAGTTGAGACAGAGCCGGTCGCCGCTCGTCTGTTCGATGCGGCGGGCGATGCCGTAGCCGTGCAGGGGCCCGAGCGTCTCGAGGGTCTTCAAGATCATCAGCGCCAGAGTTCCCTGCCAGACGTCCTGTTTTTCACCCACGTCCCTCTCCTATGGGATCACCATATCGGGAGACGTATGGGAAGGCAATAGGTAACGGTCCGTCGGCTTCGGCGGGGTCGCCTCGTCGGCCGAGTCCGGGCGGCGGGGGGCCCGAGGTGGTCCTGCGTCGCCGGGCGCGGGAGTTACCGGCCAGCCTTGGGTGTCTTGGCGGGGGGAGTCGGCTTCTTGCGCTTCGGGTAGAAGTTGCCCGACTGCGCCGCGGATCCGGCCGCCTCGGTGGCGTCCAGGACGATGGGAGCTTCGCCCGCCAGCAGCTTCGCGACCCGGGCGCGGGCCGCATCGGACGGGGGGCCGTCGAACCGGGGCCGCCTCATCGGCCGCAACCCATCGATGCCGACGGAGACTGTTCGCTGATCATGTTCGGACTCCTTCCCGGGGCTCAACGCTCGACTGTGTATCTATCACGTGCGGGGAGCGACTTTTCGCCCGCCGCCCGGGCGGCATCGCGAGGCGACCCGCCCCACTGGCGATTCCAGGCGCGGCGCAGCTGCAGGTCGGAGCCGAAGCCGGCCACGGCGGCGGCGCGCGTGACGGTCGCGCCGTACTCCAGGGACTGCCGGGCGCGCTCGAGCCGGATCAGCCGGAGGTAGTGCAGCGGCGAGATGCCCGCGTGCTCGACGAACAGCCGCAGGAGATGACGTTCGGCCACGTGGCCAACCCGGGCCAGCGACTCCATGTCCCACTCGCGCTCCGGCTCGGTGACGATCGCATCCTGGACCCGGTGCACGGTGGGGTGGAGGTGGCGGCGGTGCATGTGGAATGGCGACAACTCCGTGTCGCGCGGGGAGCGCCGCAGGTAAACCACCATGTCCTCGGCGACGTTCGCGGCCAGCGCCTCGCCGCACTCCTCGGCGATGAGGTGCAGCGCGACGTCGATTCCCGCCGTGATGCCCGCGCTGGACGCGAACGGGCCATCCACCACGAACACGCGGTTGTCGATGACCTGCGCCTGCGGCGCCAGGGCTCGGAGCATGGGCAACAGTTCGTGGTGGGTGGTGCAGCGGCGGGTCGAGAGCAAGCTCGCCCGCGCGGCGAGCAGTGTGCCCGAGCAGATCGTCACGAGGCGGTGCGGCGTGTCCGCGTCGAGGAGGGCCTCTTGCAGCCGGTCGTTCAACCATCGGGCCGTCGCCGCGATCTCCGGCGTGACCCGGGTGACGTGGGCCGCCGGCTGGCCGACCACCACGACCCAGGTCGGCGTGCGGAGCTCTTGCGGTAGAGGAACGAGATCGCCCAGCGTCAGACCCACGGACGTCGGTGGAGTCGGGACCGGCCCCGCAAATCCCAGACGAAAGCGCGGCGGCAGCCCGCGGCGCTCGCGGTGCAGGTTGGCGAGACGGAAGGCTTCGGCGGGCCCGGCGATGTCGAGAAGAAGCGAGTTCGGGACGATGACGAAGAGGACGTCGATGACCTGGGCGCGCGTGATCATGTGCAAAAACCGGCGCTTGAAAGCATACATCCGGGCGAGGCCTCATGTCCGAAACTGCACCAAAGTTGTCGGTCCTGCGCCGCGACATCTCCTCGCGCCGCCGGTATGTTCGGAGCCCATGCGCGTCGAGGCAACTCCTTCCGCGGTTGCGCCGAGCCGGTCCGGCGGCAAGGTTCCCGCCGCTGCACTGGCGGGCCTGCTCGCCGCGGCCCTCGCGTGGTGGCCGGTGTTCCCGCCCGCCCCCCAGTCGGTCAGCGGCCACGCACCGCCGCCGCTCGAGAACACCGTGGACGCGAACATCGCGCCGGGCGACGATTTTTTCGCCTACGCCAACGGTTCCTGGCTCAGGGCCACCGTGCTTCCGGCGGGCAAGGAGAAATGGAGCAACCGCGACGAGCTCGAAGCCCTGAGCCGCCGCCGCATCGCCGCGCTGTTCGACGCCGCCAGCGCCGCGCCGGCCGGCTCGGATGCGCGCAAGGTGGCGGATTTCCGCGCGGCCTACCTGAACGAGGCCGCCATCGAGGCCGGGGGACTCGCGTCGCTCCGACCGGTGCTCGAGAGGATCGAGAAGGTCTCGGACCGGGCGCAGCTCACGCGGCTGCTGGGCCGCAGCGTGCGCGCCGACGTCGATCCGATGGGATTCGGCGTGTATCAGTCGGCCGGCGTGCTGGGACTCGCCGTGCAGCAGAGCATCCACGGAGAGAAAACCAATACCGCTTTTCTCGTGCAGGGAGGGCTCGGTCTGCCGGACCGGGAGGACTATCTGGGACCGGACGCCGGGAAGGATGCGCTGCGAGGCCGGTACCGCGAGTACATCGCGAGGATGCTCGCGCTCGCCGGCTTTCCTCGAGCGGACGAGCGTGCCAGGGCAGTGCTGGCGCTCGAAGCCGCGCTCGCGCAACGACAGGGCACGCGCGAAGCGTCGTCGAACGACCGCAATGCCGACAATCTGTGGACGCGTTCCGATTTCGCGCAGAGGGCGCCCGGGATGGACTGGACCGTCTTCTTGGACGCGGCCGGCCTGGCCGGGCAGCAGGAGCTCGTCGTCTGGCAGCCCGGTGCCGTGGCAGGGTTGGCGGCGCAGGTCGGCGCGCAGCCGCTCGACGTCTGGAAGGACTACCTCCGCTTCCATGCCGTCCACGACTTCGCGGAAGTGCTGCCGCGCGCGTTTGCCGAGCAGGCGCTGGCGCTGCGCGCCGCCACGGGGACGGGGTCGCAGCTCTCTCGCGCCGACCGCGCGCTCGCCGCCACGCAATCGGCGATGCGGAATGCGCTGGGACGGATGTACGCCGAGCGCTATTTCGCCGCCGGGCAGAAGGCGCGGCTCGAGCGGATCTCGGACGAGGTCCGCGCGGCACTCATCAAGCGAGTCGAAGCCGCGACGTGGATGTCTCCGGGCACCAGGGCGAGCGCGTTGTCGAAGCTGCAGACGCTGTACGTAGGGCTCGGGTACCCCGATCAGTGGGAGGACTTTTCCTCGCTGACCGTGGAGCCGGCGGACCCGCTCGGCAACCTGCGGCGCGCCTCGGATCACGCCTATCTCCGGACGCTCGCGCGGCTCGGGCAACCCGTCGACTTCAAGTACTGGTACATCGCCCCACAGACGGTCGGCGCCCTGCTCGTCTTCCAGCAGAACGCGTACGTCATGTCGGCCGCCCTGCTCGAGCCTCCGAAGTACGATCACGCCTTCTCCGACGCGGCGGCCTACGGCTCCGTCGGGGCCCTCCTCGGCCACGACTTCACGCACTACATCGACGTGCTCGGCGCCGACTACGACACGGAGCACCGGATGCGAAACTGGTGGACGCCCGAGGACAAGCAGCAATTTCAGGTCCTCACTCTGCCGCTGGCCGATCAGTTCTCGGCCTACCAGCCGCTGCCGGGCCTCTCGATCAACGGCAAGCTGACGCTCACAGAGAACATCGCGGACCTCGGCGGCCTCGCCGCCGCGTTCGACGCCTGGCGCAAGTCGACCGGCGGGCGCACGGACGATGCGGCCTCCGTGCGCGAGCAGCACCGGGAGTTCTTCATCGCCTACGCGCAGACCCTCCGGCGCAAGGCCAGCGAGGACGCGCTCCGAAAGCAGGCCACCAGCGATCACGCGCCGGAGGAGTTCCGGGCCGACACGGTCCGCAATCTCGACGCCTGGTATGCCGCGTTCGACGTGCGGCCGGGTCAGCGGCTGTACCTGGACCCGTCCGCTCGGGTGCGAGTCTGGTAACTCGAAGCTTCACGCTTCCTCGAGCTCGCATCCGCCGCGAGAGGAACTTCGCGCAGCTATCCCGGCGTCAGGCGAGGTCGGATGCGCCGGTCCCTCATGGTGTGATTACAGCGCTCGCAAACGAAGAACAGCGAGTCGTTCGCGCCGTTGGGGTGGCGGACCGGCCCGCTCATCTCGACCTCCCGACCAAGGCTCCTGCAGTTCGGGCACATCGGCCGTCGGACAAAGGGTTGGGGAAGCGGTGTAGCCATCGCCTTTTTCAACGCGGATTTTGCGACTTTCGCGGCCGGTGTCAAGAGGGTTGTCGAGGGTGCCTGGGGGGGCGGGAACGGAGCTACGAGCGAGTCGGGCGGGCTTTCTCTTTCCGGGTCAGCACGATCCATTCCTCGTAACTCATCGCGTGCAGGCACCGGCCGCACACGACGGCCGTATCCGTGGGGTTGGCCTTCGGCACGCTGGCCGAATGCGGATCGCCGGGGCCGGGGCAGGGCACGACCCAGACCTTTTCGTCCTCGATCATGGTCGGAATCCAGCCCGGTCGCTCACGCTTCGCGGGGTTGCCGCCGCCGCTCCGCCACTTCGAAGGAGTATGGCTGTCCAGGCGCAATGGCGGAGATTTGCATCGCGACCTCCTTGTTGACCCCCAGCTCCAACAGCTTGTCGACGAGCTTGCCGGGGTTCGCGATTTCGACCACGTGGCCCTGTCCAATCCGCAGCTCGTAGGCGTCGCCGACTTCCCGGAGCTCGACGGGCAGGGGCCACCGCGGGATTCCGCGACCCGAGCCGATGCACTGCCTGCCCGCCGGATCGTGGTGCATCACCTGCACGACCACCATCCTCCCGGCCTGGTCGCGGCGCACGTGGCGGGTCATCACGGTCGCGCACCAGTCGCAGGCGACGGAGAAGGGCCGGGTGTCCTCCATGCGGCTGATCTTATCCGCTTGCCGGCCGCCAGGGTCTACCGCGGCCGTCGTCAAGGCGCCTCGGTGGCGGCCCGTTCGAGGAGGGCGGCCACGGCCGCCGGTTGCGAAACGGAGATCGCGTGGCTGCCGCCCACCTCGACGACCTTCGAGCCTGCGCGCTTGGACATCAACCGCTGGGCGGGGACGGGGATCATCCTGTCTTCCGTCACGACCAGATACCAGCTCGGCTTCGTTTTCCAGGCCGGCCTGGTAATGGCGTCGCTCAAGGCCTGGACTCCCCACGCCACCTGGGAGTCGGCCATGAATGCGGCCTTGTCAGCCTCCACGTCCCCGGCGAATGAACAGGAACCCGTCCTAGGGCGGCAGGATCGGCGGGACCGGCGCACCGGGCGGGGCCCCCTTGATGAGGGTGGATACCGACTCGCCCTGATCGGGCGCGAAGGCCGTGATGGACACCAGCCCCGCCACCTTGGGATCGTTGCCCGCTTCGGTGATGACGGCGCCTCCGTAGGAGTGTCCGACGAGAACGACGGATCCGGGCGCCTTGGCGATGACGCGCCGGGTCGTGGCGACGTCCTCCGCCAGCGAGATCGTGGGATTCGATGCTGACGGGGTAGCCGTGCTTGCGAAGGATGTTGTAAACGCCCTCCCACCCCGAGCCATCGACGAATCCGCCGTGTACGAGAACCACGGTCTTTGGCGCAGCAGACGGGATCGGATG
>Ga0068863_100006278_pt1 | contig 11671 bp, 5 predicted proteins | sample KBSSwiS62_FD_66596 | JGI IMG/M metagenome (GOLD analysis project Ga0068863, IMG submission 66596) | Switchgrass rhizosphere microbial communities from Kellogg Biological Station, Michigan, USA - KBS Switchgrass S6-2 | ecosystem: Host-associated > Plants > Roots > Rhizosphere > Soil ...
ATCGCGCTGGGAACCTATGATCTCGATCACGTCGAGGTCCTGAAAGGCCCGCAGGCTCTCTTCTTTGGCAAGAATAGCCCGGGCGGCGTGATCTCGCTCTCGTCAGCCAATCCGGGTCGCGAGCTCGAGTGGCGGCTGCGCACCAGCTACGACTTCAACAATGCCGGTCTGCTTACCGAGGGAATGGTCTCAACCCCGCTGACCGACACGCTAGGTGTCCGGATTGCCGCCGCGTACAAGGACCAGGACGGTTGGTTCAAGAACCTGCCCGCGTCCTTGCCCGGTACAACGGTTTCAGACAAAACAAGTCCGAAGTCGAAGGAATATTTCATTCGAGGCACACTGAAATACGGCTCCGATTCCAACGCATTCAACGCCACGCTAAAGCTTGCCTACGGTCAAACCGACCGTGACAACGGCCTGTATTCAAATGGCCAACTGCTTTCTTGCCCCGGCGGATCGCTGTCGTTCCCCATCCCCGGCTTGTCGACCGACTGTAAATTGGACCGCAACTACAGCGAACCGAATCTGGCCCCCGACGTTGTGGCCACCGCGCCGCGGGTGTTCCGCGATGGCCGACCATATTTTGAAAACCGCATGCTGCTGACCTCGCTCACCGCGAATTTGAAAGTGGCCGACGCAATGATGCTGACGTCGGTCACCGGCTATTTGCGACTGCGCGAGCGCTTCACGGCCAACTACAATGAGAACGGATTTTCGCAGTTCGGTACGGCCTCCGATCAGTTGCAGCGCCAGTTCACGCAGGAATTTCGCCTGGTTTCATCGTTCCAAAGCCCGCTGAATTTTACCGTTGGGGCTTTCTATCAGACCGCGAAACTGTCTCTGGCAATCCCCACCACGCTTGCCGCTGGCTTCTCGCCGACAGGTTCGGCGCTGATGATCGAGGATGACACCTTTGGCCTGAAGACAGAGGCCTATTCGGTTTTCGGTCAACTTATCTGGAAGTTCGCGCCGCAGTGGGAACTTGCTGGCGGAGCGCGCTACTCGCACGAAACCAAATCGGAAAACGCACAAAGCCGCTTGTTCGGCGTTTCGTATCCTTTCCTCGATCCCAAGCGCTCGTTCAACAATGTCTCCCCCGAGGCGACGCTCAGTTTCCGGCCAAGCCGCAAACTGACACTCTACGCTGGATATCGCCGCGGGTTCACGTCCGGGGGATATAATCTGGTCCCCCTCGCCTTCAACCCGTTTGCCGTCAACGACAACGGCTTCAGGCAGTCGACGGTAGAGGGTGGCGAGTTTGGCGCGAAGGGCTCCGTTGCCCGTGGCCAAATCCAGTTTGACCTCGCGGTTTATCAATACAAGTACAAGGACCTCCAACTCTCCACCTTCGATTCCGCGACGGCTGCGCTCAGCTTGCGCAACGCTGGCCGCAGTCGGGTGCGCGGTGTCGAGGTCTCGGCGACCGTCCGCCCGGACCAGATTGACGGACTGTCTCTCCGAAACTCAATTGCCTATAATGATGCGCGCTACACCTTGTTCGACGACGCAGGCTGCTACACAGGCCAGACCATCGCGCAAGGCTGTTCGGGGAACATCGGCGGCGGCGTTGCACAAACCCAGAACCTTTCGGGTTCACGGCTTGAGCGTGCGCCGGAATGGTCGCTGAATTTTGGGGCGAGCTATGATCGTCCGATCACGTCCGGGGTTACCTTTGGGCTGACCGCCGATGCCTATTACACCAGCAGTTTCTTCTCAGAATCGACGCACGATCCCCGCGCGACGCAGCACGAGGCATGGCGCTTCAATGCCGGCGTCAAGTTGCACGATCCCAACGACGGCTGGGAACTCGCGCTGATCGGGCGCAATCTGACCAATGTCCTGCGCGCGGAATATGTCTTTGGCCAGCCCTTCACCGGATTTGGCACGGGCACCAGTGGGCCAAGCCGAGGGGCAGACTTAGTGGGCGTTAATGGCATGCCGAGATCTGTCATGCTGCAACTCACTTTGCGGAACACGCTCTTAAAGTAGCCGACGACCTGGCGGGCGAGGTACATGTACATCTCGCCTTGCATTCTCACCGCAGTACGTTGGTGCCTTCCCGCGATGAAGGAGGGCCCCCTTCTTGCATTTTCATAGACAGCCACACCGGCACGACAACACTGGTCGATCTCATCGAGCAACTTAATCAAGATGCCAATGTGGACGGAGTTCTCGTTCAGTTACCACTCCCACCCCACGTCGATATGACGCAAGTTTTGGAAGCCATTTCGCCGCACAAGGATGTAGACGGATTCCACCTTTACAACGTTGGTGGGCTAGTCACAGGGAACACAGTTTTCTCACCGTGCACCCCCTATGGTGTGGTTAAGCTGCTCGAAAGCCAGAATATCTGTATTGAGGGACAGAATGTCGTCGTAGTTGGCGCTAGCAATATCGTCGGCAAGCCGATGGCGCTGATGTTGATGCATCGTAATGCGACGGTGGCCATCTGCCACGCAAAGACGCGTGACCTCGCGCAGTTCACCATCCTCGCCGACATCCTAGTTGTAGCTGCAGGACAGCCCGGTCTTATTGGTGCTCAAATGGTGAAGCGTGGTGCGGTGGTGATCGATGTTGGGATCAACCGATTGCCTGATGGTCATATCACTGGCGATGTTGTCTTCGACAAGGTGAAAGAGAGAGCATCGCATATAACGCCCGTGCCCGGCGGTGTCGGTCCGATGACGGTTACGATGCTGCTAGTCAACGCGATTGCCTCTGCCGAGCGCCGCGCGGGAATAGTGCCGAACGGGCTACTGTGCGGCTCTTAAGGAACATGCCTCGGCGGTGTTTCTCTATGCGCCGGGCTCGGTGATCATCGGAACCACCATTGCTATCGCTGTGGTCCAAGGGCGGTACCAGAGCCGTCGCCGCGCGTTCGGTCCGGATTCCAACGGCATCGATGTGACCGCGAACGGTTGCGGCGCGGTCAACATCACGGCGCGCGGCCCCATCTCGGTCGCCGATGGCATTGGCATCAACGCTGCCAGCGCATGCACTGTCGCCGTCACGACATTGCCCGGAGCGCCAGTCAGCGGTTCGGATGCCGGCATCAACGTCGTCTCGGGCACCGGTGCCACCGTCACCATCGGCGACACCGTGACCGCCACCGCTGGACCGGCGCTGAATGTGGATGGCGCCCCCGCAACCGTCGTGGTTCAGCAGACCGGCACGATCAACGGCCGCTTTGACCTGACCGACAGCAACGACACGCTCACGAATGCCGGCACCATCATCGCCACCGCCGGCAGCAGCTTCGGCGGCGGAAACGACAGCCTCCTGAATACAGGAACCATCCGGGCTACGGCTGGCCCGGTCACCTTCGCCGGTCTCGAAGCGACCACCAACAGCGGTCTCATCGACATGCGGGACGGTGTGCCGAACGATACTCTGACGCTGCCCGGCAGCTACCAAGGGACTGGCGGTGCCACTCTCGGCGTGGATGTCGCGTCGCCGACGGCTTCGGATCGGCTTGTGATCGGCGGCGGCGCCACGGGTACGACGACCGTGCTGGTCAGCGGCATCGATGGCAGCCTGATCAACGGCGCCGTGGTCGTGGATGCCGGTGCCGGCACCAGCGCAGGCGCGTTCACTTACGGCGGTGGCAGTGTCGGCCTTGTGGACTATACGCTGGCCTACCTGCCGGGAAGCAACGACTTTGCCCTTTACGGAACTCCATCCGCGACGGCGGTAAGCATGTCGCTGATCGCAGAGGGGGCGCGGCAGATCTTCTACCGCGGCAACGATGCTGTCGCCTCGCATCTGGGTTCCGGCATGGGATGGACCGGCGAGCAGCCGCGCACCGCACGCGCGTTCTGGTTCCAGGGCTTCGGCATGGTTCAGGATCGCGACGCCACCATCGTGGCGGCGCCGTTCGGGCAGGCCCGCAGCTACAACCTCGACACCAAGCAGGACTGGTTCGGCGGACAGTTGGGCTTCGACCTTGCCGGCAGCGGCAACTCGGTATTTGGGCTGACCGCAGGCTACATCGGCAGCGACATGAAGCTGAAGGCTGCTCCGATGCGGTTCGAGTATCAAGCCGCGAACGTCGGTGCCTATGGACGCGTGGCGGCCGGCGGCTTCACTCTGAGCGGCCTGATCAAGTACGAGAAGTACTGGATTGACGTCAAGGATCGGGCCGTCGGCCTTTCCGCCTCGCCCAAGGGCCATGGCTGGGGCGGCTTCTTGGAAGCAGGCTATCGGCTGGGAGGTGACCGCCTGTTCGTCGAGCCGCTCGCCTCCATCGAATACGCCAATCTCAACATTGACGGCTTCGATGCCCTTGCCACCGGCTTCGACATCGACGAGGCGGACGGCCTGCGCGGCAAGGCTGGCCTCCGCTTCGGTGCTGTGCTCTCGGACAGCCCCAGCCGGATCGCCGCTTACGGCAAGGTCCAAGCGATCCACGAGTTCAAGGGCAAGGATCGCCTGACGCTGTCCAACAGCGGGCTTGCGCTCTCGTTCACCAATCCGCGGCCCGATACCTACGGCCGCGCGACGGTGGGCGTGGACATCGCGATGAATTCCGGTGTGCGCGGGTTCATTGAAGCTTCTGCTGATTTCGCCAATGGCGTGAGCGGCGGCGGCGCCAGAGGCGGACTGTCGATCAGCTTCTGATCAACCGTCTCCTGCAGGGGAGGCAGGCTCGCAGCGCGAGCTTGCCTCCTGCGTCGCATTGCCAGCCTGCCATTCAAGTCGCGCGGTCGCTGCGACAGTTGCCGGTTATGGTTGTAACGGTGGTCTGCTTCTCAAAACCTGGCGCCACTTGACCCAGACCGCTCCGCAACGACTGGACGCTCTTACCCCCAGAGTGGGACAGTGCTGCTGAGCATCAGCAATTATTTTTCCAGACTTTGGCACAAATGCGGCAGTCGCAAATTGTCGCACCTGCGAACTGGAAGCTTGCGACGCTCCGGGTTTACCACGATAGGGCACTGAGACCTTCGAAAGCATCCGCACTAGAAAGGCCCGGATCATTCCACTGTTGCAGCTGACTTCCGGAAAAGCCTCTGCCCTCCTGCTCTTGGTAAGTGCCACTCTTTCGGCCTGTTCAGGCGAGAAGGACAAGGACGGGCAGCAGCGTCCGCCGGCACAGGTCGGCTACATCGTGGCGCAGACGTCCACGGTGCCAGTCCCAGTGTCGTTGAGCGGTCGCACCGTTGCGTTCGAGACGTCCGAGGTTCGCCCCCAGGTCAACGGTGTCATCCGCCGCCGTTTCTTCACCGAAGGGACTCTTGTACGCGCCGGCCAACCGCTGTTCGAGATCGACCCCAGCCTTTATCGCGCCGCGGTCAACCAGGCGCAGGCAAATCTCCAGAGCGCCCGCGCGACTGCCGATGCTGCAGTTGCGAAGGCCAATCGATACAAGCCGCTTGCCGAGATGGAAGCTATCGCCAAGCAGGACTATACCGATGCGCTAGCCAGCGCGCGCGCTGCCCGCGCGAGTATCGCGCAGAACGCCGCGGCACTGGACACCGCGCGCATCAACTTGCGCTTCACCAGTGTACCGGCTCCGATCACAGGCCGTATCGGACGCTCGCTGTTCACCGTGGGTGCGCTCGTTGGAGCCAGTCAGGCCGATCCACTGGCCGTGATTCAGCGAACCGATCCGATTTACGTCGACATGCAGCAATCGGCAGCCGATCTTGTCGCATTGCGCCGCAAGCTCGCCCAGGGGGGCGTCCAGCCCGGCAGTACGCAGGTTCATCTACAGCTTGACGGCGGCTCGGCTTATCCCGTGACCGGCACTGTCAAGTTCTCCGAGGTCACCGTCGCCGAAGGCACCGGCACGGTAACCTTGCGCGCGCAATTTCCGAACCCCGATGGTCTGCTGCTGCCCGGCATGTTCGTCACCGCCAGCTTCGATCAGGCCAGCGATCCCAACGCCATCCTGCTTCCGCAAAATGCCGTACAGCACGACTTCGATGGCACGGCATACGTGATGATCGTAGGACCTGACAACAAGGCGCAGCGCCGCAAGGTCAGTGCCGAACGCAGCTACGGCGCGTACTCGGTGGTTACGTCGGGGCTGGCGAAGGGCGACAAGGTGATCGTGCAGGGTCTGAACGGCTTGCGCCAGGGTGCACCGGTGAAGCCTGTCGCCAGCAACGCGCCGCAAAAGGTGGCACCGCCGCCAAAGGATCAATCGGGCAAGTCCGGCGGTAGCGCCCCCAAGGGCATGTGAGCCCGGCATGTCACGCATCTTCATCGACAGGCCGATCTTTGCCTGGGTGCTTGCTATCATCGTGATGCTAGCGGGCCTTGGCGCGCTGAACTTCCTGCCCAACGAACAATACCCCGACATCGCGCCGACGCAGGTCAACATCCGCGCCACCTATCAAGGCGCCTCTGCCCAGACGATCGAGAACAGCGTCACCCAGATCATCGAGCAGCAGCTGACCGGCATCGATGGCCTGCTTTACTTCAGCTCGAGCTCCAGCAACCGCGGCCAGGCCACGATCAATGCGGTGTTCGCCAAGGGCACAGACCCCGACATCGCGCAGGTCCAGGTCCAGAACAAGGTGCAGTCGGCTCTGTCGCGCCTGCCGCAGGCGGTTCAGAGCCAGGGCGTCACCGTCACCAAGTCGAACCCCGACCAGCTCCTGCTCGTGGCCGTCTACGACGAGACCGACACCCGCTCGAACGTCGACGTATCCGACTATCTGACCTCCAACATCCAGGATCCGCTCTCGCGCGTCGCGGGCGTGGGCGACGTGAACGTGTTCGGCGCACCCCACGCGATGCGCATTTGGCTCGATCCCAACAAGCTGGCGGCGGTCTCGCTGATGCCCAGTGACGTCATCACCGCAATCCAGGCGCAGAATACCGAAGTCGCGGCCGGCGAGATCGGCGGCTTGCCGGCGCCCCAAGGGCAGGCCATCAATGCGGTCGTCACCGCAGGATCACGGCTCCAGACCGTGGACCAGTTCCGCAACATCGTTGTGAAGACCAACGGCGACGGCTCGGTGGTCACCATTGCCGATCTCGGCCGGGTCGAGATCGGCGCCGAGAACTACAGCACGATCAGCCGGGTCAACGGTCATCCTGGCGCAGGCATCTCGATCTCGCTCTCTCCCGGCGCTGACGCCCTGGCCACGGCCGAGGCCGTCAAGACGCGCATGAAGCAGCTGGCGCAGGGGATGCCCGACGGGCTCGCCTATATCTACGGCAGCGATTCGACCGACTTTATCAAGCTATCGATCTCGGAAGTGGAAAAGGCGCTGTTCGAGGCGATCGTGCTCGTCGTGATCGTCATGTTCGTGTTCCTGCAGAGCTGGCGTGCCACGCTCATCCCGGCGATCGCCGTGCCGGTGGTGTTGCTGGGCACGTTCGGCATTTTCTATGTCGCCGGTTTCTCGATCAACACGCTGACCTTGTTCGGGCTGGTTCTGGCGATCGGTCTGCTGGTCGACGATGCCATCGTGGTCGTCGAGAACGTCGAGCGCCTTCTCGAAGAAAATCCCGGCATGACGCCGCGCGAAGCGACGATCAAGTCGATGGAGGAAATCCAGGTTGCGCTGGTCGCGATCGCGCTGGTGCTTTCGGCGGTGTTCCTGCCGATGGCCTTCTTTGGTGGCTCGACGGGTGTGATCTATCGCCAGTTCTCGCTGACGATCGTATCGGCCATGGTCCTGTCGGTACTCGTCGCCCTGGTACTCAGTCCAGCTCTGACTGCGACGTTGCTAAAGCCGAAGAAGCCTGAAGGAGAAGCCGAGGAGCCCACGTGGCTGGAGCGGCATGTCCCGTGGCTGACCAGCCGTTGGGAACGCTTCCACGTGTGGTTCAATCGAACTTTCGAGCGAACGACGGACGCTTACGGCCGCCAGGTGGAACGCGTCGTCGCGCACAAGTGGCGCTGGCTTGGCCTGTTCGCGATCACCTGCGTTATCACCTTAGTGCTCTTCCAACGCCTGCCCAGCGGCTTCCTTCCGAACGAAGACCAGGGCTCGATCATTGTGCAGTGGCGCCTGCCGGCCGGTGCGCCGCGCACTCGGACCGAGGAAGTGCAGCACGAGGTCGAGCGGTACTTCAAGACTTATGAGAAGAACAACGTCGCCGGCATGTTCACCCTTTCGGGCGGCGGCATGGGCGCTGCGGGACAGAACAGCGGACAGGCCTTCATCAATCTGGTCAACTGGGAAGATCGGACGGGCTCCGAAAACACCGCGGATGCCATTGTCGCGCGCGCCAGTGCGGCGTTTCACAATTTGCGCGACGCGCAGGTCTTCGCGCTCGTCCCCGGCTCGGTTCGGGGGCTTGGCACTTCGTCGGGCTTCACGATGGAACTCCAAAACACGAGCGGCATGTCGCTCGAGAAGTTCGAGGACGCGCGGGACAAACTGCTTGGCGCCGCCAACTCCAACGACCAGCTCACCAGTGTGCGCCTCAGCAACCTGCCCGACGTTTCCAGCCTGAAAATCAACACCGACACCCGCGCCCTCACCTCCTATGGCCTTAGCGCGAGCTCGGTGAACTCGACGCTCTCAACGGCGTGGGGCGGCTCCTACGTCAACGACTTCATCGACAAAGGCCGCGTAAAGCGCGTCTACGTGCAGGGCGACGCGCAGTTCCGTTCACGACCGGAAGATCTGTCGCACTGGTTCGTGCGCGGTTCGAACGGTCAAATGGCGCCCTTCTCCGCCTTCTCGACGATCGGCTGGACGAGCGCTCCGAGCTCGACCACCCGCTTCAACGGCCTGTCGGCCTACGAATACTCCGGGAGCGCCGCACCGGGCGTGAGCTCTGGCACGGCGATGAACGTCATGGAGGAACTTGCCAAGCAGATCCCGGGGACGTCGGTGGCCTGGTCGGGCTCGTCCTATCAGGAGCGATTGTCTTCGGGCCAGGGACCGGTCCTCTATGCGTTGTCGCTGCTAGTGGTATTCCTGTGCCTTGCGGCGCTCTACGAAAGCTGGTCGATCCCGGTGGCGGTCATCCTGGTGATACCGCTGGGACTTCTGGGCGCCATCCTGCTAGTAACCCTGCGTGGCCTGGAAAATGACGTCTATCTGCAGATCGGCCTGCTGACGACGATGGGCCTGGCCGCAAAGAACGCCATCCTCATGATCGAGTTTGCCGAGCAGGCCGAGCGCCAGGGCAAGCGCGTGATCGATGCGGCGCTCGAGGCGGCTCGCATCCGCCTGCGCCCGATCCTCATGACCAGCTTCGCTTTCATCTTCGGCGTTCTGCCGCTGGCGCTGGCGAGCGGTGCGGGCGCCAACAGCCGCATGGCGATCGGTACCGCCGTGGTCGGCGGCATGCTGACCGCGACGCTGCTGGCGATCTTCTTCATCCCGCTGTTCTTCGTCCTCGTACGCCGCAGCGTGCGGGACGGCGTCGCCGCCATCAAGCGCCGGCTCCAGGATCGACGCCAGCGCCGCCGCCTTGCAGGTGGTGAGGCATGATCTACACGCGCGCATTTCGGCTCGCGAGCCTGATTTCGGCGCTGGCACTGGGCGCCTGCTCGCTGGCACCCAAGTACGTGGCGCCGACGCCGCCGGTACCGTCGTCGTGGCCGGTGGGAGATGCGTACCTCACTCAGAGCGAAGCTGGCTTGCCGTTTGTCTCGTACACGGACATCTTCCGCGATCCGCGCCTGCAATCGCTGGTCGAGCAGGCTCTCGCCAACAATCGCGACTTGCGCGTAGCTGCCGCCAACCTTGCTGCCGCAAGAGAACAGATACGCGTCGTTAGGGCCAACCAGTTCCCGGAGGTCAACGTCGGCGGCTCTGCGACCTACACGCACCGAGAGCGGAGCGGCGCCGGCTCCACGACTGGTACCGGCAATGGTGGTGGCAGCGGCTGGTCCTACTCGGTCCAGGGCGGCGTCTCCAGCTTCGAGCTGGACCTGTTCGGCAAGCTGGCGAACGCGACCGAATCGCAGCGCGACGCAGCGCTCGCGACCGAAGCCTCGGCGCGCACGGTTCGGCTTGGCCTGGTTGCCGATCTTGCCTTGGCCTGGGCCACTTACGGTGCCGATCGCGATCTGCTGGCGATTGCCGAGAGCACCGCGCGCAATGCCGAGGAGAGCGTTCGGCTGACCAACGCGCGGCTGCGCGGCGGCATCGCGCCCCGCACTGACCTGCGCCAGGCCGAACAAGTGCTGGAGACTGCGCGTGGCGACGTCGCAACCCAGAAAACCGCACTGGCGCAGGATATCAATGCCATACGGCTGCTGGTCGGCGCCGACTTCGACCAGAGCGCCCTTCCCTCCGGCATAGCCGAAGTGAACCAAAGCCTGACGGTGCTGCCCGCCGGCACCAGCTCGCAAGTGCTGCTGCGCCGCCCCGACGTCGTCCAGGCCGAATACTACCTGCGCGCCGCCAATGCCGACATCGGTGTCGCGCGTGCGCAGCTGTTCCCCTCGATCTCGCTGACCGGCTTGCTCGGCCTTGCCAGCGACGCCTTGGGCTCGCTGTTCAAGAACGGGGCCTTTTCGGCCACTGCGGGCGGCAATGCCAGCTGGTCGATCTTCAACGCCGGTGGCAGGATAGCCAATGTCGATGTCGCCAAAGCGCAGCGCGGTGCCGCCCTCGCGACCTACGAGAAAGCGATCCAGAGCGCGTTCCGCGAAGTCTCGGACGCTCTTGCCGACCAAGGGACCTTGAGCGAGCGGCTGCGGGCGGCCCAGGCCACAACCGCCGCCGCGCAGGACACTGCCCGGCTGACCGAGGCCACGTATCGCCAGGGCATCGCCAGCTCGCTCGATAATCTCGATGCTCAACGCAGCCTCTATTCGGCGCGCCAGCAGGAAGTCTCGACGCGACTGCAGGCGGCGGCGAACCGCATCACGCTTTATCGCGTGCTCGGCGGGGATCAGGCGACTGGGCCGGTGGCCCGCTAAGAGACCCCGGCGCAGCAGCCTTGCGTCAACCAAACAGCGAATGATCTGCGGCAGGTCGGCCGACGTGCGGATGCCAGGCGCGGCAGCACAGCCCCCCGGATGGCATTGATCGGCCGATGCGCAGTGAGGCCCGGCGTCAGAAGCCGTCTGCGAAGTCAAACCGCGTACTGTAACCGCGTACTGTACGACTGCCAATTTTAAAGACTGCTGCATTGGTGTAACAGGCGGACGCTGGCCCAAACACGATGTATTTGTCATCGCTATTTAGCCCCGGATCAGGGCGCGATGTAGCCGATGGTCTCCTGTCGGGGATCGAACGAGTCAGCTTTCCAGCGTACCGAACCGAACGGCCGCTCCAATCGTCGCCGCACCCGCCGCCCCTGTTGCATACGGTTGAATGAATCGGCCTGTGCCTGAATGTCGAAATCGGCTTTCGTGTAACGCCCGCGCATCCGCAGGTAGTCGCCCCAAGTGGGGCAATGGTAGCGCTCGGTCCAAAGCGCCGGGTTCTCGATGTCGCGAGCGATCGACCAGTCGAAGGCACCGATGCGGCTGCGCACCCCCTGCATTTGCATCATCACGCTATAGAAATCGCGGGCTTGCTCGGGATCGACGTCATACTCTGCTTCGACCACGATCGGGCCCGAACGCAGGGTTAGGGCCAACCCGACTTCCGGCTCTTGGCCGATCTCGATCGCGGAATTATCGGTCTCCTGGTCGCGGGGCAGCGGCAGCAGCACGCCCAGCAACGACGTAGCGGCCACTGCGATGCCCGATGCGACCAGGGCAATGGAAACGCCGTGGTGCGTAGCGAACACACCCCAA
>Ga0068863_100006295_pt1 | contig 11649 bp, 7 predicted proteins | sample KBSSwiS62_FD_66596 | JGI IMG/M metagenome (GOLD analysis project Ga0068863, IMG submission 66596) | Switchgrass rhizosphere microbial communities from Kellogg Biological Station, Michigan, USA - KBS Switchgrass S6-2 | ecosystem: Host-associated > Plants > Roots > Rhizosphere > Soil ...
CTATCTATCTGTGAATGAATGACTTATGTGCTTCGGACGTCAGCCTGGAAGGACCCGGGTGCGCGGATGTGGGACGCCGAAATCCCAGAAACGGACAGTTCGAATGCCGAAACTCAGTCGGGATGGAATCGCTTCCCCTGACGGGCCATGTCGATCAGACCAGCTGCGGGCGTGAAGCGAGGACCGTGGGCGGCGGCCAGACCCTCGAGCGTCTGGACCACGCGAGTAGCACCGAGCATGTCGATGTAGCGAAGCGGGCCACCCCGGAAGGGGGGGTAGCCGATGCCGAATATCGCGCCCACATCCCCGTCGCGAGGGGAGCGCACCACCCCCTCCGCGGCGGCCATGGCGGCCTCGTTGAGCATGATGTACACCAGGCGCCGTTCGATGTCACCCGAATCCACCGAGGCCAGCGGGGTAACACCGAGCAGCTTGTAGGCGGCCGGATCGGGGTCGGTCTTGTGACCGTCGTGGTAGAGATAGAACCCTCTCCCGCTCTTCCGTCCCAGGCGGCCGGCTTCGACCATTTTCCCCATGCCGGGGGCGGGATTCATCCGCTCGCCGAAGGCGGCCTGCATGACGCCGCCGGCCTTCTGACCCACGTCAATGCCGACCTCGTCGAGCAGGGCGATGGGCCCGACCGGAAACCCGAACCGGGTCATCGCGGTATCGATGGCTTCGATCGGCACTCCCTCCGACAGGAGCAGGCCGGCCTCGTTGATGTACGGGGAGAGAATCCGGTTCACCCAGAATCCGGGCCGGTCCGCGACCACGATGACCGTCTTCCCCATCCGGCGCCCGAACTGGACCGCCGTCGCGATCGCGACCGGGGCGGTGAGCGCGGTGGGAATGACCTCGAGCAGCGGCATCCGGTCGACCGGCGAGAAGAAATGCATGCCCAGCATCCGCTCCGGATGCTTCGCTCCCTCGGCGATACTTCCGATCGGGATGGTGGAGGTGTTGCTCGCGAGGATCGTCTCGGGGCGTACCGCCTCCTCGAGATCGTGCATCACCCGGCGCTTGACGTCGAGATCCTCGAAGACCGCCTCGATGACCACATCGGCGCGCTCGAACCCGCTGAAGCCCCAGCCACCCGAGAGGAGAGCCGCCTTCCGGTCATACTCGAAACGGGTGATCCGGCGGCGGGCGAGCTGACCCTTGAGGATTTCGGTGGCGGCCGCCAGTCCTTTCCCGACCCGGGGCAGGTCGGAGTCCTTCAGCCGGGCCTCGACGCCGGCCTGGGCCACCGCCGTGCCGGCAATGCCCGCCCCCATGAAGCCGGCGCCGACAATGCCGAGCCGGCGGACCGGCCGGGGGGATGCGGTGCCGGCGGGAACGCCGTCATCCTTCTTGAGCGAGGTGGTGGCGAAGAAGATCCGTACCAGGTTGCGGGACACCTCGCCCGCGGCGAGCTCTCCGAAAAGCTCCGCTTCCTTCCGGAGTCCCGCCTCCATCCCGTGCTCGAGCCCGGTGCGCACCGCCTCCAGCGCGGCCAGCGGCGCGGGATAGTTGCCGCCGGTCTTTTTCAAAACGGTCTTCCTGGCCGCAGAATACACCAGCATGCGGCCCAGCGGATTCCGTTCCAGCAACAGGCTTCCGCGCTTCTTCCGGTCGGCCGGGCCGTTGCGGGCCAGCCGGTCGGCCGCCCCCAGGGCGACCGAACGCAGGATGCTGGGCGGCACCAGCTCGTCGACCAGACCGATCTTGAATGCCTTCGCGGCCCGCTCGGTCTTGCCGGCCAGGATGATGTCGAGGGCGGCCCGCACGCCGATGAGCCGGGGCAGGCGCTGGCACCCGCCCGTCCCCGGGAGGACTCCAATCTGGACCTCCGGCAGGCCGATCACCGTCTTGGGAGAATCGGTGGCGATCCGCCAGGCGCAGGCGAGCGAGAGCTCGCAGCCCAGACCCACGCAGGCGCCGTGAATCGCCACCACGATCGGCTTGGGAAAGCGTTCCAGCCGCTCGATCATCTCCTGGCCGGACCGGGCGAGTGCGGCGCCCTCCGCCGCGCTCGCGACTCGCATGAATTCCTCGATGTCGGCGCCGGCGACGAAGTTGTCCGGCTTGCCGGAGATCAGCACCACCGCCCGGGCCGACGGATCGTTCCTGATGTGCTCCAGCAGGTCCTCGAGCTCGGTGCTGATCGGTGTACCCAGCACGTTGACCGATGCGCCGGGGACGTCGATGGTGATGATGGCGATCCCATCGGTCTGGCTCAGGGTGAAGGCGCTCACGAGATCCGCTCCAGCACCATGGCCAGCCCCATCCCGCCCTGCGCGCAGATCGAGATCAGGCCGAACTGTACCGCCCGCCGCTGCATCTCGTTGGCCATCGTGGTCACCAGCCGCGCACCGGTGGCCCCGAACGGATGTCCGATGGCGATCGAGCCGCCCATGACGTTGGTGATGTTCCAGTCCACCTCCCCGATCGGCTGGGATCGGCCCAGCCGCTCGGCCCACGACTTGGAGCCCCAGGCCTGCACGTTGGAGAGCACCTGGGCCGCAAAGGCCTCATGGATCTCCACCAGGCCCAGCTCCTTCCAGCCGATGCCGGCGCGGTCCAGCGCCTTCGGGACCGCGTAGGCGGGACCCATGAGCAGCTGCCATCCAGGGTCGACGGCGGCCACCGCGTAGCTCCGGATCGTCACCAGCGGGCGATATCCCAGGGCCCGGGCCTTTTCCTCGGACATCATGAGCACCACCGAGGCCCCGTCGGTGAGCGGGGAGGAGTTCCCGGCGGTCACCGAGCCATACCGGCGATCGAATACCGGCCGCAGCTGAGCCAGCGCCTCGAGGCTGGTGTCGGTCCGGATCCCGTTGTCGCTCTCGCTGATCTGATCCATCGCCGCGCCGCCGAACCAGGGCGCGATTTCCGCCGTCAGCCGGCCGTCGGCCGTGCCGGCCGCGGCCCGCTGATGCGAGAGCAGCGCCAGCCGGTCCTGGGCGTCCCGGGAGATGCCGTTTTCCTTGGCCATCTTCTCGGCCGACTGGCCCATCGATTCGCCGGTCGACGGCTCGGCGATAGCGGGGGCCACGGGCTTGAGGTCGCGGAGCCGGACCCGGGAGAAGGCGCCGAGCCTGGCACCCAGAGATTTGGCCTTGCTCGCCGCCATGAGAATGCGGCTGAACTGCCGGGAGTGGAGAATCGGAATGTCGGACAGCGATTCCACGCCGCCGGCCAGGATGACCTCGGCGTGGCCCATCAGGATCTGGTCGTGAGCGTTGGTGATCGCCTGGCCGGCGGAGGCGCAGGCGCGGTTGAGGCTGTAGGCCGGAATGGTCCGGGGAAACTGGGGAAGCAGCGACACCTCGCGCGCGACATTCGGGGCCAGGACCGAGGGAATCACCTGGCCGAGAATGATCTCGTCGACTTCGCGACCGTCGAGATTGGTGCGGTAGAGCAGCTCGCGGGCGGCGTGACGCGCCATCTGGACCGCGGTCGCGTCCTGCAGGACCGTCCCGCTCCGCGCGAACGGGGTTCGAAGGCCCGCAACCACCACCGGCCTGCGCCGGGGGGCGGAAAACAGGTCGAGGCTCAGAGCGGGCGTCCGGTCACGCCGTTACTTTCGCTGCGCCAGCGCGCTGGCGATGGCACTCCAGCGCGCACTGTCGACCGCTTCGACGACTTCCCGGCCATGCATCACCACGAGGGGCAGCACCAGCTTGAACAGCTCTCCGGTGCGCAGCAGGTGGTCATCGGAGGACGGCCCCCAGCCGAAGGCCTTCTGGGCTTCGAGGAAGGTCTCCGCCATGAGAAAACCGCCCGGCGACACCAGGTCCACCACCTTGGGCATGCGGCTGCGGTCGAGGTAATTGAACATGAGCACCGCGTCGAACTTCCCCAGGTCGGGCCAGGCCTTTTCGAGATCGGCCTCGACCCAGGTCACCGAGAGACCCCGGGCCTTGGCTTCCTTGCGCCCCTGCTCGAGGCTCAGGGGATCCTTGTCGATCGCCGTGACCTTCCCGCCCAGCGCCGCGGCCGCCAGGGCATGGCGACCCGAGCCGGAGGCCAGATCGAGGACCCGGCTGCCCGACTGGATGCGGTGGGCATGCCAGGCAAACCAGCTGCTCGGGCGTTCGAGCTCGGTCGCATCGGGAGAGTCGGAGTAAACTCCTAGCACATGACTCCTTCGGTTCGTGCCTCGCTCCGGGATCTCGGCGCCGGCGGTTTCGACCTGCTCGTCATCGGCGGCGGCATTACGGGCGCCGGGATCGCGCGAGAGGCAGCCCTGCGCGGCCTGTCGACCGCCCTGGTCGAGGCGCGAGACTTCGGGGAAGGAACCAGCTCGCGATCGAGCCGCCTCATCCACGGAGGCCTGCGATACCTCGAACAGCGCCGCCTCCACCTGGTCTGGGAGGCGCTGCGGGAACGGCGGATCCTGCTGCGCCTGGCCCCCCACCTGGTCCGGCCTCTGCCCTTCATACTACCGGTATTTCAGGGCGACCGGGTGCCCCGGTGGAAGGTTTCCGCCGGGCTGGCCCTGTACGACGTTCTGGCCGCGGGGGGTAATGTGCGCCGCCACCGGACGCTCGGCAAGCGAGACCTCCTTCTGGCCGAGCCCTTGATCCGCGAACGGGGCTTGACCGGCGGGGCGATGTATTTCGATGCCCAGTGCGACGATGCCCGATTGGTGGTCGCCACCGTCCGGGCGGCGGCCGTCCACGGAGCCAGGGTAGCCAATCACGTCCGGGTCACCGGGCTGATTTCGTCGGGGGCGGGCATCGCCGGAGCCTTCGTGCGGGACGAGCTGTCCGGGGAGACCGGCGAGGTACGGGCCCGGGTGGTGGTCAACGCCACCGGACCCTGGACCGACGAGCTTCGCCGAATGGAGGACGCCAACGCCTCCCCCCTGATTCGGCCGACCAAGGGCGTCCATGTGATGGTTCCGCGGGCACGGATCGGAAACCGGAACGCCGTGATATTCACGAGCCCGGTAGACGGCCGGGTGATGTTCGTGCTGCCCTGGGGCGAGTGGAGCTACATCGGCACCACCGATACCGATTCGGTCCAGGGTCCCGACGCAGTGACCGCCGATGAGGGCGATGTGCTCTACCTGCTCCGTTCGGCCAACGCCCTCTTCCCTTCCGCGCGGCTCGAGCACTCCGACATCATCTCGACCTGGGCCGGGCTTCGCCCCCTGCTCGCGGCGGATCCTTCCGCCGCCGCATCGACGATCTCGCGGGAACACCGGATCGTGCGCGGCCCGGGAGGCCTCCTGACCATCGCCGGCGGGAAGCTCACCACCTGGCGCCGCATGGCGGCGCAGCTGACCGACCAGGTGGTCGCGATCCTGGGCCAGCGCCACGGTCCGGGACGAGCGGCCAGCGAGACCGAGCCGCTTCCCGGCGGGGAAACCACCGTGCTGGGCGGGTTTCGGGGACCGGGACTCGAGCTGGGCTTGAGCGAGGCCACCGTCGATCACCTGCTGGCGCACCTCGGCGCCGAAACTCCCGCCATATACAACCTGTGCCGAGAACGCCCCACGCTGGCCCGGCCGCTGCACCCCGAGCATCCCGCGATTGAAGCGGAGGTCGTGTTCGCGGCGGAGCGGGAGTTCGCGATGCGCGCCGACGACGTCCTGGAGCGTCGGCTGCACCTCGCGACCGAGACCCGCGATCACGGCGCGTCGGCGCGGCCGCGAGTCACGGAGCTGCTGGCCGAGACCCGCTAGGCGGGCTTGGCGCCGAATCCGCGCCGCTCCATTCGGCCCCAGCCCTTGGCCTTGCGGAAGACCGTCACCAGGCCGCGCAGGCGCCACAGCGCCGTGAGCTGCCGGTAGCCGAAGTTTTCGGCCACCGCCAGCCAGATCAGACGGTAGAGATCGGAGCGCTTGGGGTAGCGGCGGAAACCCAGCTCCTCCAGCGCGACCGCGGTGAAGGAAAGCCCGATGCCAAGCCCGATGGCCACCGAGAGAAAGGCGGTGGCATAGAGCGTCGAGACCCGTCCCAGCGCGAGCGCCACGAAGAATCCCACGTAGCCGAGCACCTCGATGAGCGGGCTCAGCATCTCGAGAAAGACGAAGTACGGGTAGGCCAGCATTCCGATGCGGCCGTACCGCGGATTCAGCAGCATCCGGCGGTGCCGCAGCAGCACCTCGACCAGACCGCGCTGCCACCGGTCCCGCTGGCGTCCCAGCACCTTGAGCGTGCTGGGGCACTCGGTCCAGGCCACCGGATCCGGCACGAACCCGATGGAGTAGGGGATCTTGTTCTCCAGGCAATGCCGATGCAGCCGGACCACCAGCTCCATGTCCTCACCCACAGTATCGGTGGCGTATCCGCCCACCTCGACCACCAGCTCGCGACGGAACACCCCGAACGCTCCCGAGATAATCAGGGTCGAATTGAGCTCGTGCCAGCCCATCCGGCCGGCGAGGAAGGCGCGGAGATACTCCAGGACCTGGAAGCGCGGCAGCAGCTCGCGGGGGAGCCGCACATCGGTGACGGCGCCTTCCTCGACGGTGCATCCATTGATGATCCGGATGACGCCGCCGGCGGCGATGGTACTGGCGTCCTCCACGAACGGCCGGACGATCCGGGTGAGCGCCTCCCGCTCCAGGAGGCTGTCGGCGTCCATCGCGCAGAAGAGCGGGGTGCGGCAGAAATTGAGGCCGGCGTTCAGGGTGTCCGCCTTGCCGCCGTTGTCCTTGTCGATGACCCATAGCACGTGATGGACCCGGCTGCGATAGACGCCCCGAATGCCGGCGGTCGGGATGTCACCGGTCTGGAGCCGGAAGGCTTCTTCCAGGTCGAAGGCCTCGGTGAGGCGCTCCATGGTGCGGTCCTTCGATCCGTCGTTGCAGACCAGAATTTCCATGTCGCCGTAGCGCAGGGTCAGCAGCGAGCGGGTGGCCTCGACGCAGGTGGCCTCCTCGTTGAAGGCCGGGGCGATCAGGGTAATCGGCGGCATGCCGGTCGAGCCCAGGAGATCCTCGATATCGAGGGAGCGCAGCCGCCGGACGTATCGGCGCAGCGAGCGGAACGCGAACAATCCGGTGATGAAATAACCGGCACTGAGGACGACGAAGTAGACCAGCACCATCGCGTTGAAGGTGTCCAGCAGCCTGATGATCAGGCGGTAGATCACGCCGGCTTCCCCGCCAGCAGCTGCTGCGCCATGCGGGCCCCGGGAGTTTCCATGCGGGCCAGTGCCTCCAGCTTGTCGGTCGCGCCGGCCTCGACCAGCGCCTCGCCGGCGCGCAGCACCACCCACGACGACTCGTCATGAAAGGCCCCCACGATGAAGGGCAGATCCTCGGCCGCGCCGACGTGCCCCAGTGCGGCGATGGCCCGGGCCCGCACGATCGGCTCCCGGGACGCCGCGTGGCGACGGATGGCGGGCAGGTGCTCGGCGCGCCCGATGTGCGCCATGAGATTGAGGGTGGCGGCGATCAGATTGCGGTCGGTCGCTTCCTCCAGCACCCGCGCCGCGGTGTCGGCGGAGGGGTAGTCGTGCAGCTCGCGGAGCGCGTCCGCCGCCACCGAGCGCACCGTCGGGGCATACCCCGCATCGGCCAGCGCGCTGCGCAACGCCGGCGCGACGGCCGGTCCCATGGTCGCGAGCATCGAGGCCAGAAAACTGGATCGCCAGGTATCGAAGCGATGCATGCGGCTCAGGATGCCCGCGGCGTACTCGGGGCTGCCGGTGCGGGCCAAGGAACGCGCCGCGACCATCGCCACCAGGGGCGAGGGATCGTCGAGCGAGCGCAGGATCACATCCACATAGCGGCGGCTGCCCAGGGTGCTGAGGGTCTGGACCGCGCGGGCCCGGCGTTCGGGGGTCCGCCAGGCGAGCTGGGGGAGGAGCAGGTCGAGGTAGGGCGCGGCGAGATCATCCACGATCCGGCGTTCCGAGCCGGTCACCCGCTTGGCAAAGCGCAGCAGATAGTTGACGAAGCGAAGCCGGTCCCGGCGACCTACCAGGACCCAGAGCCGTTCAGGCGGAGCGAGGCCGACCACCACCTCGAGGCTGACCGGCTCCCACAGTTTTTCCAGGCGGGTCCAGCGTCTGGCCTTGGAATCGTTGGAGATCCGCAGCGCCACCGCGACCAGCGCCAGACCCACCGCGGCTCCGCCGAAGACGAGGTTGCCGAGAATCAGCAACGCCAGGTCCGAGTTCCGCAGATAGAAATCCCACAGCCGGGACCCGATCACCGACGTTCGAGCAGCCGCTCGATCCGCGCCATGAGCTCCGTCGGAGAGAACGGTTTGCGGATGCAGTCGTCGGCTCCCGCACCGAGCGCGCGAACCACTTCGCGCTCGCTCCCGATGTCGGAGAGGACCAGGATCGGGACTTTCCGGTAGCTGGGCAGCGCCCGCAGCCGGACCAGCAGCTCGATGCCTTCGATGCCGGGGGTCATCGCGTCGAGAATCACCAGCCCGGGGACCATGTTCTGGGCCGCCTTCAGCGCGGCGGTCCCGCTGGCGAAATGACGCACCACCATGCCCTCCCGCCCCAGCCGGTGCCGGATGATCTGGGCGGTGAGCGGATCGTGCTCGGCCAGGAGCACCTCGATCGGGCCAGTCCGGACTTCCGGCGCAGGCGCGGGATCGGGCACCGGGGCCGGCGCGGGTGCGGGCTCGGGGCGAGGCGCGGCCAGCAGCTCGGTCACCCGATCACCCAGGGCGATCGGGTCGAACGGCTTCTTCACGAAGGCGACGGCGCCCAGCGCCAGGCATTCCGATTCGACCCATTCCTCGTCCGATGCCGAGATGACCACGATGGGAAGCGTTGCGGTGAGCGGGTTTTTCCGGAGACTCGCCAGGACCAGCCGGCCGTCCAGATCGGGCAGGCCCAGATCGAGCAGGACCAGGTCCACCCGCTTGCTGGCCAGCGCCTCGAGGATGGCGACGGCGGTCGCCGCGACCAGCACGTGGCGGCCGGGCTTTTCCAGGATGGCGACCAGCAGCCGGTTGAGCGTCGGGTCGTCGTCGACCACGAGAATCGCCTGCTGGCGCATCCCGGGATGCACCCGCGCGGCCAGCATCGCGTTGAGCAGCCGGTCGGCGGCCTCGGGCAGGGCGGCCGGTTCAGCGGCGCGCACCGCTTTGGCCGCTTCCAGAATCGACATGAATCCATGCTGGGCACTGGACCGCTCCAGCATTTCGGCCAGCCGGAGAATCGTGAGACAGGCGGCCGGCTGGGTCGGGAGCGCCGAGCGGGCGATCTCCAGCGCGTCGATGTGGGGCCCGAGGGAACGGACGTACGGATCGGCCCGGTCGCCGGAGGTGCCCGCGGGACTCATGGCCTGACCGGCCCGGTGATGGACCGGAAGGTTTCCTTCATGGCCGCGAACAGCGGCTTGATCTCTTCGTGCCATGTGGGGGTCTCCCAGGTGCTCCAGGTCCACGCAAGCGGAGCGCCGCACCCCAGCAATGCGCCATCCGACCTGGGCGCTTGGGGATCGTAGCTCTGCACCACGAACCGGAATCCGTCGGTCTCGATCCCCTTGGGGTCACGGCCGTCCGGGCCGGTTCCCTCCAGCACCAGACGCGAAGAGGGATCGAGCACTTCCAGCATGCCCCAGGGAATCCGGGCCTCGATCACTCCGGTCCCGGGGTCGGCGAACCAGTCGGTCAGCGTCGTTTCGGACTGGCGCGCGAAGCGGAGCCGGTTGCGTTCGTAGGTGGCCGCAGGATACACCGTTCCGTCGCGACCAATGCGCTCGCGGTTGGTCTCCACCTGGAGAGAATCCCAGCGCGGGTCGTCGTGGGGCACCGACCGCCAGGGGCGATTGTACACCTGCATGGTGCGCAGCGGCACGGTCCCGCGCAGCGGGGCGGCGCGATAGAGCCCGTAGGGCCGGTCCACCAGGAGATAGCCTCGCGCGGGACCTCCGAGATCGAGGACGAACTCCAGCCCGGCCCGGCAGCGGGTGGCGGTATGGGGCAGGGTGTGTCCGCCGAGCTCGGATCCGTGGGTATCGATCCCCACCAGATAGCGGCCCCGGTCCCAGTCGATCGCGCCGACATCGAGCCGGAAATACACGTAGGCCTCGTCCGAGGTGACCCGAAAATCCTTGATCAGGAGCGGAGGCGGCGTCGATTTTTCCTCGATGGGCCAGTGGTGTCCCCGGCTGCCCCAGTCCGCGGCGGCGCCATCGATGGTGATCGCCGAGTCCTTGGGTCCCGCCCGCATCGCGACGATGCCGTAGTTCTGTTCCGCGTCCAGCGGGTTGAGCCAGAGCCGGTTCCGTTCCAGGGGCTGCTCGAAGTCGATCACCAGCCAGTTCTTCTTGAACCACTCGTCGATCATCCCGAAAAGCACCGCCCCGGCGGCGCCGGACGCGTGGATATCCCGAGTGAGCCGGGCGTCGATCTCGGCCTGCTCCGCCTCCGAGTGGCCGCCGTGGTTCCAGCCCTGGGGCTGAACGTGGGCATTGCCGCGCGAGGAGGGCACCCCGTACTCCGAGATCACCACCGGCATGTCGCCGTGGTGCTCCACCAGCTCGTGGAGGTAGCCGTAGTAGTTGCTGGGGCCGTCGGGGGAGCGAGCTCTGGAATATCCCGGGTCCAGCACCATGAAATCCGGGTAGTAGGGATAGGCGTGATAGGACGCGAATGATCCCGCCGGATTGACGGAGGTGGCGCGCATCTTCACCGCATCGAGCGCGATCGCGTCGTTGTCGAACTCGTGCGAGGGTTCGGGCAGGAGCCAGGTGCGCAGCTTCGACTCCTCCTTCGCGGTGCTCTCGGTCGGATGCGACAGCGGGTCGAGGGTGGGCCAGTTGGTGTAGGCCACCGGACGAATCGCATTATACGTGTCCACCTCGTACCGGAGCAGGTAGTCACACTCCTCGGTCAGCCAGACCTCGGTGGCGTTTCCCGCCGAGATTTGCAGGAAACGCCCCTGGTAGGCCCGGAGCGACGGATGCGCCTTGGAAAATGCCACCACCGAGTACGGTTCCCACTCCCGCCCGATGATGTAGGCGATCACCCAGCGCGAAACATCCGCGGTGTAGACACCGGCGGCGTGGCCCGGCCTGGGTTCGATCACTCCGTGCCCGTGCAACACGTCGACCACGCGCCTCGCTTCGGCACGGAAGTCCTCCCGCCACTGCGGATCGTCATAACGCTCTTCCAGTTTTCCGGGAGGCAGCTCGGTCCACACTCCATGAATGAGCCAGAGCGGCGCGGCCGGATGGGCCAGGTTCCACTTCTCCACCGCGCGATAGAACTGGGGCGGATGAATGGTGTAGACCCGGATGGTGTTGCTGCCCATCTCCGCGGCGAGCGCGAGCCACCGGTCGTAGGTGCCGTCATCGGACGGAAACTCGGAGGGATGTTTGCCGGGCAGTGCCGCTCCGATGTTTACCCCCTTGAGCCACAAGGGCGACCAACCGCCCCGGCCATCGGGAATCTCGAACACCCGCCGCCCGGTGCGGGCGTCCACCCTGAGGTTTGCCGCTCGCTGGATCGGCGGCAGCGTGATGTCGGCGTAGGATGCCGGGAGCCGGTCCAGGTAGGAGCGCACCAGGGAATCCTCGGGGAACAGCGTCGCCGCGCGGCGAAACGCGTCCCGCGCGCCCTTGATGTCTCCCTGGCGGTAGGCCGCTATCCCCATACCCGTCAGCGCGTCATAGCCATCGGGAGCGACCTCCAGGGCCAGCGCAAACCGGCGCCGCGCTTCATCGATGGCGCCATCGCGCAT
>Ga0068863_100006296_pt1 | contig 11649 bp, 13 predicted proteins | sample KBSSwiS62_FD_66596 | JGI IMG/M metagenome (GOLD analysis project Ga0068863, IMG submission 66596) | Switchgrass rhizosphere microbial communities from Kellogg Biological Station, Michigan, USA - KBS Switchgrass S6-2 | ecosystem: Host-associated > Plants > Roots > Rhizosphere > Soil ...
ACTTCCTTTATGCCCTTCCCCGTGGTGTGGAACCAAACGTTGATGTTACCGTAACTCTTTCCCAGTTTCGCCGCCACATCCTTTATTGTGATCCCGGGCTTCCCGGCCGATTTCAGGGTTTGGACGATCCGCTCCTTCAATGGAGCGCCCGGAGTCCGAGATTTTGCCCTGACCGTTGCTAGCTTGGACACGCGCTGCTTTCCCCTTTTCTTCGCCCATCGCGCCTTCATTCCCGCCGAGATCCTGGCCCTGGCTGCTGTGCTCATCTTGCCCTTCTTCCGGCGGGGAACACCGTTCCGTACCGGTGCTGCTGGAGCGCCGGTGATCCGGTCCAGGCTTCGCTGTAGTCCGTCGATTCGTTCTCGGATCGCAACAACCCGTTTGAGGTCTTTGACTGACAGTGTGGTCAGAGGATTGCTTTGCATGATCAATCAATAAGGGGGGCAAACCGGCTTGAAGTCAAGTAGGGTAAGCTACACCTACCATGTAGATCACGGCTTCGCCCAACGCAACCCGAGCTTCACAGGTTCTGCCACCGATTGGAATTGCCACAATGCAAACACCGAAGCAGTAGTTCACCGGGTGCTGCCTGCCAGTCGATTGGCGTGCCGCACACTGGACAATGCGATGCGCCTATTTTCGCCGTCGATTCCGTCAGGTCCTGGACTTCGTCGGTTGTCCACCGCCCGAAATCGGTTCCATTGCGGATCATCGCCACGCCGAAATTCCTTTTGCTTGCCGCAAACGCGGCACGCGGCGTGCAGCTCGTAATCGCCACCGTGCAGTTTGTGTATCTTCAGCTTGAGCGGTGCATTGTCGTCAGGACATCGGACAAGACCGTCCTGCCAGAACTGCTCCACGATCCGATGCGTTTGCTTTGTTGACCAGGAGGACATGGATCCCCTTTGGTTCGCGCCGCAATTTTTCTGAAGCCGAACGACACAAAAATTCCGAACTGCTCGTTGGACGAGCAACACCATGAGTCGTTCAAATTTTGTGCGGGCGACTTTTTCATGGGCCGAGAAGTCAGGGCCTTTGTCTGCAATTGCAGACATTCCGTTGGAACGATCGACCACCTGATGACGGCTTCGCTGCCGACGAACGAAAAAGGTCAGCGACCGGCAGTGGTCACTTCGACTGAGGCTTATCGCCACCCGTCAGCCTCTCATACGCCGCCTTCTCCTCCGGTGTCTTGAGATAGGGGACCAACTGGTGTATATCCATCGTCTTCTTTCCATCCACTTCCGGGGTGTCCTCAGCCAGAGCCCTCATTGCCGGGGCTAGTATCGTCATGGGTTCAGAGTTGACGAATGTGCTGAATCCATTTCGGCCCAGAACATTTGCAGTTTCTTCGGCAAAGTTTGACTTCAATTTGATAAGCCAGTCTCCTGCATCCCGCATGGTACTCGCTGCAGGCAGGCTATTCGCAGGCACGATTTCGTAGCGTTGCAGAATGTCGTCACCCGGTGGTCTTTCCAAATAAGGCTTCAACTGAGAGAGCTCAGTAGGGAATTGGTTGTTGTTGGCCTCAATGTATTTTCGCAAGGGTGTTTCCATCAACATAAGAAATCGCCCTTCGGCCCGGTCACGCAAATTGCTGAAGGCTGCTTGGAATTGTTCATCGGTTTCCAGTCGCTTTTGCGCAGCCGCCGCACGAAGCCAATCCTCATCGGTAAGAAATTGGAGTTCGGGGATTTTTGCTGCCGGTGTTTGCTCTACCCGCTCTTTGAGGCGTCTGACGCGGTCAATCAAGGACTCCGCTTCTTCCACCAGTGATTTAGATGCTTGCCCTGCCTCCCCTGCTTTCAACTTGGCAAGTTGCTGAGATTCCAATCGCAACCGCGCCACCTCACCGCGTAACTTTAGCAATTCGGCATTGGCCCTTTGGTCATTAGCCAGCGAAGCTATTAACCGATTCGTAGCCTCATCGCGTTCGTCCTGCAATTGCTTGATTTGGTCTGCCAATGGCGCTTGCTGCTGCTGAAGTGTTTGCATTTCGGCACGGGCGTTCGCCGCTTGGCGGGCTTCATAGATTCCCGTGCCCACGGCGACAGCAAACACTGTTGTGATGATGGTTTTTTGGAGTGAAGTTATGGCTATGCCTTTCGTGGCGGCAACAACCGCCGCGGTGGTTATGGCTGTCCCAGAAAGTGCTGCGGCGGTTATGCTGGCCGCCAGTCCTGCCGGTGCCGCTTGGACAGAATTCGCGGCAACGGCTCCCGTAATGGTCGCTGCGGAAAGAGTCACACCCTGCTTGGCGAAGAATTCCCGTAATTTCTCCACCCCGCGATTCACCCGCATCCGAGCTGCGTCCTCCCCTATGCTCATCGCGGCACCGACTTGTTTCAGTTCTTTCCCGTCAAAGAAACGGAGCACGACAGCATCGTGCTCCTTTTCCCCCAGACAGCCCAGCGCCTCATCCAGCATCGGCGCGATTTCGTTCCAAACACCGGGCTCTGGTTCGTTCAAAGAGGATTGCATTTGTGACTCCTGCTCGCGGGATTGCCGTCGGCGTTGGATTTTCAGCGTATCCGCCGAAACATTTCGGGCCGTGCGGCAGAGCCAGCCGCAGAGAATTGTTTTGGGGCTCAGCGATTTCGCTTTCCGTGCCAAGATGATGAAAACGCCTTGGGTGATTTCTTCAGCCAAATGCGGGTCCCGGACTTGGCGGAGGGCGACCGAATAGACCAGATTGACGTGCCGCGATACCAGCGTGGCAAACGCCTGCTCGGAATCGCTTCGGGCATATTCCCGCACCAGCGCCATGTCGTCGCTCATCATGTCATTGATATATGGACGCCAACCTGAAAACCGAACAGACTGTTTTCAGGTATTTTGACGGCCACTATTGCCAAAGAAGCCTGCAATTGGCTTACACATGGCTTACCGCGTGAGTAATCTGGCACGCTGTCGCCGCCACGAAGTCAAAAAGCCAAGCGGTTCAGTCAAGAATGGGGGGCGGGTTGTCTGGCGTCATCCGTTCTGAAGTTCACCGCATGGGGGAGGCCGGACTGCGCCGGATTTGCGTTTGGCCCACTTTGGAGGTAAAGAGGGGGAAAGGGGTCAAAGGCGATTTCAGCCCAATTTTCCAAGGGTTTTAGGGGGAAATAATACGTTGTCAAATGTGGTCAGCCACGCCGGGCGCAAAACTCAAGCCAATCCGCGACTTCCCGGCAAACCCGAGGCGCTTCCCGGCGTTGGCTGAAGTGATTTTGGTTCGGTGAATCAGGGAACAGACTTTGGCTGCTGAGGTGCATTAGTACTGGCCTGTGGTGTGTTCTGGTGGGGTTGCTGTTCGTGTTGTACCAGCTTGGCCGTATAATATATCAGGACGCCAGTGAAAACCGTAAGTACCGCGGTGAGCACAAACAGAGATATGGTCCAAGCACGAATTCCACGATGGACGCGCTCTTGATCTGCCGACAATCGTGCGAGCAATGTGGATGCCTTAGCTACCGTCTTAGATATGCGGCCTGCGGACTCTTGTTTCTCGTTCAGCGCCTCCTTGTATATCTCGAAGATCAAATCGTGCGGGTCGCGCTTAAAATCAGTGGCAACCCAAGCTCTGTATTCGTCATCAGTAGTCTGCCAATGCTGCGTCATAATCTCCGAGGTGAAGGTAAGCCATACCTCGGTTATTGAAGGCTGGCGTCGAAGGCGAAATCCGAATCTCTTCGGAAAAACCGATTACGGCTTCCGAATACTGTCCGCTTTTCAGTTGCTCCCAAGCACTCATGTGTGAGTGGCACCGCGTAGGCCTGGAGCGGTTGCCCGCTCAAACCCCCTCAGCACCGTGCGTGAAGTTTTCCCTTTCAATCGACATAACTCAATTAAGAATGTTCCGGTTGGGCAGGCCCGCCGTAAACTGAGCTTTGGGCATGATTCAACTTTCGGCAAATTTAATCACTGCGGTCAAAGTTATCGTTGTTCGTTATGCGTCTCTTGTTCGAGCAGAACGGGGGACAGCACCACCTCCCGCCGACACTCCGTCCAGCGCTCTGTGTTCGGCAACCGACGGGAAATCCGTGCTGAAAGCTTGGGGAAGCGCCGCCACAGTCCCCATTTGGCTAGACTGTGGCTGCAACGCTCTTGGAGAGTCAGGGGCCGAAAGCCAATTGTGAATCGGCAACGTCTCGTTTCACCCGGAACCGTGAAGTTCATATTTCCCTTGGTGATCCAAATCCGGTCCCCCAATCCGAGCTGTAGCAGCTCGTGTCTCCGAGGAAAATCGATGGCTGTCCAATTACCATCCTGACCAACTATCTCAACCTTGATGTCGCCCTTCGACAGGACAAACCCGCTTTCCAACGGGCTGGGGATATCGAACGAAGCCGCCCATACTTCCTGCTCAGGCCTGACAAAATCCACCATGAGCCAATCATTCGAGTGTCCCGCTAAATCTGTCGGCTCAACAGTCTTGCTGACAAGTCGAACCAGTCTAACCTCGGGACCTCGGCGGCTCGTCGGTGTCAGGAACGCAGCGACGAGCATGCCGACGAGTATCAAGAAAGCCACGAGCGTGATTCTACGCAGACGCATAACGTTTAACTCAGCCAACTCAGCCAAAAGCATTCAGTACAATCGAATCATCAAAAATTGCTTCCGCCATATTAACCTCGCACGCTGAGTCCCTCAAATGGCAGTAAGGCCGTCAAGAGTCTGGCTCGGCCCGGGCCGGTGTACCGGCCTGAGCTGTGTCGAATTTCATTTGACGCTCTGGTTCGCTTCGCTCAGTCGGTCGCACCTATCCTTATTCGTTAGCGTGGAGCACCTTTACCTTTGGCTGCCATCTTCCAGTTGGGCGAATGCTTCACGATCAACCTGGCGAAGCATAAACCGGGCGGCTCGTCGAATCTCCTTCTGCTTATCCTGCGCCAATGACTTCAATCGCGGAACCAACGGCTTGAGGTCGATGCCCGTATCACGAAGTTCCATCAGAGCCGTGACCGCCTGCCAGCGTCGAGCCTCGGTTCGACACCCAAGCGGATTGAAATTTGATCCCATCCCTGCACGACGAAGCAACGGACTGAGAAGCAAATAGGTTTGTTCCCATCCCCGCTCCAATGCGGGTTGCCGACGCTCGAACCAGTGCGTAAGTAACGGCAAGCATTGCTCCCCCATCACGCGGATTGCGTCCCTCGCCTCTCCACTCGTTTGACGGATTTTTTCAAGTTCCGCAGCTTGCTCTTGCGTCATCAATCGGGTGGGACGACGACTCTCCGAAACATAAACACGGAGAATTCCGTTCCCCGTGTCAATGGTTGCAGGCAGCATCGTCACGTAGTCGCTCAACCGTTTCCCGTGGTACAACGGGTTGGAAATATCGGACTCCAACAGCCAAAACGTCGTCCCGATGCCGGAGAGCACAAGCAGGACAGCAAGCGCCCAGCGAACGCGCTTATGGCGCAGAAACCTCTTTGTGTCTGGACCGTTCATGCCTCAGTCGGAGCAAATTCAGCCCTTTCCGGATGTCCGAGCATATCCGATTAGTCCCAGGGATCATTGCATGACACCTCAGATGTTGGATCAGCGACCCCGCGCCATGGACGTTCAACTCTCATCTGACATCTTCTCGAATGCTCCGACCATCTCAAGCATCTGCTCACTCATTTCAGAAACCATGCCGTGTGTACCGGGCACATCCACACTCGCCAACTCTGTGTCAGACGCACCGATCTGATAACCCGTCGCGTAGCCTACTGTCCAAGCTATCTGTTCTGACGTGTCGCCATGCTCTTCAAAACAATCGGGAATATCACTGGGTGGCTGAATCATGCGTGACATCGGTAATCCTCGGCTGGCGCGGTCATTCGCTCCGCGTCGAAACCCACGATTGAAAATCTTTGTGAGCCTGCTCTTGTCCATTCTCCGCTGTGTCTCTGGTGGCCTAAATTTTATTATGCGACTGGTGGTTCGTTTCAGCAAGTCGCTTAACGCCCGAGCTCGTGGAGAAATTATCTACAATTGTAGACACTGCGCTGGCACGATTGACCACCTGATGAGGGCTTCGCTGCCGCCGAACGAGCTGATTGATGACGAGGAGCGTGCCCGGGACGTCCGCATCTGGAATACGGCCCACCTGCCAGACTGAAATGAATCACCTGTTGGTAACGACAGGTCGCATGCGGCTTGGCTCCAGACGATCCACCGCTCGTTCATACGTTGGCAAAAGCGTGAACTCAACCGGATAATTCCGATGAATGGCAATGGTGGCACGGACCTGTGCTGGCTTTGACAACTTCAGACTTTTCCAAAAAGAATGCTGTCGCCAGGAACCGCTCCAGTCATCCAGATCGTTTCCCTCGTCATCCACCGCCTTCACGAACGTCAACCGGGTTTCTGGCGGCTTGTTAGTCAGTTCCACGCTTAGCATCTCTGTATTAACGAAGCTGATTCCAACCGGGAACCCGCCGAGGTTCGTCTGAATCACCCCAGTCAACGGCCACGGGACGGTGAACGAGAAGAGGTTCGTGGCGGGATAATCCGAATCGAGAGCAACGTTGACTTGAAACCTCCAGGCTTTCGTCGGATCCAATGGCCGAAACATTCGATACACCATCCAATCATTCGTGATCACTTTGCTGAACGTGAATTGGTCAAAATTGCCACTCGCATCCCGAATCGGCCCGTTGTGGATGCCCCAGTTGGTGCGCATCTGCCCGTTTTGAATAACGCGCACGGGCAGCAGTCCCGAGTACTCCCAGATGTCCGTCGGATTGATTGGTTCGTGGCGAACGATCAGTTCGCCGACCGCTAACTCAAGATCATCAGCCAATTTGAGTCGCGGATGTCGCTCCGTCCTCCACGGCTCAATCCGGGCGACCTTTGGATTCTTGACGACAAACGTAGCCACTTCGCGCCAATCGCGGCTCTCGGATGTATCCCGCTCTTCCAATCGGAAGCGCAGTAACCGCGAATCTCTTGGGAAGGACGAAGGGCTGACGTAAGCACAAAGACCGTCCGTCAGTTGCTGAAAACCGTCGAACTCCCTGACGAAGGCGAAATCATCATCGCTGGGAATCAACAGACGAAACTTCCGATGAAACGGCGGTGAGACGAGTGTGTTTTCCCGTGGAGAGCCGGGCAACAGCCGCAATCGAGCCGTCAAGCTTTCGCTCCCCTCCGGCGCAGTGTATGTGACCCTCGTGGGCTGCTCCAACTTGAAACCCGCGATGTTGATTCCACTGGCGGGAGCGAAGCGCCCGAGTGTTTGTGAAAGCCACGTTCCGTGCGTATAGACATTGGTTCGACCGGTTTTCACTCCCGACATGACCAGCACAGTCCCGTCTGGAAGCGTTTGCTTCGACGAGTCGTCAAGCCAAAGCACAAGCCCGATGACAAAACAAATCACGATCGCAATCAGACTGGCGGTTTTCCACTTCATGCTGGCGTGCGTTTAATGCGGCTATAGTGGACGCTGGCCGTTTTGTCATGCCCGAATTGAATTCTGAAACAGGTTTCGGAATGCGAGTTGAAAACACATTTCAAATCAACATTGATGCGCCGGGGATGGCACCGGGTGGTGGCCGTGTGCAAGCACCTTCCCGTTCCGACCTGAACTCGTCGTGGAAGGAGGCGAAGCTCGAAACCGGCCTCCAGATTATGGTTCCACTGTTCATCGCCAATGGCGACATCATCCGCGTTGACACCGCCGGGAGGAAATACTTGGGCAAGGATACGTCGGGGGAGTAGGCCCGACTGTTCCGCCGGAATCCTTACGCTCGACCCGGCCTCCACAATACCCTCGCTGCCCAAAACATTGTTCGTCACCCCTATATGAAGCCGGGTCTGACTGACACGCTCTGCACCGCTCCCGTGTCTAAGAGCGACCGTCGAGCGAGCCACTGGGCGTTGTAGACAGCCGGGCTATGCGTGGCCACCTACACTCCGAGTCGAAACCAGCGTCGCCTATTTGGTGATGGTGATCGGCTCGCTGCCCTGCTTCCGCGTCGCTCGATGTAGAATCCAGAGGCTGCGAAACAGGAAGAAGAACCCCAGCGGCATCGTAATCACGTAGAGGACCCAGTTAGTCGGGAGAGTTCCCTCCCATGCAGCCACGGGCGCGTAGACAATAATGGCCGTCAGGGGCATGAGAAGCAGCGGCAGGCAGGATTGGGGCGGAATGTGGCCGACGACAGTCTCCAGCAGATCAGGCCGCTGTTCTTGGCTCTGATTCCGCCGTAAGCCATAGGCGCACAGCAGAAGCAGGGGAGGCAGGATCAGGGCCGAGCGAGGCGTGGCTGGGATGCGGATGCCAACGAAGAACAATGCGACCACGGCCAGCAGCGCTGGCATCTCCAGTTTCGCTGGTTGAAACCACTCCGAACTCGCCATGCCCAACGCAAGCCAAGCCGCGAAAAGGGCAATGGAACAGGCGAGCGAGTGACCGGCGAAAGCTGCCAGCGACGTGTTGGAGTGGCCCAATTCAGCGGGCCACCACCCTGCCCACAGACCCCAGCCAAGGCCCACGGCGACGGCGAAGATGGCTACTTTGCCCGGTTTCACCGCCGTCAACACCTTGGCCTGCCAGTACCAGCCGACGCCCACGGAGATCAGGGCGTGCCACGCGAGGCCGGTGAATGAAATCGACGCGGGAAAGGGGTTGTCGGCATTGCCGTAAAGCGTGTCGACAACCACGCCCTCGGCCAGCCAGCCGAACACCGCGCCCGCCAGAAAGAGCGCCGGAAACCCGGCGATCCGGCACTGCTTGAGCAGCAGCAGGAACACCCAACCAAGCAGGCTGTAGACCAGCCAGCCGAGCACGAAGTCGGCTAATTTGTCCCCCGGTCGCAAGAACGACCAGAACACGCGCTCGGAATAGAAGAACAGGATGTAGCCGGTAGCCAGAATGACCACGAGCTTCTGTATCCAGCGGCGCATGTGACTGCTCACCGTACCGTGGAGGCTCGTGCCCAGAAAGCAGGAAAAGTCCGGTGTCATGCCGTGCTGGGCGTCGAGCGCCCTGCCGTACCGCGAACTTGTCAGTCCACTGGATGGAATCTGCCGACATGAAAACCCCGGAATGCATTTTGATTTGGCTCCTGCGGATCGGCGGTGCGGTCATGCTAACGGGCTGCAGAGCGGTGGTCACCCCTCAATTCACTTGAACTCTGCTCGGTTCCCAAACATGATTGTCGGTATGGGGAAAGGGTTTTCCGAAAACTTCGAAACCGGCGACCGAGTGAAGAACGACCAGACCGTGACGCTTCGCGTGTACCACGCCAAGCGCAAGGTACGGGGAAAGCTAAAGAGACAGTGTGGCTGCGGGCGCTACATCCCTGAAGAACTATTTGACGACCACCGCGCCACCTGCTCAGGGAAGGCTCCCGTTCAGCGCCATAAGCGCAAGCGGAAAAAGCGCAAACAGCCGCAAACACCTTCGGCAGCCAGCAGAGCCCTTCTCAAGCTGCTCGGCTCCTGACAGACTCGAAGTCCATCGACCTGTGCCTCGTCGCTTATCCACTTCGGGTCTGGAACGTCGTACTCGCGAATCGTTCGGCTCCTTCATCAAGGGGCAGTGACCTTCCCTGTATCAGACTTGCACAACCCCGGCTCGCACAATCCAAATCGTCCGTTCTCAACGACTGGCGGTAGACGTTCCGGTCTTTGACTCAACACTTGGCCGTTTCGCAGTACTCTGTTACTAAAAAGCTGATCAAGAATCGACTTCGGTCGGGAACACCGGGATCGACAAGGGCGAATCTATTACAAGTTCCACGGCGTCTATGGCCGCTGCTGGTATCCGACAAAGAAACAACCGTCAATCCGCCTCAGTTGCCAGGTGCCGGGACCGTTTCCATGCGAGATCATCACCCGGAAGAAGCCAATCTACCGCAACTCGGATGGAACTTGGCCGGCTGAAGCCAAAAAGCGTCGAGGCCCGGTTTACTGCGATGGTTCGAGCGGACGGCAATGGAAACGGGTATATGCCAAAACCACGGTGAAGAACCTGAACGAAGGCATTGTCTGGGTCTTCGCACAGGAAGCTTTTCATTGGCTCCGCAAGACCGGTCAGATTCCGGGACGAAAAAGGAGATCGAGGCCGACGCGTTTGCCGATCAAATGCTGGGGAAATTCCGGGCGATTGAGTCTCGCGCAAAGGTCCAATCGTTTCAGCCAACGACCCCAACCCAGCCAATCCCGGTTCAATGCGAGTTGTTCGGCGGACCCTGACAGCCGCGACGCTGCAGCCGGCATAATGCTCATGGTTGTCTAGCCCGGGAAAAGGATTCACAAACAGGATGGCCTGCCGGATCAACCAGCGATAGACTCGACAGGCTTTGCCTTGTTCACCGTGCGAATACCCTCCGGTGTGTCAGTCGCCACCTGAATGCGTGGCTCCACCAGTTGTCAGTGTTACAAAATCGCCGACGGTTTACAATTGGACTCCAGCTTCGACGGGGACATCATTTCGGCATGTCGCTGGAACCTCTTCCTATCGGGCCGCACGAACACCGCGCCATCACTTGCATTTGCGTCTTGGCGGCGTTCGCGGATGGAACGCAAGACGAAGGAGAACGCGCCAGGATTCAACAGGTCGTGAATGGCTTTTCCGAGCAGCACATCGATTTGGCGTCGGCTTATCAGGATGTGCTCGAAGGAAAGATTTCCATGGCGGCGGCATCAAACGAAATTCAGAGCTCGCCGGGTAGGGCACTCGCTTACGAGATGGCGGTTTGTGTGTGTAATGCGGACGGAGTTCTGAACGACGCCGAGAACAAATTTCTTGCCGAGTTGCGCCAGGCGCTGCACCTCGACAGTTCGTCCATTGCCACCCACCAGGAGACGGCACAAGCCATAGCCGCGCAGCCAATAGACACACATTTGCCACCCGTCGTTGACACGAGCCAGGAAGCAGAATTGGACGAGCTGATCTTGAACGCCGCCATCTTAAATGGAGCTCTGGAAATCATGCCCCACACCCTGGCAACCATAGCGATCATCCCGTTGCAAATGCGGATGGTGTATCGGATCGGCAGCCATTATGGCTTTGAACTTGATCGAGGGCACATCAAGGACTTTCTTGCCACGGTGGGCGTTGGTCTGACCTCGCAGGTCTTCGAGGGTTTCGCTAGAAGGCTGGTCGGCGGTCTTACCCGAAGTCTGGCGGGTGGATTGTTGGGCGGGTTGGCGGGACAAGCCGCGGGCTCGGCATTCGCCTTTGCCACGACGTACGCTCTGGGCCAGGTGGCGAAAAGATACTACGCCAGCGGACGGAACCTTGACGCCGCGCAATTGAAGGAAGCGTTTTCGTCTATGCTGCAAGATGCCCGATCGCTGGAAGGCCGTTATTCTGGGGAAATCAGGCAGAGGTCACGCCAGGTAAACGTCTCCGAGTTACTGCCCCTGGTGAGGCAACAATAGAAGAAGCGGTCACTTGCGCGGAAACTCAGAATTAAAACGATCAGGATTATTATGTCAGGAATATTGCGAGCGGTGAAATTTTTGTTCGTCGGCCCAGCGGTTCTGGTGCTCTTGACGATCATCAACGCGATGACATCGCCCGGGGATTGGTGGGTCAAATGGGCGGCACTCGGGATCGGCATTGCCTGGATCTTGAGCCTGTTTCGTGTGATTCGAGCGATGATTGTGGTGGGCGGACTGGTGGCTTTGATCGCGTTGCTTCGGAAGAAGTAGTGCCCACGAACA
>Ga0068863_100006314_pt1 | contig 11634 bp, 11 predicted proteins | sample KBSSwiS62_FD_66596 | JGI IMG/M metagenome (GOLD analysis project Ga0068863, IMG submission 66596) | Switchgrass rhizosphere microbial communities from Kellogg Biological Station, Michigan, USA - KBS Switchgrass S6-2 | ecosystem: Host-associated > Plants > Roots > Rhizosphere > Soil ...
GGCATCACATCCGCCATACCCATAGTCTACGAGCAGCTAGTGGGCTCGGCCGCGAACTCCGAATGCGGCCTCCGCGCCGGATCCTCCGCGTCGCCGACCGGCGGCGGGCGTAGCCGGGCCAGGTGCACCTGGGCGTGGATCATCAGCCCCTGCAGCTGTGCCGTCGCCTGCGCGATCTCGGACACCAGCGCCAACGTTCCCGACGGATCAGACCCAGCTAGCTCGGCGAGAGCCACCTCGACCGCGTCACCCACAGCCCGGGACAGGCCACCCGAAACCGCCGACGCAGCGCCGGACGAGGCTGCCCTCGCCGGCCGCAGCCCCAACGGTCGAGGCCGGGGCGCCTCCGGCTCCGGCGCCTCCCACAGCGACGCCTCCGAGGACGGTGTCCTCGATGAAGCCGGCGCCTTCGACGGTGGCGCCTTCAAAGAGCGAGCCATCAACGACGTGGCAGCGCCACCGCCAAGCGAAGAACCACGGAGCCGCGCGGGACCACTACTTGTTACAAAGCCGCCAACTTCTACGGGGCCGTCAATGCTTATCGGACACCCGGAGCGCAGATCGAACATGTGTTCACAATACTGCTCCTGTCGCACCCGGCAAGGGGCACTGAAGTTCCACTCCGACGCCGACAAAGCGGCGGCGGACCCAATTGATTCACCCTCCCCAACCGGACTGGAGAGCGAAGTCGAATTGTCACCCCAGGAGTTCTGCCCTCCGCAGCCACAGCCGGACCAGCGTAGGCACCCAGAGCCTTCTCCAGATTGGTCGGTATGGTTTGCCGAGCTGACCGCAGGGCGAAGGAGGGTTGAGGATTGAGCCGTAGTACCGCGCGCCGCCCGTCATCGCGGTCGCCGGCCTGGCCGCCCTCGCCAGCGGAGTTCCGTTCAGGCTGACGAGGCCGGCCAGCGACCGGAAGAGTCGGAAATCATGATCGGAGTGTAGGGAGAACGGTATGAATGCCGTTGCCGACACTCGTACTTTTCGACTCGTGCAGACCGCGCCGGGCGGCTGGCTACCGTGTCGGAATCCCCACGGTCACGTCGGCGCCGGTGCGCTCAACCGTCGGGTGCACGCTTGGCGCGGGTGCGGGCCCACGCAGTCCGATGAAGTAGGTGACCACGCCCTCGAAGTCGCCTCCGAGCCGGATCTGGACGACGTTGGTGGTCGCTGGGACGGGAAAAAGGTCGCGTGGAGCCGTCGGCCTGCCTCGCTCGTCGTGGGCAGCGGCGCCCCGGAACACTACCTGGACGAACGACTGGCCGCGCACGGCCACGGGTAGACCGGAGCCGTCCTGGATCAGCGCGGATCGCGGCACGTACCGAGCCGTCACGTCCGCCGGTGCGGCGTGCCGGAACCGGAAGCGAACCAGGTCGACGCGGGCACTGGCCGCGTGGGCCGTATCGATCTTCTTCAGTACCGGTACCAGGGGCGTGGCCGGTGGTCCCCCAGCCCGCGCCGAAACCGCCACGGCCGTCAGGCCCACCGTGAGAACGAACAGTGCGACCGCGATCGTGCGCCACTTCTTCATGATTCGCCACCAATTCCTTTCGAACCCGGACAATGGCGACCGGGCTGTCTTCTGAAAGCCGTGGTGGAAATCGGGTGAGCGGGCTCCTTCGTCCCGCCTCGCAGAAGCCGGGAATGACGGTGCGCGTGAGCCGCCTCGCTTTGGGCGGCCCACCTGGATTCGCCGCTCATCATGCAGCACCCGGGAACGCCCCAGCCAGTTGGGCCCACCAATCAGAGACGAGGGGCGCGGACGAGAGGCGCGGCAGCCCGGGTATCCGGCGGCGAGCAACGTCCTCTGCCTATCTCCAGGACGGCGAAGGCCCAGCCCGTTCGGGCTGGGCCTTTCGCGTGCGGGCCGGGTCCGACGTCGGTAAGGTTCAGACGTCGGTAAGGTTCAGACGTTGAAGCCGAGGGCGCGCAGCTGCTCGCGGCCGTCCTCGGTGATCTTGTCGGGGCCCCACGGGGGGAGCCAGACCCAGTTGATGACGATGTCCGAGACCAGAGAGTCCGGGCCGTCGACGAGGACGCTGCGGGCCTGGTCCTCGATCACGTCGGTGAGTGGGCAGGCGGCGGACGTCAGCGTCATGTCCAGCGTCGCCACGTTCTCGTCGGAGATGTCGATGCCGTAGACAAGGCCGAGGTCGACGACGTTGATCCCCAGCTCGGGGTCGACGACGTCGCGCATCGCCTCCTCGACGTCCTCGATCGCCGCCCGGTCCGTCGACGGCGCGCGCAGCCGCGCCTGCTCCGGCGCGGCGGCCGGCTCCGGCGCCGTAGCCGAGGCCGTGACGCTCTCGGGCAGGGCGGCGTCCTCCGCCAGGGCGTCGTCGGGCAGGGCCGCCTCGGCCACCCCGGTCTGGGTGCTGTCAGTCATCACGGCTTCTCCTGCTCGGGAACGGATCCTCCGGGCGCGGCCGCGGCGGCCGACGCCGGGTCGGCCGGGCCGCGGACCACCTGGGATGTGGCGTCCTTCCAGGCCATCCAGCCCAGCAGCGCGCACTTGACACGGGCGGGGTACTTCGAGACGCCGGCGAAGGCGATCGCGTCCTCCAGGACGTCCTCGTCCGGCTCGATCGTGCCGCGGGACTGCATGAGCGCCAGGAACTCCCGCTCCAGCGCCATGGCGTCCTCGACGGACCGGCCGATGACCAGGTCGGTCATCACGCTCGCGGACGCCTGGCTGATCGAACAACCCTCGCCCTCGTAGGAGACGTCCTCGACCGTGTCGTCAACGATCTTCACCCGGAGCGTGACCTCGTCGCCGCAGGTCGGGTTGACGTGGTGCACCTCGGCGTCGAACGGCTCACGCAGCCCGCGGTGGTGCGGGTGGCGGTAGTGGTCCAGGATGATCTCCTGGTACATGGAGTCCAGCTTCATACGCCGAAGAACCTCCTGACCCCGGCGAGACCTTCCACGAGGGCGTCGATCTCCGCGGTGGTCGTGTAGAGGGCGAACGACGCCCGGGTCGTCGCCGGCACGCCGTAGCGCAGGCACACCGGGCGGGCGCAGTGGTGGCCGACCCGCACCGCGATCCCCTGCTCGTCGAGGACCTGGCCGACGTCGTGCGGGTGGATCGCCCGCCCGTCCGCCCCCGCCAGCAGGAACGAGATCGCCGCGCCCCGGTCGACGGCCGTCGTCGGGCCGATGATCCGCAGCCCCGGCACCTCGGCCAGCGCGCCCAGGGCGTACTCGGTCAGCGCGTGCTCGTGCGCGGCGACGGCCGCCATCCCGCCGGGCAGGCCGGCCAGGTAGTCGACGGCGGCACCGAGGCCGACTGCCTGGGCGATCATCGGGGTGCCGGCCTCGAACCGGTGCGGCGGCGCGGCGTAGGTGCTCGCGTCCATCGTCACGAGCTCGATCATCTCGCCGCCGCCGAGGAACGGCGGCATGACCGCCAGCAGCTCATGGCGGCCCCAGAGCACGCCGACGCCGGTCGGCCCGCACATCTTGTGCCCGGTGAACGCGAAGAAGTCGACACCTAGCGCGGCCACGTCGACCGGCAGGTGCGGGACGGACTGGGAGCCGTCGACGACGACGAGCGCGCCGACCTCGCGCGCCCTGGCGGCGATCACCCCGATCGGGTTGACCGTGCCGAGGATGTTCGACTGATGGACGACCGAGACGACCTTGGTCCGCGGGTTGACCAGCTCATCGAGGTTCGACAGGTCGAGCCGACCGTCGTCGGTGAGGCCGAACCAGCGCAGCGTCGCCCCGGTGCGCTGGCAGAGCATCTGCCAGGGCACCAGGTTCGAGTGGTGCTCCATCTCGGTGACGACGACCTCGTCGCCGGGGCCGAGCCGGAAGCGCTCGGCATCCGGGCCGTGCGCCGCCGCGTTGGAGAACGCGTAGGCGACGAGGTTCAGTGCCTCGGACGAGTTCTTCGTGAAGACGACCTCGTGGCGGTCCGGCGCCCCGATGAAGGCCGCGACCTTGGTCCTGGCGTCCTCGTAGAGCGCGGTCGCCTCCTCGGCGAGCACGTGGATGCCGCGGTGCACGTTGGCGTTGTGCCGCTCGTAGTACTCGCGCTCGGCATCGAGCACCGCGCGCGGCTTCTGCGAGGTCGCCGCGTTGTCGAGGTAGACGAGCGGCTTGTCGCCGTGCACGATCCGGTCGAGGATCGGGAAGTCCTTGCGGACCAGCTCGACGTCAAACCCGTTCTGAGCCCCGCTCACGCGGCCTCACCCTTCACGTACTTGTCGTAGCCGGTCTCCTCCAGCGTCGCGGCGAGCTCCGGGCCGCCCTCGTCGACGATCCGGCCGGCCGCCATGACGTGGACGAAGTCCGGCCGCACGTAGCGCAGGATCCGGGTGTAGTGCGTGATCAGCAGCGTGCCCGTGTCGCCGCCCTCGCGGATCCTGTTGATCCCGGCCGAGACGACGCGCAGCGCGTCGACGTCCAGGCCGGAGTCGGTCTCGTCGAGGATCGCGACCTTCGGCTTGAGCAGCATCATCTGCAGGATCTCGTGGCGCTTCTTCTCGCCGCCGGAGAAGCCCTCGTTGACGCCGCGTTCGGAGAAGGCCTGGTCCATCTCCAGGAATCCCATCGCCTCCTTGACCTCCTTGACCCACAGCCGCAGCTTCGGGGCCTCGCCGCGGACCGCGGTCGCCGAGGTACGCAGGAAGTTGGAGACGGAGACGCCGGGGACCTCGACCGGGTACTGCATGGCCAGGAAGATCCCGGCCCGGGCGCGGGAGTCGACGCTCATCGCGAGCACGTCCTCGCCGTCCAGGGTGATCGTCCCGTCGGTCACCTTGTACTTCGGGTGGCCCGCAATCGAGTAGGACAGCGTCGACTTGCCGGAGCCGTTCGGCCCCATGATCGCGTGTGTCTCGCCCTGGCGGACGGTCAGGTCGACGCCCCGCAGGATCTCGCGCGGGCCCTCCCCGTCGGTCAGCACCGACACGTGCAGGTTACGGATCTCCAAGGTCGACACCGGTCAGGTCCTCACTTCTGCTCGGCGGCGGCGAGGTCCACATAGATGTCGCCGCCCTCAATGGTCACGGGGTAGGTGGGCACCGGGTCGACGGCCGGGAGGCAGGTCGGCTTGCCGCTCTCCAGGTCGAACTGGGAGCCGTGCAGCCAGCATTCGATCTTCCCGTCCTCGACCTCGCCGTCCGAGAGCCGGACGTCCTGGTGCGAGCACTCGTCCAGCAGCGCGTACACCCGCCCGCCGGTCAGCGCGACGCACACCGGCGTCGGCTCGTCCCGGCCCGGCACGTCCAGCTCGACGCCGAGCGCCGTGCCCTCGGCCAGCTCGGCCAGCGCACACACCCGCTGCAGCGTCATGCACCCACCGCCGACAGCTCCGCGTCGACCGCCGCCGCGACCCGCTCGCGCAGCGCCTCAACGCCCACCCGGTCGAGCACCTCGCCGAAGAAGCCGCGCACCACCAGCCGGCGCGCCTCGTCGGCCGGGATGCCCCGGGCCATCAGGTAGAACAACGCCTCGTCGTCGAACCTGCCCGTCGCGCTGGCGTGGCCCGCGCCGGTGACCTCCCCGGTCAGGATCTCCAGGTTCGGCACCGAGTCGGCCCGCGCCCCGTCGGTGAGCACGAGGTTGCGGTTGATCTCGTAGGTGTCGGTGCCGACGGCGTCCGGGCCGATGAGCACGTCGCCGATCCACACCGAGTGCGCGTCGGCGCCCTGCAACGCGCCCTTGTAGGTGACGCGGCTGCGGCAGCTCCGCTCCCGGTGGGTCACCAGTAGGCGGTGTTCCTGGTGCTGGCCGGCGTCGGTGAGGAACAGCCCGGACAGCTCCGCGTCGCCGCCGGGGCCGCGGTAGTCGACCGTCGGGCACAGCCGCACCAGCTGGCCGCCGAGCGTGATGTGGGTGGCCCGCAGCTTCGCGTCCCGGCCGAGCGAGAACGCGTGCGCGCCGGCGTGGACCGCGTCGTCGTCCCAGTCCTGCAGGGAGACGAACGTGACGCTGGCGCCGTGGCCGACGTACACCTCGACGTTGCCCGCGTACTTCCCGGTGCCGGTGTGGTCGAGGACGACGGTCGCCCGCGCGAACGGGCCGACCTCGATGGCCAGGTGGCTGTAGCAGACGCCGCCGTCGCCGCGCAGGCCCAGCAGGACCGGCTCGTCCAGCTCGGCCTCGGCCGGGACGGTGACCGCGAGCGCCCCGCCGGCCCGGACCGTGGCGAACGCGGCGACCCGGTCGACCGGCGTGAGCACCCGGCCGACCCGCGGGTCGTCGACGCCGACGTTCTCGACCTCGACGCCGCTCGGCGCCGTGACCGTGAGGTCGACCTTGCCATCCGGCTCCTGGCCGGCGATCAGCGCGCGCAACGGGCGCAGCGGGGTGAACCGCCACGCCTCCTCGCGGCCGGTCGGGACGGGATGCGCCTCGGGATCACGGGACCGGGCGGGGGCGCTCGGCGCGGGCACCATCGGCGGGCGCCCGGTCGCGTCGACGCGCGCGCCGGCTTCCGAGACGGCCATCAGCCGACAGCCCCTTCCATCTGGAGCTCGATCAGGCGGTTGAGCTCGAGCGCATACTCCATCGGCAGCTCCCGGGCGATCGGCTCGACGAAGCCGCGCACGATCATCGCCATCGCCTCGTCCTCGGCCATGCCGCGGCTCATCAGGTAGAACAGCTGGTCCTCGCCGACCTTGGAGACGCTCGCCTCGTGGCCGATCGACGCGTCGTCCTCCCGGACGTCGACGTACGGGTAGGTGTCCGACCGGCTGACCGTGTCGACCAGCAGCGCGTCGCACTTCACGGTCGACCTCGACTGGTTCGCACCCTCCTGGATCTGCACCAGGCCGCGGTACGAGGTGCGGCCGCCCGCGCGGGCCACCGACTTCGAGATGATCTGCGACGACGTCCGGGGCGCGGCGTGCACCATCTTCGCGCCCGCGTCCTGGTGCTGGCCCTGGCCGGCGAACGCGATCGAGAGCACCTCGCCGCGGGCCCGCTCGCCGAGCAGCCAGACGGCCGGGTACTTCATCGTCACCTTGGAGCCGATGTTGCCGTCGATCCACTCCATCGTGCCGCCCTCGTGGCAGGCGGCCCGCTTGGTGACCAGGTTGTAGACGTTGTTCGACCAGTTCTGGATGGTCGTGTACCGGCAGCGGGCGTTCTTCTTCACGACGATCTCGACGACCGCGGAGTGCAGCGAGTCCGACGAGTAGACCGGCGCGGTGCAGCCCTCGACGTAGTGCACATAGGCACCCTCGTCGACGATGATCAGCGTCCGCTCGAACTGGCCCATGTTCTCGGTGTTGATCCGGAAGTATGCCTGCAGCGGGATCTCGACGTGCACGCCCTTCGGCACGTAGATGAAGGACCCGCCGGACCAGACGGCCGTGTTCAGCGAGGCGAACTTGTTGTCGCCGACCGGGATCACGGAGCCGAAGTACTCCCTGAAGATCTCCGGGTGCTCACGCAGGCCGGTGTCGGTGTCGAGGAAGATGACGCCCTGCTCTTCAAGATCCTCGCGGATCTTGTGGTAGACGACCTCGGACTCGTACTGGGCCGCGACACCGGCGATGAGGCGCTGCTTTTCCGCCTCCGGGATGCCGAGCTTGTCGTAGGTGTCCTTGATGTCGGCCGGCAGGTCGTCCCAGTTCTCCGCCTGCTTCTCGGTGGAGCGGACGAAGTACTTGATGTTGTCGAAGTCGATGCCGGAAAGGTCGGCGCCCCACGTCGGCATCGGCTTGCGCTCGAAGAGCTTCAGGCCCTTAAGGCGCAGGTCGGTCATCCACGACGGCTCGGACTTCTTGGCCGAGATGCCGCGCACGACCGCCTCGGAGAGGCCGCGTTCGACGTCGGCGGCATAGGCGTCGGCGTCGGCCCAGCCGAACCGGTACGAGCCCAGGCCCTCAAGGGCGGTCTCGGCGGAAGTGGTCATTGTGTGATCCTCACGGGCACCGTTGTGTTGTCCACCGGCGCCGAGCCCTCGGCACCGGCGGCGGGCTTGCCGGGTATGTGCGGGATCCCCAGCAGCTGTGGGGTCCCTGGAACGTGCGTCGTGCAGACACCGTCGCCGTGGGCGATGGTGGCGAGCCGCTGGACGTGGGTGTGCAGCAGCCGGCCCAGCGCCGCCGTCTCCGCCTCGCACAGCGCGGGGAACCGCTCGGCGACGTGCTGGACCGGGCAGTGGTGCTGGCAGATCTGGGTACCGCTGGGCACGTCCGAGACACTGGCCGTGTACCCGGCGGCGGTCATCGCGGCGGTCAGCGCCGCCAGCCGTCGCTCCGCCGGGACCCCTTCGACCGCGCTGGCCAGCCGCAGCTCCAGCTCCCGGCCGCGGTTCTCGGCGAAGCGGGCGACGGCCTCCTGGCCGCCCTCCTCGGCGAGGAAGCGCAGCGCCCCGGCCGCGAGCTCCGAGTAGGCGGTCGGCCCGGCCTCCTCGTGGCCCGCGTCGGTCAGCGCGTAGTGTCGCGCCGGGCGCCCCCGGCCGCGCGGGCCGCGGACGCGCACGGTGGTCGGGGTGAGGATGCCGTCCGCGACCATCGCGTCCAGGTGCCGGCGGATCGCGGCCGACGACAGGTCGAGCCGGCTGGCCAGCTCGGCCGCCGTCGACGGCCCCGCCTCCAGCAGGATGCGCACGACCCGGTCCCGGGTGCGCCCGTCGGCGGTCCCGACGGCCACGGCACCCGGAAGCAGCGCGTCACGCGGCGCGCTCAACGGCTCGCTCTGCCGCTCGCCCTGGGGCGCTCGACAGTCCTGCTCGGATTTCACAACACCAGTGTGCCCTATTTCCCGGGCCTCGTCGAACGCGCGGTGGGCGGGGTGGGACCCGGATGTGACCGATAACATTCGGCGATGCCTGGGTCCGTGGTGGTGGCCGTCGATCAGGGGACCACGGGGACGACCGTGTGTCTGCTGGACGAAGCGGGTCTGGTCGTCGGGCGGGCACAGGCCGAGGTGGCGGTGGCCTATCCGCGGCCCGGCTGGGTCGAGCAGGACCCCGAGGCGCTGTGGCGGGGCGTCGTCGACACGGTGGCCGCGGCGCTCGCCGACGCCGGGCGCGCGCCCGGCGACATCGCCGCCCTCGGGATCACGAACCAGCGCGAGACCACGGTCCTGTGGGACCGGCGCACGAGCGAGCCGGTCGCGCCGGCGATCGTCTGGCAGGACCGGCGGACTGCGGCCGCCTGCGAGCGGCTCGCCGCCGCCGGCCACGGCCCCGAGGTGGCGCGGCGCACCGGTCTGGTGCTCGACCCGTACTTCTCCGGGACGAAGCTCGCCTGGCTGCTGGAGCGCGACCCGGAGCTGCGCCGCCGCGCCGGCCGCGGCGAGCTGGCGTTCGGAACCGTCGACTCCTGGCTGATCTGGCGGCTCACCGGCGGCCGGGCGCACGTCACCGACGTCACCAACGCCTCACGCACCCTGCTGCTGGACCTCGCGGCCGCGGCCTGGTCCGCGCCGATGGCCGAGCTGCTCGGGATCCCGATGGAGCTGCTGGCCGAGGTCGCGCCGAGCTCGGCGGTGTACGCCGAGACCGACCCGGCGGCCTTCCTCGGGGTCTCGGTGCCGGTCGCGGCCGCGGTCGGCGACCAGCAGGCCGCACTGTTCGCGCAGGCGTGCTTCGCGCCGGGCCAGGCCAAGAACACGTACGGCACCGGCTCGTTCGTACTGCTGAACACAGGTCCGACGCCGCCGCCGGCCCGGGCCGACGGCGCGCTGCTGCGCACCGCGGCGTTCCAGCTCGCCGGCGAACCGGTGCACTACGCGCTGGAGGGCGCCGTGCTCGCGACCGGCTCCGCCGTGCAGTGGCTGCGCGACGGCCTCGGCATCGTCGGTTCCGCCGCCGAGACGGCCCAGCTCGCGGCGTCGCTGGACGGCAACGACGGCGTCTACTTCGTCCCGGCGCTCGCGGGGCTCGGCGCACCGCACTGGGACCCGCGGGCGCGCGGGACCCTGGTCGGGCTCACCCGCGGCACCGGCCGCGCGCACCTGGCCCGCGCCGTACTGGAGTCGATCGCCTACCGCACCCGGGACATCGTCGAGGCGATGGCCGCCGACGGCACCGAGGTCACCGAACTGCGCGCCGACGGGGGCGCCGCCGCGAACCCATGGCTGATGCAGTTCCAGGCCGACATCCTCGGCGTGCCGGTGGACGTGCCGGACAACCTGGAGACGACGGCCCTCGGCTCCGGCTACCTCGCGGGGCTGGCCACCGGCTTCTTCCCCGACCGGGCCGCCCTCGCGGCGCTGCGGCGCACCGCGACCCGGTACGAGCCCGGCCCCGCCTCGGCCGGCCGCGACGGGCTCTACGCCGACTGGCTGCGCGCCCTGGACCGCTCCCGCGGCTGGGCCCAGGACTGAGGCGATCCGCCCGAACCGGGCGCGGAGCGCCCTTGGGCGGCGTCCGCCTGGTCCGGGCGCTGAGCGCCCTCCCCTGCGTGATCCGGGGCGCTGCTTGACCTTGGGGCTGGCGGGTCCACGGGTTCAGGCCGGGGGCGGGTTTCGCTGTTCGGTCGCTGCGCGGCGACCAAGGCCACTTTCCCACCGCGGGCACACTGGTGGACCACGGGCTCGCGTGGGCGAATCTCGCCGAATCTACTGTCAGCGGAGCCGATCCCTGACAGGCTGTGATGGGGGCCGGTGGGAGGTCCCCTGGCGCCTGACCCCCGGACGGAGATCGTGTCGGACACTGACTACGCCGTCGAGCTCGGCCGCCGGCTGCGCGCCGTCCGCAACCGGCGCGGCATGTCGCTGCTCGACGTCCAGGAGATCACCGCCGGCCGGTGGACCGCCGGCACCCTCGGCGCCTACGAGCGGGGTAGCCGCGTCCTGCGGGTGCACCGGCTCGTGGAGCTCGCCGAGCTCTACGACGTCCCGGCGACGCTGCTCGTACCACCCGCGGCCGACCGGCGGGACACCGACGACCTGCCGCCTCTGGTGATCGACCTGCGCCGCCTGCGCAAGCTGCCGCCGACCAGGACCGGGCCGCTGCGCCGCTGGATCGCGATCGTGCAGGTGCTGCGGTCGGACAGCTCACGGGACGTACTGCGGCTGCGCCGTTCCGATCTGACATCGCTGGCGCGGCTGTACTCGACGACGCCGGAGCTGCTCTACGAACGCCTCGGTGCCTGGGGTGCCCTGGTCGAGCCGGGGGCGGAGCGCGCCGCCGCGACCGGTGCCCTCGGTGGCGCCCGCCGCCGGCCCCTCGGCGCCGCCGGCCACCCGCGCGCGGGCGCTCCCGCCTCGTCCCCCCTGCGCCAGGGCCCCCGTCGCTGAGTTTCCTGGTTCGCTCCGTCCGGGCACGGCGCTCCGGCCCCTTACTCACGACCTCCGACTACTCACGACCTCCGAAATCGCCGACCTCCCAGATCACGACCTCCGAGATCGACTTCGTCGATCCCGCAGGGACCCCGTTCGTCGATCCGGCAGGGACCCCGTTCGCCGATCCGGCAGGAACCCTGTCGCCGATTCCGCAGGGACCCCGTCGCTCCCAAGGGACCTCCGCGCCGTGTCCTCCTCCGCGCCGTGGCGGTTCCACAACGCAGCACATCGCTTCGCTCGTGGCCGGGCCTCCGTAGGATCGGCGGCGTGGCGGAGATCCTGGCGGTCGAGGTTGACAGCCTCGTGAAGGCGTACGGGCGCACCCGGGCGGTCGACGGGCTGTCCTTCGGCGCGCCGGCGGGGTCGGTGACCGCCCTGCTCGGG
>Ga0068863_100006331_pt1 | contig 11610 bp, 9 predicted proteins | sample KBSSwiS62_FD_66596 | JGI IMG/M metagenome (GOLD analysis project Ga0068863, IMG submission 66596) | Switchgrass rhizosphere microbial communities from Kellogg Biological Station, Michigan, USA - KBS Switchgrass S6-2 | ecosystem: Host-associated > Plants > Roots > Rhizosphere > Soil ...
CCACCTCGATCTCGTAGGACTGCCCGACGTAGCGCATGTCGGCGCCGTGCCGGAACGTGGTGCGCTCGACATCGACCGCGTGCTCGCTCACCCAGGCCAGCAGCTCCGCTTCCAGCCCGCGCTGCTCGCCGGCGAGCGCGGCCAGGTCGAGCGCGTCGAGCCGGCCGTGCACCGTCCGCACCGCGTCGTTCAGCACGTCGGTGGTGATGGCCCCGAGGGCGCAGAGCGTGCCCGGCGCGCGCGGCACGAAGACGGTGGGGATTCCCACCTCGCGGGCGAGCAGGCTGCCCACCAGCGGGCCCGCGCCGCCGAAGGCCACCAGCGCGAACTCCCGCGGGTCGACGCCCGCGCGCGACAGGATCTTGGTGAAGGCGGCGTACATGTTCGACACCGCGACCCGCACCACGCTCTCCGCCGCCTCGTGCAGGCTCATGCCGAGACGGTCCGCGAAGCGACCGACCGCCTCCTCCGCGAGGGCGCGGTCGAGGCGCATGCGCCCGCCCAGGAAGCGGTCGGGATCGAGGAAGCCCGAGACCAGGAACGCGTCCGAGAGCGTGGCCTCCTTGCCCCCGCGGCCGTAGCACGCCGGGCCCGGGTTGGCCCCGGTGCTCTGCGGGCCGACCTTGGGCACGCCGACCTCGTCGACCCACGCCACCGAGCCGCCCCCCGCCCCGATCGCGGTGACGCCGACCACCGGCATCATGACCGGGATGCCCCCGATCTGCTCCGTGGTGCTGTAGCGCGGCCTCCCCTCCTCCACCACCGCGATGTCGGCGCTGGTGCCTCCCACGTCGAGAGTGATCAGGTTGCCGAGCCCGGCCGCGGTGGCCACGTAGGCGGCGCCGATGACGCCCGACGCCGGCCCCGAGAGCAGCGTCGACACGGTCTGACGCTGCGCCGCCGCCACCGGCATGATGCCGCCGTTGGACTTGGTCACGTAGGGGACCGCGGGCACCCCGCGCGCGGCCAGCGCGGCCTCGAAGCCCTCCAGGTAGCGGCGCACCTTGGGCTGGACGTAGGCGTTCACCACCGTGAGCGCGGTGCGCTCGTATTCGCGGGCCTCCGGCCACACCTCGTGCGAGGCGCTGACCGGCACGCCGGGCGCCGCGCGCTCGGCGAGGGCCCGCGCCCGCCGCTCGTGCGAGGGATCGCGGTAGGCATGGAGGAAGCTGATCACGAACCCCTCCACGCCCTGCTCGGCGAGACGCCGAGCGGCCTCGGACACGCCGGCCTCGTCGAGCGGCGTATCCACCGCGCCGCTCGCCCGGAGGCGCTCCCGCACCTCCGCGACGCGGGCCCGCGGGATCAGCGGCTCCGGACGGCCGCCGTACAGGTCGAGCGGGTTCGGCAGGCGCAGGCGCTGGATCTCGAGCAGATCGCGGAACCCCTCGGTCACCAGCAGGCCCAGACGGGCGCCGGTGCGCTGGATCAGGGTGTTCACCGCGATCGTGGTGCCGTGCACCATCACGTCGATCGCGCGCAGGTCCACGCCGTGCTCGCGGGCCAGGCGGTCGAGCCCGTCCTCCACCGCGCGGGCGAAGTCGGGCGGGGTCGAGGCGACCTTCAGGCCCGTGACGGCGTGAGAGTCGGGGTCGTAGAGCGTGAAGTCGGTGAAGGTGCCGCCGATGTCGATGCCGAGCCAGTACCGTCCCATGGCGCCCGTCCGTCCTCCCGAGAGGCCCGCCGATCCTCCCGGGGGCGCGAGCAGCATAGCGGGGCGAGGCGGAGGCGGCAAGCGGGCCGGCCCGTCAAGCGGGACCGTCCCCCTCCAGGGCGGGCCGGCCCGTCACCTGCGTCTTGGCCCAGCCCTCGAACACCTTCACGATCGCCGCGAAGTCGCTCGGCCCATCCCCGAGCGTACTGCTCGCATTGTAGAGCTGGTGGATCAGGCTGGTCGCCGGGACCGGTACCTCGTGCATCTTCGCCATCTCGACCGCCAGCCCGAGGTCCTTCCGCGCCAGGTCCACCGTGAACCCCGGCGCGAAGTTCCGCGCGAGGATGTTCGGGAATCGCCGCTCGAAGTGGTACGAGCGGCCCGCGCTGGTGCGGAGGATCTCGAAGAGGGTCTGGCCGTCCATCCCCGCCTTCACGCCCAGCACGAACGCTTCCGCGGCGATCAGCACATTGCCCATCGACATGACGTTGTTGACCAGCTTGACGATGTTCCCGGCCCCGGACGGTCCCGCGTGGTGAATGGTCGACCCGAGCGCCGCGAGGACCTCCCGCACTTCGTCGAACGCGCTCCGCTCACCACCGACGATGAAGACGAGCGACCCGCTCTCCGCCTCCCGGAATCCTCCGCTGACCGGCGCGTCCAGATACTGAAAGCCCCTTCCGGCCGCGGCCCGGCTCACCTCCCGAGAGGTTTCCGGATCGACGGTGCTCATGTCCACGAGGATGGTCCCCGGCCTCGCCCCCTCCAGGAGCCCGTCCGGCCCCAGGTACACGCTCCTGACCGTCGTGGGAGTCGGGAGGCTGGAGCACACCATCTCGCTCTTCCCGGCCAGGTCTCGGGGAGATTCGGCGGGCACCGCGCCGACGGCCTCGAAGGCCTTCATCCTCGCTCGGTCCACATCGAACACGGTGAGGGCGTGCCCGGCTCTCGCCAGCGTCCCCGCCATCCGGCTGCCCATGACGCCGAGGCCGACGAAGCCGATGCGCCTCCGATCTCCCATGTGCTCTCCTCCGCGCTCTTTCGCGCCGGTCGTTCGGGCCTCACGTCAGCAAGGGCACCATCTCGCCCGCGTCTTTCACGTCTTCGAGGGCTTCGACCATCCGCACGAACTCCTGCAGCCGGCCGGGGTCCATCCGCCGCGCGGCCAATCCCGCACAGGACATGAACCGCTCGACGCACTCGCGCAGGCTGAACGGGTTCCTCGGGTGGCCCTTCACGAACTCCTCGCAGCCGCGGTACACGCGGCCGTCCACCAACTCGATGGTGACGTCGGCGGGCGCGTACAGCATCGGCAAGGCGTCCTTCGCGGGATCGACCCGCGTGGTGACCTTGCCGGCCACCGCGAGGAGCTCGGGGTCCCGGATGGCGTCCTCCGTGAAATCGTCAAGGGACACCCGCCGCCGGACGATGGCGGCGGCGACGGTGAACGGGTAGCTGAACTGGGCCGCCCCGGGAGTGGCGGGCTCCGTCTTGGGCGCCCCGCTCGCGTCGAAGCCGCACTGGACCGCCCCCATCGTCGAAGTCGCGACGGTGACCCCCCTGATCTGCTCCGGCCGGAGGTCGTGCTCCTCGACGAGCTTCAGGGTGGTGCAGATCGCGTGGTGCGTGTACTTGCAGGTGGGATAGGGTTTCAGGCTCGAGTTGAGGATCTCGTTTCGCTCTCCCAGCTGCCCGAGCAGCTGCGCCTCGTCGTACTCGCCGCGGAAATTGAGCCGATAGAGCCCGAACTCCCCGAGGAGCGGGTTGCGCGGGCCAACGAAGCCGGCCCGCGCCAGATCGATCGCCAGGATTCCGCCCGCGGCGGCGGTGCCGGCGGGGATCCACAAGCTCCCCGCCCCCTCCACGGTCGGCTGCACGTTGCCGCTGCACAGCGCGTAGGCCACGCCGACCGCGTCGAGCATCTCCCGCTCGGAGAGGCCGAGAAGCCTGGCTCCCATCGCGGCCACGCTGAGCGGCGCCATGGTCTCCGCCATCCAGCCGATCGCCTTGGCCTTGCCGGCTCCCATCCGCAGCCGGCAGAGCATGTCGACCCCGAGCGCCACCGCCAGCACCACATCCTTCCCGCTCACCGGCACGGCCGAATGCTCCGCGAGCGCGAGGGCGGCCGGAACGATGCACACGCCCACGTGCCCGCCGCCGACCTCGTGGGTGCCGTCCAGCTCCCGGCATCTCGCCATGACGCCGTTTGCCAGCACCGCCAGCGGGGGAGCGACCTTCCCACCGTGGACGACCACCGTGCTGCCGGTACCGCCGCCGTACCCCTTCGCGATCCGGGCGATACCCCGCCCCGCTTCACTGGCGCTGCCGGCGAGGGCGGCGCCCATGGCATCGAGGATGGTCATCTTGACCGCCCCGACGACCTCCGCGGACAGTTCCTCGTAGCGGGCCCGCCCGAGATGGCGGACCAGCGTGTGGATGGGGTCCATCGCGTCGCCTCCAGTTCCGCAGTCTATGCGGCGAACCGCGGCATGATCTCCTCGCCCATCAGCCTCAGGTAGTGCCGCTGCGCGGCGAGATCGCCGCCGCTCACCCCGACCCAGAGCTTCCGGGCTCCGTGCTCCGCGAGCCGCTCGATGCGGGCGATCCAATCGCGCGGCGCACCGGCCAGCGCCCAGCGGTCGATCGCGTAGTCGGTCAGGCCGAGCTCGGCCATGCGCCGCGGATTGCGGCCGGCTTGCCGCACGTGATCGTACAGATCGTAGCCGTCGACGTACTCTTGGATCCGGTCCCGGAGGTGATCGGGCACGTGCTTGCCATCGAGCCCGAAGCGCATCGCGTGGTTGAGGATGGACGACACCGACGCCTTGACGTTGTCGATCGCCCGCTCCCGGTCTTCGTGCAGCGAGGTCCGGGCGGTGAACCAGACGTCGACGCCGCCCGGGTCGCGGCCGGCCGCGCGCGCACCCGCGTGCACGCGCGCGATCGTGTCGCGAACCACCTCCGGCAGGAGACCGGTCCCGGCGACCACCCCGTCCCCGATGCGCCCGCCCAGGTGGAGCATCCTCGGCCCCTCGGCACAGATGGAGATCGGCACCCGGGGGCGTACCGCCTCCTTCGCCCACCGCACCCGCTGGGCGCGGCCCTGGTAGGTGGCCTCGCCCCGGGCCAGCAGGTCGCGCACGCACGTCACGTAGTCCTCGATGCGGGCGCGCGAAGCGGCCGGGTAGCCGATATTGAACACGGCGCTGTCGCCACTGGCGATGTCCAGGAAGGCGCGGCCGTCGGTGAGCTGGTCGATCGAGGCCAGGAACGACGCCATGATCTGTGGCTCGCGGGTGAGTGGATTGCTCGGACGCAGGCCGACCTGCGCGCGCCGCGCGGCGAGCGCCATCAGCGTCGCCCGCACATAGGCGTCGCCGCCGAGGAAGGCGGAGTCGTATGTGCCGATGGCGGCGGCCCCGTAGCCGTCGGCCATCTTCACGAGGTCCATGAACGCCTGCGCGTCCGAACCTCCGAGGAGACCGACGCTCGAGCCGAGACCGATGCCGAAGTGAATCTTCACGGTCCGCTCAGGCGCCCGCTCATTCGAACGTCAGCACCGTCCGCGCCACCTCGCCCGCCTTCATCGCGCGGAAGGCCTCGTTGAGGTCGTCGAGGTGCCCGCGACGGCTGACCATCTCGTCGAGCAGGAGGCGGCCCTGGCGGTAGAGCTCGAGGTATCGGGGGATATCGATGCGGAACCGGTTCGAGCCCATCCGGGAGGTCTGCACCCGACACTCCGGCCGGATGGCCAGCCACGGGAACTCGATCATCGCGCCGGGGGGCAGCACGCCGACGATCGTGGCCGTCCCGCGTATGGCCAGGCTCTCGATGGCCTGCCGGCACAGGGCCGCGCTGCCCACGGCCTCGAAGGCGTGATCGACGCCCGCGCCCGAGGTGAGCGCGCGCACCGCCTCGACCGCCTCGTCCCTCGCGCTGTTGACGATATGGGTGGCGCCCAGGCGCCGGGCCATCTCGAGCTTCGAGTCGAACACGTCGACCGCGACGATCTGCCGGGCGCCGCCGATCCGCGCGCCCTGCACGATGGACAACCCCACGCCGCCGCAGCCGAACACCGCGACGGTCTGGCCGGCCTCGAGCCCCGCGGTGCGGAGGGCCGCGCCCACCCCAGTCAGGACCCCGCAGCCCACGAGGGCCGCTCGGTCCAGCGGGATGTCGGGATCGATCCTCACGACCGAGTTCTCGTGGAGCAGCATTCGCTCCGCATAGCTGCCGACCCCCGCGAACGCGGTGACGGCCTCGCCCAGCTGGGAGAGGCGCGACGGCGAGGAGGCGCTGCGGGCGACCGCGCCTCCGACGCAGAGGTTGGGATGGCCGGCCAGGCACTGCGCGCAGCTGCCGCAGAATCCGGAGAGGCAGGCCACGACATGATCGCCCGGCCTGACGGTCGTCACGTCTGTGCCGACGCCCTCGACCACCCCGGCGCCCTCGTGGCCGAGCACGATCGGCCGGCCCACGTCGTGGCGAGAGGCGCCGTCGACCACGTGCAGGTCGCTGTGACACACTCCCGTCGCCACGGTGCGGACGAGCACCTCGCGACCCGATGGCCGGTCGACCTCGATCGCCTCGATGGGCACGGGCTCGTGGACCCGGTGAAAGACCGCGCCGCGGATCTCCATGCTAGCCTCCCAAGCTCTTCACGCACGCCGCTCCCGCCGCAGCGCGGCCAGCGCGGCGTCGTGGAGCAGTCCGTTGCTGGCGAACACGGTGCTGCCGTAGATGCCGGTGGAGCCGTCGAGGTCGGTGATCCGGCCGCCCGCCTCCTCCACCACCGCCTTGATGGCGGCCACGTCCCACGCCTTCACGGTGGTGGAGAGGGCGATCTCGCCCTGTCCCTCCGCGACCCAGAGGTAGGCCGAGAAGTCGCCGAACCCCCGCTGCACCTGGGTGCGGTCGACCAGGTCGAGGAAGCCGTCCCAGTACTTGCTCCGCCGCAGGAAGTTGAGCGAGGAGTGCACCAGGAGCGCGCGATCGAGCGCGTCCACCCGCGAGACGCGGATCCGCTCGCCGTCGCGGTAGGCGCCCTGACCCCGCCAGGCGGTGTGGAGCACCCCGGTGACCGGCTGGAAGATGGCCCCCGCGGTGACCTCCCCGTCCTCCTCGAGCCCGATCATCACCGCCCACATCGGGATGCGGCGCACGTAGTTCCGCGTGCCGTCGATGGGATCGATGATGAAGCGGCGGTTGCGCGGCCCCGCCTCGCCCAGCTCCTCGCCCAGCACCCCGTGGTCCGGGCAGCGCGCGCGCAGGACGCCCACGATGGCGCGCTCCGCCTCGCGATCCGCCTCCGTCACCGGCGAGCGGTCGGCCTTCAGCGTGACCTCGATCCCGCGGCGATAGTGCTCGAGCGCAACCGCCCCGCCCGCCCGCGCCGCCTCCACCATGACCTCGAGTCTCGGATCCATGTCGGGAGCTTACCGCGTTATGCTGTGGCGCCGCCCGATCGGCCGGCCGATGGCGGTTGAGCCGCATTCCTCTCACCAGGAGAGATCCATGAGCCGACGCTTCCCGCTCCTCACCGAGGCCACCATGACCCCGCGCCAGCGCGAGAGCTACCAGGCGATCGTCTCCGGCCCGCGCAAGGGCGCCACCGGTCCCTTCAACGCCCTGCTCCGCAGCCCCGAGGTCGCGGACCGCGTGCAGAAGGTGGGCGAGTACGTCCGCTTCCAGTCCGTGATCCCGGGCCCGCTCAACGAGATGGCGATCCTGATCGCGGGGCGGTTCTGGGGCGCGCAGTTCGAGTTCTGGGCGCATCGTCGTCTCGCGCGCACCGCGGGGCTGCCGGACGCGATCATCGACGCGATCGCGGAGGGCCGACGCCCGGCCGGCATGACCGACGACCAGCGCATCGTCTACGACTTCGCGAGCGAGCTGTTCCGCGACAAGGCGGTGTCCGACGCCGCGTTCCAGGCGGTGACGGGCCGCTTCGGCGAGCAGGGCGTGATCGACCTGATCGCGGCGGTCGGCTACTACTCGATCGTCTCGATGGTGCTCAACGTGGACCGCTACCCCCTGCCCGACGGAGAGGCGCCGCCGCTCAAGCCGCTCCCTTGACAGCATCACCGGCGTCTCGTACCTTCCCGGCCGACGGGGACTTACCGACCACCAGGAAGTCCCTTGCCATGATGCTCTCCGGCCCTCGAGGGAGAGGTGATGGGTGGCACCAGACGTACCCAGCCGGTTCGTGCGGCCGCCGTCGGAGGCGGAGCGCCTCGCGCTGATCGGCCTGCGCGACGCGGGCCCGGCGGCGAGCCGGGCGCGGGCGGCGGCCGTGCTGCTCTCGGCCGCGGGGGTGCCGGTGCCCGAGATCATGCGGCGCCTCCGCCTCTCCCGTCCCACCGTCACCCACTGGCTCCGGCGCTTCGAGCATGCGGGTGTGGACGGCCTCGCGGATCGGGCCCGCCCCGGACGTCCCTCGCGGATCTCTCCGGAGGCCTTGCGTCACATCGCCATGGTCGTCGGCGCCCGACCCCGGGATCTGGGCATCCAGGGGACGCGGTGGAGCCTGGCGAGGCTCAGGCGTTACCTCGTGCAGACCGGCACGGTGCCCACGCTATCGCTGGAGTTGCTGCGGATCACCCTCAAGCGGCTCGGCCTCGGCCTGACCGCCAGCCGCGCGGGGCAGATCCAGAAGGGAGTCACCACGATGATTCCGGGCGCCTTTGAGTACCACTCCCCCAGCTCGCTCGGCGAGGCCACCGCCCTGCTCGCCAAGCTCGGCGACGACGCCAAGGTCCTCTCGGGAGGCCAGAGCCTGATCCCGCTCATGAAGCTGCGGCTCGCCACCCCGCACCACCTGGTCGACATCAACGGGCTGCCCGGCCTCGCCTACGTGCGCGAGGACGGCGGCGCCCTCCGCATCGGCGGCCTCACCCGCGAGGCCGACCTCGAGGAATCGGACGTGGTGCGCCGGCGTTATCCGCTCCTGCTCGACACGTGCAAGGTCATCGCGGACCCGATCGTCCGCAACATGGCCACCGTCGGCGGCAACCTCGCGCACGGCGACCCGCCAACGACCACCCGGCGACCATGCTGGCCCTGGGCGCGGAGGTGGTGGCGGTCGGGACCGCGGGCGAGCGCCGGATCCCGATCGGGGCCTTCTTCACCGGCCCCTTCAGCACCGCGCTCCGTCCCGACGAGATCGTGACCGAGATCCGGGTGCCGGCCCCGCGCCCGGGCAGCGGCGGCGCGTACGTGAAGATGGAGCGCAAGGTGGGCGACTTCGCCACCGCCGCGGTGGCGGTGCAGCTCACGCTCGCGGACGGCGTCTGCCAGGAGATCGGCATCGGCCTCACCAACGTGGGCTCGGTGCCGATCAAGGCGGGCAAGGCCGAGGCCGCGCTGCGGGGCAAGCGGCCCGACGAGGCCGCGATCAAGCAGGCGTCCCAGCTCGCGGCGGAGGCGGCCGACCCGTCGGCCGACCTCCGGGGCTCGGTCGAGTACAAGCGGGACCTGGTGCGGGTACTGACTGGCCGTGCTCTCCGCAAGGCGATCGAGCGCGCGCAGAAAGGGGCCTGAGATGCTGGTCAAGGTCGCGGTCAACGGCGAGAAGCACGAGGCGGAGGTGGAGCCGCGCCTCCTGCTCGTCCACCTGATCCGGGAGAACCTGCGCCTCACCGGCACCCACATCGGCTGCGACACGAGCCACTGCGGGGCCTGCACCGTGCTGCTCGACGGCCGGCCGGTGAAGTCCTGCACCGTGTTCGCGGTCCAGGCCCACGGCCGCGAGATCACCACCGTGGAGGGGCTCGAGCAGGACGGCAAGCTCCATCCCCTGCAGGAAGGCTTCATGGCCGAGCACGGGCTGCAGTGCGGCTACTGCACGCCGGGGATGCTGATGACCAGCGTGGCCTTCCTCAAGAAGAACCCCAAGCCCACCGAGGACGAGATCCGCCGGGCCATCTCGGGCAATCTCTGCCGGTGCACCGGGTACGTGAACATCGTCAAGGCCATCCAGCACGCGGCGGCCACGCTCCAGGGAGGCGGATGATGGCACCCAAGACGTCACCGGAAGTCGGCGGGATGGGGCACTCGGTCAAGCGCAAGGAGGATCCCCGCTTCATCCGCGGCAGGGGCACCTACGTCGACGACGTGGTGCTGCCCGGCATGCTCTATCTCGACATCGTGCGCAGCCCCTTCGCGCACGCCAAGATCAGGAAGATCGACGCGTCCAAGGCCACCGCGATCCCGGGCGTGCTCGCGGTCATCACCGGCGAGACGCTGGCCAAGTACAACCTGCACTGGATGCCGACCCTCATGTCGGACACCCAGATGGTGCTGCCGGTCGAGAAGGTGATGTACCAGGCCCAGGAGGTGGCCGCGGTGCTCGCCACCAGCCGCTACGCGGCCGCCGACGGGGTGGCCGCGGTGGAGGTCGAGTACGAGCCGCTGCCGGTCGTCGTCGATCCGCACAAGGCGCTCGAGCCGGGCGCGCCGGTGCTCCGCACCGACAAGAAGGACAAGAAGGACAACCACATCTGGCACTGGGAGTGGGGCAACAAGGCGGAGACCGACCGAGCCTTCACCGAGGCCGAGGTCACCGTGAAGCAGGACATCTACATCCCCCGCATCCACGTGGCGTCCATCGAGACCTGCGGCTGCGTGGCCCACTTCGACAAGGTCGAGGACAAGCTCACGGTGTGGATGACCACCCAGGCCCCGCACGCGATCCGCACCGTGTTCGCGCTGGTGGCCGGGCACGTGGGCCTCGAGGAGCACAAGATCCGCATCATCTCGCCCGACATCGGCGGCGGCTTCGGGGGCAAGGTCCCGGTCTATCCCGGCTACGTGATCGCGGTGGCGGCCTCGGTGCTGACCGGCAAGCCGGTCAAGTGGATCGAGGATCGGATGGAGAACCTGCAGGCGGACTCCTTCGCGCGCGACTACCACATCACGGCGGAGCTGGCGGCCAGGAAGGACGGCACCCTCACCGCCCTGCGCATCAAGACGCTGGCGGACCACGGCTACACCGACGCGGCCGCGAACCCGTCCAAGTTCCCGGCCGGGCTCTTCCACGTGTGCACCGGCTCCTACGATCTCAAGGCGGCCCACGTCGAGGTGGACGGGGCCTACACCAACAAGCCGCCCGGCGGCATCGCCTACCGCTGCTCGTTCCGGGTCACCGAGGCGGTGCACACCATCGAACGGATGACCGACCTGATGGCGCACCAGCTCGGCATGGATCCCGCCGAGTTCCGCATGAAGAACTTCGTCAAGCCGGAGCAGTTCCCCTACAAGTCCGCGCTCGGCTGGGAGTACGACAGCGGCGACTACGGGGGCGCGCTGCGCAAGGCGATGGACATGATCGGCTACGCGGACCTCCGGCGCGAGCAGGCCGAGAAGCGGGCCCGCGGCGAGCTGATGGGCATCGGCATCTCGAGCTTCACCGAGATCGTGGGCGCGGGGCCGTCCAAGCACTTCGACATCCTCGGGCTGAAGATGTTCGACAGCTGCGAGATCCGGGTGCATCCCACCGGCAAGGCCATCGCCCGCTTCGGCACCAAGTCGCAGGGCCAGGGGCACGAGACGACCTACGCCCAGATCCTGGCCGAGGAGCTGGGCATCCCGGCCAAGGACATCAAGGTCGAGGAGGGCGACACCGACACCGCGCCCTACGGGCTCGGCACCTACGCGAGCCGCTCCACCCCGGTGGCGGGTGCGGCGGCCGCCGTCGCCTCGCGCAAGATCCTCGACAAGGCGCGCAAGATCGCCGCGCACCTGCTCGAGGCCGCGCCCGAGGATCTCGTCTACGAGCCCGGCAAGTTCTCGGTGAAGGGCGCGCCCAACCGCGCGAAGACCATCCAGGACATCGCGTTCGCGGCCTACACCAACCACCCGCAGGGGATGGAGGCGGGGCTCGAGGCGGTCAGCTACTACGATCCCCCGAACCTCACCTACCCGTTCGGCAGCTACATCTGCGTGGTCGACATCGACAA
>Ga0068863_100006339_pt1 | contig 11602 bp, 8 predicted proteins | sample KBSSwiS62_FD_66596 | JGI IMG/M metagenome (GOLD analysis project Ga0068863, IMG submission 66596) | Switchgrass rhizosphere microbial communities from Kellogg Biological Station, Michigan, USA - KBS Switchgrass S6-2 | ecosystem: Host-associated > Plants > Roots > Rhizosphere > Soil ...
CCTCAACTACCAGCCGCGCCGGATCGAGGAAATCTTCGGCGACGGCGGCGATACCGGGTTCGCCATCCGCTACGTCGTCGAGCCGGCGCCGCTCGGTACCGGCGGAGCCGTGCGATACGCCGGCGAGTCGCTCAACGAATCGGTGGTGGTATTGAACGGCGACGTACTCACGCAGGTGGATCTGGGCGCGGTCATCGCCCTGCACCGCGAACGACGCGCGAAAGCCACCATCGTTCTCACGCCGGTCGAGAACCCGAGCGCCTACGGGTTGGTCGAGACCGATGCGCAGGGCAATATCCTGCGCTTCCTCGAGAAGCCGCAGCCGCACGAGATCACCTGTGACACGATCAACGCCGGCATCTACGTGCTCGAGCCCGATACCTTCGACCGCATTCCCAAAGACACCCCGTGGTCGATCGAGCGCAGCTTCTTTCCGTCGCTCATCGAGCGCGGCGAGACGTTCGTGGCCCACGTCGATCGCGGCTACTGGATCGACATCGGCACCCCTGAAAAGTACAAGCAGGTCCATCGCGACGTGATGGACGGGCGCTACAAGCTCGAGCCGTTCGCGTCCCAGCCGGCGTCCGCCTGGATTTCGCCTGGCGCGCGCGTCGAGGACGGCGCCATAGTCGAAGGGCCCTGTTTCCTCGACGATGGCGTCGTCGTCAAGGCGGGCGCACGTATCGGTCCATACACGGTGATCGGCCGGCACTGTCATATCGAGGAGCATGCCGTCGTCGAGCAATCGATCCTGTGGGCGAACACGCGGATCGGGCAGGAGGCGGTCGTTCGGCATTCGATCCTCGGCCGCCATTGTCACATTGGGCGGAGCGCCGCGCTCGACAACGGGCTGGTGCTCGGGGACAAGTCGAGTGTGACGGACTACAGCCGGTTTTAAAAGGTGTCGGCTGTCTGCTCTCAGCGATCAGCTGGTCGAGCAGAACCGCACGCTGAAGGCCGAGAGCCGAGAGCTGAATGCGATGAACCTGAACCCTGGAATTTTCAAGGCCTACGACGTCCGCGGACTCTATCCGTCCGAGGTCAACGAAGAGGGCGCCCGCGCCATCGGTGCGGCCTTCGTCGCGTATCTGCAGGCGAAACGGATCGCCGTTGGGCGCGACATGCGGCTCTCGTCGCCGGCCCTGGCGGCCGCGTTCATCGACGGCGCGACCGCGCAGGGCGCGGACGTCGTCGACTACGGGATGGTGTCGACCGACATGCTCTACTTCGCGGTCGCGTCGGACGGCCACGACGGCGGCGTGCAGATCACCGCGTCGCACAACCCGAAGGAGTACAACGGCCTCAAGATGGTGCGGCGCGAGGCGTTTCCGCTCAGCGGCGATGCCGGCATCTCCGACATCCGCGACATGATTGCGGAAAACCGCCTGCCGCCGGCGGCGAGCCGCCGCGGCGCCGTGACCGCGAAGGACGTGCTCGCGCCGTATGTCGCACACGTCATGGGGTTCATCGATCCCTCGATCGTACGGCCGTTCAACGTCGTCCTGGACGCCGGCAGCGGGATGGCGGGGCTCGTCGCGCCGAAACTGTTCGAACAACTCCCCTGCCGCGCGACGAAGCTTTGCTTCGACATCGACGGGCGGTTTCCGAACCACGAGGCGAACCCTCTCATCGAGGAAAATCGGCGCGATATCGTGGAGGCGGTGGTCGCGCAGAAGGCGGACATCGGCATCGCGTGGGACGGCGATGCCGATCGCTGCTTCTTCATCGACGGTACCGGCGGGTTCGTCTCCGGCGATTTCGTCACCGCGCTCCTGGCCGAAGCCTTTCTCCTCAAGTATCCGGGTGCGTCGATCATCTACGACCTGCGCGCCAGCTATGCGGTCCGGGACGTCGTGGCGAAATACGGCGGCACGTCGTACATGAACCGCGTCGGCCACGCCTTCTTCAAGCGCCGGATGCGCGAGACCAACGCCATCTTCGGCGGCGAAGTCACCGGACACTACTACTTCCGCGACAATTTCTACGCGGACAACGGCTTCATCCCGGCGCTCCTCATTCTGGAACTGATGTCGCGGAAGGGGCAGACGCTGCACGAACTGCTGCGGCCGCTCGCCAGCACGTACTTCATCTCCGGCGAAATCAACACGAAGCTCGCGAGCATGGACCTGGTGCCGGCGAAGCTCGACCAGCTCGCCGCGATGTACGGCGACGCGCACCAGTACACACTCGACGGCCTCTCGGTCGAGTTTCCCGGCTGGCACTTCAACGTCCGGCCGTCGAACACCGAGCCGCTGCTGCGGCTGAATCTCGAGGCGACGACGCCGGAATTGATGGCCGCGAAGCGGGACGAGGTAGTTGCTCTGATCCGATCCTGATCGCTACAATTGGCGAGTTGTCGAGTTGGGGAATTGGTGATTGTCTTCTCTTATTCACCAATTCTCTCGTTCGACACGTGTCGTGTGCGGGCTTAGTACAATGGTAGTACAGAGGCTTCCCAAGCCTCGGACACGGGTTCGATCCCCGTAGCCCGCTCCAACAACCACTTCCCGCTCAATCAGTTGCAGATCGCGCCGTTGGCCGTGCCATGCTGGTTGCCACGCTCACCGCTCTCCAGCAACCGGATCGCGTCCTCAGTCGCCGCCGGACTCAGGTGCATATAGCGCTGCGTCGTCGTGAGATCCGCGTGTCCGGCCAAGTCTTGAATCGCACGAGCGGGTGCGCCCTTCATCGCGAGATGCGAACAGAACGTGTGCCGCAGCACGTGAACGCCCGCCACGTTGACGGCCGCGACGCGTTGCGCACTTCGGATCGCTTTGATCACGCGGTCGCGCGTGATCGGCGCACCGTCCGGCAGACACAGCACGCGATCCGATCGCAGATGCCGCGCCTGTTTGAGGGCCGCCGTCAACCGCTGTGTCATCGGGAGACGACGAGTCCGACCGCCTTTCGGCACCGTCACGTGCTCGAGCCAATCTGACCGCTGTACCGTGAGCCGCCGTGTCGGCAGATCCACGTCTCGCCAGCCGGTCGTACTCCTCGAGACGCATCCCGGCATCGCCGCCCAGGAGCACCATGAGGTACGCGTCCGGCCCTCGCTTTTGGGCCACGGTCAGGACATACCAGAAGCGATCTGGACCCGCGCCCGAATGCGTGCGCTCAAGGATCGGCGGAGCATGAGGGAAACGATCATCGCGGCGCTCGTGGAGTTTGGCCGCGGTGAAGACATTGGCCGCGAGCAGTCGTACAGAACGAAGCGGACTGAGGGAGCAAGCAAATGACCACTGCGAAGGCGCTCCGGGCGGCGATCTACGCCAGAACGAGCACCGCCGCTCAACACACTGACAACAGCTCGGCGAGCTGCGGACATTCGTCCAAGCGCGCGGGTGGTCACTCGCCGGGGAGTTCGTCGACATCGCGAGTGGGGCCACGGATTCCCGGCCGCAGTTGAATCAACTTTTGACCGATGCTCGCCGCCGCCGAGTCGACGTGATCTGTGTCTGGGCGCTCGACCGTTGGGGTCGATCCCTTCCGCACCTTGTCACTACCCTCGACCAACTCCAACAGCTCGGCGTGGGATTCGTCAGTCTGCGAGACGGACTCGATCTGAGCACCGCGGCCGGACGGCGCCAGATAGGCGTTCTCTCCGTGCTCGCGGCATTCGAGCGCGACCGACTGCGGGAACGTGTGATGTGCGGCTTGCAGCGAGCGCGCGGGCGGAAGGGAAACAACTCGGACGGCAACCGTACCTGATCGAGGACGGCCAGCTTGCCAACGTTGACGGCCTGTCAGTACGCGACGCGGCGAAGGTACTGGGCGTCAGTTACTCCGTCATCCACCGTCGTCGACTGTCACGAAAACCCCGGCTTTCAGAAAGGAGTTTCGCCCCAGAAACAGGTGCAGATCCGGCGGCGTCGGAAAGCCGCGACGTTGTTGCTTAGACACTTGTTTTCGCAACAAGCGGCACATCGGGAGGAAGCCGATGATCGGGGAATCGCACGGTAGTCGTATAGTTGTGGCTGTCGACCTACCTTTATGCGATTAGCTGTGATCCTGTTCGTGAGCGCGGTCGTACTCGGCGCTTTCGTTATTCAGGCAAAGGTCTTGACCATCATCTGGCGATTGAACATTGACAACTGGATGGGCATGTCCCGTTGGCCGGCATGGGTAACGCTAGGGATTATTGTTGTGGCTGCGATCTTCGGGCTGGTGCTTGGATTCCGCTTTGACTGGCACGCGCCGTGAAGTTGCTGAGAAAGACCAGCTTGGAGCCGCCGCGGCACGCGATTGCGTGAATCGTGTCGTCGTGCGGCGCGGCTCAAGCCTGCGCGTTGATATGGCGATTCGCATGGACACTGGCGCTCTCATCTCTGCGATTGCGTTCCTAGTTCTTCTCGGCACCGGTCTGTGGCTGGTTCGCGCTGCGCGATTCGCTCGTCTCCCAGCGAAAGCGGAACATGGTCTCGCGCCGCACTACTGTGAGCAGGCTGGTGGCCGGTTCGATGGAATGAACTGGACAATGCCATTCGTCCGGATTGCCACATTCGACGGTTTCGTTTCAATCTCCTGCATCACGCATCAAGCGATTCTCAAGGCCGGTGATGTCACAAAGATCGACCGGCGGCGACACTTCTTCTCGGTCGGCCTCCGACTGCACCATCATCGCAGTGATCTGCCAGCGACAATTGTGCTGTGGCCTCGCGATACGCCGCGGCTCCAAGCGGCTCTAAGGGCGAGTCTTCTTTCATGACGACCTGTCGAATGTCTCAACAATCGCCTTCTGGGGCGCGATTCGGCAGCGAGACAGCCCGACGCATGTCCTGATCGTCAAACGCGCGTCCTGGGGCAATGACGCCTGCCTGGGCGGTGTGTTTGGCGTTATGCTGCGAACGCCGTAGGGCCGAACGCGACATGCTGGTCGGCCTACTTTCGTTAGGCCGCAGGAAAACGGGCGATCTGTGAGTTCAACATGTGGACGGAGGCTACGCACTGGCGTGTATTCAACATCATGGCGCGAGTCTTCGGCCTGATGGCTGTGGCCGTAGCTTTTGGCTGTCTGGCCTGGGCTGCATATTTTGTTGTTCACCCCGAAGCCGCTCGGAATGTTGAGACGGCTGGCCTACCTGAAGGCGCTGTTGACGCTGTCGTCGGCGCCATCGCCGGGACAATCGCGGCGTTCGTTCTAACGCGGCGTCCGTACAGACCGGACCTTGGAGATGCCGCATTTTCCGATCAGACTCTCCGATGGACCCGCGGTTCGCCGAGTAATTGGACTCAATCCACACCGCGGCGAGAGTCGGTTGGTCGAAGTTGGTGGACCGGCGACATCCGTAACCGTGATTCGATCTGAAACGGCCCGACACGCGTACGCGCTGCACTCGCCCGCGACGATTCCCCAGACCCTTCGGCGAACTGAGCGGACTACAGTCGACGAACTCTGTGCGCCTGGGGAACGTGTGCAGTTGTGTGCATCCTTGTGAAGGTGTACTGCGCCGCTGACCGGTGTCCGAACAACTCAGCCACTGCGCAACCACAGCTCTGCGTCCACGGCTACGTTCCACGCGGTTTGCGCCGATAACCCGCCCGTGAAGACGTCTGTTGTGCGTTCGTTCGTAGTGGTTGCAATGGCCGCTTTTGTCGCCAGCATCGAGTGCGTAATGGAGTCTGCTGGCTGGCACGGGTGGGGATCGGCATACTACACGACGCCCATGCGCGAATGCCTGACGGGCGCATTTCCGATCGTGTTCGGTTTGATGGCGGGGTACATGGTTTGGTTCACGCGTGACTGGACCCGGTAAGCGGACAATCGAAGGCAAAAGCGAGATGGGGATAACAGTCAAGCGAATCGCGTCAGGTCTGGCGTGGATTGCCTTCAGCCCGTTCGCCTTGTTGATGGCAGTCGGTGCGGGTGCAAAAGCAACGTCCGACGCGGAGTTCGGCACGTATCTGGTGGTGTGCGGCGCATGGACCGTTGCCGGTGTGGTCGCGGGGATCGGCACCATCGCATCTGCCGAGTGGGCCGGCCGACTTAAAACGATTCTGTTGTGGATCGTCGCTACCTATTTCGGGGGGTCTGGACTTATATTCGCCTGGTACATGGCCGCATCCGAACCCGGTGTCGTTGATCGCGTGCTCGCTCTGGTAACAGCATTGATCGCCACTGGTATCGCCGCGTCAGTCGTACTCTGGACACGACATCGGAAACGGCGCGACGCCCGCTTATACATTCCGCAAGCTGATCAGATCGAACAAGTTGATCACCGTCGTTGACGCCGTCGTCGACTGCATCATGGTCGCAGCATTCCCGACGCTGTAGGGCGTGGAAAAATCCGGCGTGTCGACATGCGGTGGTTGCGCCTTGTGAGCGGCGCCAAGGACGACGACTTCAAGGCTCAGCGTCCCGGCTAAGACGGTGGCGATCGTGCGAGAAGGTTTCCTCATAGCTCTAGTGTACGGCGCGACTGGCATTCGACTCCCGCCATTTTGCCGCTCGCTGCGTTGCCACACTGGTTGCCACGAAGCAGGCTGATTCGGGATGACTCGGGGCGACTCGCGTTGACGACTCGGAGCGCCGGATCTTCGTGAGCAGCAGAGGCTTATTGCCAGAAGTCTCGCGCCGTCACTCGTTTACGAAATGCCGATCAGAAGATTTCGATCCCCGTAGCCCGCTCCAACCTACGCTCGCCTCCCACGCGAGCGAGCTTCGGCTGGCAAGCCAACCTTGGCTCACTCTCGCCAACGGATCGGGTGCCGTCACGAGCCGTTCGACCAATGCGTTTTTCCGAGTCCTTTTAGGACAGTAAACGCGATATCGCGTCCGGGTGGATATGCCACCCAAGCAGTCCGGCGAGTCCCATCACCACCCCTCCGACGGTCGCCACGAGCGCCAGCCAGTACAGCCACTGCTTGTGCGTCAGTGCCGTCAGCGCGAGTAAAGAGATCGCGAGCGCGATCAAGGCGTCGGAGAGATCGAACTGGTCGTCCCGGTAGTTCAGCGCGTCATACGTCTTCTGATCCTGTTCTGCTTGCAGTCGCAGTTCCTCTTTCTTCTTCGCCTGATCGATGACGAGCGCCTCGTACGACGCGATAGCGACGCGGTAATCCTCTTGTTGAGCGGGTGGAGCCGCGACGGCAGCCAGCTTGAGTTGAGCCTCAGCTGCGGCGGCGACCTCTTGGCGAATGTTCCTTGCTTGGTAGAAATTCCAATGATCGAGTTTGTCGGCCTGCGCTTGCTGCATGGCTTGGACGATGTTGTCGTCCTTGACCTTGCACACACCCAGAAACGTGGCCAGAAGGGCGACTGTGATGGCTACACGGCTGGTCAGGCGAGCGCGTTCCCGATCGCGCGAGGCGGCGATTTCGTCTGCTCCGCTGGTTGCGGATTCCATTGGATCGATGTCCATTGGGGACCCCGGAATTTTATCAGAGAGGCATCGGAGGGCATCCACGGTGCGCAACCTCACGCGACCGGCACACCGGCTCTCGATCGAGGGATCGCCGCGACTGGGGTGCTGGGCACGTCGCCACGTCGTGTGCCCCGAAGCCGGATGATTGGAGGCGACTCTGAGCGATTGCAGTTGACGGTTTCGGCGGCTGGACCTCCGTGAGCAGCAGAGGTGCCTGCCGCTCGCGTGCTTTCCTCCGACCAGCTCATCGAGTCGACATCGAGATAGCCGCCCGCCGGACAGCCGGTGCCAGCATCGTGAATCATGCCGGTCCACGGTCACCTATACTCCATGAGTGACGGCTTCTCCCCGCGCTGACGTCGCTCGCGCCTCCGGATGGGGCTTGTTCACCGCCTCCCTGGTCCTCGCTGGCATCTATTTCGGCAGCCGACGGCTCAGAGATTTCGACGCGGCGCTCGTTCCGTACGCGGGCGCCAGCGTCTTTTCCGCGTTCGGCCTCGGGTACCGGTACTCGATGTGGCTGACGAAACCGCCCACGCGTCTCTTCTGGCGACGCGGCTGGCGGTTGTTCTTCGCGCCGTCGCGCGTGGCGCAGAACCTTTCACGCCTCGCCGCGCTCTTCGCCGTGAACATCGTCGCGCAGCGGTTCATCGAGAAGCGATCGCCGTTGCGGTGGGCGGCCCACTGGTTCATCTTCTGGGGCTGCATACTCGCGGCCGCAGTCACGTTTCCCTTGTCATTCGGATGGATTCATTTCGAGACGGCCGGGGTCGCGCAGGAGCGCTACCAGGCCTTCGTCTTCGGCCTGCGCGTGTTCGCGTTCGATCTCGCCAGTCCACTCGCGCCTCTCGTGTTCAACGTTCTGGATGTCTCGGCGGTGCTCGTGATTGTCGGCGTGTCACTGGCGATGTGGCGGCGCGGCCGCGATCGCGGTGCGCTCGCGGTCCAGCAGTTCGGCGCCGATCTCCTGCCGCTGGTGATGCTCTTCGCGGTGTCGATCACCGGTGTCTTCCTGACCGTCTCGACCCACGTGATGCGCGGGCTGCACTTCGTGTTCCTGTCGCAGCTGCATGCGGTCACAGTGATCTTCACCCTGCTGTACCTGCCCTTTGGCAAGTTCTTCCACATCTTCCAGCGGCCCGCGCAGCTCGGCGTCGCCTTCTATCGCGAAACGGGCGCAACAGGCGAGGCGGCCCGATGCGCGCGATGCGGCGAATCGTTTGCGTCGCTGATGCACATCGACGATCTCAAGCAGGTCGAGCGCGAGCTAGGCATCAGATACGAGGGTACCCGAGTGAAGACGGGCGCACCGGACAATACGGCGGCGCACTATCAGGACATCTGTCCGACCTGCCGCCGCAAGAACCTCGCGCTGACGCAGGACGCACTGTGGAGGCGCGGCGCGTAATGGCCAGATTACCGACCTCGATCCCGAACCTGGTGGCGCAGTTCGGCCCGCATCTCAACCGAGAACCGGCCGGCGGCTGGACGACGCGCGGTGAGCCCGATCGGATGGTGCCGACCCACTGCTGCTTCTGCGGTCAGCAGTGCGGCATCCAGCTCAAGGTGAAAGACGAGAAGGTCGTCGGCTTTGAACCCTGGGAGGAGTTCCCCTTCAACAAAGGGAAGCTCTGCCCCAAAGGCGTGAAGCGTTACATGCAGGACGCGCATCCGGATCGGCTGTTGACCCCGCTCGCTCGCGACGACGCGCGCGGCTTCCAACCGATCGACTGGGACTCGGCGCTCGACCGTGCCGCACGCGAGATCCAACGCATCCAGTCCGCCTACGGACGGGACGCCTTCGCCGTGCTGACCGGCGCCTCGTTGACCAACGAGAAGGCGTATCTGATGGGCAAGTTCGCGCGGGTGGCCGTGCGCACAGCGAACATCGACTACAACGGCAGGCTCTGCATGGTGTCGGCGGCGGCTGCGTCGAAGAAGATTCTCGGCATCGATCGCAGCGCCAACCCCTGGAGCGACCTCCCGAAGGCGACGGTGATTCTGGTCGCGGGCGCGAACATTGCCGAATGCGCTCCGATCACCACCGACTATCTCTGGCAGGCGCGTGAGAACGGCGCGAAGCTCATCGTGCTCGATCCGCGCATGACGCCGATTGCCCGCACCGCCGAACTCTTCATCCCCGTGCGCCCGGGCGGTGACATCGGCGTGTTCTACGGCATGCTCCACGTGATGGTGCAGCGCGGCTGGATCAATCGCGAGTTCATCGCGCGGCATACCACCGGCTGGGACGCCGTCGAGGCCATTGTCGAGCGCTACACTCCGGACTACGCGGCGACTGTCGCCGGCGTGCCCGCCTCACTGATCGTGCGCGCGGCCGAAATCTGGGGGCCGGCCGAGACCAGCTTCCTGCTGCACGCCCGCGGTATCGAGCATCACTCAAAAGGCGTCGAGAACTGCATGGCCGCCATCAACCTGGTGGTGGCCACGGGCCGCATCGGGCGCGAAGGCTGCGGCTACGCCATGATCACCGGTCAAGGCAACGGCCAGGGCGCGCGCGAACAGGGACAGAAATGCGATCAGCTGCCGGGCGCGCGCGACCTCGAGAACCCGGCACATCGGGCATACATCGCCGGCGTGTGGGGCGTCGAAGAGTCCACGATCCCGCATACCGGTCTGTCGGCGGTGCCGTTGCTCGAGGCCATCCACGACGGACGCATCAGGGGATTGCTGCTGCTCTGCTTCAATCCTGCCGTGTCGCTTCCCGACGGAGACTTCATTCGGGAAGCGCTCAGCCGCCTCGAGTTCTTTACGGTGATCGATTTCTTCATGTCCGAAACCGCGCGCTACGCCGACCTCGTGCTGCCGGGCTCGCTGATGGAGGAGGACGAAGGCACCACAACCAATGTCGAAGGGCGCGTGATCCACCATCGCCAGGTCGTGAAGCCGCCGTCCGGCGCGCGGGAGGACTGGCGGATTATCTGCGACGTCGCGAAACGCCTCGGAGCTGGCGACAAGTTCGCGTACGAATCGACGCACGACATCTTTGAAGAGTTGCGCATCGCGTCCAAGGGAGGCGTCGCCGACTACGCCGGCATCACGTGGGAGCGCATCGACCGCGAAATGGGCGTCTTCTGGCCGTGCCCATCGCTCGATCATCCCGGCACGCCGCGTCTCTACGAAGGCTGGCAGTTCGGCCATCCGGACGGCAAGGCGCATTTTCAGCCGGCCGACTGGCGGCCCGCCGTCGAAGAACCAGACGCCGACTACCCGATTGTGCTGACGACGGGACGCGTGGTGTCGCAGTATTTGTCGGGCACACAGACGCGCCGCATCGGCGCGCTCGTCGACCAGTACCCGCAACCGCGATGCGAGATCCATCCGCGGCTGGCCGGGCCGCTCGGGATCGTGGAGGGCGATTTCGTCCGCGTCGAGAGCCGCCGCGGCGCCGTCGTCGTCCGCGCGCAGGTCGTGAAAACCATTCGGCCCGACACGGTGTTCGTCCCCTACCACTGGCCGCTCGACCGCTCGGCGAACAACTGCACGATCCGCGCGATCGATCCCATCTCGCAGATTCCCGAATTCAAGATCTGCGCCGTTCGCGTCTCCAAGGCTTCCGCGCCGTCCGGCGACATCGCGGCGCTCGAACCGGCGGCCGGAGGCATCCGGTGAGCGAGCTTGCGTTCTTCATCGACTACTCGCGCTGCATCGGATGCCAGGCCTGTGTGCAGGCGTGTGAGGAATGCGACACGCACCGCGGGCGGTCGCTGATCCACCTCGAAACGATCGAGCGGCGCGACAGTGTGCAGACGGCGCCGCAGGTGTGCATGCACTGCGAAGACCCGATCTGCGCGCGGGTCTGCCCCGCCGACGCCATCAAGCAGACCGCCGAGGGCGTCGTCCAGAGCTCCCTCAAGCCGCGCTGCATCGGCTGCTCGAACTGCGTACTGGCGTGCCCGTTCGGCGTGCCGAAGTACGACGGCGGGGCCGACCAGATGATGAAGTGCGATATGTGCTACGACCGCACCAGCACCGGCCGGCGTCCGATGTGCGCCACTGTGTGCCCCTCGGGCGCACTGGCGTTCTCGACGATCGAGGAGATCATGCGGACGCGGCAGGGGCGGGCGGTCAACGACTGGCAGTTCGGCGAACAGCAGGTGCGCACCAAGGTGTTCGTGCTGGTGCCCACCGCCGTAACCCGCGTGGACGTGGCGGTGATTCCCCTCAGCTCGCTCAGGCGATCGCCGCCGCCGGCCGATCCGTACGATGTCGCGGTCCTG
>Ga0068863_100006342_pt1 | contig 11599 bp, 5 predicted proteins | sample KBSSwiS62_FD_66596 | JGI IMG/M metagenome (GOLD analysis project Ga0068863, IMG submission 66596) | Switchgrass rhizosphere microbial communities from Kellogg Biological Station, Michigan, USA - KBS Switchgrass S6-2 | ecosystem: Host-associated > Plants > Roots > Rhizosphere > Soil ...
CGATCGTGTCCGGAGTAGTGGCGTTGCCGGGTGTCCAGCTGACGATGCCGCCATTGGCGCGGGTCAGGGTTTGGACCTGGCCGCTGCGGTTGTCGGTCAGCGTGGCCCGTACGCCAGTAGCCCCGGTCGCGGAGCCGGCGGTGCCGATGAAATCGCCTTGGATAGTGATCCGGCGGCTACCACTCGCAGGGACGACTGGCGTGGAGACCTGGAGCACCTCCGGGCGTGCCGGGACAGCCGGGTCCTCGCAGCCGGTACCCGAGATCGGGTCGAGCGGCGTGTCGAGCTGGTCGGTCAAGCCCGGCCAGACGTCCCAGGCGGACGTCGCCGTCAACAGGTTGGGGTCATAGCCGGCGTTAGGGGCCGCCTTGGTACCGGGATCGTCCACCTTCACCAGATACATGCCCGGGCACGGGCCCTGCGGGATCGGGCAGTTCAACGTCTCGGTCGACGGCAGCAGCGCCTCGTACGTGCCTTCTGGACTGGTCCACACGGTGGTGAGCAGTCGCCAGTTGTCCGGGCTGTACGGAGCGTTGACATTGGGTACGGTGTCCACCCGGCCGTAGATCCCAACCGGGATGCCACCGATCGGCCGCGGCTCGCCGTACCACATCGACTTCGGGTCACGCTCGAAGTAGATGTCGTTGGAGACCAGGCCGATGATCCGGCCGGGCTCCGCCACGTCGCCGATGCGGTTGTCGGCTGGATCGGTGCCGTTGGGATCGGTGATGAAGTTCGTCATCATGTTGAAGTCGGCATTGGCGTTCTGGCCGTTTTGCAGGACCACCAGCCGCTTGTCACACAGCGGTGCGTGCGCGCCGGCGACACCGTAGTAGACGCTGCGCGTGGTCAGTGTCGACTTGTCGATGACGTGGTCGTCGCCGGTGCACGGCGGCGGCGGGATGGCCGGAGTGAACTTGTTGCCGAGGTCGACGTTGACGTCCTCCTCCTTGACCGGCCGGTACAAGCAGCCTGCACCGTCGCCGGGGATCGTGCCCTTGGCGGTGCTGACGTTCGGGTCGCTCGTGGCAGTGGCCGGGTTGCAAAGACGCGTGTCGGTCGTGTCCTTGGGCATGATCACGTGGGTGATGTACGTGCCCGCGACGAGCGCCACCGGATCCGATCCGCCGTTGCAGGTGCCGTCGTCTGCCGCGAGGTCGTACCCGTTCGGGCAATAGTCGGCGAAGGCGTAGCCGCCATCGAATGCGCCGTCCTTCGTCTGCTCACCGGTGATCGGCGTCTCGAGGCAGTTCGGCCCGATGTTCGGGTTGAGGGTGGTGATGACGGCGCCGCTGGAGTCGGTCACGGCGCAGCCCTGCGGCGGGTCCTGGCTCGCGTTCGGGTGCTGCCAGTGGTCCGTCACGTACTTGTTGACGATGACGTCGTCGCCGGTGTTCGGCTGCCCGTCCGGGCCGAGGCCTTCCAGATAGACGGTGACATCCGGAATCGCCGGCTCGTAGTCCTCGTGCGCCTGGAACCGCGCGTCGAACTCGTTGCGCGTCGTCGCGAAATAGGTGATACCGACGATCTGGCCCGGCGTACCGGCAGCGTAGTCACGCTTGCCGAAGTCAACCGTCGCGCGGTGGCCCTCGGTCAGGAGCTGGTTGCTCAATAGACCGCCACCCTGGTTGGTCGGCACGCACGGATTGGCCGGAACCGCGGGCGGATCGACCGCGCAGGACGGCGTGACAGCGCCGGTGTGCTCATCGTGCGTCGACGGACCCGGGTACGCGGAGAAGCGCGCGAAGCCTTGTTCGTTGATGATCCACTTACCGAGCGCGCCGCCCTCTGCGGTGGGGTACTCGTAGTGCCCACTGGCGTCGGTAAAGGTGGACTCCTTGATCGAGCCGTCCCGCCACCGCTGGTCCATGTCGGTGTTGGCGATGGTCGGATCGACTCCGGCGTCATACTTGCCGTTGTTATTCGTGTCCTTGTAGACGATGCCGTCCAGCCAGCCGAACCAGCGGGAGACGCCGACGCCGACCTCGCCGTTCGGATCCGCATCGCGGACCTCGACGGTCTGACCGGCGGCCACGGTGACCGGAAGAGTCCGGATGATGTAGCTCAGTTGCTCATCCCAGATAGCCATGTTGTAGGTGCCGGCCGGGACATTCTGGATGTCGAAGTTGCCCTGCTCATCACCGCGACCGACCCACACGGTCCGGTCGGTGGTGCTGTCACTCAACGCGACGAGCGGGTTCGCCACTGGCTCACCCAGAGTCAAGACGTCAAACGGCGGCCAGCCCTGCCAGTTGCGCGCGGTGCCGGTGATCTCGCCGGTCCCCTGGTCCGCGAACGGTGTCGGGCCGCAGACGAAACCGAACCAGTACGCGGTGCGGTTTGTGGGCGGCTCCCACAACTGCTCACCGGGCGCGCCGGTGCCGTCGCTGCCCTCTTCAACACCAGCCTGCAGCTGCAAGCCACCGTCAATCGTCGTGGTCTGGTACCACTGGCTGTTCGGGTCGTCGTTACACGGGCCTTCCGGCGGGTGGACGTCGATGAAGTAGGTGGCGGGTCCCAGATCGTTGATGGTGACCAGCCCGTCATTCGCGGTCAGGCATTCGCCACCGCACAGCGGATTGTTGTTGTAGTCGACGGAGACCTCGCTGTGGGTCTGCTCTTCCAACCCGACCTTGAAGCCCTGCAGCGGCGTCTCCTCGGTGTCCGGAGCGCCGTTCGTCCAGGCGTTGTCCTCGAACGCGAAGACCCGGATCTTGCCGAGCGGCAGTGGGTGGGAGTCGCTCTGCTCGGTGAGGTCGATGCGCGCCGTCAGGGTGCCATTGGTCGCGGCGTCATCGGGCAGCGTGATGTAGCTGCCCCACATCTTGTGGTCCACCGCGCGGACCGAGATCAGATACCGTCCGGCCGGTAGTTGGACGGTGTTGCGGGCTTCGTTGCCCTCCCGCACGATCGGGCTGTTGCTCTCGGTCGTGACGTAGGTCGGGAACGAGTCCTTCGGCTGTTGCGTCGTCGGGTCGACGAATCGCGTGTTGTCCAGGTTGATGACGTAGTTGAAGTGCGCCAGCGCCTGCTGCGAGGTGAAGTCACGCGCATCAATGGTGACCGAGCAACCGCCGGCCGGGCACGACGAGGCGGCCTGCGCCGCGGGTACCGCGACGGCGAGCACGAAGACGGGCGGGAGAAGCCCGCCGATAACAGCCAGGACCGCGCCGCGAGCGGTGAACCTGCGACCGAGTCGCATCAGCCGCACCCTGCGCGCTCTGGTGGCGGGCTGCGCCATTCTCGGGGCGGACCTTGCCGCGGTGCATGCTGTCCATGCCCTTCGTAGCGCGTCCACAATCGAGCGCTTCGACTGGTCACTGTGCATCTGTTCACCCTCCATGCACGATGCTTCGGCAGGTGTGCCCTGCATCACGGTGATGCTCCCGCCCGGTACGCGAGTCCTGCCCGTTCATGACGGGTTTGTCATGTGGGTGTCATGGCGCGGTCATCTACCGCCGGCAATCCCGGTTCGGGGTTCCCGATAGCTGGCCACGATGTATGACCGCGACGTGACAGTCAGATGACGGTCCTGTCATGTGCGGCGCCAGCCGGCAGTGCCCGGTTCTAACGTCCGGATCAAGGACCAACGAAGTCCGCGAGGCGAGGCTCGCCCACGCTGGCCGTGCCCCCGCGACGGCGGTCAGCCACCGGCACTCGGACATGCCTCCCGCGCACCTACCTGGAGGGTGTTCGATGAAGCGTGCGATCCTGGCCGCCACTGTCGCATTCGCGGCGATCCAGTCGGCCTATCCGGCGCCGGCCTCGGCCGCCCGGCTGACGGTCCAGCCGTCGCAGTTCGCGCACGTCATCGTCATGCTCAAGGCGCAGGTCGACCCAAGCACAGTCACCGGTTCCAGCCGTCATCAGCGCAGCCGAAACCTGGAGAACCGACTGCGCAGCACGGCCGACACCGGGCAGCGGGGCCTGCTCACCTTGTTGCGCAAGCGGCAGGCACAAGGGCTGGTCACGGCGATCGATCCACTCTGGATCTTCAATGGGGTCGGCGTGACCGCCGCGCCGTCGGTCGTCCGAGAGCTCGCCGCCCGCTCCGACGTACGCCGGATCGATCCCGAGCTGACTATTCAAGCGCCCGCCGCCCCGGCGGCCGCAGTCCCGGCGACCACCGGCCCGGTCGCCGCTGAGCCCAACGTGTCCCTGGTCAACGCTCCTGCACTGTGGAACCTCGGATTCCGGGGCCAAGGAGTCGTGGTCGCCAACATGGACACCGGTGTCGACTACACCCATCCCGACCTGGCCGGACGTTGGCGCGGGGGTACGAACAGCTGGTACGACCCGAACGGTCAGCACACGACGGTGCCCACTGATATCAACGGCCACGGCACAGCCACGATGGGCGTCATGGTCGGCGGCGACTCCGGTGGCACCTCCATCGGAATGGCGCCGGATGCCCGGTGGATCGCCGTGAAGGTCTTCAATGACCGAGGCAGTGCCACATCGACGGCGATCCACCATGGCTTCCAATGGCTGCTCGACCCGGACGGCAACCCGAACACGGCGGACGCCCCCGACGTGCTCAACGACTCCTGGACGCTCTCCGCGGCCGGCTGCAACCTCGACTTCCAGCCAGACCTCACGCAGCTGCGGGCCGCCGGGATCCTGCCGATCTTCGCCGCCGGCAACTTCGGTCCAACACCGGGGACAGTGCTCAGCCCGGCCAACAACCCGCAGGCGTTCGCGGTCGGTGCCACCGACGACGCGGACCTCATCGACCCGTCCAGCAGCCGCGGGCCGTCGGCTTGCGGCCAGACAGTCGTGCCTCGTGCGGTCGCCCCCGGCGTCAATGTGCGAACCACCGACCTTTACGGCATGTACGCCACCGAAACCGGGACGTCGTTGGCCGCCCCGCACGTCGCCGGGGCACTGGCACTGCTGCTGAGCGCCTTTCCCGACATATCGGCCGACCGGCAGGCCGCGGCGCTGGAGAGCGGCGCTGTCGACCTCGGCCCGATCGGCGCGGACAATGACTACGGCGTCGGCCGGCTGAACGTCCTGGCCGCCTACCAATGGCTCAGCACGGCACCCGACTTCACGCTGTCGACCTCACCGTCAACGGTGACCGCGACACCCGGCGCACCGGCCACCTACGCCGTCTCCGTGGCGGCCGTCAACGGCTTCTCCAATGCCGTTTCGCTCAGTCTCAGCGGCCTGGCCGCGGCCAATGCCACCTGGACCTTTACGCCGGCCTCCATAGCGCCCGGCGGGACGGCGCAGCTGACCGTGACCCCGGCGGCCAACCTCTCTCCCGGTACGTACCTGCTCACACTCACCGGCACCAGCGGCTCGATCAGTCGAAGCGCGTACGCCACGCTGGTCATTCCGGCTCCGCCGAACTTCACCCTCGCTGCCGCGCCCGCCGCACGCACCGTGCCGGCCGGCGACGCCACCGCGTATACGGTGACGGTCGGCGCGGTCAACGGGTTCAGCGGAAGCGTTGGCTTGTCCCTCAGTGGATTGCCGGCCAGCGTGGGCTCAGCGGCATTCAGCCCGGCTAGCGTCGCCGGCGCCGGCAGCTCTCAGCTGACCGTCACGACGCTCGCCACGGCGCCACCCGGCACTTACTCTCTCAAGGTCACCGGTACGAGCGGCTCGCTCAGCCACACCGCCACGGTCGCGCTCACTGTCACCGCGCGAGACTTCACGCTGAGCACCAGCCCGTCCACGGTCACGCTGACACGTGGCCAGACCGCGTCGTACACAATCACTCTGGGATCGGTAGGCGGCTTCGCGGGCGCCGTGTCGTTCTCAGTGACGGGCCTGCCGGCCGGAGCGAGTGCGACCTTCAGCGCGAACCCAGTCGGCCCACCGGGCAGCACTGTCCTGCGGGTCCGTACGACCTCGTCAACGCCACGCGCGACCTCCACCATCGTGGTGACGGGGACATCCGGGGCGTTGGTTCACCAGGTCTCGGTAACGCTGACGGTGCGCTAGTCCTCTGACCGTGAAGGTTCGCCGAGTTGGCGGGTCATTCCTGCGCGGAGGCGGCGAGATGACGGCAACCGAGGTCGGCGGCGACGTGGGGCGTGTGACATCCATCGCTGCGAGGCCGAAGGGCTAGACGTCGACCCGCCAGCGTCGGCGGGATAGCAGTGACCACCAAACGGCAGCGACCACCACACCGATCAGCAACACGGTGACCGGCAAACTCACCAGGCGGGCGAGGCGGCCGGTCCGTGCCGGCGTAGCCGTGACCGGCACCGACCAGACGATCGGCACCGACACCTCGGCTCCGCCCCTGCGGACCGTGACCAGCAGCGGAACGAACGTGGCCGGACCGAGGGTCGCGGTACCGAAAAACCGCCCCTCGCCGACGTCGGCAAGCTGGACCGCCGCCGATCCGGCATCCGGGTAGCTCAGCGCCACCTCTTGCACGGCCGCCGGTGCCGGCCGGCGGCTGCTCGCGACCTCGACAGTGAATCCGTTAGGCCCCGGCCGATTCGGAACCACCGATACTGACACCATCAGGTCGTCGCTGCGGCCGTCGCGGATCGACGGCGAAGCGGCCACCCGGCTTGTTCCGGCGGCGGCCGCGGCGTCCGCCGCTACACCGGTGCCCAGCAGCGCGAGCACGCACGCAAGGCCCGCCGCCAGCTGTAGCCGGGACGGTACCCGGCCCGCCACCATCGGCAGCCGCCGACGTCCGTATAGCCGAACGGCGCCAACCAGGCCCAGCGCACTTCCGATGAGTGCCAATGCGCCCTCGAGCAGCAGCATCGTCCCCGCCACGGTGTGCGGCAGTTGGTTCGGCGAGTCCACCTCACGACCTGCGGCGTAGAGGCCGGCGGCGGTGGCCAGCGCGGCGCCGACAACCGTCCACCGGACGAGTGGCCGTCGGCAGGAACGGATGACCGCAGCACGCTGGGCGCCGGCCCGGCCCGGCCGCCAGAGAAGCGCGACCAGGACGCCGACCAAGCCCACCACCAAGCAGCCGGCAAGCATTTGAAGGTAGGACGCGGCAATGGTCAGCGGACGACCATCGATCGCGTCGACAGTCAGCGCCTCCGGCAGAAGGGCGGCGCCGGCCAGCCCGGTGGCAACGATCCATAGACCGCGCAACGGGTATGTACCGGAGCCGGCCAGCAATAATCCCCGGCGCAGACGCAGCAGGACCGGTGCCGCGGCGGCACAGACGGCAACCTGGCCGAGCCGCCATGCGGTGGGCGAGTACGAGACGAAACCGACGATCATGAGAGCGACCGCCGCGCCTGCGGAGACGGTGCCGATCCCGAGCGTGAGACGGCGCACCCGCCGCGCCATCGAGGCGAGCAACCGGCCCGGATCGCCCGCCGCGGCCGGGGCCACGACAAGCCCGGCCATGGCGAGGCCTCCGACAAGTCCGGACAACAGCACGAGCCGCAGCCACCGCAGGAGAGCGTCGACCGGTCCACCGCCAGCCGGCCTCGCCGGCGGGGCGGCGGCGCGGTCGACCGTGAACACCAGGATGCCGCTGGTGGGGTGCCCGTCGGACGCGCCGGACACCTGCCACACCACGGCGTACGAGCCAGCCGCGAGGGTGGGCATGCGCAGGGTCAAGTCCCGGTGCCGGCTGGAGTCTGCGGCCACCCGCGCACCCGGGACCGTCGTTCCACCGGCATCGACCAGCCGGGCGGTGCTTCCGGTCGGCATGAGGTCTTCGCTGAATCGCAGCTGCACCACGGCGGGAGCCCGGGAGAGCGACGAACCGTTGACCGGATCCGATGAGACCAGCACGGCGTGGGCCGCGGCCGGCTGCGCCGGAATGAGCACCGCCACGGCGACCGCCGCAACGGCAACAGCGACGCGGCACCTCGTTAGGTGGCCCCGTCCCAATCTCGACCTGAGCCACCCCAAGAGGGTCGTCCGTACCCGTTGCCCGACGGAGGCGTGCGCTCCCCGCATGACCGACCGTCACCTCCTGGCCAAATTGTCCTGGTCCTGATGTCGATCGGACCGTAGACCGGCCCCTGTCGGCGACGCGGAGCACATGACGTGTCTGTCATGCGACTGTCACGGGACCATCAGCCGACCATGTAGCGATAGCCCGCGTTGCGGACCGTCTCCAGCCACGCCGGGCCGCCGAGCTTGCCCCGCAACCGGCGTACGCATGCGTCGAGCACGTTGCTGGCGGACCCGCCGCTCACCCCCCACGCCGCGGCCAGCAGTTCCGATCGGCTGCACACCTGGTCGGCGCGGCACATCAGATACTGGAGCACGAGAAACTCGCGCTCGGACAGGTCGACCCGGCGATCGGCCAGTTGAGCCCGGTGCAAACGTAAGTCCAGCCGTACTTGCCCGACCGTCAGATATTCCTCGGCCGGCGCGGCCGCGGCCATTCGCATCCGAGCGCGGACCCGAGCCAGCAGTTCGGCGACCGCGAACGGCTTGCCGAGAAAGTCCTCGGCGCCGGCCTCCAGACAGGCCACCCGGTTAGCCACTTCGCAGGCGCCGGAGAGTACGAGGATCCGCTGGTGCGGCCGTTCGTCAACGAGCCGTCGCAGGACCTCGGCACCGTCGATGCCAGGAAGTACGAGATCGAGCACGACCAGGTCGAAGTCGCCGCGTAATGCGATGTCCAGCCCTTCGGTGCCGTTCGGCGCCCACTGCACGGTCAGGCCTGAGCCGCTCAGCACCCGGGTGAGCAGGCGCGCCAATTGCTCGTCATCTTCGACCACCAGTACGCGCCCCATAGCACCTCCTGCCGTCGTCAACGCTCTACACAGATCCCAGGCCGGCCGCCCCAGCCAAGCCTCGGACGACAACGAGGCCGGCCCACCCGCACATCAACCATGCTGAGGTGATCGGCGCAAACCGGGGGCTATCGCCGCGCCTGCGAGGGCGGGCGACGGCATCTGGAACGGGGACCCCGTCACCACACGATTCTGAATGGCACGCCGAGGAATCGGGTGAAAGATGACCAGACTGTCATTTTGTTGTGCACGCACGGTGTGTCTCTTGTACCGGCCGTGAGGAGTCGACGACCATACGTGCATGCGTTCGGCCCATCCGCAAACCATCCGATGTGCTCGGTGCACGTCCGCCATTCTGGTAAACATTCCCGGCAAATCGGAAGATTTGCCGGGCAATGTCAGAAAATCCTGGCGGCGTCCCGCGAATGATGCGCTCATGTCGTCACACAGGAACCACCGAGCGGTCAAGGAGCGCTCGTGGGACAGGTATTGATCATTGAGGACGACGACGGCATCGGCCGTCTCGTCGTGCGTGCACTGGAATGCGACGGCCACACCGCGCAACGGTCCTCTACCGGACCAGACGGACTCGCCGCCGCGCTGGCCTACGCCTTCGACGTGGTGATCCTCGACCTGATGCTGCCCGGCATGGACGGTCATCAGGTGCTGGAGCGCCTGGTCGACCAGCGGCCCGGACAGCGAATCCTGGTGTTGTCCGCCGTCCCCGGAATCGGCACCCGGGTAGCCGTACTGGAGGCCGGCGCAGTGGACTTCCTCGCCAAGCCGTTCGCCGTCGCCGAGCTGCTTGCCCGAGTACGCGCCCGGCTTCGCTCGGTGCCCCGTTCCGTGCCGAGCCGGTGGTTGTGCGCGGGGCCGGTGCGGCTGGACCTGTCCCGGCGCCGTGCCCAGGTCGACGGCGCCGACCTCGATCTACCGCTGCGCGAGTTCCTTCTGCTGCAGCACCTCATGTCCCGCGCCGGCCAGGCGTGCAGCCGCGACGAGCTGCTCGCCGACGTCTGGGGGTTGTCCTTTGATCCAGGAAGCAATGTCGTCGACGTATACGTCCGCCGACTCCGCAGCAAGCTCGATCGACCAGAACGCATCGAGACGGTTCGCCATGTGGGGTATGCCTTCGCGCCGGACTAACCGCTACCTGCTCAGCGGGTGGGTTGCGTTCGCCGCGATCAACGTCATCCTGATGTGGTTCCTGCCCGGCGAGGAGACGGTGCCGTTCCACTTCACGTGGATGAGTCTGTCCATTGTCTACGGTTTCACCTACTGGCGTCCCTCGGGGATGGTGCTCGCGCTGGCGGCGGTTGTGCTGACCACCGGCGTGATCCTCGCCCACCACGCCAGCACTGGTGACATCCGGTGGGAGGAGACGACCGAGGAGCCGCTCATGACTGCCATCTTCGTGGTCATGGTGTGGCATGTCCACCGACGGCAGGTTCTCCTACGCGAGGTCGAGCGCATCCACGAGCTGGAGCGTCGGCGACTGGAGCGCCAGCAGATGCTGGTCCGGCTCGCCTCACACGAGCTACGCACTCCGATCACGGTGGCACGCGGATACACCGAGCTGGTTCGCGCCGCACACGCCGATGACAAGGCGTTGCAGCAGGACACCGGCGTGGTCATAGACGAGCTGGACAAGGTCGCCGGCAAAACCCAGCGGTTGGTCACGCTGATGCAGCTGGACCAGCCACATCCGGTGTGCCGGGTGGACGTCGACGCCGAGCTGCTGCGTGTCGTGCGGCGCTGGGAGCCGACCGCACAGCGCCGCTGGAAAGTCAGCTCGGCCATCGGCTATGTCTTCATCAACGCCGACCGGTTCGAGACCGCAATGGACAGTCTGCTGGAGAACGCCGTCAAGTTCACCACCTGTGGAGACAGCATCCAGGTCACCGGCGAGCGTGACGCCGGTGGGTGGGCCGTGCACGTCCGTGACTTCGGCTGCGGCATCTCCGCCGAGACCGCGAGCCAGCTGATGCACACCGACCCAGGCCTGGCCACCCCGACGGGTACCGGTCTGGGCCTGGCGATCGTCCGCGCGGTCGTGGAGCCACTCGGCGGCCGCATCGTGATCAGTGGTGAGCCGGGCGTCGGAACCCTGGTGACAATGCAGATTCCGCGACCCGCTCCAGAGCGCCGCAACGCGCTGCGAACCGAGACGATGATCGCGGAGCCCGTCGCCTGACGGTCAAAGCTCCTGACCCGCCGAGGTCCGTACTTCGACGGTCGCTCAGCCCGAGTTCGATCGCCTGGCGGTGACGCGAGCTCCCGCGCCGATCCATGCACTGCGCACGATAGAGCTATCGCGGTCATAGGCTTAGCGGCAGCTTCACACGACTGATGCATTCGTCGCATGAAGTGCTATGGACGCAAACCCGCCAGGCGCACAATAGGCCGAAGCCCTCCAAACCGCCTGAGTGGAGTAATTTCATGACAGAACCTCGGCCCCGCATCGACTTCGCCAACCTCCCCGCGCCCGTCGAGGGCATTCTGGTGACGTTGTTCATCACCGTCCGCACGGTGGCTCGGTCCCGCGACTTCTACTCGCGCATTCTGGGCGGCACCGTCGTCCTTGATGAGAACCCATGCATCGTCAGGCTGTCCAATTCCTGGATCATCATGAACCCCGGGGGCCCGCCCACCCCCGACAAGCCAAGCATTTCGGTCGTCGACTACCAGCCTGACGACACCACCTCCATCTTCCTGAACTTGCGGGTCGCCGACATCCAGGCCTGCTACGAGGAGTGGAAGGGGAAGGGCGCCGAGTTCCTGACGCCACCGATCGACCGCGAAGCGGAGATCCGCTGCTACATGCGGGACCCGGACGGATACCTCATCGAGGTCGGCCAGTCCACTGGACTGCTGCACGGCAAGCTCGCCGCAAAACGCCCGGAGGATCTTCC